>Ga0172369_10004364_pt1 | contig 17969 bp, 17 predicted proteins | sample LakKiv25m_FD_114539 | JGI IMG/M metagenome (GOLD analysis project Ga0172369, IMG submission 114539) | Freshwater microbial communities from Kabuno Bay, South-Kivu, Congo - kab_022012_11.25m | ecosystem: Environmental > Aquatic > Freshwater > Lake | place: Democratic Republic of the Congo...
CTTTTTGGTTGGTTGCACGCCTTCCAGGGAGACTCATCATACCCAACTTCTCAACCACTATTCACGGTCTAACCTTTTCACTCTACTCACTGCCATAGGCAGTGGTTTTACACACTAATAAACAATCACAACCCCAACAAGATATGCGGCGCCAACTAATAGGAGAAACCAACCCAGAAGATTGGTCTTAACTGTTAACCACCCCAGCATACCAATGACATATGCCAACCCCAGGGCAAAAACAACCAAAAAGAAAATCGCGATCCGGCTCATAGATCATCCTATTATCACTATATACCGTTTGATTCGAAAGTCAATACCTCAATTCTTTAATCTCTGCTCCAGCCGCCGTCCCCGGCGGCGTTTGCAAGGTAAATCTTTCGGGCTCATGTGTAGACTCTGCATAAGATGAGTGTATTTGTAATTTACACCAAAGTCATCGCACACCCATCTGCACGCGGATCGCTTCCCGCGGTCAACACGCCTGTAGTGAGGTCGCGTAAGATTACTTGTCCTCTTCCAAACAAAGCCCGCTCATAACCCGTGACTTCATAAATAGGATGTCCCATTTTCTGCAAAGCATCCATTGTTTCCTTGGGCATGCCCTCTTCGATGGCAACGCGCCCACCTGCTTCGTCCACGTCAATGCAAAAGCGCGGGAGGTCGAGAGCAGATTGCGGGTCAAGTCCAGTATCTGCCAAAGCGGACAACACTTGCACATGTCCCTGCGGCTGCATAAACCCGCCCATCACGCCATAAGAGGCATACAAGGTCTCGCCCTCACCCTGTCCTTCGGACATCCCTCTCCCGGCGGGAGAGGGGAGTCGCGTCACCATGGCAGGGATGATGGTGTGATACGGGCGTTTACGCGGCGCTAGCGCATTGGGATGATGTGGATCAAGGCTAAAGTTATGTCCGCGGTTTTGCAGGCTGAAGCCCCAGCCCTTCGGCACAATGCCCGTGCCAAATCCCATGTAATTGCTATTGATGAATGAACACGCATTCTCAAATTTATCCACCACGCTGAGATAGACCGTGTTCGACGAAGCGACAGGCGTGCTGCGCTTCGGGTCAATGCTGGCACGCTTCAGGTCGATCAACTTGCGGCGTTCGCCTGCATATTCCTTCGACAATAATTCCTCCACAGGAATTTTTGAAAAGGCCGGGTCGGCAACATACCAGCGCGCATCCGCAAAGGCAAGCCGCATAGCTTCGATCAGCAAATGCATTTTCCCAGTGGACAACGAATCCAGAGCAGCCAGGTCAAATCCCTCGAGAATATTCAAGGCGATCAAGGCCGTGATGCCCTGGCCGTTCGGCGGACATTCATACACGCGCAATCCGCGATAGTCCACGGATATGGGACTCTCCCAGGTGGACTCATGCGACTCGAGGTCTTCTGCTGACATACATCCGCTCGCCTCCTTTATCACGCTGACAACTGCTTCTGCAATTTGACCCTGATAGAATCCCCTTTTATTTTCCCGCGCGATCACTGACAGAGTCTTCGCCAGCCCAGGGTTGCGAAAGATCTCGCCTGCCCTCGGTCCCCGGCCATCCATGGTTAACTCAATTCCATTCAATGAAGACTTCAATTGTTTGTCTGCGCCGCGTGACCAAAAGTAAGCGGTCAACGGCGCAACGGGGAAACCCTCGTCCGCGAGTCGAATGGCGGGCGCGAGGATTTCTGACATCGATAGTGATCCGTGTTTTTCGATCAGGTCACACCAACCCGCGCACGCCCCGGGGACAGTCACCGTATGCGCGTGGAACGGCGGCAATTCATCAGAGTTGATTCCCTCCTTTTTCAGCCGATCAAGTGTCAACGCGGCGGGAGCGCGGCCCGACCCATTCAAGGCGGTGACTTGCTTTGTGCGCGCGTCAAAATATAAAGCGAACATGTCGCCGCCAATCCCCGTGGAGGTTGGCTCGGTGACATTGAGAGCGGCAGCCGCAGCCACCGCGGCATCGGCGGCATTGCCGCCCTTTGAAAGAATTTCAAGCCCCGCGGCAGTTGCCAGCGGCTGTGACGTGGATACGATGCCGCCGCGCCCATATATGGGTGAACGACGGGAATTAAATGCTGGGGTTGTCATCGCTGCCTCCTTTATTAGGAATGAGTTAGCAAAGTATAATGCAGACATCAACTCTCCTTAAAGGGCAAACCATGAACGAAAAAATCTACGATTACGTCATCATCGGTTCGGGGTTCGGGGGTAGTGTATCGGCCATGCGGTTAACTGAAAAAGGTTATTCCGTTCTTGTACTTGAAAAAGGCAAACGGTTTAATGACAGTGACTTCGCAAAATCCAACTGGCAGTTTTGGAAATATATTTGGATGCCCGCCATCCGTGCGCATGGCATTTTGCAAATCGCCATTCTCAAAGGTGTGATGGTTCTGCACGGCGCGGGCGTGGGCGGTGGAAGCCTCGGTTATGCCAATGTGCTCGAAGTGCCAACCGATGAGACTTTTGCCACACCCGCATGGAATCAAAATTTAAAATGGGGCGAAGCGCTCAAACCCCATTATGAGAACGCAAAGAGGATGCTCGGCGTTGCACGCAACCCCAAATTATGGAAGGCAGATTCACTCTTGAAGGAAATGGCCGAAGAACGCGGCATGGGTCACACCTTCCGCGCCACAGATGTGGGCGCTTACTTCGGCGAGGCGGGCCTGACTGTGCCTGATCCATTTTTCGGCGGTGAAGGACCGGAACGTGCGGGCTGCCGTCATTGCGGCGGTTGCATGGTGGGATGCCGCCATAACGCCAAGAATACCTTGCTAAAAAATTATTTATACTTTGCAGAGAAGCAGGGCGCCGAGATAAGAGCCGAAGTGGAAGTGACGGATGTAAAACCGCTGGCAGTTAGCCATGAACAGTCAACCTTCAATCATGCTGCCTACGAGGTCACCTGCCAATCCTCCACATCCCCATTCAAAGGCAGGCACACCATTTACGCAAGGAACGTCATCTTTTCCGCAGGTGTAATGGGGACGATGAAATTATTGCTACAATTACGCGATATCAAAAAGTCATTGCCAAAACTTTCGGGAAGATTGGGCACGATGGTCAGGACCAATTCCGAGGGTCTGCTTGGAAGCGTGGCGCGCAGGTCGGATATCAATTATTCGGAAGGTGTATCGATTTCATCCATCTACAATCATGATGAGATGACTCGCATTGAGCCTGTCCGCTATCCCGACGGTTCCTCCCTCATGCGCTTCCTTGCCGCGCCGTTGATCGACACGGACGTAAGTGTGCCTGTCCGCCTTTTGAAATTTTTCTGGTGGGCGCTGACGCATCCCATTGACTTCTTAAAGGCGTCCTTCCTGCCGGGCTGGGCGCACAATGTGACGATTTTGCTCGTCATGCAGCACGCGGATAACCGCATGCGCTTCTGCATCGGCCGAAGCCTGTTCACTCTTTTCCGAACAGGCATGCTCGCTGAGGAGGAACCTGGCTATGAGATCAACGCGCAGGTAAAGGGTTCGCACGAATTGACGCGCGAGTTTGCCAAACGCACGAACGGCGTGCCGCTTGGTTCGATCGGCGAAAACTTGTTAAATCTCCCCACCACCGCACATATTTTGGGCGGCGCGCCGATGGGAAGGGACGCCGGGGAGGGCGTGCTAAATGAGAATTTCGAGGTGCATAATTACGGCGGTTTATACATCATTGACGGCTCGATCGTGCCTGCCAACCCCGGCGTAAATCCGTCACTGACGATTACCGCGTTGGCGGAATATGCGATGAGCAAGATCAGCGCAAAGGAATAGATAAATAGCCTGATAAACTACCTTAGGCTGCGATAGGTAAATTATATAAAAAATTTCCGATGTGCTCAGGAAATTTATTACGAAACTCAAAACACGCTAGGGGAACCGGGATTTCTGGTTAAAAGCCCGTCTATGAAGGAACAGCCAAAGTGCCGCTGGCTATGCGTTTACACCAGTATTAGCTGGCGGGATTACCCCTTCTGTAGACAATCGAAACCAATCGGTATGAAAAGTCCTGATACGATTCGTAACAGTCAAAAGCGGGGCAAGATCTTTTCCGGTCCGCCCATATACGTTCACTCCGCGCAATTCGTAGGTCATACCCTCTGGAGGAGCAGGAAATAATTCCAGATCATTCTTATGCATCCATAGTTCGGTTCTGCGAATAAGTGGAAAATAAACATCCCGCGCCTCACCCCAAACAACAGGCATGATCATCCTGCCATCTATATCAATTGCCACCGCTTTCCAAAACAAATACGGTTTCATATGCCAGTTATCAAACTTCGGATCCAGCCCCACTGTTTTCATCCGATAATCATACGAAATCAATTTGACATGCGTGCTGGTCTCTTCTTCATAAGCGATAAAATTCCCGCCGCATTGAATTGACTCAGCTTTGGGAGTGGGCGTGTTGGTCTCCTGGTCGTACCAGATATTGATCCACATACATCCAATCGAACGATTATAGATATACCCTTCTGGTGTGTTGATTTTCTTCATGTATTCCCACCAGGGGTTGAGAATCGGAATCGTATTCCCCTTGCCAGTGCTTTTCGGCCGATCCTGCATCGGAATCGTGTCTGGGAAAAAAGTAATATTGAATCCAGGCGTGTCTCTTGGACGATGCTTGATGATCGCAAATTGATAAGCCGGTTGTCTTATCTCGTTATAGACAAGGGTTTGATTCTTAAAGTGCGCTTCGATCATATCGCTTCCGCTCACCGGTCGGCGCTTCCAGAATAAAATATTCGGGAAAGGTCTCCGTAGGATCTATGGGGTCAGGAGTATCTACAGGCGGAGGATCAGGTTCGGCGATTTCCTTGAAATCTTTACAGATCGGAAAACCTTTGTGGATTAACGCCACCCAGCCTGTGGAATTCTCATAAGTCACACGAAGCCATTTATCACCCGCTTTTACTTCCAGGCCGTCGGCGGGAGCGGTCCATAACACATCACCTGTTATGGTAATTTTTGCATTTACCGATGCAACTACCTTCCCAAAGGTGGTATGGTCGTCACGGATTCTAGTTCCGTTGTAAAGGGTTGTCATTTCATACATAAGATTCTCCTGTTCGGTAACATTTTTCCTACTTACTAAATGGTCATCAAGGTATATTTTAGTGACAAGACCAGCTTACTTTTCACCTGGATAGAGCCCAGATCAACAGCGGGCGAGGATTTCCGAGCTTTTCTATGCCCAATCATAATGGCTCAATCCTAATAGGGGTATCCACAAAACAGGGTGATGGGTATTAGACTTAATGACCATATTGACTCATAAATATTTAACCGATGAAATTCGGGTGTTAGGGAGGATAGCAACAGTATTTAGGCCGTGAATCACGAGGTGATTTACTCCTTGAGTGGAACAATTGATTCAATCAGGAACATGGTTGTTAGGCTGGCGGAAATAACTTCGACCCTAAAGTTATTCGACCGGATCCAGGAAGTAGTAGGGATTGATCAAAGGCGCTTCAGCCGACCAGCCTTCCTGTCCATCCCTCGTGCGGACCTTCCACCAAAGGTAGGCTTTAAGACCTGAATCTGTCAGCAGGCTGGTGCAAGCCGGCCCGCCAATCACTTCCAGGTCTGTGCCGGAGTTATTGGTTTTGATAATCTCCCAATTCAGGCCCGGTCCATAGCGGAAATTCAGGCGTAATAGAACGCGTACGGTATCGCCGATTTTGATGCGGGTTATCGCAGAGGGGCAAGCTGTGACCGTTGCCTGGGTCAGTTCACTCTTCGACGGGAGCGGCACAGGAGTATCTGGCAGGGGTGTGAAAGTCGGCGTTGGGACTCGTGTCTCAGTTGGGGCAGGAATCGAAGTTTGAGTAAACGTGAGTGTGGGAGTTGACAAGCCAGCACTTGGAAATTCGGGGGCGGCTCGATTTGCCTGTGATAGCAGCATGATCAGGAGCAGGATCAAGATGATGGCTACAACCAATTTGAAAAGATCGTAACCCGGAACCAACCTTTTTTGAAAACGGGTCATTGGTGTCAACCTGCTTCCTTTTTGTTCGCCAGTTCATGCGCGTGTCGCAGGATGGTTTTTTCATTGAAAAATCCTTCCAACAGGTCGCCCAGCGCGTCTTCGGTCAGATCCGCCAACTGCTCGTAGGTATAGATGCCCCGCTTATTAAGTTGCCTGGCAATGGCCGGTTCAATTCCCTTAACGGCAGTAAGGTCATCGGGATTGGCGGGTGGAGGCGGGTTTCTGCGCTTCGTTACTTTTGTGGTCGCTGGCGAAGGTGCAGTCTTGCGCTTCGTTTTTTTTGCGGGAGCAGGTAGAGGTGCAGTTTTAGGTTTCGATTTTTTTGCGGGAGCAGGTAGAGGTGCAGTTTTAGGTTTCGATTTTTTTACGGCAGCCGGCAGAGATGCGGTTTTAGGCTTCGTTTTCTTTGCAAGTACGGGCACCGCAACAGGTGTCCCGGGTTTTGTCCTGACCGGCCGCCAATAAAACCAGTCAATCGCCCATTCGATTAACCAGCCGATTAAGATCCCCAGAACGAGTGCAGTGCTAATGTTCATAATGACTCCTTATAAGAGAATAAATCCTGACTAACATTATTATGCCATAGATTGAAAGTCACTTCGCGATTTGACGGTGAAACACGGGTTTTATTGGAGAAGGATACTGCGGATACGGTTGCATCGAGGATGCTACTTTGAATTGGCCGCACGGCGCAAATCCCCGTAAAATATCCATGCTATACTTTGAAAATATGAGCCATGGTTGAGATTGCAGGTGGATGCAATTCTCAAATGGCGGTGGAGGAAAGCATGAATCTTGACACCTATAAACAATTGGCGCAGCGACTGGACGCCCTGCCGAACGGTTTCCCGTCCGCAGAAGATGGCAGGGAATTGAAACTGTTGGCAAAAATATTCACGCCCGAAGAGGCGGAACTGGCCGCGCACTTGCTGCCCTCGCTGGAAACCGTTGAGGAGATCGCGGCACGGACAGGCAGGGATATTGCCGGGTTGCGGGACCAACTCAAAGCGATATCCAGACGCGGGTTGATCGAAGCGGGGAGAAAAAACGGCGCGTTGGGATTCAAGTTAATGCCATTTGTCGTTGGAATTTACGAGTTGCAAGTCGGCAGAATGGATGCGGAACTGGCGCATCTATTCGAGGATTATTTCCAGGTTGCGTTCCGCGAAATGCTGACGGTCAAGCCGCAGTTCCATCGTGTCATCCCCGTGAATGAAACCGTGCGGAACTCGATGGAGGTGCGCCCATTCGAGAGCGCTGCGGAGATTGTCAACGCCATGGGGTCGTGGGGCGTGCTGGATTGCATTTGCCGAAAACAAAAGGCCTTGATCGGCGAGGGCTGCGGACATCCGCTGGATGTGTGCATGGCCATGAATCCAAAACCGAACGCCTTTGACAAGAATTCCGTCATCCGCGCGCTGACCCACGACGAAGCGCTGCGGACCTTGCGCCGTGCAGCCGAAGCGGGACTGGTCCATTCGGTCAGCAACAGCGCGGAGGGCATGTATTACATCTGCAATTGCTGCACCTGCTCGTGCGGAATCCTGCGCGGCATGGCTGAGTTGGGAATTGCCAACGTCGTGGCAAGCTCGGCCTTCGTCAATCAGGTGGATGAAATGCTTTGCAACGGTTGTGAGGATTGCATCAAGTGCTGTCAATTCGAGGCGCTTTCCATGGATGGACTGCTGGCGATGGTGAATTCAGTGCGTTGCACGGGTTGCGGCGTGTGCGTCATCAACTGCTCGACGGGCGCGCTCGGTCTCATACGGCGGCCGGAGGAGGAAGTGATGAAGGTGCCTATGACGCACGCGGATTGGGGCGCACAGCGCGCCAAGGAGAGAGGGTTATAACGAGAAAGTCCCCAAAAGGAATAATATGCGTCGCACCCTCATGCCTGCCTCATGCCCTTTCGCAAGCCAGTCTGCAAATTTCTTTTTGGATTCGAATGGAGCATCTAAATGGATAATTCAAAAATTACCATAGAGTTTGATACATCCCACGCTGGTCAAGAAAACAAATTTCGTTTTATAGAAAGTTACATCAGGAATTTTCTTGACCGATATTTTCTCAATTTCAAAATAGAGAAAAACACTCGCGTTATATTAGCCAAAAATGTTGGCGACACTAAAAAAAGAATCACAGGAAACAAAAATGATGCTATCGACAATTCAATAGCTTCAGCAACATTTTTAGGCGAGCAATTTATCATAATCTTTTCAATTGATACATTTACGTCTGAATTATTTTCAGAAGAAGCAAAAGAAGCTCTTGAAAACTACAGGCTAATCACAAACCATATGATCTACCATGAAGTACAGCATATAAAAAACAGGTGCAACCACCCAATCCTCGCTCAGATATTAGACAACACATCTGCTATCCCTGATAGTTATACTTACTTCAAGCTTTCTGCAAGTAGGTTTGTTGATGAGTATTTAGCAACTGCAAATAGTTAAAGTCTATTCAGAACTGAAACCGACGATAAAGTTTTAGAACAGTTTAAAGATTTACACGAAAAAATGAGTAGGAAATTTTCAGAAAAAAAGCTAACACACGAGGACGTTTACAAAATAGCATATTTTTATTCTCATGTTTTTGCTATAAACAAAATAAGGATAGTGGAAAACGCAGATGAATTAAGCCCAAGAATTGAAGCTAAATTAGACGGCATTGAAAAAAAGTTCTTTATTAATATCAACAATGCGATCAAAAAATACTTGGATAAAGATATTAGCTCTTTAATACATGAAATTACCGGTATCATGAGTGATTTTTACAGACTTGGGTCTAGTCCAAAAAATATTTCATCATAGCCATAACAAAATCCTGTCCAGGAAGGATCGGAAACGAGTCAAGGGAGGATTTAAATCCTTTCTTGAGAGGATTGGAAACCTCCTAGGGAGAATTCCAAAAGCATATCGATGTTTTTTAAAAAACTTCTAAATGTTTTTCTCTTCTCAAAACAGCCTATTTTTCGCAGAATATCGACGTTGTTCAGTATAAAAGTAGGCAGAAACCAGAACGGTTGCCGAAGTTCAGGATACACTTAGATCGGGACTGAAAGAGTAACAAGGTAAAATCTCTGCGAATTCTCTTCCTAGTAAATAAAACAATCAGGAGGCAATATGTCAAGGAAAAAAGTAAACAAAAATGCTTACAAGGAAGTCGTAAAAGATGGAGAAATCTGCATCGAGTTCACCACTGGAGGCAAACATGAAGTGACAGTTACGGTCGACAAAAAAGCCTGGAATGAATATATCTGTAACTTTCACTGGACAGCACAGAAGAGCAAGGCTGGCTACCTTACAGTAGTAACAAGCATAGGCGGAATTCCTGTAAGGTTATCCAAAATGGTTATGGAGCGTGAATTCTTAGAAATCGATTACTGGGGAAATACTATTGACCACAAAAATAACAACACTCTAGATAATCGAAGGAGCAACTTAAGAATTATTAATAACCAACTCAATCCAACTAATCAGAAAAGCAAGTATGAAACAGACAACATGCACTTAATTCACCGCCAGAAAGGTGGTGCGTACAAAATTGACACCAATACCAACGGCAAAAAACTTTATAAAAATTTTCAAACAAAGGAAGAAGCAATTGCATATAGAGACCAAGTAGTCATACCTTCACGAGAAGCAGAAAACATCAAAATAGAGAAAAAAGCTAGGGACATTGAATTTGAAAGGGGTTTACGAGACAAATTAAATAATAACGAAAAAGAAGAAGTATTAGAAATTCTTAAAAAATATGAAATTATTGAATAAGCAGAAAGATAAAGATTCCCCAAAGTTAAGCATTGAACTCAAACGTAAAATGTATGTCGTCAGGGCATATCAATATCAAGCACCAACTCTACCCCTATCGGTACCCAGATATTCCACCCCATCTCGTCTCTACCCTAATGGGCACACGTCCCCAAATCCGAAACAACAAGTTGGGCTGTCATTCTGGCTCTTCAATTCGGATCTGGAAAATGTCAGTACATGTTTTAAATCCTCCCTAGGAAGGATTCTAAAAACATTTAGATGTTTTGCCAAAGACTTCTAATTGTTTTTCTCCCCTTAAAATAGCCCATTTTTCGCAGAAAATCGGCGTTTTCAGCAAAAACAGACCTCCGAAGTCTTTAAGACTTCGGAGGTCTAATCATCTACTCACTACTTTCTACGCTCACTCCCCGTCGGCACCCAATCTGCAGCCCCACCCCGTCCCTCCCCAAATCCGAAATAAAAAGTTGGAATAATCATTCAGTCTCTTCAGTTCGGATTTGGAGAGGGAAGACTACTTCTGCAACGCAATAGCCCACTTTTCATCCATGGAAAGGATCACCAGCGTGCCGTTGGATTCCTCGTAGATGAAGGTCGTCTCACCTTCAAAAAGAGTGAGCACAAAAGATTCTTGATTCATCAATGTTTCTTCGCAAGCCATCTCCGTGGAGAACATCTCGCTGAAAACAATTTTTTCTCCGCTCAATTTATATTTTCCGCCAAAGCTATTGCATCCCACGTTGCCGTTGACACTGCCATCCTCGCTGAACGTAATGGAAGTATCCACCTCCGGTACTGGGTGAGTCAGGTTGGCGGACTCACCATACGAGACCAGTTTCCACGTTCCGACCAGTGCATCAGATGTATTTCCTCCGCAGGCAGATAAGAGAAAAATGATTAACAAGGTAACGAGTGTTTTGCGAATCATATTTACTCCTAAAGTAGAAAGGTCACTCCCCCGTCGGCACCCAGATATTCTGCCCCACGCTTCGACAAGCTCAGCGCAGGCTCTGCCCTCCCCAAGTCCGAAATAAAAAATTGGAGCAATAATCAACACAGTCAATTCGGACTTGGGGAGGGTGCCGCGCTAGCGGCGGGAGGGGCTAGCTGAGGGTCTTTTATGTGATATTCTCCAAAATCACTTCCAACACTTTATCAATGTTCTTCACCACATCATTGTTGTAAAACCGTAAAACACGATAGCCTTTTGCCTCTAAAAACGCGGTTCGCTCTGCATCATATTTTTCCTGATCCAAATGCTGGCTGCCATCCAATTCAATGATCAGCATCTTGCTGGGCGCGCAAAAATCCGTAATGTAATTTCCAATCGCATGTTGACGGCGAAAGCCAACTCCATCCAAACGATGAGCACGCAGACGCGACCACATCTTCGCTTCCGCAGGTGTTGGCTCAAGGCGCAACTCTCCCGCTCGGTGCATGATCTTTGGCGTTGAACGTTTTTCAGACATTGGAATTATTGCCCACCCTGCCCCACCCGTCACTTCGTGCCACCCTCCCAAGTCCGATGGACTTGGGGAGGGATCGGGAGAGGCTTATTAGCTTATTCTCCTGTCGGCACCCAAATATTCTTCACTTGCGTAGACTCGTGCAGGAACTCGTGACCTTCGCCCTGCTCGCGGTCCATCCAATTGCGGGGCAGACCGTAGCCTGTCCACGTGCGTTTCATGTTCGCGGCGGACTCGTTCTCGACGTGGTACCCCCCTTCCGCCGAGCCGAAGTACCAGACTGAATCAACATCTTCATGTTGAACAAGAGTTTTCGTTAAGTGGTCACGGTCGCCTGTGACGATGTTGACCACACCGCCAGGCACATCGGAGGTATCAAGCACCTGATAAAAGTCCATGGCGGAGAGCGGATATTTCTGGCTGGGGATCATCACGACGGTGTTGCCGCGTGCGATCGCAGGCGCCATGAGCGAGACGAAACCAAGCAAGGGCATTTCATCGGGGCAGGCAATGCCGATCACACCGACAGGTTCATTGACCGCGACGGTGATTCCGCGCAGGGTGGTCTCTTGCACAGTGCCGCCGTATTTGTCAGCCCATGCCGCATAAGTGAATAATCTTTCAACGGATGTATCCACTTCGGCTTGCGCGGACTTCTGCGTACGCCCCGTCATTCCTGCACTGAGCGGCGTCGAAGTGTCGACGATTCGTTTTACAAATTCAGCGTTACGAGCATCAAGATTTTCTGCGATGAAATACAAAATTTGCGAACGGTTATATCCGTGGCGCATCGCCCAGCCTGACGTCCGCGCTTTGTGTGCGGCTTCAACTGCATCACGAATATCTTTGCGATTGCCATCACCAACTTGCCCGACAATTTTCCCTTTGGCGTTCAACACAGTTGTTGTGTACGCGCCGTCAGGGCGAACCTGTTTGCCGCCGATGTACATCTTCGGGGTACGATCTATCAGCGGAAGAGCATGTCCATTTGCTCGAGCAGACTTGCCCTGAGTTTTATCGAAGGGTGTCGGCTGGGACGGAAGCGTAGGAACGTGTCCTCCCCACTTCTCGTTCACGGTAAATTCAGGGCGTGGACGATCCATCCATGTCGGTCTTAAATATTCAAAGAGACCTTCACGTCCGCCCTCGCGTCCGTAGCCCGACTCGCGATAGCCACCGAAGCCCGAAGCGCCGTCGAATTGATTGGTGCAATTGACCCACACCGAACCCGCCTTGATCTTGCTCGCGACATCGAGCGCGAGGTTGATGTTATCGCTCCACACACTCGCCGCGAGACCATAGCGCGTGTTGTTTGCAAGCTCGATGGCTTCACTCGGCGTGCGGAACGTAAGCGAGACCAGCACGGGTCCGAAAATTTCTTCCTGCACGGTTGCGGCGGCGGGGTCAAGCCCTGTGATGAGCGTAGGTTTATAAAACAGCCCTTTTTCGGGCAGCGCGATATTCGGCTGAAAACATTCGCCGCCTTCGGCAATGCCCGTCTTCACCCAACCATCGATCGTGTCCCATTGCGACTGATCGACGATCGCGCCCATGTCAATCGCTTTATTGAGCGGGTCGCCCACGCGCATGTGCTCCATGCGATTCTTTAATTTTTGGATAAACTTCGCTGCGATATTTTCCTGCACGATCAGCCTTGACCCTGCGCAACAGACCTGACCCTGATTAAACCAAATCGCATCGACGACGCCTTCAACTGCTCCATCCAAATCGGCATCGTCAAACACGACGAATGGACTCTTGCCGCCAAGTTCAAGCGAAAGTTTCTTGCCAGAGCCAGCAGTCTGATGACGAAGCGTGCGCCCGACATCGGTTGAACCCGTGAACGCGATCTTATCCACATCGGGGTGCGTGACGATCATCGAGCCCGCGCTGCTGCTTCCAGTAATGACATTCACCACGCCAGCAGGCAAACCTGCTTCGGCAACAATTTCAGCGAACAACAACGCCGTGAGTCTTGTGTACGAAGCAGGCTTCAACACAACCGTGTTGCCCATCGCGATGGCAGGAGCGATCTTCCACGCCAGCATCAACAACGGGAAGTTCCACGGGATGATCTGCCCCACCACACCGACAGGCTGATAATCGCGCAGTTCGGTTTCCATGAGTTGCGCCCAGCCCGCATAATAGTAAAAATGACGCGCCAACAATGGCACATCAATATCTCTTGATTCACGAATTGGCTTGCCGTTGTCCATGGACTCGAGCACCGCCAGCAAGCGCGAATGCTTCTGAAGGTTGCGCGCAATCGCATAAAGATAACGCGCACGGACAACACCAGGAGTCTTGCTCCAGGTTTTGAACGCCTCACGCGCCGCAGCCACCGCCGCATCGACTTCCTTTTGCCCAGCCTGTGTGGTCTCGGCTAATAATTCGCCATTCGCTGGGTTATACGAAGGATAGAACTTCGCACCTTTCGGCGTCACCCACTCGTTGTTGATGAACAAGCCGAACTTGCGTCCATGCTCATCCAGCCACGCTTTGACAGCTTCGGGTGATTCAGGGGCGGGTCCGTATTCCATGCTTTTGAAGATTTCAAGTATTTTGCTCAAAGTATTATCCAATCTCGGTGGTCGAGTAGCCCGAATGTTCTTTGAGGGCGTATTGAGACCACACATTTCAGGTCAACGCTTTATTTTAGGTTTACTTCTCATTGTTGGTCTCGATACGGCGGACGAACACCGCCTACTCGACCAACGGAAACTACTTGTTATTTTGATTTTTCTGAAATTTCTTCTTTGCCAGAGGCGGAAGCATTTCGTAATTACCATTTATCAATGCTTCCCGTTTTGCTCTACTCCAATTTTGAACTTGCTTTTCACGATAATAAGCATCAGAAACTCGGTCATACTCTTCGCCATAAACCAGTTTTACTGGAAGTCGCCCTGATGTGTATCTTGAACCCTTTCCCGATTGATGTTGCATAAGCGCTTATCAAGGTTCTTTGTAGAACCTACGTAATAAGAACCATCAGAACATTCAAGAATATACATCCATGCCATAGAAAATCTCTATTGTTGCATACTCGGTGGTCGAGTAGCCCCGAATGCTCTTTGAGGGGCGTATCGAGACTACAAATCTCAAGCAAACCTTGTATCTCATATATATATTTGACTGATGGTCTCGATACGGCGGCGAAAAACACGCCGCCTACTCGACCATCGGGGTTGCTGCTATCCCATCGGCATGTGATGTTTCGCAGCGTAGTGACCTGTGATGTAGTGATACAACTGCCGCTCGATGTCGGTCAACAAACTACTTGCGCCGATGCGGAATAAGTCATTCTTCAGCCATTCATCGCCGAGTTCTTCTTTCATCAGTGACTGCCACGCCATCGCCTGCTTCGCAGAGCTGATGCCGCCCGCGGGCTTGAAACCAACTTTGTAGCCGAAGCGATCCAAATAATCACGAAGGGCACGGATCATCACCAAGCTCACTTCAAGAGTGGCATTGGTTGATTCTTTTCCTGTGGATGTCTTGATAAAGTCCGTGCCTGCCATCATTGCCACGAGACTGGCTTGATAGACCTGCTTCAATGTTCCCAAGTCGCCCGTTGCAAGGATGGTCTTCATGTGCGAGTCACCACAGGCTTTGCGGAACTGTTGAAGTTCATCGTACATGGCCGCCCAATCGCCAGTCAGAACATAATTGCGGGCAATGACCACGTCAATTTCACGCGCACCCGCCTCCACGGCTTGCTCGATCTCGCCGATGCGCTGTGGCAGAGGAGTCTGTCCCGCAGGAAAACCTGTCGCAACGGAGGCAACTGGAATGCGCCGCCCTGAGCCTGTCGAAGATTCCGAGCCTTGGAGCGCGCGGACTGCATCCGCTACACGATTGGGATATACACAGACTGCGCCAACGGTAATCTTCTCGCCTTCGAGTCCAAGCTTTGCCAACATATCCGCTCGAACGGGTTGTTTTGCTTTGGCACATAAACGATTGATACGTCCAGGGGTATCATCGCCTGCCAGTGTTGTCAGGTCAATGCAGGTGACGGCGCGTAAAAGCCAGGCTGCCTGCCAGTCCTTTTTAACGGTGCGGCGCCCAGTCAATGTAGCGGTTCGCCGCTCCACTGCGCTCTTGTTGACATGCGCACCCATCACCAAATCTAAGTCGAGGGGCGTGCCGGGGTTGCGATTATTTGGGGAAGTCATGGAATAAACCTTATTCTGGTTGCACAAGATATGCAAGAGTCAATAGTCATTTCTTATTAAATATATCACAATGTCCGCAAGGGTTCGATGGGTTTACGCTATAATTCCGCGCATAGGAGCATCATGACATCATATCCAATCCTTCCAAAACGGGAATTCACCCTCACACAGCACGGCGTCAATCGGAATGACGAATATTACTGGATGCGCAACCGCGAAGATCCCGAAGTTATTAAGTATTTGCGGACGGAGAATGAATATTTGGAAAAAGAATTAAGCCGATTAAAACCGATGCAGGAATTACTTTTTCAGGAAATGAAAGGGCGCATCCAGGAAGTGGACAGCAGTGTGCCTGAAAAATACGGCGGTTATTTTTATTACACGCGGACGGAAGCCTATCAACAATATCCCATCTATTGCCGCAAAAAGGGCTCGCTCGATGCACCGCAAGAGATTTTGCTTGACCAGAACATGCTTGCCGCAGGCCATGAATTTTGCAGTGTCAGCGCATTCAGTGTCAGCCCTGACCAGACAAAACTTGCCTACTCCGTTGACCTTGAAGGCGCGGAGGTTTACACGATCCATATCAAAGACTTGGCAAGCGGGGAACTGCTGACTGAAAAAATCCAAAGGGCATACGGAAGTGTCTATTTCCACGTTGGCATAGAATGGTCAAACGATAATAAAACTCTCTATTATCTAACCCTCGATCAATTTCACCGCCCAGACAAACTCTACCGTCACATCCTCAACACGGATCCGCAGGCAGACGTCCTGCTCTTTCACGAAAAAGACGATACTTTTTCACTGTCCCTCTATAAGACGCGCAGTAAAAAGTATATTATGACCTATCACTACAATACCAACTCGCAGGAAACGCGTTTCATCCCGACCGATACGCCTGATCCTGAACTCAAGGTTTTGCAGCCGCGTCTGAAAAACCTTGAGTATTACGCCACGCACCACGGTGATTCTTTTTTTGTGATCACAAATGAAAATGCCCGTAATTATAAATTGGTCAAAACACCGGTTACTGCGCCAGGAATGGAAAATTGGCAGGATGTCATTCCGCATCGCGAGGATGTCCTGATCGAACATATTGACGCCTTCGAAGATCACCTGGTAGTACATGAACGCAAAAACGGACTCAAGCAATTACGCCTGAGCAAAGCCGATGGAGCAGGCAATATTCAATATATAAAATTTCCCGACCCCACCTATGAGGTGGCAGGCGAAGCCAATCTGGAATTCAAGACCGATGTTTTTCGGATCAAATACTCATCCCTTGTTACCCCCAACTCGATTGTGAACATTCACATGGATACAGGCGAATGGGAATTACTAAAGGAGGACAACCTCCCCAGCGGGTACGATAAAGCACTATACGCCACCGAGTACATCCATGCCAAAGCCACGGACGGTAAACTGGTACCGATATCCATTGTCTACAAGAAGGGGTTGACGAAGGATGGGCAAAACCCAACCCTGCTCCACGGATACGGCTCCTATGGTTCATCCAGTGAGGCGCAATTTAATTCAAACATCATCAGCCTGCTTGACCGTGGATTTGTTTATGCGATCGGGCATGTCCGCGGCGGGATCGAGCTGGGACGGGATTGGTATGACGAAGGCAAACTCTTCCACAAGAAAAATTCCTTCACAGATTTCATTGCCTGTGCTGAGCATCTGATCAAGGACGGTTTTACCTCAGCCGACAAACTCGCCATGATCGGCGGTTCAGCCGGTGGACTATTGGTCGGCGCAAGCATGATCATACGACCCGATCTGTTCAAGGCGGTCATCTGTAAAGTCCCGTTTCTGGATGTGATCACCAGTATGAGTGACCCGACCATCCCCTTGACCACCCTCGAATACGATCAATGGGGCAACCCTGAAAACAAGGATGAATTTGAGTATATGCTCTCGTATTCTCCATACGACAACATCCAACCCGTTGAGTATCCGGACATGCTGCTCACAACTGGTTTCAACGATCCCCGCGTGGCCTATTGGGAACCCGCCAAATTCCTGGCAAGGTTGAGGGACATAAAAAAAGGCGACAGCCTCGCCGTGCTTCAAACCAATTTCAGCGCGGGACACGCCGGCGCCAGCGGGCGATATGATTTCTTGAAAGAAAGCACCCTGGACTATGCCTTCCTAATCGACCGGCTTGGCATTAAATAACAAAAAATCCTCCGAGAAATTTGATCGGAGGATTTTTTTATTCAAACAAAGCCGCTTACACAGGCGTTCCCTCCGCCTTGGCTACAATATCTTCCAACATCTTCGTCGTCAATGACTTGGGACGTTCGATCGGCATTCCGAGCGCGCGCGCCCATACATAGTTGGCGGTCACACCGAGGGCGCGACCCACACCGAACAAGACGGTATAGAAATCAAAATCACGAACGCCATAGTAATACTGCAAGGTGCCGCTGATCGCGTCTACATTCGGGGCGGGGTTTTTGGCCTTGCCCTGTTCCCTCAACACCGCCGGTACCACGTCGAAAACCAGATCGGCAAGACGGATCAACTCGTCCTCGCCAAACCGCTTCTTGGCAA
>Ga0172369_10004372_pt1 | contig 17953 bp, 15 predicted proteins | sample LakKiv25m_FD_114539 | JGI IMG/M metagenome (GOLD analysis project Ga0172369, IMG submission 114539) | Freshwater microbial communities from Kabuno Bay, South-Kivu, Congo - kab_022012_11.25m | ecosystem: Environmental > Aquatic > Freshwater > Lake | place: Democratic Republic of the Congo...
GCTGCCTGCTCCCGCTGGTGCTTGACCTCACCAACCCCAGCTCAGGCATCGGCTGGGCAGGGCAGGAGCGGCTGTCTATCGCGCAGCGCGGCCCGGCAGACGCAGTGCTGGCCCTTGCGCTCATCCACCACCTGGCAATTTCAAACAACGTCCCGCTTATAAAAATTGCGGAATTTTTACATTCGATATGCAGGCGCCTCATCATCGAGTTTGTTCCCAAAGAAGACAGCCAGGTGCAGCGGCTGCTGGCCACGCGGGAAGACATCTTTGACCAGTATGACCGGGTGCATTTTGAGCAGGATTTCCAGCATTATTTTATAATTCAAAAAATTATGCAGATCGCAGGATCAGAGCGCGTTCTCTATTTAATGGAAAATAGATAAGTACATGAAACTCAGCAATGAAATTAAAATGAAAATTGTAACGGCGCTGTCCGTGGCTGCCTTTCTGGTCACGACGCTGTGCATATTCGGACCCAGCAAAATCTATTTAACCAATGCACTGGAATTTGATTTCCTGTATTCGCAAATGCTGCTCTATCTCATGCCGGTAGCGCTAATTTTCATTGTTGTCCTTACATTATTGTTAATATTATTGCCTGCGGGACTGTATAGCAGGGCAGTTGCAGTGCTGTGCGCGGCAGGCGTATGTTTATGGTTACAGGGAAACATGCTGGTTTGGAATTATGGCATGCTTGACGGCAAGCCCATTAACTGGGATGGAAAAATCATATATGGGGTTGTTGATATAAGTGTTTGGATACTGGCAATCTCCATAGCTATTGTCAAATCAGAATGGATAAAAAAAAATGTAAAAACTGTCAGCGCATTTTTTATTATTGTCCAAATCATTGCAACGTTTCTGCTGTTAGCGAAGCAGCCGGACATCGCAACCTTTAAACAGTATTCTATTAATATTGATGATAAGTTTACCTTCTCAAAAAATAAGAATGTCATGGTGCTGATTCTGGACGGGTTTCAGACGGATGTCTTTCAGGAGATACTTGATGAAAATGGCGCATACGCCGGCATTTTTGAGGGATTTACGTACTTTCGCAACGCCCTCAGCGGGTACCCAACTACCGCGGCATCCATACCCAATATACTGACTTCCCGCATGTATGACAATTCCGAGAAGTATGAATCCTTTCTAAAGACCGCGTATATTTCTAACACATCAATCCCCGCAGTATTGAAAAAAAACGGCTTCCAGGTTGATATCTACCCGCTGGTTCCCAAGACAATCTACTTTGATGAGCGGGTAGCGTCAAATTTAATTAAAAAAGATTTCACTGCATACAGCAGAAACATTTATCTCATTTATGCCATAACCGCATTTCGCTATTCCCCTAATTTCATAAAAAGAATGATTTACAGCAACGCGTCTCTGTTTTCAAGAATGGTATTCCCCAACGCGTTAGATAAGAATGTGGCGGTTAATTTCAGACTCTTGAGTTTTATTTCAGAAATGACTTCGCAGATGAAACTGGGGTACGCTGGAAATGTATTCAAATTTTATCATACCCGGTTTCCGCATCCGCCTCTGGAAATCAATGAGAACCTGAACGGTGAACAGATGGAATTCAATCGCACCAATTTTAAGCGGCAGGCAAAAGCTACGCTGGAAATGGTGAGGCGTTTCCTTGCAGCATTAAAGAAGATCGGAGCGTATGATAATACAATGATTTGTATTGTGGCAGATCACGGGCTGGGCTTAACCGGGTTTCATGGTCAAAGGTCTGTTGATCAGAAACTGCCGGTGATAACAAATTACAAACAAGCCGGCGGACTGCCGCTCATACTGGCAAAGAAGATTGGTTCAAAAAATGGACTGACGATTTCAGATGCTCCGGTCTGCCTCGCTGATATCCCGGCCACAATATTTCATGAAATGGGTATAAAAAACGATGCTCCCGGAAAGTCAATATTTCAGATTATTGAATCAGAGCAGCGGAATAGAAAATATTATTTTTATGAATGGAAAGGCAACTGGTATGACGAATATTTCCCGCAGATGAAGGAATTTATTGTTTCAGGACACAGCTGGTCACCGACATCCTGGAAAAACACTCATCGTACATTTGCTGCCAACAAGATTTTACAAAACAAGCCGGCATATAAACTAGGAGACCCGATTCAATTCAACCGAAACGGAAATGCTGACCCTTATAAGCTTTTTGGTTGGGGCAGTCCAGAAGAAAAATTTACCTGGACGGTAGGAAACAAAGCGCGGCTTGTGATACCTTTTAAAAAGTCAGATAAACCTGTTATTCTTCGGGTGTATCAAAAAGCTTTTATTGTGCCGGGTAAATTAGATAAACAGCAGGTCAACATATATATAAATAATGAAAAAGCGGGAGAATGGCAGGTAGCAGGGGAGGGTAGCTATAGCATTTTGATTCCGCAACGTTATTTATCAGATACTGAGATTGATATAACTTTTGAATTGACAGATGCAGCAGCGCCAAAACGTTTGCTGTCCGACAGTAATGATGAGAGGATGTTGGGGGTAGGGGTAAAATCATTAGTGCTTGAGGAACTGCCGGCATACCGGTTTGGCGAATTGATTAAATTCGGGAATGGGGGTACTGCCGGAATGTTTCAGGGGAAAGGGTGGGGTGTTCCAGAAAAAGATTTTACATGGACAAAAGAAAAGCGGGCGCATCTGTTAATACCGGTCAAAGAGGTAAAATCCAGCCTTGTTTTAAAATTGCAGCAGAGGCCTTTTATTGTAAAGGGTAAACTTGACCGGCAGCAAGTAAACGTACTGGTGAATGGCAAAGAGGTTGGTGAATGGGTGATTTCTTCTGAAGGTGAATGCCGGATGATAGTACCGCAGAATTTCATCACAGACACGATATTGAATGTAGTATTTGAGATGCCTGACGCACGAATGCCAAAGGGTTTGATACCGGGTAATAATGATGAGCGGATTCTGGGGATCGGTGTAAAGTCAATGGTTCTTGAAGAAATACCGGCTTATTGTTATGGAGATATTATAAAGTTCGGGCAGGGAGGAAATGCAGAACAATATCAGGGTATCGGCTGGAGCATTCCGGAAACAGGGTTTACCTGGACTGATGGATCAGAGGCGGTATTATATTTACCGGTAAAAAAACCGTCAGGCGATTTGCAGTTGACAATGATACAGGAGCCGTTTCTGATCAAAAATAAAATAAAAAAGCAGACGGTAATTGTTTATGTGAATGATAAAAAGGCGGGTATGTGGCCCGTTACTGACGCCGGGAAAAGGATAATAACCTTACCGGAGCATTATATACACAATAAATTAATTAAGCTGCACTTCAAACTGCCTGATGCCTGTTCTCCAGGGGACGTGCAGAGTGATACGCAGGATAGACGAAGGCTGGGATTGGCAGTGAAATCAATGCTTATCGAGGAGAAATAAAATAGAGATTGATTATTAATTATTACAATGATACTAAATTTCGCTAAACTGAATATTAATATAGAATATATAATATAGCTCAAAACAGGCATGATCATGAAAAACAAATTGCGCTCCCGAATACTATAAAATATTAGAATTACTTCGAATGAAAGAAAACCATCGCCTATAGATGCTGGGGTATTATGAGAGGTAAGATGTAGATAAAAAATGAAGAATTATGTAAGCATGATAGCGAAAGCGGATATGGATGCGCTTGGTACAAAGAATTAAAGAATAATGGATAGTAAAACTAACATGAAGAAAATTTATCCTAAAAAAGAAACAGAAGAGATTAAACATGCTTCATTAGACAATGAGAAATATACATTAACTTTTGACAGATCAAAGTTACATATAAAACCTTTACATGACAGAATGCATGATCTTTCTATGGACATTATTAAGCCCATCTGTTCCAGGGAATTCAGTAAAACTATGGAAGAGATTGCCCTCCGGATACTTTCAGCCCGCAATAAAAACAAGAGCATTATTGTTATTATGGGGGGACATGTAATCCGTTCCGGTGTTCAGAAGTATATAATTGATTTGATGGAGAGAGGGTATATATCATGTCTTGCTATGAATGGGGCTGGCATGATACATGATTTTGAACTCGCTCTTATCGGTGCTACAACTGAAAGCGTTGCCCGGTATATAAAAGAAGGTCAATTCGGCTTGTGGAAGGAGACCGCACAGTTGAATGATATTATAAATGAAGCTTATGCTGTAGATAAAACGGTCGGGATGGGGGCAGCAGTAGGAAAATTTATAGCACAATCCCGGTTGCCCTATACATCAATAAGTTTACTGGCCCATGCATACAGGCTGGATATTCCAGCGACCGTACATGTTGGCATTGGATATGATATTATTCATGAGCATCCAAATTGTGACGGAGCTTCTTTAGGTGCCCTGTCTTATAATGATTTTCTAAAATTTGCAGCTATTGTGCAAAATCTTGAAAATGGAGTTGTAATGAACTTTGGCAGTGCGGTGATGGGACCGGAAGTTTATTTAAAAGCACTCAGCATGGCCAGAAATGTTGCTCATCAGGGAAAGAAGGTTATTAGAAACTTTACCACGGTGGTGTGTGATCTGTACGAGCTTCCTGATGATTTCAGGGATGAACCTTCCAAAAATAATCCAGGATATTACTTCCGGCCATGGAAAACGATGTTAGTGAGAACTGTGGCTGAAGGAGGGGACAGTTATTATATAAAAGGACAACACGCAGAAACAATTCCTGCGCTGTGGACAGCAATCAAAGAACATGAGAGTCGTTAGTCTGGCGGCAGACATTTTATTTGTTTTCTTTTTCTTAAAAATGAAATAAGAATCCAACCATGAAAATTCTGGAATTTGAAAAGCTAAGTAAAAGGCTGGATAGTTTAAAGTCTGAAGGCAAAAAAATAGTGTTGTGTCATGGATGCTTTGACTTTATGCATCCCGGACATATTAAATATTTTCAGGCAGCCAAAAAAATGGGTGATATACTGGTAGTGACCGTTACCCCTGATATATATGTTGATAAAGGCCCGGGGAGGCCGGTATTTAACCAGGATTTGCGTTCTGAATCAATAGCAGCCCTGGAATGCGTGGATTTTGTAGCGATAAATAAATGGCCGACTGCAGAGGAAACATTGCTTTTATTAAAGCCGGATATTTATGTTAAAGGTCAGGAATTTGAGAAGCTTGAAGATAAGACAGGTAAAATTCAGAAAGAGTATAAAATAATAAAAGAGATTGGTGCAGAACTTCGGTTCACCCATGAAATAGTTTATTCTTCGACGGAACTGTTAAATAAGCATTTTAAATGATATTCAATTAGCACGTCAAATAAGCGTAGAAACTGAATGGAAGAGCACACTAAAAAAATATTATTTCTCGTTGAGCTGGTTGCAAAACTGGAAAAACTCCGCGCGGAAGGCAAAGTAATAGTTCAGAGCCATGGGGTTTTTGACCTGATTCATCCAGGTATCATCAAGCATATCAATTTAGCAAAAAGCCAGGGAGACATTCTGGTGGTAACGGTCATTAAGGATAGGGATGTGAGAAGAGGCCCGGGGAGGCCAGTTTTTTCCGAACATCAAAGGGCCGAGAATGTGGCATCCCTGCAGCTGGTGGATTATGTGTGCATTGTAGAAGACGAGACCCCGTTTCAATGCGTAAAAAGAATAAAGCCTGATGTCTTTGCACGGGGCCAGTCGTATAAGGAGCGTGACCAGAAAATCCACCAGAGAATATTTGATGAAGAGAAGAGTCTTTATTTTGGGAAGAGCAGAATCTATGAAACGGAGGGATTTTCTTTCAGCTCCTCGCAGATAGTGAATAATTCATTAAACATTTACCCGGACGAGACAAAGGCTTTTCTGGAAAAATTATCAAGGAAGTATAACTTTAATTTCATCGTGGATAAAATCAACAGTTTAAATAAATTGCGCGTGTTAATAATCGGGGACGGCATTATCGATGAATATCATTACTGCTCACCCATGGGAAAGGCGACCAAGTCGCATCTGGTAGTCAATAAATACATTACCCATGAAATTTTCAACGGCGGCACCTTTGCTGTCGCAAACCATGTTGCCGGCCTCTGTGACAGCGTTACGATGGTGACCCTGCTGGGGCGTGATGATTCAAAAGAAGATTTCATCATGAATAACCTCAAGCCAAATATAAAAGCGAAATTTTATTATCGTGACGGCGCGCCTACCATAGTAAAGAAAAGATATATCAATGAATACCTGAATCAGAAATTATTTGAAATCGACTACATGGTAGATGACTATATAAATCAGGAGTGTGAGGCAGCTATAATCGAATTTTTGCAAAAGGAGCTGCCGCAGTATGATCTCGTGCTGGTTGCAGATTTTGGCCACGGCCTTATTACAAAAAAGATGATCAAAATCATTGAGCGCTTGTCTCGCGTGTTGGCGGTTAATACGCAAAGAAATGCCGCCAATGAAGGTTACAACCTGATTAATAAATACCGCGCACCGCATTTCTTCTGCCTTGATGAACCTGAAGCACGGCTGGCCACCCGTGATAAATTCAGTGATATAGAGGTAGTAATTAAAACGCTGTCAAAGATGCTGGAAAGTCAGTATTTCATAATAACACTCGGTAAAAGCGGGTCCATCGGTTATAACGCGAGCCGCGAGATTGTGCGAACCCCAGTGTTTTCATCAAAAGTAATCGATACCGTCGGCGCCGGAGATGCATTTTATTCTTTTACCGCCCCGTGCTTTTCCCAGGGCATGCCGCTTGATCTGGTTTCATTTATCGGCAATGTCGTGGGTGCGATTGCCGTGCAGATTGTCGGCAATAAAAGATCTGTTGAGCGGCACGAGATGCTTGAATTTATTAACACGCTGCTGAAGTGAGGAAACTATGCAGAAGCTTATTAAAAAATATTATAACAACCTGACAGCACTGCTGCATCAGATAACGGTTACAGACCGGAAGACCAACAGCATAGGATTTTATGAAGGCATTGAAAAAGCGTGCGGCATCATCATGGAACAGGAAGGCAAGGGCAACAAGCTGATGTTTATCGGCAACGGGGGAAGTGCTGCGATATCCAGCCACATGGCAACCGATTTTATCAAAAACGGGGGAATGAAGGCGGTTGCCTTCAATGACTGCTCACTGCTGACCTGCATGGGCAATGACTATGGCTATGAGCATGTATATGAAAAACCTATCGAGATGTTTGCAGCTGCCGGTGATGTCCTGGTTGCTATTAGCAGTTCGGGAAAATCCGCAAATATATTGAAAGGAACTGACGCAGCGCTGAAAAGAGGATGCCGCGCTGTGACTCTGTCGGGCTTTGACAGTAATAACCCTCTTTCCGAGAAGGGGGAATTAAATTTTCATGTTCCTTCCAATGCCTACGGGCCTGTTGAAGTAATACACCATTTTATTTGTCATAGCATTCTCGATGTGATAATTGAAAAAAAAAGTATGCACAATTATTAGTTCCATCCCAAGGCACTGCCAAAACCACGGTGCTTACGCAGGGCACCGTCAGGTTAAAGCACAGTAGCTGACCTTTCAGAACCCCCGATGATGATATGTGCGATAAAAAAATATATACAGATTTGAAGGGAGAATTTGCATGAAAAAAGTATTAATAACGGGAGGAGCCGGTTATGTCGGTGCAGTTTTAGTGCCCAAGCTGCTCAAAAAAGGGCACGCGGTGAAGGTTATCGATTTATATATCTATGGGGAGAATGTTTTAGACAGCGTCAAGGATCATCCGCAATTAATCCAGGTTAAGGGGGATATCAGAAACAGGCAACTGCTGGAGAGGGAACTGTCCGGTTATGACACCGTTATACATCTTGCGTGTATTTCCAACGATCCCAGCTTCGAACTTGATCCGGAACTGGGCAAGTCCATCAACTATGACGCGTTCATCGATCTGGTGGATGCTTCTAAAAAGGCCGGCGTGAAAAACTTCATCTACGCCTCCAGTTCAAGCGTGTACGGGGTGAAGGAAGAGCCTGATGTCACCGAAGACCTTCCCTTGGAGCCGCTTACTGACTATTCAAAATACAAAGCAATGTGCGAAAAGGTGCTTTTGAATGAAGCGTCAGATGATTTTATTGTAACTATTGTGCGGCCTTCAACAGTATGCGGTTATTCTCCAAGGCTACGGCTTGATCTTACCGTAAATATTTTGACGAATCATGCTGTAAATAAAGGAGAAATAACCGTTTTTGGTGGGGAGCAAAAACGACCTAATCTTCATATTGAAGATATGACAGATCTGTATGTTTTTTTGCTTGAACTCCCCGATGAGAAAATTCACAAGAAGGTTTATAATGTTGGTTTTGAAAATTATAAAGTAAAAGAAATTGCAGAGATGGTAAAAAAAGTCATCAATCAAAATATTCCTATAAAGACAATCCCCTCAAATGATAATCGCTCGTACCATGTTTCATCAAAAAAGATTAAAGATGATCTCGGATTCGAAGCCAAACATAGTATTGAAGATGCAATACGGGACCTCAGAAAGGCTTTTGCGTCAGGTTTAATTCCCAACTCCTTTGACGACAAGCGGTACTACAATATTAAAACCATGCAGGCATTAAAGCTGCAATAATAGAAACGGTTAAAAAGGAGAAATTACCGGTATGAAGGTTAAATATTCTTATCTGGAAGAGCAATTCGGGGATCATCAGGCCATATTCAGTTCTATTGATGCGCTGATTAAAAGCGGTGACTACACGCTGGGCAAGCCCCTGGAGGAATTTGAGCAGAAGTTTGCGCGGATACTGGGTGCGCGCTATGCAGTTGGTGTCAATTCAGGAACCGATGCCCTGTTCCTTTCCCTGAAGGCGCTCGGCGTCGGGGCAGGGGATGAAGTTATTACCGCCCCCAATACTTTTATCGCGACGGTCGGTGCTATCGTTGCTTCGGGCGCAAGGCCGGTATTTGCCGACATCATGCACAATGACTACATCATTAACCCTGAGCTTCTTGAGCAGGCAATCACGCCGCGGACTAAGGCGCTTATGCCGGTTCATTATGCCGGTCATCCTGCAGATATGCCGACAATTCTGAAGATTGCTGATAAACACCATTTGCCGGTCATAGAAGACTCTTGTCAGGCTATCTCAGCCTCCATCGATAATAAATGCGTGGGCACCTTCGGCGCAACGGGTGGGTTCAGCCTGCATCCGCTGAAAAATCTAAATGTCTGGGGTGATGGCGGCATCATCGTCACAAATGACGCTGCAGTACGCGACAGGCTGATCCTGCTGCGTAATCACGGGCTCAAAACAAGAGACGAGGTACAGATCTTCGGATATAATTCTCGGCTTGATACTCTGCAGGCCATCGTAGGTAACCACCTTATACAGGATATGGAGAAAATGACCGGGACGCGCATTAAATGGGCAAACCGCATTGATGCGGGCCTGAAAAATCTCAGTAGCTTTATAACGATTCCTGAGCGCAGGAAAGGTCATCGCTACGTGTATCACTTATATATGCTGATAGTGAAAAAACGGGATGAACTTCTATCCTATCTGATTGAAAACGACATAGAGGCGAAAGTGCATTACCCGATACCCGTGCATTTGCAGGAGGCAGCCAAGGGCCTCGGATACCGGGAGGGCGATTTCCCTGAGACCGAAAGACAGCGAAAATCGATCATTACCCTGCCGGTGCATCAGCACCTCACTGAGGAACAGATTGATTACATGATTGAGAAAATCAAATTATTCTATAAATAAATTACAGACAATGAAAGTAAAATATCTCGATCTACAGCAGCAATTCAGTGATGAAACCCTGCTGGCAGCAGTCAGAAAACAGTTTGAAACCTGCCAGTTTGTCATGGGCCCGGAGGTGCAGCATTTTGAAAACGCGTTCGCGGCTCTGTGCGGAACGCGCTTTGCCATCGGGCTGAACTCAGGCACTGATGCCCTGTTTTTAGCCTTGAAGGCGCTGGGGGTCGGCCCCGGGCATGAGGTCATCACCGTGTCCAACAGTTTTATAGCCACCACCGGAGCAATTGTTGCCGCCGGGGCCCGACCGGTATTCGTTGATGTAGTGGCTGACTATAACATGGACCCGGACCTTATCGAGACGTCAATCACGCCGCGCACAAAGGCAATAATCCCGGTCCACCTCACCGGCAACCCGGCCGATATGGAGCGCATTATTGAAATAGCGCGAAAACGGCGCCTTTTTGTTGTCGAGGACGCGGCGCAGGCAGTCACCGCCTCGCTGAACAACAGGCGCGTCGGGTCGTTCGGAGATGCCGGCTGCTTCAGCCTGCACCCGCTCAAGAATTTAAATGCAGCAGGAGACGCCGGCATTCTGACCACCGATTCCGAGGAACTCTGCGAAAAGATCAGGATGCTGCGTAATCATGGCCTGAGAAACAGGGATGAAATAGATTTTTTCGGTTATAACAGCAGGCTGGACTCCCTTCAGGCTGCGGTGGCTCATCACGTCATTAACAGCATTGATTCAGTTACGGCAAAAAGAATCAAGAACGCTCAAATATATGATCGTGCTTTTCGTGATATGGGCGGAAGTGTCATCCTGCCGCCGCGGAAAGAAGGCGCGCGCCAGGTATTTCATACGTATGTCATACAGGTTAAGGACCGGACGCGCCTGATACCCTATCTGGAAAGCCATGGCATAGAGACGAAGATCCATTACCCGATACCGATCCATCTCCAGAAGCCCTGCCGTCAATGGGGATATAAAAAGGGGGACCTCCCGGTCACTGAAAAACAGTCAGAGGCGATTCTCACCCTTCCCGTTCATCAGTATCTCACAGAACAGCACATACAGTATGTTATTGATACAGTGCAGCAGTTTTATCATGGAACAAATAGCTCATCCACCACGCAATCGTGAAAGGCGAACTATTTTATAATGGACAAGAATAAGCGTAAAAATAGCAATCTGATAAAGCCACTGAAAAAAATGCCCCGTCACCTGCTGTTGAAAAAAGCGCACGCCATACGCAAGAATGTCATCGAAACTGCTTGCAGAAACGGGGCTGGTCACATTGCCCCGTCTCTTTCCAGTATTGATATTCTGACTGCTCTTTATTATGGAGTAATGAATATTGCGCAATGTCCTCAATGGGAGAGCAGAGACCGCTTAATATTCTCTAAAGCTCACGGGTGTTACGGGCTTTATGCAATACTTTCAGACAGGGGCTATATTAAAACAGAGGACTGGGAAACGTTTTATAAGGGAAGCCACCTTTCGGGATGTCTGGAGCGGAGCATCGAGCAGGGAACTGAAGCAGGGTGCGGCGCGCTGGGCCACGGGCTGCCAATCGCTGCAGGCATTGCATTCGGCGCAAAATTGCAGAACCTGCCCTATCGCGTGTACTGTATTGTCGGAGACGGTGAAATGCAGGAAGGCTCTAACTGGGAAGCCATGCAGTTTGCCGTGAAACATGGGCTTGCAAACCTGACGGTCATCATTGACGCCAATGGGCTGCAGGCAATGGATTACCTCGAGAACATTCTGACTGTGCGGGGAAGGAAGGATGACCTGCTGAAGAAAATGAAGGCATTCGGATTTATAGTGAAATCCTGCGACGGACATAACCCGGAAGCAGTTGCCACAATACTTGCAGACTGGAAAAGAACACAAAAAACGCTTCGTGCCCCCCAAGTGCTTATCGCAAAAACAGTGAAAGGATACGGGCTTCTCTGTATGGAAAATGTGCCCAAGTTCCATTTCCGTCTTCCCACAGAAGATGAATTAAAAGAAGGCAATCGGTATGAGCAGTGTGGTTAAAAATTACCGCAGAGATATTGTGAATGAAATTATTCCCTATGCGCGCAAGGATAAAAGAATTGTTCTGCTTGTCTGCGATATGGGATTCGGAGTTATAGACAGCTTTAGGCATGAATTCCCTGACAGAATTTATAACATGGGGATCATGGAGCAGGGCACTGTTGGAATAGCCGCCGGAATGGCTATGACAGGGTTGGTCCCTATAGTTTATTCAATAGTAAATTTTATAGCTTTTCGCTCTTTAGAGCAGGTAAGAAATGATGTGTTAATGCAGAACCTGAATATTAAGTTTATTGCAACCGGGGTAAACAATTATTTTAAATTTCTTGGTCACTCACATAGTTGTGGCCAGGATGACAAAAAAATAATGCAGCTCATTAATATGAAAGTATTCGATCCTTATGAAAATGAAAAATGTAATTTCAAACAACTGGTAAAAGCCTGGATCACGGATACTGAATCAGGATATATGAGAGTTTAAGGGGGATTTGATTAAGGTGATTATCAAAGAGAATAATTACGTTATATCTATGGAAAGCAGGAAAATAACACTTTCGGTTATCATGCCCGCCCTGAACGAGGAGGACAATGTTGAATTGGCGGTTCATTCGACGTTGAGCGCATTCGAAAAATACAACATAGCGGGCGAAGTCGTTGTGATTAATGATGGTAGTACGGACAAAACCAGGGAGATCGTTGAGCGTTTGTGTTGTGTTAAGCAGAACGTTCGGCTGATTAATCACGATACCCCAAAGGGAATCGGTTATTCATTCTGGGATGGGGTGAAAAAGGTGGATCGGGATGTGGTGGTCCTTTTCCCTGCGGATAACGAGATCGATCCTGAAGACACTCTGCAGTATTTTGGGTTGATGGACAAAGTGGATATGCTGGTCACTTTTTTTCATAATACGGAAGTGAGGAACAGGAGCAGGAGGATTATTTCTGCACTTTACCGGTTTGTCGTGAACATATCGTTCGGTACCAATTTAAATTATACGAATGGTGCAGTTTTTTACCGCCGAAGTATTTTGGAAGAGGTGAGTCTGAACAATTTCGGTTTTTTTTATCAGGCAGAGCTGCTGGCCAAGATGATCAGAAAGGGATATCTCTTTGCAGAAGTTCCAGGTTATCTTGGAGTCAGAACTGGCGGAAAGACAAAAGCGATCAGCTTCAAATCTTTATGTCAGGTACTACAGGGTTACTTGCGACTGATGTTCGACATCCACATACGGAGAATCGAGGGAAAAAATAAAGACTATTTCAAGTTGAACAGAAATTCCGCTACGTTTAATCGGGCGAGCTCGTTCGAGGATAGAATTAGGACACAGGGACAGAATAGGCAAGATTTGAAATCGTGCCAGACCAATATTCGATAATAGAGAATGAGGATTCGCTGTATAGTATGAGTGTAATTTTATTCGGGTTCGGTTTATTTATATTTTATTTCGTGACCCATTATCTGATCTGGAAAATTCATATTCCGAGACGACAGGTCCAAGTCCTTCTCATGCTGTTTCCAGTTTTGATGATCTTAGGGTTCTTGGCCTTCCAATTGTTTCTTAAGGGCTATGAGGGAGATGGCAGTTTGTTTTCTCTTTTATTTGTCGAGTATCTTCAGGGCTGTCTTTTATTCACTGTTTTATTCGCAGCTTATATCGTTACATATCCAGCTATTGAGATAGACAGCCCTTCTTTAGTTATTATCACTCATGTTTCAGATAAAGGGCCTACAGGCCTTGATAAAGAACTATTAGAGAAAAGCTTAACTGATGAGTTATTGGTAAAGCCTCGCATAGAAGACCTTGTTACCGAAAAAATGATCTTTATAGGCCAGGATGGCAAATACCGGCTGACAGCGAAAGGCCGCTGGTTTATTCTACCTTTTTCCTTTTACCGGAATCTCATAGGGGCAGGGAAAGGGGGATAAGAACATGAATGCTTTGTTCATTATGATCCCCGTGATAAGCTTTGGATTCAATATCATAATGCAGGTTTTGACTTTCAAAAGCATCCATTCTCTGCCCTTATTGAAATCCATTTATAGCGGATTTATTACAGGTCTTATCGTTTTGTTTGTATGTCATATCTGCTTTTCGAATAGGTTTATTCAAAGTGGTGGGTATCTTCTTGCTAATTTTATTATCTATTCATTGCTCGGATACTGCTATTTTAATTTTGTCTGCCTTGGCGAAACGGCGCGACGGATTCGCATACTCAGGGAGCTTTTGGATGCCGGTGAAGGACTTTCTTACGATGAGCTTCTGAAAAGGTATAATGCAAAAGACATTGTAGAGGTCAGAATCAAAAGATTGCTTACCAATGGGCAGATTGTTCTGAAGGACGGGAGATATTTTATTGGAAAACCGGTTGTGCTCGGAATGGCCAAAGCAGTTGGTCTATTGAAGTGGATACTTTTGGGAAATGCAAAGCGGGTTTGAAGCGTTGCTGATAGATGGACGTTATAAAATTTCCAGGGGAGGGACTTCTGAAATGGCAAAAATTGCTTTTGTTCACAACATCACCAGCCATACAAGAAAATGAAGATTCGATTTATATCAACACGATTATGGAATAACCTAATGCTCAATAAACTGAGCATTCAGGCTATCAAACATTTGCTTGTTGGTGCAAGCGGCGTTTTTGTGAACTGGATATTGTTTATTGTGCTGAGGCAATTTCTCGATATACCGACCCTTGTATCCACTATTATCGTCAATATAATTCTGATAATATATATCTTCCCGCTTCAAAAATATTTTACCTTCATAAATTATTCAAACACGCATCAACAATTAATTCGGTTTATTTTAAATGCAATTGGATACCTGATATTAGATTTTGTGTTTGCATGGTTTTTCATTGATTTCATGAAAATAGTGCCCGCATACGGTAAAGCAATGGGTTTACTTATCCTCACACCGCTGAGTTTCATTTCTCAAAAATACTGGTGCTTTCAGGTGGATGAGACAGACCAGTTAATATGTTAATCCGACCCGGCATGTGTAATACACTGTGGCTAATCACTTCAATAGAACTTATTCATTAAGCCTCTGATAATCGGGGAACTATTAGGAATAGTAAACATATAAACCTTCGATTGCTATTATTGCAATTTTCTCACCATATAAAATACGACTTATTCCATTCAAATTAAATCAAAAAAACTATTATAAAATCAACACATAGATATGTGCAAGATAGAAAAGCTAATAAAAAATAACAATACCCGGTTATTAATCATAAGTCTGCTGCTTATAGTAATAAGCATACTTTGCTATCAGAAATACTGGGGCAATGTATGGTATCTTATGGATGATTATGTCACGCTTGAAGTTGGGGGTGCCAGTCCTGTTTGGGAAGCTGCAGAAAAAATAACAATGTGGCTATATAATGGACAACTGCGTTATCATCCGCTGCGCTTGCTCATATTTACCCTGGCAGTTCATTCAATCCCGGAAGAATATTCTTTTTATTATAATTTTGGATTGCACCTGATAAATGTACTGCTTTTATTTTTGTTGCTGTACAAGTTTACAGCAAGTGAGTTTATTGCTTTCTGCTCTTCTGTATTATTTTCTGTATACGGGATTTTTAAGCTCATTGAAAGCCCAACCGTAATGATTTCAGGCTCAGGGCTTAATACATTTTTTGTTTTAATAACACTGCTGTTTCTTTATTATGGGCTAAAATCAAGATTATCATTCCGTAGATATATTTTAATTATTCTCTCCTACCTGAGTTATGCAGGCCTGATGTTTTCTTATGAAGTTGCATTCCCCATGCTTGCTACGGTTGTTTTAGGCATTCTATTGATCCAGCTATTGAATAATAAAAATCAAAATCTATTATTCTATAGCAAGCTGTGCATGGTAATTTCCCCCTATTTTATTACCTTAATACTGTATTACTGGGTATATGCAAGAGCGGCTTCCAGATATCCAGGAGCTCAAATAGTTCTCAGTCTGCAACAGATCTCCATCAGATTGATAACATATTTGGAGGCACTCCTTGAACCTTTTTACAAGCTTCATGTTTCTTTAAGAAAGGAAGTTATCCTTGGCATTATTATTTATTACTTGGGCGTCTATCTCTTGTTCATTGAAAGAAGAACAGCTCAAGACCCTTATTCATTGTATGGCACTATTCGCAACAATATATATTTATTAATTTTCGGAGGATTTTGGTTTATTTCATCAATTGTGCTGTTCCTGTTAAACAACACAAATATAGTTATGCGCCATCATTTTTACTTAATGACTGCCGGCATATCCATTATTATAATAAGCCTGTTTTGCCTTATGTACCATTGTTTGCCACTGGTGCTTAGAAAATATTATAGTGCACTGGTATGGCTGCTTGCTTTTCCATTAATTGTTATAAATTCAATGTGTTTTAATTTAAATTATGGTGAATCGCAGGCTGAGAAAACAAAGACACTGTATAATGCCAAGAAGCAGATTCAGCAATACATCCCCAACGTTCAAAAAATCGATGCACTGCTTTTAAAGAACTTTTTAAAACCGAAATCTTTGCACTATTATCAAATCAGCAATATGGACGGGGCACTTTTACAGTGGTTCAATTACAAAAAGCACATCAATTCAGGCGACGAGATTGAGAACCTGACTAATACAAACATAATATTTAAAGAGCCTCTTTCATACTACGAACACATCAATCACAGGGATAAGTTTATTGCTTCAAACAATAGAACTGAAATATTATATTATGATGAAAAATTACAAAAACTGCTGCCTTACAGCGAATTCATTGATTTTGTGAAAGGAATTAACCTGCATCAGACACGGCAGGTCATGACTAATAATGAAGAGGCAGGCAGACAGGATGTTTTGAATGCAATATTAAAAAACACTGCTTCATCAAGGTTTTTAACAATTCATTTCAAGACGGCGGTTGACCCGTTTGCATTTACTGAGTATGCTGCAGTTAGAATAAATGGTGAGCCGGTTAATGAGGTATATATAAGCGAGCATACGGTGACAATGGATATTTCAAATTACAATAACAATAAATATATTTTTCTGTTTATGATGATAGATGATCCGGGAAATTCAAGATTTACCGGCAGGCTGAAGAAAATAGATTTTAAGGACCTTGCAGTTGGATGTAAGATATCCCTTATGAAAAAGGCCCCATCGGCTTTAATCGATTACCGTAAAAAATATAACATCGGTGATCCTATAAACTTTAAAGATGCGGTGCCGGTAAATTTCGAAAACTGGTATCCAGCAGAACCAACACATAGATGGGCTCAAGGGGAATGGGGGGCAATTGATATAACGTTAGGAGAGTTGGTTCCAAGTATCAGGCAATATAATATACTGCTAAAAGGATTTACTTGTAAAAATCAAAAATTATCAGTTTATCTTAACAATGTATTATTAACAATTATCTCTAACGATGGATCACAACGTACCTGGACAATCCCTTGTGATGCTAATATTTTTAAGCCAAATGCAGTTAATAGTATCAAAACCGTGGTACCGGGAGCATGTAATACAGGTCCCCCGGATAATAGAAAGCTTGGTTTTGGATTCCAAGAACTTAGGATTATCCCTGCAACTTTCATAAAACCAGATTATTCCATGGGGAGTAAAATTGAATATTCAGATGAAACCTGTGTAGATTATATAAACTGGAATGATATGGAGCCTGGGTTCCGCTGGGTGAAGAGTTGCCTTGCAGGTATCAAATTTACTCTATCTTCTATTAATAAAGACGAACGAAAATATGCGGTTGATATCAATGTGGGCTCTTATGGAGAGCAGGTAGTTGATGTTTTTCTTAATGGCAGTAAGATAGGGAAGATATTGTTAAAAGGATTATCAGAGAATAAAATTGTTGAATTTCCAGCAGGTCTTTTGCGCGAAAATTCTATAAACACACTTGGTTTTATTATCCCTGGAGCAAAGATGACTGTTGATGCAGACAGTCGAAACCCTGGGTTGGCCCTGAAATCATTCAGTATATATCCAGTAGCATCCTATCAGTTTCGCAACAATTAAAATATATTCTCAAGAAGTGATACCCACGGGCTTACGCCCGTGGCCCTAAAAACCAAAACCTAACTGGAATGTATAGGAATTTCCTTTTTAGGGATTGATTGATAGGGGAGGCAAACAGAAGAGAAAACGGGTAGATAAAAAAGAGAGTTATGGTAATAGAATGAATCCAGAATGGGTTCAAATAAGCAGTGGTTTGA
>Ga0172369_10004375_pt1 | contig 17943 bp, 17 predicted proteins | sample LakKiv25m_FD_114539 | JGI IMG/M metagenome (GOLD analysis project Ga0172369, IMG submission 114539) | Freshwater microbial communities from Kabuno Bay, South-Kivu, Congo - kab_022012_11.25m | ecosystem: Environmental > Aquatic > Freshwater > Lake | place: Democratic Republic of the Congo...
GCCCTCCATGTCGTGCATGGAACCCTTGGTATAAATTTTCCGCAGGTCAGCCTCTACATCGAATTTCAGCGAACCTCTCTGAATGCCTGTCGAGACGTTGACATGCCATCCAACCCCATTAGAACGAACCTCGCTGGTGGTCGGAACGCTTCGCGCCACATGGTCGTCGTAGTTCTTGCCCGTGACGTAGGCCCCGTCTAGCTGCAGCCGCAAAAGGAGTACCGGCAGCCGAACTCCGCGTGCAATATTGCGGAGGTCCACGGCCCCGTCAAAGACGCCGCCTGCGTACCAGTGCTGGTAGTATTGAACAAATTCGATGGCAGGTCCCGGCATAAAGCCTCGATCATACCGAGGATCTAGAGACCTTTGGGTAATGTCGGTGTACGTGAATTTGAACTTGCTAATCCGATATCCTGCTACGCCTTTCAGGTTCGAAGATCGACTGAGTGGCGCTGTAATGCCAACATCAAAGATCCAACAATACGGCTTTGCATCGCCCTCGCTGAAGATGGTCTTCTGGTTCGGGTTGTCTGGGAAAGTCCAGTCGCTGTCCTGAGCTTTAGGGTTTGAAAGCATGCTCAACGTGCCCGACAATTCAAGAATAAGGGCTAGATTTGTGTAACTCATGCCTGTTCGCGCCACAAAGAATGTTTGGTCCCAAGGCCATTCCAGGCGGCTGAGCGGATCCAGAGGCGGAATGACGTTCGGAAACTCCCACGACGTAAAGCTGTTGAAATATTTTCTTGCGCCAACCTGCATGACAAATGAGGGTTGAAAACCATCGACAACCGAGGTATTCCTAATAAACACTTCCTGGGCTTGAACCGGAGCAAAAAACTGCAGCACCAACAAAAAGACGACTATACCGACCCCTGCATACAAACGGCCCTTCATGTGATCTACCTACCTGTTAAGAATGGCTCGTAACATATTATAATTTATTATATATTATGACGATATATTGAGTCAAGCTGAAACTCCAGCCTCCGTTGCAAAGAGACGTGTTATATCCGCATTTGCGCAAGTCCGTGATATGGTCAGTAGGCTTGACACGACAGCCCAATTATAGACTGCGTCATTCGTTGCATATATCGGTTCTAGAAACTAAACGCGAATCCGACAAGGGCTCCGCTACTCCCTTGATGCGAGCTATGACTGCTTTGTCGCCTTAGGCTCCTCGCAACGACCAGAGGGCCATCGAGGCGGCGTTGCCCGCCTAACCATGCAACGTGGTGATAAGCTTCTAGAATGGCTATCGAACCTTGGGCAGGGGATCTAAAACGGGAGGATATGTTATTCCCTCGAAAGAGGGAATCCATGCTAAAACAAATATTCATACGGAATGGAGTCTGATGTGACAAATTCCCCGAAGCGTTTGCTGTACTAATTACCGTCTGCTGTGCATCTGGCTGAATGATCAACCCGTAAATTGCAGCCCACTAGCCTATTTCAGCATCGATGTAGCCACCCGTCAACACCCCCGACCCTCAGCGATTCAGAGTAGTGCCTGAAGAATGTGGTAAGGAAAGGTCTAACTCTTGATAGTGGAGCGGGAAACGGGATTTGAACCCGCGACTTCAACCTTGGCAAGGTTGCACTCTACCACTGAGTTATTCCCGCACCTGTGCATTTTATAAACAACGTAACACACCTTGTCAATGGTTTTCCCCAGTTCACTCGAGCTTGTGGAACTAACTAGATGCCCAAAAACGAAAAACCCCTTTGCGCCGGCAAAGGGGCGTCGATAAAGAGACCGATGACGCTAGACAAACTGGCCATTCTGTAAGCGGTTTTGGAGCTGTCGCGCCATCTCAGATAGGGCCTGATAGTTCAGACCGGTTCTAGCATGAATCTTGTCCAAACTGCGCACCATAATCCTACCGTCCGGCGTCATTTCCCGAATGAGCATCTCCTCAATCTTGGAAAGCCTGTCCGGACCATTTTTGAAAGGCATAAAGACTCCTTTCCATGAACGAATTAATTCGCCTAGCACAAAGATGCAAAAAGAATACCATAAGCATTCGCCGCGTATAGCCGCTTGGCAGAAAATTTGGTCAACTGACGATATTCGGCCGTGACCAGCTTTATGAACTAAGACTGCTAGATGGCCCGTTACCCTCCGTAATCAGCAGACACGGGTTCCTGTTATTACAGAGAAGAAACTAATATATAAAATCACTTTCACAACGGTTTATAATCTTAATGTCCACAACAAAAATATGAAGTAATATAAATAACCCCGGCAAAATGATGTTATTTTTTTACACACCCCGGCTAAAATTTACTCAGTCGCAATCCTGCCTAGCAGCGTCACAGCGTCTCCCTTGCGCACAAGACCGCCGCGCTTCACCCGAGCAAATATGCCGTGGCTCGGCATGATGCAGTCGCCTATCCGATGGTATATAGCGCAGCGCGTATGACACTCCTTGCCTATTTGGGTGACCTCCAACACCACCGAATCCCCTACTGAAATAAAGTCACCAGGAGCAACGGCATCCAAATCCACGCCCACGGTGGTTAAATTCTCCGCAAAACTCCCGGGGCCTACTTCGAACCCTCTTTCCTTCATAGACTGGATCTGCTCCAAAGAAAGGAGGGACACCTGTCTATGCCATGGCCCTCCGTGGGCGTCGCCTTCCAGACCGTAACCATCCAAAACTAAGGATGACTGGACCTCAGACTTAGGAATCCCCTTCTTCTTGCTCACGCAAACCGCTACAATGGAGCCTCTCGCAAGGGATTCAGGTCCTGCACCTTTGTTTTGACTTTCTCCCACGACTAGTCTTCCTCTTCCGCCCGTTTGCCGGACGCTTCGATAATCTTTTCGCCTATGTTGGCGGGTACTTCTTCGTAATGTGAAAATTCCATGGAGAACAGGCCCCGTCCGGAGGTCAGCGAAGTCAAGTCTGATGCGTATTTTAAAACCTCGGCCATAGGAACCTGCGCCTTGATCACCTGACTGCCTCCCCGCGCATCCATGCCGCTGATTCTCCCCCGGCGTGAATTCAGGTCGCCCATGACGTCGCCCATGCAATCCTCAGGGACGATGACTTCAAGATTCATGAGAGGCTCGAGGAGCACGGGATTGGCCTGGAGCACCCCTTTCTTAAAACCTTTGGAAGAGGCTATCTTGAAAGCTTGTTCCGACGAATCTACGTCGTGATACTTGCCGTCAAAAACGGTAACGCGGACGTCAATAACGGGATATCCCGCCAACGCGCCCCCCGCCATAGCTTCCACCACCCCCTTCTCGACGGCCGGGATGTATTGCCGCGGGATGACGCCGCCGACGATCTTGTCCACAAATTCAAAACCCTGACCGCGAGGCAATGGCTCCAAGTCCAACCATGCCACTGCGAACTGCCCACGGCCGCCCGTCTGCTTCTTCAGCTTTCCCTCGACCTTGGCCTTGCCCCGTATCGTTTCCTTGTAAGGGACTTTGGGGGTCTTAAGGTTTACGTCCACGCCGAATTTTCTTTTCAGCTTCTCCACGATGACTTCGATGTGTACCTGACCGTTTCCGGAGATTAGAAACTCGTTGGTCTGAGGATCCCGAGTCACGGAGAGGGTCGGGTCTTCTTCAGCGAGACGCGCGAGGCTTTGGGTGATCTTTTCTTCGTCACCTTTTGCCTTTGGTTCGATAGCGAACGAGATCACTGCCTGCGGCAGGGACACAGGCTCGAATACTATGGGTGCGCGTTCATCGCAGAGCGTGTCGCCCGTGAGCGTTTCTTTTAATTTGGCCACGGCAACGATTTCTCCGGCTTGGCAGGCCTCGATGGGCTTTTGCTGCTTACCCTGGATAACCAGCAACTGGCCAAAACGCTCCCGTGTCCCTCGACTGGCATTCTGAAAGTTAGAGTCAGCAGACAGCTTGCCGGAAAACACACGGAATATGGAAAGCCGTCCTGCGTAAGGATCCGCGACGGTCTTGAACACATAAGCGCTAAAAGGCGCATCCGGACTAGGCTCTCGTTCTTGCTGCTCGCCTGACGGAGAAACACCCCTGATCGGCGGCCTGTCCGATGGTGAAGGGCCCGCGTCAATGATCATGTCTAGAATTGGTTGAATAGCCTTATTCGTGGCGCCGCTACATGCGAGCACTGGCAAGAACATCCTCTCAAGAACCCCTGTCCTCAGTGCATTGGCCAAGTCTTCGCCTCCGAGTTCTTCTCCCTCCAGGTAGCGTTCCATAAGCCGATCGTCAACCTCGGCCAAGTCTTCGATGAGAACCTCCCGTCGTGAATTCACCTCTTCCATGAGGTCTCCCGGAATGTCAGCCTTGGTTGCGGATCGGCCGTCTCCATCGAATTTGTGGCCCTTCATGGACAACAAATCTACTACGCCGGAGAAATTCGCCTCTCTTCCCATGGGGACTTGGAGCATCACAGGCTTGACCCTGAGCATTTCTTTCGCATCAGCCACGACTTTATCGAAATCAGCCCTCTCACGATCCATCTTCGTCACCACCAGCATCCTCGGCATCCCACTTTCCTCGATCGCGTTCCACACCTTTTCGGTCAATGGCTTGATAGAATCGATTGCGTCAACAACGAGAATGGCCAGGTCTGCCGCGCGCAGAGCGGCGTACACTTCGGCCGCAAAGTTGGGATCCCCGGGGGTATCCATTATGGTGATCTTCTTTTTCTTCCACTCTACGCTGAAAAGACTCGTACCTATCGTGATCGCCCGCTTCACCTCCTCTGGCTCAAAGTCCAAATTCGAGGTCCCATCAGTCACTTTACCCAACCGGTCCACTGCGCCGGTGTCGAAAAGCATGGCCTCGCACAAGGTCGTTTTGCCCGAGCCTGCATGGGAAACGACCGCGACATTCCGTACGTCCTCAATTTTGTACAGCTTCATTGCACTACCTCGTGGAGCGGGCTAGCGGGGTAACTCCGGTGCCCAATTGATTGTCCATAAAACCATTAGTTAAACACGATTTGGGACTTCTGGTCAAGACTTAAAACTGTTGAATATACAACTCTCCCGGCGGGAAATAGATCCAAGTGTTTCCAGGCAAACCCGCGCCACCAACTCCGGATCAAGCCCATCCATACAGCGCCGATCGTCGCAGGCCCGTCTCCGGCATCCCAGACAAGGCAGTTCCTCTCTGCGCAAGATGCGATGACCCTCCCCATACGGCCCCACCTTTGCCGGGTCCGTGGGCCCAAACAATGCAACAACAGGCGTGCCCACGAACGCAGCGATGTGCATCGGCCCGGAATCAACTCCTATATACAGGTCCGAAAACTCCAATAGCGCAGCCGACTCTCCAAGGCCCAACTCCCCTGCAGCCACTAAGCAATCTATCCGAGACGCGCTCCGTATGGCTTCGAGATGGGCACGGTCTGCCGGCGCGCCGCCAAGGACAATATTTACGCTATGATGTACTTTCAATATGCGGCAGAGCTTCGCCCATGCCTCAAGGTTCCAGAGCTTTGTCTCCCACCGTGCGCAAGCGTTCACATACGCCAGCGGTCTGTCGTTAGCCACGCCGTTTGCCCTCAGCAGCCTCAGAGCACGGTTCCGCTGCTCTTTCCCCACGAAGAGCCGCAAATCTTCCTGCCTAGGCTCAGCGCCGAGGCGGCGCGCAAACTCGACGTTCTTATCCACAGCATGAATGACACCCGGAGGGCAGACAACATGTTCGTCCTGGAAAAGCGTGTTCAGTTCCTTGGCGTCCGAGAAACCGATGCGGTGCGCTCCTCGAGCCACCCAGGCGAACAGCCCGCTCCGAAACGAGGCGTGCAAGTCCAGGACGAGGTCAAAAGGCGCACTGCGAAATTTCTGGCGAAGGTCCCGCATAGCAGCTACGGTAGCCACCGCAGCCTTTCCATAAATTGCTCGCCCAGCCGAGGGATCGCTAGTAGATGGTATCGATATTGCGATCAGTTCATCTATAGAGGGGTCGTTTTCCAATATGCCCGCAGAGGCATTCTGGACGATCCATGCCACGTAACAGCTAGGATACGTACGCTTGATTGCGTGGGCCAGCGGAATGGCATGGACTACATCTCCCAAGGAACTCGGTTTGATGATTAGGACGCGCTTGCTGTTCAGGTCCATAGCGCCATAGTCACTGTCTCCGCTCTCTGGTTTGTCGCGGCGGTCGGCGGTCGCGCTGGCCTTCCCCCTCCTGAGACGGCCGTCGCGGTCGGGGAGGCCTCCTGATGTCTTCCACCGCTATTCCAAGGTAGCCCCCTGGCACAACCGTCGTGGTGATCTCTCCGTTGTTCACCGTGGACAAGGTGACTTGACTCGCCCGGGAGAAGTCTTCAACCAGCTTCTTGAACCCGCTTACTCGAAAGCCGGTTTCGCCGCCATACTCCATAACAACGTCACCTGTCACAACACCAGCCTTATCCGCTATGCTGCCTTTTTCAACGTCAACTACACGCACGCCTGGCGACGTCTCCAACTCTCCAAGCCGCGCAAGGATCGACCTGGCGCTCTGTGTGTCGCCAATTTTCCGAAACATTGCCAAGGCCTCTGTGTAGAGTTCTTTACTCTTGTAGATTCTGTTCCGCTCGGCGTAGGTACCCGCCAACGTTGCTTTGACTCGGGCTATCCACATCGGGTCATCGCGCTGCTCATAAATCTTTAGCGCCCGTTCTAGGTCTTCAACTGCGGCATCCCATTGCTGCTGCTGGGCTGCATACATGGCCTGTCTGAATAGTAGTATGGCATCGCCGTCGCTCGGCGGAAACGAAGATTCCCGATCAAGACCCTCGGAAGAACCCTCGCCCTCGTTTTTCTTAGCCGTCTTCAGACCTTCGTCCTGATCTTCTAAGACAACTCGAAAACCCAGATTCCAAAAACTCATTTCAGGTCCAGAGAATCCTCGAAACGCGCATCTCCCGTCGGTAGGGCTCGCAAACCAATTGCCCCCCTTGTTCACTCGAGACACCCCTTTGGGCGGCCCCTTGGGGTCTTCCAGCGGAGAACTCTCGAAGTAATTTCTATCGTAATAATCCTCCACCCATTCCATGACGTTTCCAGCCATGTCATGGAGGCTCAACGCATTAGGCTTGTAGCTCCCCACAGGGGACACGTATTGATATCCATCGTCAACGGTCGTCAAACTCTCGGGTAGCTTCGGATTGCCATCTCCAAAATTGCAGTCCGAATCTCCTGGGAGACGATTGCCCCACGGATAGCGCACCCATGCGGAGCCTGCTCGGCAGGCCATCTCCCACTCAGCTTCTGTTGGCAGGCGATAGACCCTTTTTTCTTTTCTACTCAACCAGCGGCAGAAAGCCTTGGCGTCATTCCATGACACAAAGACAACGGGCTGATCGTCTGCAATCTGCCAGGGAACGGCATCCCACTTCATGCCTTTTTGAGCCGCCCACCGTTCCTCTTTGTTGCTCCAAATCATTCCCCCATCGCCCTTTTCAGCTTCTGTCTTATACTGGGTCTCCCTAACGAACCGCCGAAACTGCCCGACGGTAACCTCGGTAACCCCCAAGTAAAAGGCCCGTGTTATCCTGACGGGATGGAGCGGCAGTTCGTCCTCGAACCACTGTTTGTGGCCTGCCCGCCAAATCTTTTTGAAGGTCAACCTGAGCCAATCCATTTCCTGTTTCAGGCTTCCCATCATGAATTCCCTTCCCGGTATGCGCACAAAAATCATGCCAATACTGTTGGTATAAGTCTTTCTCTCTGGATAGGCGTCAACTACCGCCTTGAGACCCTTCAGCGAGGATAACCATTCGAGGCAATCCCTGCGCATATCTTCGCCCTTTTCACAACCTTCCATTGCTTTGGCTAATATCTCGGACGCCTTGGCAGGATCCCCCTGCGATAAGAATTCCCCGGCCCATTTTACTGATTCCTGAGGGGTAAGGCTATCAGGCGGCGATGAGACGCGTGAAGCATCTTTTCTTTCCTGCTCTGCGGCGGCCACGAGGCGCGGCATGACCTCTTTGGCCGTTTCACGAGCACTTAGCATCCCCTCTATATGACCGGTGTGCAGCACGCGTTCCACAGGACCCTGTAACAGGAATGACATATCAACGCCAGTGTAAGCCGCTTGACGGCCCGCGAACGCGCACAGAAGCACAAGCACCAAAAAACAGAATGTCAATCTCACCGAAAATGATCGGTCGGTTATCGAGATGACTCTTGGCTCAGCGGTGACTCGATCAATCTGGTAAAGAAGACGGACCGGAGAGAAATTCTTATTCATAAAAAAATCCTTGACAAACATTTAATTCCAGAGAATCCTATCAAACCAGGCGGACGAGTCAAGCCTACGGCAAGAGGGCAGGGAGTAGCAGTCAGAGGTTATTCCGGGACAAAAAAAGGTTGACAATCCGTCTCGGGCGTGATAGGGCTTGTACATACGCAATCAATTAGGTTCTATGTACTGCAATCAAGTTGAGAACGGGTTGGAACGTCTCTTATTTGAAGAGGAGGTAGAGATTTAATGAAGAGAATTGCATTGACAGTTGCGGTCATTGGTATGGTTATGTTGTTCGCGTCATTCGCCATGGCCAAGTACGCATGGGCACCGTATGCAACGTGGGGCGGATGGGCCTCCAGTAGCGGTTCGTCCAGTGGATGGTATGGGAGCTCTTCCAGCAGCGGCTATTGGCCTGCAAGCTCCTCCAGCAGCGGGTACACATATCGTGTCGCGCCGGCGTCATCGAGCAGCAGCAGCGGCTACGCATATTGCTGTGTACCGGCGTCATCGAGCAGCAGCAGCGGCTACGCATATTGCTGTGTGCCTGCATCGTCATCGAGCAGCGGCTATTGGCCTGCAAGCTCTTCTAGCAGTGGCTATTGGCCCGCGAGCAGCTCATCCAGCGGCTGGTTCCGTTAAGAGTTAGACAGCTCTAGCTATACCTTTATAAGATGTATTATAAAAAGGCGAGGCGATCACCTTGAGGGATCGCCTCGTGTGCTTTTGGAACATGATCACGCATAATTCCGCCTCCAAACATTTCGCTATATGCGCGCTGATGGTCGTTGCCACAATGTATCTCATTGGCTGTCAGAATGAGGCCATAGTTCCCAATAACGATCCTAATGCGGCCAAGTTGGCAGGGGTCTGGGTACTCACGGCTAGAGTGACGGATGACAATGAACAGCCTGCGGATCAACGCCTCTTAAAACTTATCTTGACGGATAAGGGCACGTTCACGGCCGAATATCGCGGGGAAAAACACCAAAAATGGATTCGACCGGGCCGCGGAGTCTTTAGCTTTTCTCCTCCACTCCTGACCTTGTACTGGGACTCGGGCGCTGTTACCACGCTCTCGGTGAGGCAACTCCAGTCCGATCGCATAATACTTCACCACGGCCGTAATCTCGTACCGCTAAAAGATCAGGAGCCGGATGAGATCTACCAGCGGCAGACCGTCGCCAAGGGACCTACCAAATCCGACGATTGACGAAAAAGCGAGTCGTTAATCGCCCATTAGCGCAGAGTCCCTTTAGCAAGCCGCACACACGATCCGATCATATCCTCCGACGTGGGCGTCATTTCAGATGGACGCGACTGTTTCATGTCATCGCCCCAAAAGCAAATCCATGGGAAACCTTTAAGCGTACCAAAACCCGCTGAGTCGATAATTGACTCTAAGCCCGTACTGTTATACTGAAGATGTGGAATCTAGACCCTATCCGGTGAAGGCTCGTGGGGGTTGCCTGTGCCAAATCACGGCCCCGAGTATTCGAAAGGAAGATATGCTCAAACGTCGCTCAGTCGGCGCAAGGTTTGTCTGATCCGGCCGCAATTCCAGGCAAAGGTTTACGCGGCTCAACATTCAGGGAGATATACCACGAAGGGGTAGGCCAATGACGCGTCAAAGAATGGCAGATAGGACCGGCCTCTGCTTTGAGACGGTCGCTGCACTACGAAAGGCATGCAAGGATTTGGTTTATAAGATCTCAGGTCGCCATTCACAGGACAACAAGAAAGAAGACATAAGGTGGTACTCCGGGACGTGGTGTATAGACGGCTGTCCCAATTGCCCCTGCCGAATCGAATACGTTTCTTTTGTCGGAGCTTACGACACCAAGAACGACAAGTGGATATCGTTCCACACTGATGACGTCTGTCCTTTCTGCGGTGCGCATCTCATAAATGCATGTCTTGCGTCTGAACCACAGAAGTTGATCTCAGAATTAAGGAAACAGCCAAATGGAACTTCAGCAAAGCTGTCTGACGCCAATCTGCATGAATAAGCCCACAAATGACCGCAGGATCGGAGTGACGGCCTAGTATTGTTGCATCATCAAGACCAGATCAGGTGAGTGGTCTAAAGATAATTTTTCCCCGCCACGGAGTGGTATGAAGCCATTGCTGGCCTCGCTGTTCCAACTCCCCCCCGATTCTCAGTCCTTGAACACGTCAGACTCCTGGTATGTTGATGATGTGCAAGCCACCCTGTTTTTGTATGATGAGCTCTAGGGTGTCGTTCCTGATACCTAGTACCAGCGTCCCTTTGCCAATGCCACCCTCCATACCTATCATCTCACGAAGGAGCTCAAGCCCCCGTGCTATGAAGTGGGGTGGAGCAGCCGGCAAAGCATAGGTCGTGTCTCCATACACCGTGACGCCCTGATCTTTGTCTATGGTTAGTCTCACAACCCGTTGACCAATGGCTTCAAGAAGATAGAGAGCTAGGAGTTTCAACGGCACCTCATCTGAGTCCGTGCCTTGCTCTTCCTTCCATCCTGCTTGTTGCCATTTCTCCAATGCCTCGCGCGGCTTGAGGTCCATCTGGCAATCAATCTGCTCTTGAAGCCTCTTGTGCGGGCTCTCTGCATCTATCATGTTAACCCCTCCTTTCTTTTTAGCGGGTTAAGCCCTAGTGACAAGTCGCACACGATGTTGCCGAGCATCCGCTGCAACTGGACTTGCCTGTCCCTGAGGTCTTGAAATCTCCAGCGCCGCTCTTAAAATTGCAGCATGACATCATTCTTTCTACTACGCCGCCGCACACTGGACAAACTACCTGGTCGCCGCCAAAAACAAGCTTTTCAAACGTATCGTCGCATTTTGAACAGTGATACTCGTAGATCGGCATCTAATCTTACTCCTTCGCAGTCATTACATTATAGATGCTCCCGTCGGGGAAAAGATGCAAGAGCTTACATCACGTGAACCAGGGACAGCGTGCAGGTAGATTGTCCGACTAATGGAGCAAATTTCAGTGCAAGTTCTTATAGACGATGGTTTCTCCATCGAGAAAGGTGAGCGTACTCCCGTTCTTAGTCTCCAGAAATTTGGCCGGCTTAAGCCGGTTTTTCATTGCAATGAGAGTGTCATTTCTCGAATTATCGGGATCCACCTTCTTCCAGGAGAGTTCTCCGCTGTCGTACTGCATCCGAATGGCGCCGTGAGGCGAAACCTCGGTCACGCGAGCAAACCCTGTGTTGGCTAGCCTCCCTCCACAGCCCGCGGCAAACAAAGGGATGACGGTAATGACTGCAATGCAAAAGGAGGACGACTTCCTCATTGTCTTTTCCGTAAACTCGATTTTCTAGGAATCTATATTTTCTCTATCATAACAAACACATAAAAGTCAAACAAATTGTGTTACTGGAGGCTAAACTGTGAACCGAGTCTGCCGATTCGTATGCCAGCTCTTTCTAATGATGAAGCGTAAGGTCATGTCAGAAGATTATCCAAAAAAAAGAAAACGCAAAAAAAAGTTTGTCACATTTTCCCACGACCGTCGATAAGTATAACTGAAAGCGGAAACAAGAGTGGGACGCAGGCCAACGACCTCAACGACCACCTGATTTCAAAGATACTCAGAAAACAAGAAAGAGAGGTATGGAGAAAATGAAAAGGTTTGCACAGGTAGTGCTCGTCCTGGTAGCTGCGGTTGCTTTCGTTGGGTTATTTCTAGGTTCGGTTCACGCCGGTGTGTGGTTTGTCCATGTAGTTTCTCCTGCGACGGTCTGTTCGCCTGTCGTATGCGCCCCAGCAGTATGCGCGCCTACGGTGGTGTGTACTCCTACCGTCTGCGTTCCATCGCCATGCTGCGTGGCTACTCCTGTTAAGCCAAGCAATCCTAATAGGATCAGCTTTTGGACAGGACCAGCGCGTCCGTGTGGTGAACCGACTTATCACGAATACAATACCCAGACGGGGCAGTTCAACCAAATTATCGACGTAGGTCTTAATGCCAGCGGACAGTCGGCAATCCAGCTCACCAACACTTCTGGAGGCTGGACCATATTAAAAGAGAGAAATCGTTGAGTAGTTGCTATACGGGAGGGGGAACTGACAAAGGACCGGCGGATGAACCACCGCCGGTTCATTTGTCTTGAGATCCTGCAAAAAACTCGGTGAAATCGAATACGAACATGGTATATTATCTGTTGCGAGAATTATAAACAGACTGCTTCGCTTCGCGCACAATGACACAAACCGGTATTTTTGTCATTTCTAGGAGCCGGATGCGATGCGGCAATCTCATGGCACTAAGTTCAAATACGTACCGATTATCCAATCGGAGATTTATAGTGGCAATCGCTATAGGAGCATAAACTGGAGCCAGTTCCAATAGTGTTCATCAGAAGGCAACCACATCAATTAGACGTCTTGCCATGACCTAGGCGAAAAGACAAATACAGAGGGCTGTGCGAGGAGGAAAGCGACATGAGTACGTCTCAAGGATTGATGCCTTTTCCTAACACCTTGTCAGGGAACCCCCACAGGCTATTGGATCAGATTAGCCTCTTTGTAAGCGGCAAAGTTGTCTGCGCTTTCTTATTATCCTCTTTCTTGGTATTCACGGTGGTCGGGGCTTTGGCGGTAGCGGACGATTGTACCAGGGCCAAAAAATATTACAAATTGGGCGCGAGCCTCCTCAATTACGAGGAAAGACGGGCAGCGTTCCAAAGAGCGGTAGAGCTATGCCCGTCCTATGCTGAGGCTCATAACAACTTGTCCGATGCACTGGAAAAGCTCGCCGAACTGGGTACGGGGAGAAGGTTCGACGAGAAAGGCCTTTCTCAAGGCAATCAGCTATTGGATCAGGCAGTAAGGCACTATACCAAAGCCCTGGAATTGAAAAGCGACCTTTATCAGGCCCACATTGGCCTTGGAGAGATTTTTCTGGGACAGGGCAGATATCATCCAGCCCTGGAAGAGTTCAGGAAAGCGTTAGCCATAAGTCCTCTTAATGAACGGGCTGAAGAGGGACTGAAGAAAGCACGTGCTAAGCTAGCGAGAGAAACCCCGGATAGATTTCGCAGTGCTAAAGAACTAATAACTCATGCCAAAGAGTCAGCGACCACCTCGACCGGGAGGGTAATGGGGGTGGAAAACCACACAGTGAGAGATAGAGAGAGCTTTAACAACATTCTTTTTGCAGGATGGTCGGCTCTGATAGCCCCCGGAGACCCCAGCGAACAGCTAAACGAAATTGGGGAAGCCCTAAGTTCGTCAGAGCTTGCGAGATTCAACTTCGTCATAGAAGGTCACACAAATACAGTGGGGGGCTTTGAGGAAAACATGAAACTCTCCTGGGATCGAGCTCGTTCTGTGAAATCTTATCTTGTCAATAAATTCAACATGGATCCCTCCCGACTAGTGATACAAGGCTACGGCTATACCAGGACTAAGGTTCAGCCGGACAATGCGGCCGACAACAGGCGGGTCGAGGTGGTGTTCCTCGAGCGCGACAGTAGGAGATGATTATGTGGTGTTCGGCCAAACGCGGGTTCCTCTTTGAAAAAACCGTAGTCCGAACCCTTGTGTTCCTAGTCGGATGCGTTTTTATTACGATGCCGTTTTCCGCTGAAGGAGTTGTCCGTGCTGAGCAGCCCACTGGAGACCTCTACGCGGTGGTTGTGGGAATCGCCAAATTCACGGACCCTCAAATCCGTCAGCTACGGGTGTCAGATAAAGACGCCCGAGACTTCTACGGATTGCTGGAAGACGAAAAGCATCTTTTTCGAAGCTCCCATTTGACGCTGCTGCTGAATGAGCAGGCCACAAGGGACAAAGTGACAAAGGCACTGAGAGATGGATTGAAGGGAGCTCGAAAGGATGACTACGTCGTCATCTACCTATCTGGCCACGGGGCAGCCGATCCCAACAGGCCGGACGAGTACTACTTCATAACCCACGACGCAAAGATGAACAATCTATACGGCACGGCGGTGTGGATGAATCAAAAGGCATTGTTCAAGGGCATCGATTCAGACAGAGTTCTACTCATATCTGATGCATGCCACTCTGGTGGTTTCAGTCCAGGATTGGAAAAAGCCGCTGCAAAAGAAGCTGTGACCTTCTTCTCTCTGTTCCAAGACGTGAAGGGAAGACTCGCCATCGCATCCAGTCGTACAGATGAGACTTCACTTGAAGATGAACGTTTAGGCAACAGCATTTTCACCCACTTCCTTATCAAGGGACTCAGAGGGGAAGCAGCTCGAGAATCAAGGGATGGGAAGATCACGGCGACACAACTCTATCAGTATCTTTACAAGACTGTTCGGCAGGCCACAAAAAACCAGCAAAGTCCACAACTCTACGCGGCAAAAGGCGGAGACGCGGAAACGCCTGTTTTTAGAGTGCCTGTGTATGATCAGCCGCTGTCTTTGAAAGTCCAGTACCGATGGAAGGATGACCAAGGCAGGATCCAACCCTTGACCGGCGATTCTGTTTTGAAATCCGGTCAGAAGTTTGCCTGCCAGTTTCGTACTGACGCTGATTGCTATGTCTCGATATTCTGGTGGGACACTGCGGGAAACGTCGGAAGACTCTTCCCGGACGATCGCCTCAAAGATGGGTCAGGCGCTGTCAAGGAAGGAAAAGATTACTGGATACCAACCAAAGAGGATGGCCGGCACTGGTTTGTTCTGGACAAGAATGTTGGACAAGAAACGTTTTATTTCTTGGCGAGTCGCTCGCCTAACCCCCGAGTAGAGCATCTCTACGAACGCCTCAGGACGATGAGCAAGGAAGCTCGCGATGGCACCCTGGGAAAGGAGGGGTCGCGCGATGTTGCCAGGCAACTGGACCAACTCATGGGCGTGGAACCACATACCGTACCTGTGGACAGACTTCACAATACTGGCGGATCCACTAACCTCTCGGAAGCCATGGAAAACGAGATCAAGGTTTCCGGCGCTGAGGCGGTATATCGACTCAGCTTCACCCACGCTCAGCCATAGTTCCCAAAAAAGAAAGGCCCGAATGCATGGTAGGAACATTCAGGCCCCTCAACCGCTTAGTTTGTCATTAGGTAGGTATTCTATTTTGGACAACACTGTTTCATAAGGGTTCCAAAAAAATGTCAGAAATGTTTTTTTGTCAACCAATCTCACACAGGAATTTTCCAACGGATATAGTAGGGCCAATCTCTTCGCAGACGTTTTCTGGGCGGCCTACTTTAAACGCACCTTCATGAGTTTGTAGGGCATCCTCGCGGAAGGCTCTCAAGAATCGCATCCTTTTGTCAGCACACCGGGGCCATGGCAGAGGGCAGGTCCGTGATGTCCGTGAGCACTCTGCGAGGACCGTATGTCGCCAACTCTTCCGCGGAAAATATATGATTTGGGATGACAAAGGCATCGATGCCCGAATTATGGGCCGCTTCTATGTCCACGGGTGCGTCGCCGACGTAAATGGTGTTCTCTCGAGAGACCCCTGCGCGCTCGATGAAGGCATCGAACATCTCCGATGAAGGTTTAGCCTTGAACCCGTCCTCTGCGCCGATTATGTGCACGAGATGACGATCGAGACCAAAATGATTTGCCAACATCCGGGCGTATTTACCCCGCTTGTTGGTAACGACCCCCTTGACCATGTGTCCGTCCAAACGCGCTAACGCCTCCATCACCCCGGGCAGCACTCTCGTTTTGTCCAAGAAAATCGTGTCATAATAGTCTCGGAAGATTTTCACGCCCTTTTCCGCCTCTTCAGGTCTGAGAAAGGATTTCACAAAATCTTTTAGGGAAATCCCCGTCCTCCGGGCTACCTGGTGAACTGACATTGGTGGATACCCGAGGGCGGCGAACATATGGTTGAAAGACTCGGTTATGGAATGTATGGAATCCAAGAGGGTTCCATCCAAGTCAAAAGTGATAGACTCGATCTTACGGGACAGTAGATGAGGGATTTCTCGAAACGACTGAGCCCTTACAGCGGGTAAACTCTTCTTTGCGCAATACACAAACAGCTCTTTCAGCCCCACAACCAGATCTGCGGCCTCGGCTGCGTGACGGTCAGACTCGCCGTCTCCGATCAACACAATCTTTTGATAGTTCTTCCTGAACCGTTCTATTAGACCCAGCTTACACGTCCCGCATCTGCCGCAGTCCGGTCTAGCGTACGGGCTTTCAATGCCAACGCGTTTTTCCGGCAGAAGAATGAGCCGATTGGCAAATATTTCAGGGGACTCAACGTTGTTGTGACGAAACAAAGTCTGAATTGTGACATCGAAACCGTCCGAAACGATCTTAACTTCTATACCCTTTTCTTCTGCCCACCGAAGAAATGACGGAAAATAAGAATCCAGTTCGGCATGCCTAATCACGAACTCATCTAGATCCGCCTGAGACATCCGCATGAGAGGTGCAACTGCCTCATACACCTCCCTGGATCCTATCTCGCCTCTCATATAGCGCTTCACGTGGAAACGCCAATCCGGACTATCCAAATGGTCCCGAACCAGTCTATTCACAGTATCTTTGGTGGAAACGGTTCCATCAAAATCGCATAAGATCAATACATTTCGCTGTTGATCCATGTCCTAAGGAACTCACATGATTTTGAGGACTTCGTATTCACGGACCCCATTGGGAGTCTTTACCTCCACAATGTCAGCCGCTTCTTTCCCTATTAATGCTCGTCCCAAAGGCGAACTCACTGAGAGAATACCATGACTAACATCTGCCTCGTCTTGCCCGAGAAGACGGTAGCGCTTAATCTCGTTACTCTCCAAATCCTCCAATTCCACCGTTGATCCAAATACGATCCGGTCGCTGGCGCTACGCTGTGTTATGTCAATGATCTCGCACGTTGAGAGTCTTTCCTGGAGGCCTCGAATCCTCGTTTCAATAAGCGCCTGTTTCTCCTTGGCATAAGTATATTCTGCGTTCTCCGAGAGATCCCCATGTCCCAATGCAATCTCAATTTCCTTAATAACCGATGGCCTCTCTACACGTATCATTCGATCGATCTCCTCGGTAAGCTTTCGATGACCTTCGACTGATATAGGCCGTTTCGGTTGACTCATATGGCGTTCCTCCTATCCATGTCTATGTCGCACGTTACTAATACTAGCAATTGGAGGAGTGGGCGGTCAATGGGCAGAGGAAGTCTGAGGTGAGTCAGGTTCTTTTCTGATTATTATGTTAATAAATCACTTTAATAAAATTATGTAACATATTAATTGACAATAACAATTTATGGTGATATGCGATGTATTACCACGCGGGATGGAGGGAGAAACCGATGAATATCCAGTCCCCCGAGAAAACAAAAGCCTGTCGAATTAGGTGAGAAATGTCGAAAGGAGATGCTCCCATGGCAAGAATGTGTCTCATAGCTGCCGCGCTCATTTTCATTATGGCCCCCTGGGCCAGTGCTGGCAATTTTGAGGTTCTTGGGTCCTCGGGTTTGGTCCAGGCGCCGCAGCCCATCCACATAAAACCCGGCGCCATTGTAAAAGCGGAATTCAAATCAAATTTAACAACTCGGTCTGATGTCGAGTTAGACGCCAATCGAGTCGTTCCCGAGAAGGTGGCGGCTAAGAATGAGGCGGGTCAGGTCTTGAAGCCAGCCATCACTTATAAAGACCGACCCACAAGGGCAATGGCCCCCCCGCCGCGGCCAAGCGCTGCACAGGCCCCGGCAGTAGCCGCCGAGTCGCGAGATCTTAATTCGGATTTAGAGGCGGATTTAGAAAAAGACCTCGTGATCTCCCCTCCGCCTGCAAAGACTGAGCAGCCTGTGGACGCAGATACAAC
>Ga0172369_10004376_pt1 | contig 17942 bp, 28 predicted proteins | sample LakKiv25m_FD_114539 | JGI IMG/M metagenome (GOLD analysis project Ga0172369, IMG submission 114539) | Freshwater microbial communities from Kabuno Bay, South-Kivu, Congo - kab_022012_11.25m | ecosystem: Environmental > Aquatic > Freshwater > Lake | place: Democratic Republic of the Congo...
CCATATCATCCTTAACACTTTGAATAAAACATGCAGATGTTTGAGGATAAATTCCTGCTTCTTCAGGAGGAATCATTACAGCATGCCCATCTTGAATATGAAAACCCTCTCCAGTTCGAGGATTTCTTCTTGAAGCATATCTATCTGTCCCAACATTAAACCAAACAGGAGAATTAAAAGAAGCTCTTTGTTCAAGCGCAATGGTGGCAAGTTCATCAACAAATACATTAGCATCTTCTGGAGACATATAACTCTGATTAACAGCCCATTTACCATATGTTTCACTAACTCTTCTAATTATAGGTCTCAAAGAAGTTTCTCTTTCAGCAGTACCATTTTCACCATATGCATATCTAGAGAAAATAATTTTTCTTGCTAAAGGACTAAAATGTTCAGGAGCTTCTGAATCTGTTTGTCTAAACAAGAATCCACCATTTTCATCAGTTATATCTATATCAGACCTAGTCCATTTAACAGAATCATAAGGACTAACTCCTTCTTTAGAAAAATATCTTTGGGTTTTTAATCCTTCTCTTGTAACAGTATCACCTTCAGTCATTTTATTTCACCTCTTTGAATATTATTATTCATCAACCTCTTTCATAGCGTTTTTGAAAACTTCAATTCGTAAGAATTGAATGTCCCAGAAAATTTGAAAATTTTCTGAGTCTTTTAAAAATTGGATTTTCATTATTCTTTAACCTCTTTCATAGCATTTTTAAAATCTTTAATATCATTAAAGTTCATATACACACTTGCAAATCTAATGAATGCAACATCATCTAATTTTTTCAGTTTATTCATCACCATTTTTCCTATCATTTCAGTTTTTACCTCTTTACCCTTTTTTCTTAAATTTTCTTCAATCTCATCTACTATTTCATCTATCTTTTCAACTGGCACAGGCCTTTTTTCACAAGCCCTCATTAAGCCATTTTTTATCTTCTCTCTGGAAAAAGATTCTCTTCTTCCATCTTTTTTCACAACAATTATGCTGCCTTGTTCGGATTTTTCATAGGTTGTGAATCTTTTTTTGCATTTTAAGCATTCTCTCCTTCTTCTTGTTCCAGCAGGAGACTCCCGTTTGTCTGTAACGTGAGTTTCATTTCCGCAAAATATGCATTTCATCTAAGATTCTTATCTTTAAGTGTATAACCAGGAGATTTTTAGTCTCCTCCCTAACCTTTTAGATATACAACCTATTGTATACCTCCTTTTTCCAAAGCACAAGTAGTTGTGTTTTGCAATATTCTAATAAAATACTACTTTATAAATATTTCTATTGTAAAATATACATTTGATTTTTTCCGACGAGAAATTAAAAACTAAAAGTTTATAAATAAGAAAAAATTATTCATATCATGGCAGGTGAAGAACTTTTTTCAGCAGATCCTACAACTATTTTGGCAAGCACTTTTGGACTTTCAAAAGAAGTTGCAATAGTAATTTTCTTAGTAATAGGTATTTGGTCACTTGTTTGGAAAGGGCTCGCTCTTTGGAAAGCAGCAAGAAAACCACATAAAATCTGGTTTATTGTTTTACTCATTGCAAATACAATAGGAATTTTGGAAATATTATACATTTACATATTTTCAGAAATGAAGTTTAACAAGAAATCAAATAAAGAAAGTAATAAGAAATCAAAAAAGAGATAATTTTATGTTTTAATGTTCGCAAACATCATGAGAATCATCATCTAATTTTTCTAGTTCTTTTTTATCAACCTTTTTTCCTTGCTTCATCTCATAATCAAGTATTGCTTTTTTCAAACCATTTGATCCAAGAACAGAACAATGAACTTTAACACTTGGAAGACCTTCTAATCTATTAACAATATTTTGATTAGATATTTTTTTAGCTTCTTCAATTGTTTTTCCCTTTGCAAGCTCACACAATGCATCACTCGACGCAATTGCACTTACACAACCAAATGTCTGAAATTTAATATCTTTTATTTTATTATCCTTAATCTTAAGATAAATTTTCATAATATCTCCACACTGAGGATTTCCAACTTGCCCAACTCCATCTGGATTTTTTATTTCTCCAAAATGTTTTGGATTTGTAAATCTCTTTAAGACTTCTTTAGTATAATTGTTGAATTCAGTCATTTTATTTTTCCTATTTATTATTAAATTTAATTAAGCTTGAACTACATATCAACTTTAACTTTGCTTTTTCTACTTCATTCTTATACATTACTAATATTCTCATTTTTTCTTTTTAGCACCTATTTTTCCATGTTTCTTTACCCTAGGTTTATTTTTTTTAATTTTAGATTTATTATCCTCTCCATTTAATTCTTTAACTAACTCATCTGGATCAAGTCCATGGGCAATAGCCCCTTGCTCCAATGTTTCAAATCCAGCCATGCCGCATCCAATGCAATGCATTCCTCTTTCAAGTAAAACCATCACAGATTCAGGATTTTTCTGAATCAATTCATTGAATGTCATTTTTTTAGTAATTTTCAAATCTTTGTTTATTTTCGTAGATTTGTAAATACTAAAATTGTTAGTTTCAGACAATTTTTTTATTTTTTGTTTTTTCATGTTGTTTTTTTTATTTTGATTTATGTCATCTAATTTATTTTTGTTGCTTACCTCATTTTTTATTAACATTAACAGTATAATCTCATTGTATCGGACTCATTTTCCTTAACCTTTCAATTATTACCGGAAGTTTATCTAAAACATAATCAATTTCTTCTTCTGTATTATATTTACCAAGGCTTAATCTTATGGAACTGTTTATTTGTAAATGAGAAAGTCCAATTGCAGTTAGAACATGACTTTTTTCAAGAGAATGCGATGCACATGCACTTCCTGTTGAACTGCTTATACCATAGGAATCTAAAAATCCTCCAATTGCTTCTCCCTCAATATTATTAAATCTAACATTAATATTGTTTGCAAGTCTTTTATCTCCTTTAGGCCCATTTAAATCAGTATTTGGAATTTTTAAAATTCCATCAATTAATTTATCCCTGAGCCTTTTAATTTCTTTAACATTTTTTGAATTCATAGTTTTAACAGCCTTTGCAAAACCAACTATCCCCGGAATATTTTCAGTTGAACTTCTAAGTTTAAACTCATGCCCACCCCCATGTAACAAAGGAGTTATTATGCTCTTAATTTCTTTATTAATATATAATGCTCCAACCCCCTTTGGTCCATGAATTTTATGTGAATTCAATGTTAAAAGTCCAAGATTCATTTTTTTAACATCAATGTCTGCTTTAGTATAGCTTTGACAAGCATCTGAATGAAGGTAAACTCCTTTCTTTCTACAGATTTTTCCAATTTCTTCTAAATCCTGTATTGTTCCAATTTCATTATTTCCATGTATAATACTAACAACAAGGGTCTTATCAGTAATGCATTCTTCTAATTCTTTTAAGTCAATAAATCCCTCTTTATCAACATTCAAATAAGTTATTTCAGCGCCTTGGCTCTGAAGCCATTTACAACTATTCAATATACAATCATGTTCTATTTTTGTTGTAATAATATGATTCTTTTGGGGCCCTTTAAATTCTTTAGAATTTGAACTTGCCATCCCTAAAGAAAAAAACAATCCCTTTAATGCAAAATTATTGCTCTCAGTCCCACCAGAAGTAAATATTATTTCTTCTCTGCTTGCACCTATTGATTTTGCAATAACTTCTCTTGCATCTTCCAGTGCCCTTTTCGCCTCTTGTCCAATAAAATGCTGAGAACTTGCATTTCCAAATTTCTCACTAAAATAAGGAATCATTTCTTTAACAACATCATCATCAACTCTAGTTGTTGCTGCATTATCTAAGTAAACTTTCTCAACTTTAGTTTTTGATTTTTTAAATAGACTCATTTTATTTCATCCTTTTAGCAAGACATTTCTTGCAATACTTTCCTTCATGTTTATCCAATATTTCTAATATTGGCAAAATTGTTTCTTTATTTAAACAATAAATTCTTTGCTTTCCTTTTTGCTTCATTTGAACAATAGCGCAATTTTTTAATGATTTTAAAGCATGACTTACTTTTGATTGTTCCTCATCCAATACTTTAGCAATATCAAGCACACTCATTTCTTTTTCTTTAAGCATTCCAACGATTCTTATCTTAAGAGGATTTGCAAGATTTCCAAAAAATGGATAGTATTTTATGTTTTCCATGTATGTTTTAATATACATATGAACTAAATTTCATATATATAAATCTTTCCATTTTTAGATATATAGGATATAAAACAATAATAATCATTTTCTTTAACAACAATCCATTTAAACCCATAATAATATTTTATAATAAAAAGGAGAAATTCATTAGTTAAATAAATATAATCCGTTTTTATACGCAATTTATAATCAAAATAAACTACCTACTCAACCCATCATATAAACGTTAACAATATAATTCATAAAAATGGTGATTCATAAATGCTCTATTCTTGCTGATCCAGACAGTCCTGGATGGGAATTTGCTGAAAAAATATACAATGAACTTAGAATGAAAAGTGATTTATTTGAATTAAATAAAGTTCATATAAAAAGATTTAAAGATGGTGAAATAAAACCAAAAATAGAATTAAATGTAAGAGAAAGATATTGTTTTTTTATCCATGATTCAAACTCAAAACCCAGCGACTGGTTTTTAGAACTTGCTTTAATAAATCAAGCATTAGTAAATTCCTCAGCATATAAAGTTATTAATGTTCTTCCATATTTAAAATTCAGCAGACAAGACAGAAAGGATGAATCTAGAGTACCAATATCTGCAAAAGTCATTGCAGATGTAATTGGTTTATATGCCAATCGAGTCTTAACTCTTGATGTGCATAATTTAGCAATTCAAGGATTCTATGATACTAAAATACCATTCGATAGTCTCTATTCTTTTCCAACAGTCATAACCTATTTGAAAAAACATCATCCAGAGATAATAGACAACTTAGTAATAATGTCAACAGATGCAGGAGGAGCTCAAAGGGCAAAAATGTTTGCAAAATGTTTAGGAATAAAAGACATTGCAGTGGGCTATAAAAATAGAGAAAAAGCAGGAGAAGTTGAAAAATTAAAAGTTCTTGGAGATGTTGAAAATAAAAATGTTTTAATTATAGATGACATGGTAGATTCAGGTGGAACCCTAATAAAAGCTGCAAATGAAATAAGGAGCCAAGGAGCAAATAAAGTATATGCCTATGCAACCCATGGTTTATTCACAAAAGGACACAAAGAAGTTACAGATTGTTTTGATAAACTGTTTATTGCAGATACAATAAAACAACAGCCAGTCATAAATGCAGAAATAATCTCCTTCATACCATTATTTGCAGAAGCAATATACAGAATATCTGAAGGCGAGAGTTTAAGCGAACTATTTAAGGATGGATATTAAAAATTATAATGAGATTGAACTCGAGTAGAAAGTTTAAGTGAATTATTTAAGGAGGGGGATTAGTTATTGCCTACTTAATATAAAATTCTTCATCAAACCCAAAATTTCTTCCTGCTTATTTGGCAAAAATGTAATAGAACCTGCATTTTTATGTCCCCCGCCTTCAACAAAAGAGTTAGGAGCATGTTTATTCAAGTAAGTTATTAATTCATGAACTGAAAAATTAGCTCCATCAGTTGCCCTTAAAGTTATTGCAGTTCTCATTAATCCAGCTGTAACCAAATTGCTTATCAAATGTGTTTTTTGCATATCATCATGCACCATTCCAACACACTTTCCAGGTTTAGGATAAAAACCAAATCCCGGAAAAGTATTTTCAATATCAAGTAATTGAATAGTGGTTTTTCCAATTTTTTCTATTTCAGTATTTGCCTTTGCAATTGCAAGTCCTTTTTCTTCCAAGCTGATTATATATGGTGCCATTAATTCAACTAATTCCTTTTGCTTATGTCTTGGTTCTCCAAATATAACTCCAATATACTCTCTAACTTCCATAAATCTTACTTTAGCAGAAACAAAGTCAATTACTTTTGAAATATTCATTAATAGTTCCTTAGTATAGCTTTCTTTTTCAGCAATTTTTAAATAATCTTTTATTATTTCAGGATTAGTAATATCAACCCTGTCTGCTAATCCAGCAATAGCAGGAAGGACTTCCAATCCAGGAACATTATTAATTAATCTAGCTAATTCCGCACAAAGCATTCCAGCAGAATATTTACTTCCATCTTCTCCAACTAAAAACGGGTTTACATGAGTTAATACCTCTCTAGAAATAACATCATGATGTTCAAATTCTTGTTTTCCTTCAGGATTTGAACAGACAGAAAATTTATTTTCTGTATCAAAGAAATGATGGTCAATAACAATAAATTCAATTCCATGAACCTTTCCCTGTTTTATTCCAAACAAATCTTCAGGAGTGGAACCATTATCTGTAATAATCACCAAAGGCATTTTATTTGAAAACTTAGCCATATTTCTAAGAGAAGTAGCTGTATCTCTTATTGAATCATCTATCTCATAAAAAGGAGCTTGGCAAGGACTTCTCATGAAAAATTCATAACATGCTTTTTCACTTCCATGTTCTTTTTCAATTAAAGGAAGTATTGCTTTTTCCAAAGCATAACCAGCACAATAACCATCTGTATCATTATGATGCCTTATTATAATCGGTCTATTCTGAATTATTGCCAGCCTTATTTCAAAAGCAGCCTTCATCATTGAAGGTTTTAGCTTTTCCAATATATGACTCTTAACTAAAAAAGGAATTTCAACTATTTGAGCTCTTTTCTTTTGTAAATTAATTATTTTTTCAAGATAGACTTTATGTTCTTCAGGTGAAAGTTTCTGAATTTTTTTTATTTCCCCTTCTAATTCTCCATTGTATTCATTTATTGTAACAATCGCCTTTATAGTATCTCCTATAGCAAGTTCAGGATAAGCTCTTTGTCCTTGTCCAACAAAACCCTTTAGAGCAAGAGTAGCAGTTCCATCTGAAACAACAAATATAGTTGGCCCACCTGTCTGAGTAATCTGTTCAATTAAACCACTTATTTCAACATTTCTATTAAAAAAATCCTGATTAACATCTTTTATTTCAACATTCTCTGCTTTTCTATCAACGAACTTCTCAAATTTTGAAAATTTATCAGCTTTTTCAAATTTGCCTCCAAATGATTTTTTCTGAAATTTCTTATTGAATTTATTATCTTTTGCCATTTTGATTAAATCTAGTATTTATCTAAAAGTCAAACCTCTTTACATATATTAGACATAATGAGGGTTTTTAAAACTAATTTTTAGCAAATTAAGGGAATAAGTAATAAAAGTTCTCTGCCAAAAGATTTAAATATATCATAATAGTGATAATTATAATCATTATAAAGATAACTTTACAAGATGACTTTAATAGATTTAGTAAAACATGAAAATGAAATGAGAAGGCTGTTTGGTAAACAGGAGCTAAAAATAATTGAAAAACAGCTTTTAGGAGTAAATTTATCTCCATCTGAAAAAACTCGTCTCTCAAGAGACATAAGGCCTAAATTTGAGATAATAGAAAAATTATCTGATTTTAAAAATGAATTTAAAGTAAAAAAAAGTTCTGAAATTAAATATATAATTAATGAAGCAAAAGAGATTATCGTAGAGAGTATTTGGAAAAATAAAATAAAAGAGATAAGGGCATTTGGAAGCTTTACTGAAAATAAATTAAGATTAGCCTCGGATATTGATTTGTCTGTTGAATTTGAAGGTATAACAAAAAAGGAGTCAGATGAATTTAAATTAGAAATGATTGCAAAATTACCAAGAAAAATACAAATCCAAGTTTTTAATTCTCTTCCTGATAAAATTAAGAAAGAAATAATAATTAAAGGAAAATTAATTTATAAAAGATAAAATGACCAGATTGGATGATAAAATAAAAGAGATTGAAAATTATCTTAATGATCTTGAATTAATAATTCCTGAAGATCTGGATGAATACTTGGATAATCTAGAAAAAAGATTAGCATGTGAAAGAGCATTTGAAAAGATTATCGAAGCTGTAAACGATTTAGCCATATTATTTTTAAAGCAAATGAGATTTGAACTTCCTTCAGAAGATATAAAAGCATTTGAAATAATCGCAAGTAAGAATATAATATCACAAAATTTAGCATTTAATTTAAAGCAAGCAATGGGAATGAGAAATTTTTTAGCTCATCAATATGATAAAATAAACGATGAATTGGTCTTTAATGCAATTCACAAAAAGCTTTTTAGTGATGTAGAGGAATTTATAAGGATTCTTAAAAAAGTATTAATCTAATTTATGCAACACTAAACAACCCATGTATTCCCTTTGATATCATCTCAATTGCAACAGCTGTTAAGAATAAACCAAGAATTCTTGAAGTTATATCAATTACCTTTGGATTTATTTTTTTAACAAAAAATGAAAATACTGTAAAGACAATCGCAACTATAACAAAAGCAAATAAAATATTTGAAATCATAGAAAATTTCCCAATTTCAAAAGATTTTAGTGTAATAAATGCAATTGTTGAAGGGCCAGTGAGTAAGGGCGTAGCAATTATTGAAACAAGAGCATCTGATTTTTTAATATCCTTTTTATCATCTTTTTTTGACCTGATATTTTCAAGGCCAAGTAAAAATAAAACAATTCCCCCAGCTATTCTGAACGAATCCGTTGAAATTTTAAATAAACTAAATAAATAAGGACCTATGAGTGCAATTATAATGGCAACAACAAATGCCACAATAACCGCGCTAATAGCTATTCTTCTTACATTTAAACTATTTTTATAGGCAGCAAGCAATACTGGAAAAGAAGACAATGGATTAATCAATATAAACAATTGAATTACTAATGCATAGTCAAATAAATCCATGTATCACCTTTTCTACTATTAAATATTATGAGTTTTTAAAAGTATCAGAAAGATAAATTTGATTCTAAATCCATAAGCTTTAAAATATATATCTATTTATCATATTAGATATACAAATGAATTTCACAAATTTTATGCAAGTTTTGGATTTTGTTCAAACACAAGGATATTTTGTTCTTTTAATCTTAATGATAATTGAAGGCCCCATTGTAACAACTGCCGCAGCATTTGCATCTTCCTTTGGCTATTTTAATGTTCTGATTATCCTTTTACTATCTATTCTAGGAGATATTATGGGAGATTTAATTTATTTTGAAATAGGAAGAAGAGCAAGAGAACCATTGGTTGAAAAATATGCCGTTAAATTAAGACTAGATATGAAAACCGTTGAAGGATTAGAAGAAGGACTTAGAAAGCATTTTTTAAAATCCATTGCTTTAATAAAATTCACACCATTCTTATCAAGCGTAGGCCTTATTCTAACAGGCGCACTTAAAATTAAAAGAAAAAGATTCATCACATCCTGCCTATTAATCTCAATTCCAAGGTCAATATTTTTTACATTCATCGGATATTACCTAGGTGTTGCCACAACGCCTATTTTAAAATATTATAACCTAACTGGCTATCTTGTTCTAATAATCTTAGCAGTAGCGGTTATTTTCTATTTTGTTTACAAATGGGCATTTAAGAAAATATCTCCAAAATTCAAATAAAATTGTTAACTTCTAGAGACTTAAGCTTTATTGTTTGATTTATCCAACCAATATATTTTGTATGCCTTCCTATAAAAATTATCATTTTTAATTGGTCTCTCCATCCTTTTAAAAATCCCTCTTTTTCAGTTTTGTAAGGTCCATTAACATTTAACCAATTGACAATCTTTATTTTACACCCTAATTTTATGATTTTATCATTAAATACAGATTCTAAAAGATATCCTCTAGCTTTATCAAAAACACCTTCTTTTAAAAAAATCCTTTTATCAAATGCTCTTTGACCTGATAAAGGATCTATTCCAATAATTCTGCAAATAAGTGGTTTTTTTGTTAAAGCCATTGTAACATCAACTTTTTTTGAGAGTACTGGTTCAATAATATCATTAATATTTTGATTAGTAAGTCCTTCCAAATCTGCATCAATAAGCAAAATAAAAGAATATTTTGAACTATTCAACCCCTTTAAAACAGCAAAACTTTTTCCGCGATTATTATCATAGCTAATAATCTTAATTCCTGTAATCTTTTTTAATACTTCTTCAGTATTGTCTGAAGAACCATCATTAACAACGATTATTTCACCAATTAAATGATTGCCCTGAATAGCTTTAATTACATTAGCTATCCGCTCACCTTCATTATATGCAGGAATTATACAAGAAACTTTATCTTTCATTGTATTATCTATATTTCAAGTTCACTTAATAAATTTTCCCATTAAAAGTAAGAACCTAAATTTCTAAAGCTATTTAAGAAAAAGATAATATGACTCTGTTAATATTATATTTTCAGAAGAATTATTAATAATCTAATAAAATATAAGTTAGGTAATTTATTCATCAAGCTATTCTTATGTCTCTGCACAACTTGGAAATATATTGATAATGATAAACTTTAGAAAGTTAACCTAGATGTAATCTGGTTAAGTTTCAATTTAATTCAGAAAGTTAAGTAATATACATTAAAAAAGAATAAATAACTTCTCTACTTTTTCCAATCATGAGCTACTTTACTGCAAGTATCAACTGTTAAAGAATCATCATCCAATTCTTTTAAAAATTCTTGTCTAGCTTTTGAAGCAGTATTTGAATTAAATTTAGTCTTCTTTGGTTTTTCATCATCGTTATCATCATCATTTTCCTCATTAGAATCATAATTGTCAGATGAAAATCCATTTTTATTCCCCCATCTTTTATTAAAATTAGTACCCTCAAGAAAACTCTCCCCTTCTCCTACACTTCCAAAGACCTCCACAGCACCCGAATGATTTCCCCCTCCTCCTCCTCCTACAAACCTTTTCTTAAACAAACTCGCCTCAGCATCATTATTATCCTCGCGGATATATTTGTTGATAAATCCTTCATCAACAAAGAACTCCTCACCCTCTTTTGCCATAATTCATATAAAATTAATGAGTTTATAAAATAATGTACAACGCCCGCGCAGAAATAATACATAGCTCTGCTAATTACTGCTATAATATATATTATAAAATAGGCAAAATTAAATAATTATTATTTAACTTTTATTTGGAAGTTTTTCGAATAATATTTGCTTCTTAATCCTCATACCAACCTTTTTATAAAATCCTTCTGCTTTAGAATTTCCAGCCCATAAATACCATCTAATTTTTGGATATTTATTCATACATTTGTATAAAAGCTCTTTTCCTACTCCTTTTTTCTGAAACTTTTTATCAACCAATAATCCAAAAATTACGCCGTTAACTTTTTTATCAGTTAACGCCCTTATTATTCCAATTAGCTCTTTATCAATCCAAGCAGAAATTACAATTTGAGAATTTTCATAGGCTAAAGAAATAGATTTTCCAACTTTAATCCCGGAATTTTTATTAACCCAGCCAACAGATTTATACAGATTTAGAATCTTCTGAGGATCAATATTTTTATTAAAATTATATTTTATTTTCATATAATAATAAAAGAAGTCACTTTTTTAAAGATTTGTAGAGCTACTTCGTACGCCCGCGCCGAGACTCGAACTCGGGTTGCATCCGTGACAGGGATGAGTGCTAACCACTACACTACGCGGGCTTTCTCTTCATTAATCCTCAATTAATGAACTTACTACCACAAATTTTAGATTATTAATATTTTTAAACCTTAGTATTAGAGACTTAAATTACAAAACTAAGTTATTCTTGAGTTAATGATAATGAAATCTTCTTTCATACTCTTTATGATCTAACCATTCTAAAACTATTGAGATAATATAAATTTGCCTGCTTTCTAAAGAATATAACAATCTCCAGGCATTTGGGAGATTATATTTAAAGACATTTTTAATTCCAAATTTTTGAATATACTCCTTTGGAATAAGTCTTCGTGGTATTTGAACTCCGCAACTAGGATTATTGCATATATCCTCAAATGCTCTTTCAAGAAATTTTTTTAATTCTCTTTCTTCATATTTTCCAGTATCTAGTTGTTCAAATGCTCTCTCCACTCTTTCATTTACAAATTGTATTTTGCATTCCATTTTATCGCTTGCCTTTCCAAAATAAATGCGCCTTTTTCATTCTATTCTCAGCTTCTTCTGGATAAAATATCCACCCTATTTTGCCCTCACTATCTACAGATATCTTTCCAGATAACAAAAGATAATCTATTATTATTGAGTAGGTTTGATACATTATTTTCTTAGGTAATTTTTCCCATAACTGTTTTTTCAAGTATTCTCCGTCATTTTCTTTTATGAAATCCTCCACCATAAGAACAGTATCTAATCTAGGGAATCTTACTTTTTCCTTTCTTGTCATAAGCTCCATTCTACTATAAATTTCTCCTATTAACAGTTATATCAGTTGATACACCTATATAAATCTATTGTTTAGAGATTTTCTTCTTCCAATTCAAAAAGAACAATATTCCAATGATAATTGCAGGACCTCCAATTATAAATGGATAAGATAGCATATACCATTCAAAAGGACCTTTTAAGGAATTTATCAAAATCATTCCAATATATAACAAACCCAATCCAAAAAAACCTACAGCTCCAACAAGCTCATATCTCCACGCAATTATAAAAAATATTATCAATAAAAAACTAGGAATCAAATGCATAAATAAACCAACAACAGTCTCCCAAAATGTATAGCCATTCCCAAAAATATCTAGAGCAAATAAGCTAATGAAGAGCACAAATAAAAATGTAAGAACTCTTGGTGTCCAAAATAACCATTTATTTATTTTCTTATTCTTAGATCTTTTATTAATCATAACTAAATAAATATTAAGTAGTATTTATATTATTTCTTTTGTTATGTCAAGTCATCATCTTTGCATATTTACTTCCCCTTAAGATATGAGTCATTATACATTAATAATAAAGATTAGCGAAATTGATGAGCGAGAGGCGAACATTTGCATTTTAGTAATAAATAAAAATAAGAAATGCATGTGTGAGGAGTCAATTGAACAAGAATAATTTGAATTAAAATGAAAGTAATGTTAGGTTAAAGATTTCTATTTCTTTTTGTGTTCTTCTTTATGCTTTTTAGAAAAAATCAAATAGCACAAAGGCAATATTCCAAGAGTTGAAATAATTAACAATAGCCAAAACCAAAGCCGAGAGTTATTCTTTGATGCCCTCCACATTGCAAAACCCTTTAGAATTACATCAACAATTGTAAGGCACATTAAAACCATTATTATTACAATCGACTTTATGAATTCTTTTCTGAATTCAGGACTGTTTTTTAAGGCTAATTGTATTGCCTCTAAAGGAGTAGGCGGATTTCCTGAAATTTGGAGAGAGGTAGCATATTTGTCACCAAGATTCTTTTGTATATCTTGTATTTCTTGAGGAGTCAAAGCACTTACAAAGCTAGTGATAATCAATAGCATTACAAACATTAAAGGTAAAATCTTTTTCATCTCTTTCTATTTTAATAAAATTCAGAGGTTTATAAATATTGTTTTTATAATAGCTATTAAAGAAAAGAATAATATGCCTTCGTCAATATCATCTTTTCTAAAGAATTATTATTAACTCCTTAAAATCTCAGCTAGGTAATCTATCAACCAAAAATCACCTTGCATATTTTATCTAATTAATTTTTTATTTTGCCTTCTCCAAAAGCCCCTCTTACTCACTTTTTAAGAAGCTGTTTTGTACCTTATTATTGATATTATTAACAATAGGATTAGCGAGATTGATGAGCATGAGGAATCAATAGAGCACAAACAAGCGAAGTGAATTAGTATTAAGAATTCGGTTGACTTAACATTTTCTTCAATAATAAATGTTTAAATAAGCCCAAAACCCCATTAATATCATAATGAAAAAAAATAATTCCAAGGGAAGTATTCAAGAAATATTATATTTTCTTATTCTGCTTTTATTAGTTTTACTTTTAATAGTTTCAGCCTATGCAGGATATATTTTATATAATGACCTATATGGAAAACCTCAGAATCTAAGTGTTATATTAACGCCAGATTCAAATGAGTCCTACCAATACTCTGGAGAAGTAAAACAATTCAATAAAAACATGAAGTTCAATCACAATTTGATTCTAGTTAGGTTTTTTGATTGTACTTCTGATGAAGAATCTAAAATGGAAAAAGCATTTGAAATAATTACCAATGAAACAGGAATTATTACCTTTAAAAAAACAGTTGGAGAAGCTGACATAGACATCCTATGTTCAGAAGCAAGCAAGCAAACAGATAATCAAGATTCAGATTATTTCATAGCAGGAGAAGGAGGAGCAAAGGAAATAATTCAAACAAATAAATACAATGTAATCGTCTCAGGCTCGGTTTTATTATATACCTCTCAAGATAAAGGATTAAAATGTTCTACTCCAACAATTGAACTACATGAGTTAATTCATGTATTTGGATTTGATCATTCAACAAATCCAAAGAGTTTGATGTATCCCTATTTAAGTTCTTGTAATCAAAAGTTAGACAGTTCAATAGTAAGTGAATTAAAAAGATTATACTCAGAACCAAATTTCCCAGACATTTATTTTGATTCTTTCACTCAACCAATAAAGAAAGGCAGGTATATTAGTCTAAACTTTACAATAAAAAATTCAGGAACAATAGATGCAGAAAATGCAACTTTTTCAATTCTTGAAGACAATCAAGTGCTGGAAACCCATATGCTTGGAACAATAAGATTTGGAGCAGGAATTTTAATGAAAATGGAAAATATAAGGCTGAAGAGTTCAAGCCCAGAAAAAATATCAATTATAGTAGATAATGAAAATAAATTAAAAGAACTTGATAAAAACAATAATATTGCAGAAATTTCTTTCTGAAATAATAAATAAAGAATAAAAAGAAAAAATTATAAGTCGATTTCGACTTCTTCTTCTTCATCAGAATCTTCGTCAAGGTCTTCCTCATCATCAAATTCTTCATCAGAATCTTCGTCAAGGTCTTCCTCATCAGACTCGTCAACTTCAATGTATTCGTCTTCTGCCATCTTTTTAAAAGATAAATTTAATTATAGTAAAAAATAAATTTTATAATTTATTCATTCACTATTAAAATAATTTAATAATCACGGTTTTTAAACCTTTGTTATCAAATTATTAAATAAATTTTTATTGAAAAGATTTATTAATAACTTAGAATCGCGAAATCTTTAATTACATTAAAGAATAAACACCATCTGAAGCTCTATAGACAATACCGCATCTAAGCATATCTTGTGTAAGATTTCCAGGAAGTATTAAACTCATTACATCCCTTAATTCTTCAGCAGTTCTTTCATTTGTTTGTTCTGGAAATTTAGCAGCTAAAACATATTTTAAATCTCCCAAAGGCTTTTCTTCAGGTTCAAAGCCAGCTCTCCTCTGCGCCTCAGACATAACCCTATAGTCATCAGGATATTGTAATAATTCCTTTAATTCTTCATCTAATTCTAACTCCGAACTTCCCTCATAAACCTTGAGCTCTAATCTTTCAGGAGTATGCGCATCCCTTCGAGCATAGGGCAATGTTTTTTCAAGCCCATTTCTACTCACATCACAATTAAAAAAAGCATATGCCTCACCAACTTGAGGAGAATTTTTTTGTTTGTCTTCTATCATGAGGAAGGGCATAATTTTGCTTATATAAATATTTCTATAAAAGGTTTTTTAGTATTTAAAATCCCCAGGGAGAGGTATGACCAAAAAGGTACGTATCCTTTTAATATTTATTTGAATAAAAAATAATCTCTATTTATCATTCGTAAAATATATAAACTATTACAGATATATAAATCTAATTAAATTCAAGGAATTTAAAACAGGTCTTAATAAACGCTAAGAAGAATATCTATACCTGTCAAAACATAGATGCTTGGCTCGAGGTTCGTGGATAACCTGACTTAACAAAAATCCCAAATAAACAGTACAAATTTTGAATTCTAAAAAAGAAATGTACTGTCAAGAAGAAGATTACAATAAAAAAATTGATGAAGTTTTTAGGGTTCTAGAATCGATTAAGTCTAAACTTGAAGCAACTGAACTTAGTCATTTAAAGGAAAAAGATGACTAAAAAGGATTCTTTTTCCTGGGAAAAAGTCCCCTTAGCATCTCTGCAGTGCCTTATATTAAAAACGCTATTAGAAGAAGGACATCCATTAAGTCAGTCTTTTATAGCTAATTATACACATTCAACAATAGGTGGAACTTGTAAGGCTCTAAAAGAATTAGAATTCTTAGGATTAGCTGTTTGCATCAAGCAAGATTTAAAGGCATATATTTTAAATCCTTATAGGAAGGAGGAGATTAGAAGATTTATCAGTGGGTATGATTTAGGAAAAAATAAACCCCTAGTTTTGTCAGGTCATGCATCAGTTTACTGTGCGGATGTTAATAATTTGCCAGAAGCTTTTTTAGAATATTTAGAGAATAATGAAAAGTTTATTCATAACCTCCCTAAAAATTGGGATTCTTATTGTAAGCGGGTACTTGATGGAACTATTATGTTTAATAAGTCTAAGAATAAATGCCGAGTCTATTTTTATACAAAAACATTTGGATTCAATCCAAAGATTATAGAGATGATTAATTCTGAGAAAATTATTAATCTAATCAAGACCTTAGAAGAGAAGTATGATGGATTAAAAATAGGAAATTCTTATATATTAGCGAGATGCCCCTGGCAAGAATATGCTATTCAAAAAGATTTAATCTCTGTTGAAGGTATAGCTCTTGGAATAAAACATAAAAAGTTAGAGCAAAGTTATGATTATCCCGAGTGGGAAGAAAAAGGGAAACTGGCTTCCGAAAATATCCATACAATCATTTCTCTAAGAGAATTCTGTGTAGAAAATGAAATAGACGAAAAAGAATTATGGGGTATAAAAGATATTTTGTTAAAAGAAATAACTAAAATTAGGGAGAAAAATAAAAAAGGGGACAAAGATGAATCTAATACCTAATAAAAGAGGATTATATCACTATGGACACTTAATTTTTAGTCTAAGCCTAGCAATTATCTTTATCTTACTAACTAAAGCCTATATAATAAAAGACTTTCAGATACCTACTCTTTTATTGATTTCACATTGTCCATTTTATATTGCAGGGGCATTTTTTCAGGATTTTGTTGAACCTGGCGGACAAGGTAGAATAGGTCATAGAAGATTTTTTCATAGCAAGAGAATGGTCTGGATTAATTTATTTATATTAATCCCCTTATTTTATAAATTAGCAACTGATAATCCTTTCAAAACTATTTACATATTTGAATATAATTATTATTCTCTAGCTCTAGCATTTTGTCTTGGAAGTTTATCTCATTTGACAGGGGACGCGTTAACGTCTAAACTTAAATATTAAAAAATGGAATATCAATTTAAAAAAAGATTTGTCAATATTAAAGTTGATGTAATTCAAAGATATGAATTAAATTTAATTAAAGCTAGAAATCAATGTAAAAATCTTTCATCAACCATAAAGATGCTTATTAATATTTCAAAGATAAAATATACTGTTGAAAAGAATTCAATAGAACAGCAAGTTGATGGTCTAAGACTTGCAGACAAAATTAAAGACGGATGGAAAATAAAGAAAATTGATTATTCTATACTAGCTAAAGAAGATAGCTAAATATAATAAATTTATCAATTTTCTACCCCTCCAACCCCCCTTTTTTATATATAAATTTGAGTCAGTATAATATAGTCTATATATTCTTTATTTTTTCTTCATTAAAATTAAGGTTAAACAAATTACAATTATTACTGTTGTAAAACAAATTGCAATGGTTATAAATACAGAATTATCCGTAGCTTTCTCTTTAGAGGATGTTAGATTAATCTTCTGAGTCTCACAGGTAGTCTTACAAATATTATCTGAACATCTTATTTGTCCAGAAGGGCATGGACATTTATTTGGGTCAGCTTGACAGGTTCCA
>Ga0172369_10004378_pt1 | contig 17940 bp, 16 predicted proteins | sample LakKiv25m_FD_114539 | JGI IMG/M metagenome (GOLD analysis project Ga0172369, IMG submission 114539) | Freshwater microbial communities from Kabuno Bay, South-Kivu, Congo - kab_022012_11.25m | ecosystem: Environmental > Aquatic > Freshwater > Lake | place: Democratic Republic of the Congo...
GCCCCCTCCCCGGCCCTCCCCCGAAAAAGCCCGGGGGAGGGAGCGTGCGGACTGCGTCCGCCGGGCCATGTCCGACCCCCCGGGTAGAGTCCGCCGCGGAGGTACACATGAACCGTCGCGACAGGTGGCTCGCAAACAGGGCACTCGTCGAAAGGGCTCGCAGCCTGCGCCGGGACATGACCCCGGCAGAGCGCATTCTCTGGAAGGAACTTCGCCGACACGGGCTGGGCCGACACGTCCGGCGGCAGGCCGTGATCGGGCCGTTCTTCGCCGACTTCGCGATTCTGCCGGCCCGGTTGATCGTCGAGGTCGACGGCGGCGTCCACGACTCGCAGGTCGGACGCGACCGGGAGCGGACCGAGTGGTTCGAACGCGCCGGCTATAGCCGGTAGGTCAAGCCGAATCTCCGGTCATCACCGGTTGCCGATCCGCCCCGCGGATGGGAGCGCACCTCTCCGGAGGCTCCATGCCGCGGAGGAATCCCTATCTGGTCGCCCTCGGGGAGCGGATCGCCCGCGGGCGCAAGGCGATTCGACTCACGCAGGCAGGCCTGGCGGAGCGCGCGGGCGTCAACGAGAAGTACCTCTCCGACGTGGAGTGCGGCGCCGTCAACACGTCGGTGCTCGTCATCCGAGCCATCGCGAAAGGGCTGGGCAGCACGCCGGCACGGCTCCTGGCCGCGCCGGAGGAGATCGACTCCGAGGTGTCCGCGCTCCTGGCGGACTGTTCCGCCCCCGACCGCGCCAAGGTGCTGGAGGTGGTGCGCGTGCTGACTGCCCCGCCGATGCAGAAAAAGTAGCCGCGGGACGTCCGTGGGGGCGCCCCGCGTCCCCTCGGCCTGTCCAGCGAGACAAGCCTGCCGCCGCGTGCGGTGGCGAATCGGCCGAGTCCGAGGCTATCGTGGAGGAGCCGGCGCCGCGCCGCCGGCCGCGAAAGGGGCGTGCCATGGGATGGCAGGAACGCATTGCGGTCGATCCTCTGGTCCTCGTGGGAAAGCCGGTGGTTCGCGGCACGCGGCTCGCCGTCGAGTTCCTGGTCGGGCTTCTGGCGGAAGGCTGGAGTGAGGACGACGTCCTGCGCAACTACCCCGGCCTGGCCCGCGAGGATCTACGGGCCTGTCTCGCGTATGCCGCGGAGCGTCTGCAGCAGGAGCACGTCTACCCGCTCGGAGTCTGACGCATGCGCCTGCTGGCCGACGAGAACGTGCCGGGCGACGTCGTCGCGTCGCTGCGCGACCGCGGCCACGACGTGAAGTGGGTCCGCACGGACGCCCCCGGCCTTGCGGACCCGCTCGTGCTCGCTCTCGCGCAGGCGGAGAGCCGAGTCGTCCTCACCTTCGACAAGGACTTCGGCGAACTCGCGTTCCGCGCGAGGCTGCCTGCGTCTGCCGGCGTGGTCCTCGTTCGAGTGCCGGCGTCGCCCGGCGAGACGGTGCGGCATGTCCTTGCCGCGCTGGCTGCCCGAGACGACTGGGCCGGGCACTTCAGCGTGATCGAGCGCGACCGGATCCGGATGATTCCGTTGCCGTCCCTCGCGCGGAGCTAGCCCACCTCGTGTGGCGCCGACACGTGCGGACGCGCTCCTCGGCGTTCCGTGCCTCGCGCCGGGACGCCCGGGCCGCGGGTCGCCTCCTCCGTGCCTCGCGCCGGTGCGCCCGTGCCCCGGGCCGGGTCGCCCGTGTCCTGCGTCGGGCCGCCCGTGCCCGTGGACATGCCGCCCGTGCCTCCCGACAGGTCGTCCGTGCCGGCACGGACGACCATCGGAGGGGCACGGCCGCAGGCGGCGCGGGCCCGGACGCAATGCCGGGCGGCACGGTGGCCACGAGAAGGGGCGCGAGCGGCGCCTCGCCGGGACCGGGAGGAGGGTGCGGCGGCCCGGGCGGCTACTTCGTGGGCCCGGGAGCAGGTGCCGCGGGCTCGGTCGCGGCCTGCGCGACGGCAGCCCGCGCACGCCGGCGCTGCTTGCGCGCGCGGTTGTACGTGTTGCCGAACACCGCCGCCTTCTTCGGCTGCTTGCGCAGGAGGAACAGGCCCGCTTCGCGCACCTCGGCGAGATCCTCGGCGAGTGCGAAAGCGGCGACGTTGCGCCGCGCCTGCGCCGCCAGTGCGGCCTCTCCGTCGGTGCCTGCGGAGAGCCTGTCGGCATACCCACGGGCCCGCGCGGACGCGTCGGGCGGGACGCTGTCGTCGCCCGCGAACTTCGCGGACTTGAGGTCGCGCTGGCGGGCCAGCGCCCGCAGGTCCTGCACAAGGTCGGGCAGCCCGTCCCCCTCCGCGATGATGTCGAGCTCCTTCTGTGCCGCCGGGTCCTTGCGAAGCCTGTAGCGCGCCGAGGCCATCATGTCCGAGCGAAGTTCACCGGCGGCCACCCGATCCTTCTCCAGCGAGGCGGCGCGACCTGCGCCGCGGGCCCGCTGCCACTCGATCTCGCGTTCCTGCAGGTCCGCCGAGAGGGACGCAAGGCCGTCGACGGCTCCGATGTCGAAGTCGGGCAGGTTCGTGAAGCGTGCGCGCATGAGCCGCGACGCAGCGCCGATGCGGGCGGCGTCGACGACCATGCTCGCCACCGGAGTGTCGGGGAGGATCTCCTCTGCCTCCGCCGGCACCCTCGCCAGGCGCGCCTCCACGTCGAACGCCCTTCGCAGCACCTTCTTCTTCGCCTTGGCGGCCTTGGCTGCGCGGTTCTTCCCGGTGGCCGCCTCGCGCGTGCGGGCCGACTCGCGGGCCGCCTTGGCCTTCTTGACCGTCTTCTTCGCCGCCGTCTTCTTCGCCGCCTTCTTCGCCGCACCCATCGCACGTCTCCTGGCCCCGCGGGGCCGACCGGGTGAAATCCGGAACTGCTGCCGGCCGACGCTAGCGGGCGGCCGCGCCAGGGTCAAGACACCGGATTCCGGCCGGCAGTGGCGGCCCCGACGCGCAGCCCGGGACCGCGCGAGTTCCCGGCCCGGGCACGCCTTCACGACGCCCGCGAGCTGCGGCCGCGAGCGCGCAGCGGCTCGACGGCTTCACGGGAACACGGCGTCGAGCCACTCGCCGAGCCGCCGGCAGGGGCTCGCCGTCAGCGCGACCAGTCGGTCGCCGACGCAGCTCGCGACAGGTTTCCCGGGCATCCGCTGCCACGCCAGCCAGGTGGCCACTTCGGCCTTGGCCCGGTGAATCGGCTTGAAGAGAGCGCTCGAAGCATCCGGCACCGCGTCGCGCGCCCGCTTCAGAAGCAGCTCCTGGCCACCGTCCGCGACACGCGTCTCTCCCGTGCTCCCGACAGAACGCCTCGTAGAAGGTCTGGTCGGCCACGCCCTCGACCAGCAGGATGCGCTCCATCAGCGGACCTCGACGTCTGCCTGCGTCAGCCTGGCCAGCGAATCCTTCTCGAACACCGCGGCAATCGCGCGTCCGCGGTCGCTGGTCCTCGCGCTGGAGCCGACGCGGATCAGGACCGCGGGCTCGGACGAGGCGCAGGCGGTGATCCGGAACGCCTCGATGCAGTCCCAGGAATGGGTCGCCTTTCATCTTTCATCCTTGACGGCGCAGCACCTCTTGTACTTGCGCCCGCTGCCGCACGGGCAGGGCGCGTTGCGGGCGGGTGCCGGCGCGGCGGGAGCGGGGGCGGCGCGCGGCCGGGGCGCCAGCCGCCGCGCGAGCGCGCGCATGATGTCCGGTCCGTACCGCGAGGGATTCGCCCGCATCCACTCGCGGGTCGGCAGCAGCTCCTCGGCGCCCATGCGCGCCAGGCGCGGCAGCGCGTACGCCAGCACGATGCGCGTCGACGGCTCGCAGGGGTCGAGCGCCGAGTGGAACATCGGGGTCAGCAGCTCGACCTCGTCCGCCTCGGGCCAGCGCACCCCCGGCGTCTTCACCAGCGTCACGGGTTCGCACGGGTCGCCGCGCCAGTGCACGGCGCAGCCCATGGCCACGCGCACCGCATTCTCCGGCTGCTCCAGCGTGATCGACAGCGGCCCGCGCACGAGGCGGAAGGCCAGCCGCGCCTGGTCGCCCTGCGCTCCGCGCGCCCCGACGGACTCCTCCGGGCGGCGCAGCACCCGCTCGACGTCCCCGCGCAGCTTCGCGTGGCCCAGGCCGATGGTCGTCAGCGCGTACAGGTCGTAGATGAACTCGGTGCCTCCGCAGGTGGCGCCGTCGACCTTCTCCAGCAGCGCGTCGACGACGTGGCGGGCGTGGCGGTTGACGATCCACAGGCCGGCCGCCACCCCGAACAGCGTCTGGGTCTGGGCCAGGGTCCGCAGGGCCAGGCCCAGCAGCCGCTGCACGACGTCGGGCGGCGAAGCCGCGAGGACCGCCGCGGCGTCCATGTACCCGAGCAGCGCCGTGCGGCTCGCGTGCCAGACCACCTGCCAGAGCTCGCGCTGGACCTGTCCCCACTTGCCGTCGGACGGCGACAGGCATGCCGCGTCCAGCCGCCGCGTCTCCAGGTTGTCCAGCGCCACGAGGTAGCCCTCGAGGTACGCGTCCTCGACCCACTCGGTGAAGAACGACAGCGCCGCGAACTCCTCGCGCGACAGGCGGTCGCCCGCCTCCAGCGCCCGTTTGAAGAGGCGGTAGTGCCCGCCGGCCGCTCCCTCGTACCGGTCGGCGAAGCCCTCGCGGCGGCGGTGCTCGGCCAGCCGCGACAGCAGGCTGTCGAGCTTGGCTCGGTTCACCACCGGCACGTCCGGGCGCATGCCCCGGGCCAGGCACGTGACGAAACGCCCGTTGCGCTCGACGAGCACGAACGGGCCCTCGCGCACGTCGCCCAGCGAGACGGCCAGCCGCCCGTCGCCCTCGACGCCCGCCCGGTCGAGGATCCAGCGCATCCCCTCCGAGTCGTTGTAGAGGCTCATGGCCAGGTCGACCTGGCCCTCGTCGACGCGCTCCAGACGCTGCAGGAAGTGAAGGTCGTGACCCATGTTCGGCTTTCGGCTTTCGACTTTCGGCTTTCGGAAAAGCAACTCGTCCGGTCTTTGGTTCTGTCAGCGCGCCGAAATCGTACACCACTGCGCGAGGTGGTCGAGCCGCTGCAGCTCGTCGCCCTCCGCGTAGTCGAGCGGCGCCAGTCCCGGCGCGGCGCCCAGCGTCACGCACCGGCCGATGAAGCCCTCGGACACGACGTGGTCCCAGGTGAGCTTCACGAGCGGCGCGGACCAGTAGGGCGGATCGTGCTCGACCAGTCCCGAGTGCAGCGCGAACGGCAGCGCGGAGTCGCGCCGCGCCGAGACGCTCGCGTGCCAGCGCTCGACGTCCGCGCCGGCGGAGCGGAACGGGTCCATGTTCCAGTCGCCGCCCGCGATGGCGCGGTCCGCGGAGCGGATGGGGGACGGGTCGCCGAAGAGCTGATCGAGGTGGGCGCGCCGGCAGTTCTGCGATTCCTCGGAGAACCCGCTCGGAGGATGGGCGCTGACGAGATCGGTCCGCCGGCCGGCGATCGTCGCGGTGGCGGCGACGACGACGAAGCCGGTGTCGCACCCGCCCTCGACGGGCGGGCCCGTGCGCGCGCCGCCGCGGCACAGCGCGCCGTCGGCGCAGCCTTCCAGCGGGGCGAAGCCGCGCCGCACCGCGACGCACTCGTATCCGCCCCGGGCGTCGCACGCGACGGTGTAGTCCGGTCCGACCAGACGGCGGACCTGTTCCGGCTCGGCGGCGGTGTTCGACGGATGGCAGACGTGCCATTCCTCCACGGGCCCGAGCGAATCGCACACGCGCGGCGGAAGCGTCTCCTGGAGCAGCAGGACGTCGGGGTGCAGCACGGCGATGCGGTGTGCGATGCGCCGTTCCGAGGCGGCGGAGCACAGCTTGTAGACGGCGCCGGCGCACCGGAACACGTCCACGTTGCCGACGTTCGCCGACAGCAGCGTGAACGCGCCGGCGCCCGCCGCGGGCATGTCCCACGGGGTCCCGAGCGGCCTCTCGCCGCGCTGATCCTGTCCCGGCCAGAGCGAGGGATCGTCGAGCGGATCCGGCGCCGGGCCGGCAGGGACGGGCTCGGCCGCACACGCGAGCATCGCGGCAACGAGCGGTAGGGTGCGGCCGGTCATGGCGCCTCCCGAGCCGGGGAATCCTACCGCGGTGCCGTCCGGCCGCGCGCGGGCGTGTCGAAGCCCCCCCGGCGACGCGTCGGTCGCCCTCGTCCGCCCGCCGCGGGCCGCCGGTCAGAACTCGTATCCGACGTTCAGCCGCAGCAGGTCGTCGCTGGCGGAGGTCAGTCCCTTGGCGAGCTGCGCGTGCATCATGAGCCGCGGCGTGAAGTGGTACATCGCGATGACCCCGAGGTAGTGCTCCTGCAGCGACGGGTGCACGCCGAACGCCTTCGTGTCGCCGAGTCCGCCGAACGCCTCGAGCCCGAGGCCCCACATCCCGCCGTGCTTGCACGAACACGCCCCGCCGCGGCCGGCGCAGTGCGCGCAGCCGCAGCCCTTCATGTTCTCGGCGCAGCCGCACGCCGACGACGGGCCCGCCTCGCCGTCGGCGGCCAGCGCCATGCCGCACTGCGGGCAGGTGCCGGGTGCGTCCGAGACCGCGTCCCGGTGCATGGGACAGGAGTACTTCGCGCCGCCGCCCTGCGCGCCGGACGCCGCGGGCATGGGACACGAGGCGGCCTCGCCGTGGCCCGGCATCCACATGGCGCCCAGCGCGTAACCGAACGCCGTCGCGGCGTCGTGCAGGTCCGTCTCGTTGATCCAGTTGAACGCGAGGTTGAAGGGGCCGATCTGCTCCGAGAGCACCAGGCGCGTCTCCAGCACCCGCTCGCGTCCGCCCTCCGATTCGTCCTCCGCGTAGGGGGCTTTCACGAAGCCCGAGGTCTCCATCTTGTACCGGGTGTTCGCGGCAAGGTCCTCGTACTCCACGTACAGCATGGGGTTGAGCGGCACGGGGTTCTCGAACAGCCGGTAGCGCGCCTCGACGCGGTAGCCGGTGAACGCCGCCTCGCCCGTCTTGAAGTCCTCGAACCACTCGAGCATCAGCTCGGCGGCGAGCTTCGACGTGACGCCGTACTCCAGCTCGAACATGTGCGAGGCGTAGACGCCGTAGCCTTCGCGCAGCGGCGACGGGCGCGTCAGGTCGTTCATGAGCATGAGCTCGAACTCGCCCCGCTCGACGCCGGAGTCGTAGGTGGTGAAGAAGCCGGAGTTGCCGGCGCGCGCACCGGCCGGTGCGAGCGCGACGGCGGCGCTCAGGGCCGCGGCGAGGGTGGACGCGAGGGGGAGGCGTCGGGCGGGGTTGCGCATCGTTTCTTCCTGTCCGTGGGTGCGGAACCGGAGGTTCCGGATTCGGGCCCGGAGTTCGACGACCGCGGGCCCTTGGGTGAAGTCGTGCATGAGACGGGATCTCATCCGGGCGGAGGGCGGGAGTCCGCACAGACGACGGTCGTGCGTGCAGGGCGCCGCCCTGCGCGATCCGCGCTCCGTCCTGTCCGTCTTTTGTTGAGACGCCGTCTCATATCCGCACAACGTATCCGAGGGCCCGTGCGCCTGTCAAGGGGGTGTTCACACTTGCCGGCGAAGACGCGGCGATGGAGCCCGGCACGGAAGTGCCGGAGCACCGCACTGTCGTCAGGAACGCACCGGCGGTCGCGGGCGCTGTGCCGGATCGGAGCGCCACCCGCCCAGCCCGGGGGCGACCCGCCGCGGAATGCCCCGGCACTTCCGTGCCGGGTTCCAGGGGCGCACGGACCGGCGCAAGGTCGGGAAGCGGGCCGCGGCGTCCCCTTGAGCCCGCCCCGGGGTGTCCGTATCATCGCGTCCGCACAGGCGGTGGAGTCCGCCTTCAACCGCCGCCGCACCCGGGCGGCCAATGACTCCTGCGGCAGGACGAGTCGCGCCGTGGGAGCTCCTTTCCCGACCTTCCGCGCGCCCCGGCCTCCGCAAGGAGGGCCGATGGATCGCATCCGGGACGGCGCGGGCGGTGCGGCACGGAAGCCGGATCTGGGGCGGCTGGCGGCGCTCGCCGTGCGCGCCGGCGCCGCCGAGCTCGCCGCCGACGCGCGCGCGCTGGCCGGGCGCGTCCTCGAGGGCCGCTTCTTCGTCGCGTGCGTGGGGCAGTTCAAGCGCGGCAAGTCCACGCTGCTCAACGCGCTGGTCGGCAGCGACGTGCTGCCCACCGGCGTCGTGCCGGTGACGGCCATCGTCACCGTGCTGCGATCGGGGCCGCCGGCGGCGCGCGTGCTCGCGGGCGGCGCACGGCGCGAGGTCGATCCGGCGACGCTCGCCGACTTCGTCTCGGAGGATCGCAACCCCGGCAACCGCCTCGGCGTGGAGGGCGTCGAGGTCTTCGTGCCTTCGCCCATCCTGGAGGGCGGGCTGTGCCTCGTCGACACGCCGGGACTCGGCTCGGTGTTCGGACACGGCACCGCCGCGACCCGCGACTTCCTGCCTCACGTGGACGCCGCGCTCGTGGTGCTGGGCGCCGATCCGCCCATTGGCGCCGACGAGCTGGCGCTCGCGGCGGAGCTCGCGCCGCACGTGCGCCACCTCGTGTTCGCGATTGGCAAGGCCGATCGCGCTGCGCCCGACGACCTGGCGCAGGCGGCGGCGTTCGCGCGACGGATTCTCGCGCAGCGGCTGGGTCGCGATCCCGGGCCGATGCCGTCGGTCAGCGCGCTGCAGCCCGGCACGCGGGACTGGGCGGTGCTGGTCGCGACGCTGGAGCGCCTGACGCGCGAGTCCGGGGCGCAGCTCGTGCAGGCGGCGGCCCGTCGCGGATTCGACCGGCTGTCGGCGCGGTTGCTGGGCGAGCTGGACGCGGCACGCGAGGCGCTGCTGCGTCCGCTGGAGGAGTCCGAGCGCCGGCTGGCCGAGCTGCGCTCGTGCGTCGCGGACGCCGAGCGGTCGCTCGCGGAGCTGCGCCACCGGCTCGACGCGGAGCAGGAACGGCTGGACGCGGCCTTCGAGGCGCACCGCCGGGCGTTTCTCGCGGACGCGCTGCCGCGCACGGAGCGCGAGCTCGAGCGTGCGATCGCGGCGTCGGCGGCGCCCCGGCACCGTCTGCGGGCTCGGGCGATGGACGCGGCGTGCGATCTCGCGGAGGCGCGGGTCGCGGCGTGGCTGCGCGACGTCGAGCCTGTGGCCGCGGCGCTGTACCGCGAGGGGACGGAGCGGTTCGTCGCGATGGGGTGCGAGTTCCTCGCGCGCGCGGCGGGGCTTCCGGCGGGGACGGACGAGGCTCCGGAGGCGGACGAGCTGCGGACGAGGCACGGGTTCTTCTTCACGCCGCTCTCGTCGGCGGCGCACGTGCCGGCGTGGACTGTTGCGGCCGACGCGCTGCGGCCGCGGGCGCGGGCCGCGGACGCGGCTCGGCGGTCGGCGTCGGCGTACCTGGGGCGTCTGATGGAGAGCAACGCGTCGCGCGTGGCGAACGATCTCTCGGATCGGGTGCGGGAGAGCCGGCGCGTGCTGGAGGTTCGTCTGCGGGCGGTCCTGCGCGACGCGATGGCGGGCGCGCAGCGGGCGACCGACCTGGCGCGTGCCGCGCGGGCGGCGGGCGCGGCGGCGGTGCAGGCGGAGCTGGACGGGCGCGAGCGGCTGGCGGCGGAGGTGGAGAGTCTGCGGCGGGAGGCGCACGACCGAAGGATGAAGGATGAAGGATGAAGGACTAAGATGGGCAACCCGAAGGGGCATGGTTCGAGGCACCGGGATCGCCCGCGCCTTGCCGACGGGCGGCGCGCGGACATGGCGTCGGCGTCTTCCGAGGAGGTCGCGTTGCCCGCCCGTCCCCGCCTGCCGGCCGCCGTCCTCGCCCTCGGGTTCGCGTCGCTGCTCAACGACGTCGGCTCCGAGATGATCTTCCCGCTGCTGCCGCTGTTCCTGACGCAGACGCTCGGGGCGGGGCCGGCGTTCCTGGGGCTGGTGGAGGGCGCCGCCGACGCGCTGGCGTCGCTGCTGAAGCTCGCGTCGGGCGCCGTCTCGGATCGGCTCGCGCGGCGCAAGCCGCTCGTCGTCCTGGGCTACAGCGTCGCCGGACTCGTGCGGCCGCTGGTCGCGGTGGCGGCGGCGCCCTGGCACGTGCTGGCGGTGCGGCTGGCGGATCGGTTCGGCAAGGGGATGCGCAGCGCGCCGCGCGACGCGCTCATCGCGGACTCGGTGCCGCGCGACGAGGCGGGGCGGGCGTTCGGGTTCCATCGCGCGATGGACCACGCGGGTGCGCTGGTCGGGCCGCTGGTCGCCATGGCGCTGCTGTCGGCGGGGCTGGAGCTGCGCACGGTGTTCTGGCTGGCACTCGCGCCGGGGCTGCTCGCGGCGATGGCGGTGCTCCTGGCGCCCGAGAGGATGCGCGCGCCGGCGTCCCGCGCGCCCGCTCCGGCCGCTCGTCCCGCGCACGGCCCGATGCCTCCGCGGTTCCGCACGTATCTGCTCGTGCTCGCCCTGTTCTCGCTGGGGAATTCGTCGGACGCCTTCCTGCTGCTGCGCGCGAACGAGCTGGGTGTCCCGACGGCGTTGCTGCCGCTGCTGTGGGCGGCGCTGCACGTCGCCAAGATGCTGAGCGCGACGGTGTTCGGCCGGCTGTCGGATCGGCTCCCCCGGGTGCGTCTCGTGATCGCCGGCTGGGGCGTGTACGCCCTCGGCTACCTGGGATTCGCGACGGCGACGGGGCCGTGGCAGGCGTGCGCGTGGTTCGTCTTCTACGGCGTCTGGTACGGCCTCGCGGAGCCCGCGGAGAAGGCGCTCGTGCGCGACCTGGTGCCCGAGGGGCGGCGCGGCGCCGGCTTCGGCTGGTACAACTTCGTGCTGGGGGCGGCGGCGCTGCCCGCGGGACTGCTCGCGGGCGGCCTGTGGCGCGCGTTCGGGCCGGCGGCGGCGCTGGGGACCGGGGCGGCGCTGGCAGGAGCCTCCGCGCTGCTGCTGGCGGCGTGGAGCCGCGCCGGGGCGCCGGTGCGCCCGCGAGGGTAGGGCGTCGTCGAGGGAAGGCGCGGGCAGCTCGGTGCCGGCACGGCCCTCGCCCGATTCGACGGCTTCCTCGCCGGTATCTCGCAGGGCCTCGCCTCCGAGCAGCGGCGCGTCTACGGCTTCGCGAACACGAGGAACGTCTGGTACGGCAGCAGGTCGGTCTTCTCCTCCCGGAGCACGAACCCGGCCTCGGCACCGAGCCGCAGGAGTTCCGCGCGCGGCAGCTTCATGCTCTCGGGCGGACCCTCCGGCAGCTTCCCCTCCTTGAATTCGACGAGCGCGAGCCTTGCGCCGCTCTTCATCTCTCCCGCGAGCTTCGCCAGCCACGCCGGGCGATCCGCCACGTGGTGCAGCACGTCGCACATGAAGACGACATCGACGCCGGCGGGCAGCCTCGGGTCGTCGGTGCGGCCGAGCAGCGCCTGCACGTTTTCGACGCCCTCGGCGGTTGCCTTGTGGTGGACGTGGCGGACCATCTCCAGTTCGACGTCCTGCGCGAAGACGCGCCCGCGCGGCAGTGCCCGCGCGAAGCGGAACGCGAAGTAGCCCGAGCCCGAGCCCACGTCGACCACGGTCTCGTCGCCGCGCAGGCCCAGCGCGGCGACCACCTCGTCGGGCTTCTGCCACACGGCGCGCTCGGGGCGCTCCAGGAACGCGATGTACTTCTCCACGTCCTCGAACGGCCGCATCGAAGCGGCGTCGACTCCATGGCCGTGCAGCGGACAGTCGATGGGCGGGTGGGCCGGGTCGTGCGCGGCCGGTGCAGGGGTCGGGGCAGACTCCGCCGGCGAGGGCGCAGCGGCGGACGCCGCCGGCGCGGAACGACACCCCGCCAGCGCGGCGAGCGCGGCGAGCTCGAGCGGAAGAGCGCGGGACATGGGACACCTCCGCGCGGGAGGATACTGCGACGACGAGGCGGGAGCACCGGAGGATGAACATGAGCCTTCCTCCTTCCTCGGGCGCCGGACGGGCGTCCCGTGGTCCGGCAGGCTCGCCATGAGCGACGCGCCGCGGCCATCTCCCTGCTCGAACAGGACCCGGCAGGCGCGGCGCACGACGGGCACGCCCATCCTGACAACGGTGGACCGTGTCAAGTCGGCGTCGGTGGTCTCTCGTGAGTGATCGAGTGGATGCGCGCGCTCTTCGGCCTCTGGCAGCCGCCCGGGTTTCAGGCGCGTTCGCCCCGGCTTCGCCCCCCCGCCGACCACGCGTAGACGGCCGGCAGCACGAGCAGCGTCAGCAGCGTGCTGGTCACGAGCCCGCCCATGACGACGACCGCGAGCGGCTTCTGGATGTCCGCCCCGGAGCCGGTCGCGTAGAGCATCGGCAGGTGGCCGATGAAGCTCGTGAGCGCCGTCATGACGAGCGGCCGGAACCGCAGCGCGCACCCCTTGGCGACCGTGTCCGCCACGCTCTCGCCGCGCTCGCGGAGCTGCCGGAAGAACGCGACCAGCACGACCCCGTTCTGCACCGCCACGCCCAGCAGCACGACGAACGCGACCGCGGCCGACACCGACAGCGGCATGCCGAAGATCACGACTGCGACGACGCCGCCCACCAGCGCGAAGGGCAGGTTCAGCAGCACGAGCAGCGAGTCGCGCGCCGAACCCAGCGCCAGGTAGAGCAGCACCAGGACGAGCAGCAGCGCGGCCGGCACCACGACCGCGAGCTGCCGCATGGCGCGCTGCTGGTTCTCGAACTGCCCTCCGTACTCGACGAAGTACCCGGGCGGCAGCTCCTGCGCCAGCGGCGCGAGGCGCGCCTGCACGTCCTCGACGAACCCGCCCAGGTCGCGCCCGCGCACGTTCGCCTCGACGACGACGCGGCGCATGCCGTTCTCGCGGCCGACCTGCGCCGGGGCCTCGACCAGCTCGAAGCGCGCGAGCTGCTCCAGCGGGACGCGCTCCCCGCCCGGTGCGGGCACGAGCAGCCGTTTCAGCTCCGGAATGTCCCGGCGCGCCGCCTCCGGAAAGCGCGCCACCACCGCGATGCGGCGCTCGTCCTCGACCAGCGTCGTCGCGCGCCGCCCGGCGACGGCCGTCTCCACGGTGTCGTTGACGGTGGCCACGTCGACGCCGTGGCGCGCCGCCGCCTCGCGGTCGACCACCACGTCGAGCTGCGTCATGCCCGAGACCTGCTCGACCTTCACGTCGCGGGCGCCCTCCACGCCCCGCAGCGCGGCGGCCGCGCGGTCGGCGAACGCCTTGAGCCGCGCCAGGTCCGGGCCGAACACCTTCACCGCGAGGTCGCTCTTCACCCCCGAGATCAGCTCGTTCACGCGCAGCGCGATGGGCTGGGAGAAGGACAGGCGCAGACCCGGAATCTCGCCGAGCGTGTTCTGCATCGCCTCGACGAGCTGCGCCTTGCTCCGTCCCTTCGTCCAGTTCCGGCGCGGTTTGAGCATGACGAACACGTCGCTCTGCTCGGGTCCCATCGGGTCCTCGGAGATCTCGGCGCGGCCGGTCTTGCTCACCACCGTTTCGACCTCGGGGAACGCGAGCAGCGCCTTCTCCACGTAGTCGGTGACCCTCGTCGAGCCGTCCAGCGAGGCGTTGGGGAGCCGCACGACGTTGACCGCGATGGAGCCCTCGTCCAGCGGCGGCATGAACTCCGTGCCGACCAGGGGCACGAGCGCCGCGGTGCCGGCGAGCACGGCGAGCGCGATGCCCGCGGTCGCGGCGGGGCGGCGCACCGCCCTCGCGAGCAGCCACAGGTAGGCCCCGTGGAAGCGGCGGATGAAGCCGAACTCCCTCTCCGGCACCTGGCGCAGCACGAACGCCGAGAGCACGGGGACCACGGTGAGGGCAACGCCCAGCGACACGAGCAGCGCCACGAGCATGGTGAGCGCGAGCGGCGCGAACATCTTGCCCTCGACGCCCTGGAGCGTGAAGAGCGGCACGAGGATGACGGCGACGACGAGCACCGAGAACGCGACCGGACGCGCGACCTCGGTCACGGCCTCGGCGACGACGCGGCTCCTCGCCGACGGTTCGCGCCGCTCCGCGAGGTGGCGGCGCACGTTCTCCACGACCACGATGGAGGCGTCGACCACCATGCCGACCGAGAACGCCAGGCCGCCCAGGCTCATGAGGTTGGAGCTCAGGCCGACGCGGCCCATGACGACGAAGCTCGCGAGGAACGTCAGCGGCAGCGAGAACACCACGACGAGCGCCGTGCGCAGCTCGGCCAGGAACAGGAACAGCACGAGGATCACGAAGATGCCGCCCTCGAGCAGCGCGTCCTGCACCGTCCTGATGCACGCCTCGACGAGCGAGGTGCGGTCGTAGAACACGTTCAGTCGCACGCCCTCGGGCAGCGTGCCGCGGATGCGCAAGACGGCGTCCTTGACGCGGGCGACGACCTCCTTCGCGTTCTCGCCCTTGAGCATGATGATCATGCCGGCGACGACCTCGCCCCTGCCGTCGCGGGTGACGGCGCCCTGGCGCGGCTCGGCGCCGACCGCCACTTCGGCCACGTCGCGCAGGTACACGGGCGCGCCGTCCCGCGCCTTGAGCACGACGCGGCCGATGTCCGGGATGTCGCGCAAGAGGCCGACGCCGCGCAGGTACACCTGCTCCCAGCCGCGCACGACCACGCCGCCGCCGGCGTTGGCGTTGTTGCGCTCCAGGGCCTCGACGACGTCGCCGGCGGCCAGGCCGTACTTCACGAGCCGGTCCGGGGCGAGTAGCACCTGGTACTGCTTCACCCGGCCGCCGAACGAGTTGACCTCGTTGACGCCCGGCACCGGCTTGAGCAGCGGCGCGACGATCCAGTCCTGGATGGTGCGCAGCTCCATCGCGTCGAGGCCTTCGCCCTCCAGCGTGTACTGGAAGATCTCGCCTAGGCCGGTGCTGATGGGACCCAGCTCCGGCTCGACTCCGGGCGGGAGCTGCTCGCGCGCCGTCGCGAGCCGCTCGAAGACCACCTGCCGGGTCCAGTACGTGTCGGCGCCGTCCTCGAATACGACGACGACCTGCGACAGGCCGGCCTTCGACAGCGAACGCACCTGCGTCACGCGCGGCAGCCCGCGCATCGCCTGCTCGACCGGGTAGCTGACGCGCTGCTCGACGTCGACCGCAGCCAGACCGGGCGCCTTGCTCAGAATCATCACCTGCGTGTTGGTCACGTCCGGAAAGGCGTCGACGGGCAGGTGTGTCCAGGCCCAGAGCCCGGCCGCGACGAGGGCACCGGTCGCCACGAGCGCCAGGACGCGGTTCTTCAGGAGCCACAGGGTGAAGGACATTCGCCCTCCTCAGTCCGCGCAGCCGGCGCCCATCTTCGAGCGCAGGACGTCCGACTTCAGGAGGAAGCACCCGTCCGTCACGACCGTCTCGCCGCCCGCCAGACCGCGGACGATCTCGACCCAGTCGCCCCACGCGCGGCCGGCGGCGACCGGACGGCGCACGTAGTAGTCGCCGCGGTGGCTCAGGAAGACGAAAAACCGGCCCTCGTCCTCCAGCACGGCGCCGCGGGGGACCGCGACCACCTCCCGGTCCGAGGGCAGGAAGAGCTTCACGTTCGCGAACATGCCGGAGCGCAGGCGGCCCGCGGGGTTGCGCACGGAAATGCGCACCTTCACCGTGCGCGTCGCCTCGTCCATGGAGGGTCCCACGAAGTCGACGACGCCGGCGAACTCCTCGCCGGGGAACGCCTTGACCGCGAGCGCGGCTCGCAGCGGCGCGCGGTCCTGCTCGCGCGCCACGTCGGCGAGGTCGTTCTCGTACAGGTCGGCCCACAGCCAGAGGGTCTTCGGGTCGCCGACGACGGCGAGGCTCTCCTCGGAGCGGGCGATCTCTCCCGGGACGGCGTGGAGGCTCAGCACGGTGCCGGCGGCCGGCGCGCGCAGCACGACGCGTCCGCGCGGGCGGGCGGCCTCCTCGCGCTCCAGGGCCGCGAGCTGCGAGACCGGCATGCCCAGGCGCACCAGTTTCTCGCCGGCGGCGCGTGCGCGGATCTGCGCCGACTCGAACTCCTGGAGGGAATGGAGATACTCGCGCTCGGAGGTGATCTGCTGCGCCTTGAGCTGCGACTGGCGCTCGTGGCTCTTCTTCGCGAGCCGCAGCGCCGCGAGTGCCTCCTGGTACTGTCCCTCGGCCTCGCCGAAGCCGACGCTCTCGATTTCGACGATGCGGTCGCCGCGCCTCACGCGGTCGCCGAGGCTCACGAAGACCCGGCGCACGATGCCCTCGCTCTGCGGTCCCAGGTGCGTCACCCGCCGCTCGTCGAATCGGATCTCTCCTGTGAGCGTCACGGGCAGCTCGACGCGCTGCCGGCCGACTTTCGCCTTCGCCATGAGGCCGCCCTCGAAGAGCTTCCTCGGCGCGCGCACGACGCCCACCTGGTAGCGGCACTCGTCGCACTCGAACGCGGGCTTCTCGTGCTCGCAGCGCTGCGCGAACAGGTCGTCGAGCGGACGATCCAGGTCCGACGCGCGGACCTCGGGCCCGGCCTCCTCGTCGTGGTCGTGCGCCGCTTCGTCCGCCGCGGCGGCGGGCGGTGCGGACGGCGGCCTCCGGTCGCACGCGGAGCCGACGAGGGCGGCGAGCAGCAGGGTCGTGGCGGACGGTCGGGTCATCGGAGTTCTCCGGTGAAAGCCAGCATCCGGCTGCAGGACAGCCGGGCGTCGAGCAGGGCGGCGAGCTGGTCGCGGCGCGCATCCGCGAGGACGCGGCGGGCGTCGACGACGTCGAGAAGACTGGACTCGCCCACCTGGAAGGAGCGTTCGAGCGTGTCCACGGTCCGTTCGGTCCGGGGGAGGATCGCGTCGCGGAATCGGGCGGCCGTGCGGCGCGCGCGGTCGCACTGGCCGTGTGCGTCGACGGCCTCGGCCAGCAGCTCGCGGGTCGCGGCCTCGACGCGTGCCCCGGCTGCGCCCGTCTCGGCCTCGGCGCGCGCGATGCCGCCCGCGTTGCGGTTCCAGAGCGGCAGCTCGACCGACACGCCGCCTCCCGCCGAGTAGCGGTCGAGCTCCGAGGCCGCGAACGCGCGCAGGCCGAGCGAAGGCAGGCGCTGCGAGCGCTCGACCGAGACACGGGTCCCCGCTTCCCGCACGCGGGCGCGGGCGGCAGCAAGCTGCGGATGCCCGGCGCGGACCCGATCCAGGTATCCGGCGAGCGCGGGCAGGTCGTCGTCGGTCGCGAGGTCGGCGTCGGCGTCGAGCTCGCCGGCGCCGAGCCAAATGCCGAGCTGGCGCCGGCGGGTCGCCGCCAGAGTTTCCGCGGCTTCCAGTTCGTTGCGCAGCTTCTCGAGCTCGACCTCGATCCGGACGGTCTCGATCGGCCGTGCCTCGCCGCCGGCGACCCGCAGGCGCACGAGCTCGCCGAGCCGGGCTTCCTGCTCGAAGGTCTCGGAGAGGCTCTCCTCGCGCAGTCGGTCGTACGCGGCGGTCCAGAAGAGGAGGCGGAGCTGTTCCAGCGCGGCGAGGCGGACGGCGAGCCGATCCTGCCGGGCGACATCGAGCGACGCAGCGGCAGCATCGACCCGCGCGCCGCGCCGGCCGAGCCAGTCCAGAGGAACGGCCAGGGCGAGTCCCCATTCGGCTCGGCTTTCGTCTCCGGCGCGGGCAGCGCCCCGGGCGGCGGAGGCCTCCAGCGTCGGATTCGGAAGCTGGCCGGCGGCGCGCACTTCGGCAGCGGCCGCCGCCACGCGCTGCGAAGCGTCGCCGAGACGAGGGTCGCGTTCGACCAGGGCGGCGACCTCGGGCCAGCGCACCTTGCGCACCGGCGTCTCGGCCGGGGCATCGCGCGTCGCGACGAGGGCGAACAGAAGACTGCACGCGATTCTCTGCACTTGCGGCTCCGCACGCGGCGGCCCCGCCGAGGCGCGTCGAGCGCCGGCTCGGAGGGCCGGTCGAGGGTGGGGTGGACGGAGGGACGGGCGGGGGTCGCCCGGTCAGGTGCGGGCGGTCTTCGGCACGTGCCGCATCGGTTCGAGGTCCGGCGCGGGCGGCGCCGAGGCATCGGGCGCAGGGGGCGCCGGCGGGAGAAGGGGCACGGTCGCCGCCACCTCCCGCTGCTCGACCGCGACGCCGCGCGGAGCCCGGCACTGGCACGGACAGACCGGCGGAC
>Ga0172369_10004379_pt1 | contig 17939 bp, 17 predicted proteins | sample LakKiv25m_FD_114539 | JGI IMG/M metagenome (GOLD analysis project Ga0172369, IMG submission 114539) | Freshwater microbial communities from Kabuno Bay, South-Kivu, Congo - kab_022012_11.25m | ecosystem: Environmental > Aquatic > Freshwater > Lake | place: Democratic Republic of the Congo...
ACTGTGGCGCGCCATGGGCGGACAACTCAAGGGCCAAGTGCGCGATGGGACAGCGCCTGAGGCACCCCCCACCTTCGAGTGGGTCTCTCCCCCGTTGGCCGAGGTGGTCCGCGACATCAACAAATTCAGCAACAACGTGATGGCCCAGCAATTGTTCTATACCCTGGGCTGGGCGCCACCGGCGATCGCCACGGCGCAGAGTGCGCGAGACGCGCTGACCCAGTGGTGGCAGCGCCGCATCGACCTCCGCAATGTGCCAACCTTCGACAACGGCTCGGGGCTGTCGCGCCAAAACCGCATCACGGCCCGCCAGTTGGTCCTACTGATGCAAACCGCCTATGCGTCGCCTTTCATGCCCGAACTGATGGCCTCACTTCCCATCGTCGGGCTGGACGGCACGCTCAAGCGCAGCCAGGCGCGCACGGCCAGCGCGCACCTGAAAACCGGCAGCCTGCAAGGGGTGATGGGGCTGGCCGGCTACGTGCATGGGCCCCATGGGGTCCAGGTGTGTCTGGTGGCCATCGTCAATCACCCCAACGCGCAAGCGGCGCGGCCAGTGCTGGATGCGCTGGTGGACTGGGTGGCTGATTCCAGCGCCCGCCCATTTCCAGCCCAGTGACGCGGCCTTGCGCCTTGGCCGACAATCCGCGTCCGTTCAGCTTATTTGTTCCTCATGACCCTGACCGACGTCATCGGCAGCCTCGCCGCCTGCCTGACCACTTTCAGTTTTCTGCCCCAGGCCGTGCATACCTTTCGCACCAAGGACGTGCGGGGCATTTCGCTGGGCATGTACAGCGTATTCACACTGGGCGTGGCCTTGTGGCTGGCCTACGGCTGGTTGCTGGATGCTTGGCCGATCATGATCGCCAACCTGATCACGTTGGCGCTGGCCACCACCATTCTGGTGATGAAGCTGCGCTATCACCGGCACTGAAGCCGGCTCCGTTTTCAGTGCGCAGCGCGTTGCAGGCGGTCGCGCACGCCGTCCCAATCAGTTTCCTGCGGCGGCCATTCCACCCAAATCTGAGGCACGCCCAAGGCGTCGAACGCGCGCAGCGTGGCAAACAGCTGGCGCGCGGCGTCCTGTGCCTGATCCGGCATGGTTCGCAGTGTCACCCCGCGAGCCGCCACGTCCGGGCAGTGCACCGGGGTGCGTGACCACACGGCCAGCTGCGGCCGACCAGGTTCGGAGCAAGCGCCCGCCGAGACAACCCAGCATTCCAGTTCACGCTGCAACGCCGCCGCATCCATCAGCCTCACCTTGGCATGCGGCGCGTAGTGCGACGCCAGAGTGCCCGAAGCTTTGGGGGCGGGCGTGTCTGCAAGCGCCACAGCCTCAGACGGACTGTCTGACAAACCACACGCGGCACGAATCTGCGCCAGGCTGATGGCGCCCGGACGCAACAGCACGGGCACCCCACGCGTGCAATCCACGATGGTGGACTCGATCCCCACCGGACAAGGTCCGCCATCAAGCACTGGCAGCGACTCGCCCAATTCTTCGGCCACGTGAGCCGCAGTGGTGGGGCTGACGCGGCCGAAGCGGTTGGCGCTGGGGGCGGCCAGCCCCCACACGCATCGTGGCGTTAAATTGGGGTCAGATTCCAATTGTTTCAGCAACGCCTGCGCCACCGGATGCGCGGGGCAGCGCAGGCCGATGGTGTCGTTGCCGCCGGCCGCAGCAGTGGCCACGCCGGGCTTGCGCGGCAGGATCAGCGTCAGCGGGCCGGGCCAGAACCTGGCCATCAACTTTGAGGCAAACACAGGGATGCTGGTGGCGTAGTGATCCGCAGCTCGGGCATCGGCCACATGGACGATCAACGGGTGGTCAGCAGGGCGACCCTTGGCGACAAAAATTTGTGCAACGGCCGCATCGTTATCGGCGTCTGCCGCAAGGCCGTAAACCGTTTCGGTAGGCAGACCCAACAGGCGTCCGGCCCTTATCTCATCAGCGCCGCGCGCTATGGAAGCTGCATCATCACCAGGCAGGATCATGAGCGATGCGACACGCGTCAAGCCGGCATCAAACTACAGCACGGGCGGCAGCGTGGTGTCGCGCGCAGCCTGCGTTTGCGCCGCGCGAAAGTCGTCCAGGCGAGCCCGCAGCACGATGTCGGTGTTGGCCAGCATGGCCACGGCAAACAGCGCGGCGTTGGCCGCCCCGGCAGTGCCAATGGCAAACGTTGCCACCGGAATGCCCTTGGGCATCTGGACGATGCTGTAGAGCGAATCCACCCCGTTCAGGTGCTTGCTGGGCATGGGCACACCCAGCACCGGCACCGTGGTCTTGGCCGCCAGAATGCCGGCCAAATGGGCGGCGCCGCCGGCACCCGCGATGATGGCCTTGAGGCCGCGCCCCACCGCACCTTCAGCGTAGGCGATGGCGTCGTCGGGCATGCGATGAGCCGACACGACCCGCGCCTCATAAGTGAGGCCGAACTGTTGGAGAATATGCACCGCGTGTTGCATGGTGTCCCAGTCGGAGCTGGAGCCCATGAGTACGCCAATTTGGATGGAGTTCATCGCCAAATTTTAAGCAAGTGTTCAATTCCTCCATTCGTCAAGGTCACCATGATCAACGTCACGATCCAGAATTTTGAAACCGAAGTCATCGCTGCGTCGATGACGCAACCCATCCTGATCGATTTCTGGGCCCCGTGGTGCGGCCCCTGCAAGTCTCTCGGGCCCATCCTGGAGCAGCTGGAAACTGACTACGCCGGCCGCTTCACGCTGGTCAAGATCAACTCGGACGACGAGCAACAACTGGCCGGTGCCTTTGGCATCCGCAGCATCCCCACCTGCATTCTGATGATGGGCGGCAAGCCGGTGGACGGCTTCATGGGCGCTCAAACCGCGGGCCAGATCAAGGCGTTTCTGGACAAACACTTGCCCAGCGACGGCGAACTGGCCGCAGAAGCCGAGGCTGATGAAGCGCAGGAACTGCTGGCCAGTGGCGACAAACAGGCGGCTTTGGAAAAGCTGGCCGATGCTCTGGCCACCAACCCCGGCAACGACGACGCCCGCTTTGATTACGTACGCCTGCTGATCGAACTCGGCGGCTGGGAAGAGGCCGAAGCCGCACTGGCACCCAAGCTCGCCGAGATTCCCCGCAAGCTGCGCTTTGAAGCTTTGGCGCAATGGCTGGACGCTACAAAGTTCGCTGCTACCGGACCTTATGCCGATTGGACTGAGGCCCAATTTGAAGAAAAGATTGCCGCCAACAAGCGCGACTTTGAAACGCGCTTTGCCAAGGCCCGCTTGCTGATCGCCGCCGGGCTGTGGACGGTCGCAATGGATGAGCTGCTGGAAATCATCATGCGCGACAAGAAGTGGGCCGAAGAAGCCCCACGCAAGACCATGGTCGCGCTGTTGGAGCTGATGACACCGCCCAAACCCAAGGCCGATGCGCAGGTGTCCGGCAAAACCGCCGCCGGCATCGAAGTGATGGGCAAGGCCGCTGTGCAGGAAGACCCGCAGGCGGCGTTGGTTTCCACCTATCGGCGTCGCTTGAGCATGATGCTGAATTGACGGCTGCACCCCGCCGGCGAGCTCAAGCGGCGTGTACTTGCGGTCTGGCTGGCAAAACGGCCAGTGGCCAGTGCTCGCTGGCCAGCACGCGCTGCGCGTTCAAACTGGCAATCGGGATTGATGCGTCCTGCGGAATGCCCCCCGACAGCTGCAAGGCCAAGTAGCGACCGCAGCACACCCGCAAAAACGAGGCAAAGTTCCCCACTTCACCGCGCGCTTCGATCAGTTCGTCGTAGAGCTTGGTACACAGTTGCGGCACGCTCATGCCGTCGCGCTGGGCAATGGCTTCCAACACATTCCAGAACAGGTTTTCCAGCCGGATGCTGGTGGCCACGCCATGCAGCCGGACCGAGCGGGCACGGCAGTCGTACAGATGGGGATCGGCGTTGATAAAAACCTGGCACATAACAGCTCCGTGACAGAACGTCAGACGCACCAAGCATGAAACTCGCGCCGCCGGGTGTCAATGCGGACAAACCAAGGGCCGGGTCGCAGCCCGGCCTGACCACCATTACAACGTGATCCGGGTGCCCAGCAAGGTCAGAAACTGACCGATCCAAGCCGGGTGCGCGGGCCAAGCCGGGGCGCTGACCAGGTTGCCTTCGGTGAACGCGCCGTCAATCGGAATCTGCGCGTACTTTCCACCGGCGCGTTCCACCTCGACCTGGCAAGCCGGGTAGGCTGAGCAGGTGCGGCCTTTGAGCACATCCGAGCCCGCCAGCAACTGCGCGGCATGACAAATGGCCGCCACCGGCTTGTTGGCTTCAAAAAAGTGCCGCACCATCGCCCCCACCGCTGGATAGGTGCGCAGGTATTCCGGGCCACGACCACCGGGCAACACCAGCGCGTCATAGTCTTGCGCCTTCACGTCGGCAAACGTGGCATTCAGGGCGAAGTTATGGCCCGGCTTTTCGCTGTAGGTTTGCGCGCCTTCAAAGTCGTGGATGGCGGTCTTGATGGCATCACCCGCTTTTTTGTCCGGGCACACCGCGTGCACCGTGTGCCCGACGGCCAGCAGCGCCTGAAACGGCACCATGGTTTCGTAGTCTTCGCAGTAGTCACCGCAGATCATCAGGATTTTTTTGGCTGCCATGTCGGTCTCCTTGAGGTTGAATGGGGGAAACGATTGTTAGCCGCGCGCGCACCCCTGTGGTGGTAACCGGCTGTGACAACGCTCAAGCGCCCGTCAACCGCGCCAGCGCTTCCTGGTATTTGGCCGCGGTCTGCGCGATCACCTCGCGCGGCAGATGCGGCGCGGGCGGGGTCTTGCTCCAGGGCTTGCCGCCTACTTGGGCGGTTTCCAGCCAATCGCGCAAAAACTGCTTGTCAAAGCTGGGCGGGTTGACACCTTCCTGGTAGCTTTCAGCGGGCCAGTAGCGCGACGAATCAGGTGTGAGGACCTCGTCCATCAGGATCAGGGTGCCGTCCTTGTCCAGACCGAACTCGAACTTGGTGTCGGCAATGATGATGCCGCGGGTGGCGGCAAAGTCGGCGGCGGCCTTGTACAGCGCAATGCTGGTGTCGCGGATGCGCGTCGCCAGGTCCAGGCCGATCATCTCCACGGTTTTTTCAAAGGTGATGTTTTCGTCGTGCTCGCCCAACTCGGCCTTGGCCGCCGGGGTATAAATGGGTTCTGGCAACTTGCTGGCATTGCGCAGACCCGCGGGCAGCTTCACGCCGCAGACCGCACCGCTTTCTTGATACTCTTTCCAGCCGCTGCCGGCCAGGTAACCGCGCACCACCGCTTCCACCAAAATGGGCTTGAGGCGCTTGACCAGCATCGAGCGGCCCGCCACCTGCGGCACCTCGGCGGGGGTGACCACGCTTTCGGGCGCGTCACCCGTCAGGTGAATCGGGCAGAGGTTGGCACCCTTGGGGCCGAGCTTGTCAAACCAGAACAATGCCATTTTTGTAAGCAGCTCACCCTTGCCCGGTATGGGCTGGCCCATGATCACGTCAAAGGCACTGATGCGGTCGCTGGCCACCATCAGGATGCGGTCGTCACCCACCGCGTAGTTGTCGCGAACTTTGCCGCGCGCCAGCAACGGCAAAGAGGTGAGGGTGGAAGTGTGCAAAGCAGTTGAAGAAGTTGTCATGGCAATCAATGTCCGTCAATAACAGGTCAGGAAACAAGTTGGAGTTTAGGTTCGATGCTGGCCATGCCAGAAAAATCACGGTCCATGGCCAGCAAGGGCAGATCCGCTTCCAGCGCACAAGCGGCGACCACGCAGTCGATCGGACTGCGCACGGTGACACCACGCCAGCGGCAGCGCGCGTAAAGCAACGCGGCTTGCCGGTGCAGTTCACCCACATCGTCGGGTTCAAACAGCGGCAGTTGGTCCAGTTGTGATTGCAGTCGCACAAAATGGCTGGCATCACGCGCGCCCTGCAATACTTCTTGCAACACGACGGCAGGAATCCACAGCGGCCGCTCCTGGCGTAGCGCTTGCGCCAACGCCAGGTGGGTACGCGAGCCCGTGCCCCGCAACAGCTCAATCACCGCCGACGTGTCGACGATCATCAAGCTTTTTCCGCGTTCGGAGTCGTTGCACCAGCGGTTAGCGGTTCACAAGCCAGCACGGGTTCCACCGGGTTGTGCGCATAGCACTCATCAGGGTCGTAATCGTCCGCCAGCACGTTGCTGCCTTGCAGCGCCAGCAACCCGGCGTAGTTGGGCTTGCGCACAAAGGCTTTCAGCGCCGCCTCTACCGCTGCCTTTTTGGTCTTGACGCGCGCACGCACCATGGCCTGGGCGATGAGCGCGTCGTCAATCACGATGTTGGTACGGGTATTCATGGGCATTCTTTGCATTGATACACATTGAATGTGTATGCGCGAATTATGCCGCAGTGCTTCAGAAAAACAAAAAGCCACCCAAAGGTGGCTTTTTTGTGGGGTCTGGAGCGCCGATCAGTTCACCACCTGCGCCAGTTCGCCGGCCGCGTACCGCGCGGCCATGACCTGCAGCGCGTGACCCTTGATCTTGCCAGCTTGGCCTTCGCAACCAAACTCCAGATAGCGCTGCTTGCACAGCGCCTGAGCGGCGGCACGCGCCGGTTTGAGCCATTCACGCGCGTCAAACTTTTCGGGATTTTCGGCCAGAAATTTGCGCACCGCACTGGTCATGGCCATGCGAATGTCGGTGTCGATGTTGATCTTGCGCACCCCGTGCTTGATGGCTTCCTGGATCTCGGTCACCGGCACGCCGTAGGTCTGCTTCATCTTGCCGCCAAACTGGTTGATGATGGCCAGCAAATCTTGTGGCACCGAGCTGGAACCGTGCATCACCAGGTGCGTGTTGGGAATGCGTGCGTGGATTTCTTTCACTCGGCTGATGGCCAGCACGTCGCCTGTGGGCGGACGCGTGAACTTGTAAGCACCATGGCTGGTACCGATGGCAATGGCCAGCGCATCAAGCTGCGTCTCCTTGACAAAGCGGGCCGCTTCTTCCGGGTCGGTCAGCATCTGGCTGTGGTCGAGTTTTCCGACAGCACCCACGCCGTCTTCCTCACCGGCTTCGCCGGTCTCCAGACTGCCCAGACAACCCAGTTCGCCTTCCACCGTGGCACCGGCCGCGTGCGCCATGGTCACCACTTCTTTCGTCACGGCCACGTTGTAGTCGAACGACGAGGGTGTCTTGGCATCCTCCAGCAGCGATCCGTCCATCATCACCGAGCCAAACCCCAACGCCAGCGCGCCGCGGCACACCGCCGGACTGGAACCATGGTCCTGGTGCATCACCAGCGGAATGTGCGGCCAGGCTTCGGTGGCCGCCTGAATCAGGTGCTTGATGAAGGGTTCACCCGCGTACTTGCGCGCGCCAGCACTGGCTTGCAGGATGACGGGTGCGCCCACCTCGTCGGCAGCCGTCATCACCGCCTGCACTTGCTCCAGATTGTTGACGTTGAAAGCCGGTATGCCGTAGCCGTTGACGGCGGCGTGGTCAAGCAGTTCGCGCATGGAGACAAGTGCCATGATGGTGTCCTTCGATTCAGGGGTTGCAGAAAAATACGGCGGAAGTTCGCCGCAAATTCTAGGCCAAGCCTGAACCGCGCCCGGGGGGGACTTGCCCTAGGCTGGACGGCATGCGATCGACGTGCCTGTTGCCCCTACTGCACGCGGCAGATTTTCAACATGTTGGTGCCACCGGGTGAACCCATCGGCTCACCGCAGGTAATGGCGTACACGTCGCCAGGCTGCACGACCCCGCGCGACTTCAATTCTTTTTCGGCCTGCGCCAACGCGGTATCGCGGTCGTTGCTGGTGTCACTGAACAGCGGGCGCACGGTACGGTAGAGCGTCATGCGACGCTGCGTGGCCAGCTTGGACGTAATGGCGTAGATCGGAATCTGAATCAGGTGGCGGCTCATCCATAGCGCAGTAGAGCCACTGTCGGTCAAAGCCACGATGGCCTTTGCGCCCAGGTGATGCGCGGTAAACAGCGCCCCCATGGCAATCGCGTGGTCGATACGCTCGAAGGTTGTTCCGGTGAAATCGGACTCCAGCTTGAACACCGTTGCCCCTTCTGCCGCATGACATATCTTGGCCATTTCAACAACGGTTTCCAGCGGGAATTTACCGGCCGCCGTTTCAGCCGACAACATCACCGCGTCGGTGCCGTCCAGCACCGCGTTGGCAACATCCGAAACCTCGGCCCGCGTCGGCACCGGGTTGGTGATCATCGACTCCATCATCTGCGTGGCGGTAATCACCACACGGTCGTTCTCGCGCGCCAGTTTGATCATGCGCTTTTGCAGGGCGGGCACCACCGCGTTGCCCACTTCCACCGCCAGGTCGCCGCGCGCGACCATGATGCCGTCGCTGGCCAGCAAAATCTCTTCCAACCGTGGGATCGCCTCGGCGCGCTCAATTTTGGCAATCAACCCCGGCTTGTGATCGTCCGGTGCTGCCACGCTGCACAACTGGCGCGCCATTTCCATGTCGGTGGCGCTTTTGGCAAAGCTCACCGCCACGTAGTCGGCCTTGAAGCTCATGGCTGTGCGGATGTCTTCCATGTCCTTGGCCGTGAGGGCCGGGGCGCTCAGGCCGCCGCCTTGCTTGTTGATACCCTTGTTGTTGGACAACTCGCCGCCGAGCTTGACGGTGGTGTGGATGGCGCTGCCTCGCACGGCATCCACCGTGATGACGATCAGCCCATCGTTGAGCAGCAGCACATCACCGGGCATAACCTCGCCCGGCAGCGCTTTGTAGTCGAGTCCAACCGCCTGCTCGTCACCCAACTCGGTGCGCGCCGCGTCCATGATGAAACTCTGCCCCGGCTGCAACATCACCTTGCCATTGGCGAACTTGCCCACGCGAATCTTCGGCCCCTGCAAATCTGCCATGATGCCGACCTCGCGCCCGGCGCGTTGCGCTGCCGCGCGCACCATTTGCGCACGGTCAATATGGTCTTGTGCCTTGCCATGGCTGAAATTCAGGCGAACGACGTTGACACCGGCGCGGATCATCTGCTCCAGCAGCTCCGGGTTGCTGGACGCGGGACCCAGGGTGGCAACGATTTTGGTGGCACGACGCGGCATGAAGCAATCTCCTTGTAATTAAGTTTCACATTTTCCCACGAATCCGGTTACACCACGATAACAAGATTTGCCGAACACTGGATTTGCCCGGAAAACAAGCCCGGCAACTCCACCATTTCCTCGCCAGCATAGTAAAGTCCGACTCAGCAACCACGCCCGTCATGTCCGACCCAAACGCTGTCTCGCCATCGCTGCACGAACCCGGTCCGCAAAGTCGTTTGCTGTTGGTGGACGACCAACCGATCAACATCCGCGTGCTGCAGCAGATTTTTTCCAGCCAGTACAGCTGTTTTGCGGCCACCGGGGGCGTGCAGGCGCTGGAGTTCTGCCGGCGCACGCCGCCCGACCTGGTGCTGCTGGACATCGTCATGCCCGACCTGGACGGCTACGAAGTCTGCAAGGCACTCAAGGCCGATGCGGCCACGCGCGATATCCCCATCATCTTCATCACCGCGCATACCGACGCGCTGGAAGAAACTCAGGCGCTTGAGTTGGGTGCGGTGGATTTCATCTCCAAACCGGTCAATCCGGCGGTGGTGCGCGCGCGGGTCAAGACCCAGCTCACCCTCAAATATCAGTCTGACCTGCTGCGCCAGATGGCATTTCGGGATGGCCTGACCGGCGCCTTCAACCGGCGCTACTTTGACCAGCAACTGCCGATCGAATTCACGCGCGCAGCACGCAACCAGTCATCGCTGGCATTGATCATGCTGGATGTGGATTTTTTCAAGCGCTTCAATGACCGCTATGGTCACCAGGCGGGCGACGACTGCTTGCGCCAGATCGTCACCACCTTGCAGCAACAGTTGCGCCGCCCCGCTGATCTGGTGGCGCGCTATGGCGGCGAAGAGTTTGTCTGCATCCTTCCCGACACCGCGTTTGACGACGCCATGCACCTGGCCCATGACCTCATGACCAGTGTGCAATCACTGGTCATCGCGCACGCCGACTCCGACGCCGCGCGCGTCGTCACCATCAGCGTCGGGGTCGCGGGATGCACCCCGGCAACCGGCGGTGCTGCCGACGCGTTGCTGAAGCTGGCCGACAGCCAACTCTATCAGGCCAAACGTGCCGGCCGCGCCAGGGTGTGCGGGCAACTCCTTCAGCCCGCACCACACGACACGCCGCCGGCGCGCTGATCACTGAAAACCCCTGCCATGGCCCGTTGGCACCAGCGCATGTCCAGATGGGTCACTCGTGCTGGCCGCGCCCTGCTCCCGCGCAGTCTCATGTTGCAACTGATGCTGCTGACTGCGTTGTGCCTGGTGGCATCCATCCTGGGTTATGGTTATCACACGGCGCAGCAACAAACCCGCGACGCGCAACAAGTGGTCACCGCCGAGCTGGCCGCGCTCGGCCACAACCTGGCGTCGGTCAGTCGCCACTTCATATTGACCAATGAGCCCGATCAGATTGAGGCGCTGACGCAGGCCATCGCGACGGTGCCGGGCATGTACTCGGTCATGATCACCGACACCTCCGGTATCCCCCTCACCGAGATCGTCAACCAGCATGGCAATTGGATCCCCCGCTACAACCGCAACCGGGTCAGCGTTCCGCCCCCTCAAGGGCCGGATTCCATGTTCGTGAACGTGCCCGACAACCCCCTCCAGCGTGATCTGCTGGCAGGCCGCGGTGATGTCATGGTGGTGTGGCAACGCATCACCGCGGGGCGGCCGCTGGGGTGGGTTCGCATCAAATTCCGAATGGACCGCTTTGACGAGATTGCGACCAACATCCAGATTCACGCGCTCAGGGCGCTTGCGCTGGGCATTGCAGCCACACTGTCGTTGATGTGGTTGCTGCTGGCACCTGCCCTGCGCGCGCTGCGCCAGGCGTCCGATTTTGCCGCCCGGCTGGATTCGGCGCGCGGGGCCCAGATGGTGGTATCCCATCGCAGCGCCGAAATTGAGCGCCTGGGCAGTGCGCTCAACGTGGTCTCAAAGCGACTGCTGGGGCAAAACGTTGACTTGCGCAACCAGAAATTTGCGCTGGACCAACACGCCATCGTCAGCATCACCGACCTGAATGGTGCCATCACATACGCCAACGACCGCTTTTGTCAGATCAGCGGCTACGACCGCAGCGAGCTTGTAGGCAAGAACCATCGCATCGTCAGATCGGCCGAGCATCCGGCGGCAGTCTACGACGAGCTTTGGCGCACCATCTCGGAAGGAAAAGTCTGGCACGGCGACCTCAAAAACCGAAAAAAAGACGGCAACTTCTACTGGGTCAACACCACCATCGTGCCACTGGTGGGCAGCGACGGCCTGCCGCACCAGTACATCGGCATCCGAACCGACATCACGGCCAACAAAGCGTTGGAACACTCGTTACAGAGTGCCAAGGAACAGGCCGAGGCAGCGACAGTCGCCAAAGGCCAGTTTCTGGCCAACATGAGCCACGAGATTCGCACCCCCATGAACGCCATCTTGGGCATGCTTCAGTTGCTGCAACGCACCCCGCTGACCCCGCAGCAACTGGATTACGCAGGTAAGGCTGAAAGTGCGGCCCAATCATTGTTGGGCTTGGTCAACGACATTTTGGATTTTTCCAAGATTGAGGCCGGCAAAATGGTGTTGGACGCGCATCCGTTTGCGCTAGACACCCTGGTGCACCACCTGTCAGTCATTGCAAACGCCAGCATCGGCAGCAAGCCACTGAACCTGCACTTTGAAGTTGACCCGCAGGTACCGCCTTGGCTGCACGGCGACGCGCTTCGGTTGCAGCAGGTGCTGATCAACCTGTGCAGCAACGCCATCAAGTTCACTGCGCAAGGACAGGTGAGCGTGCGGATTCAGTGGCTGGCACACAGCGCGCAGGGCACCACGTTGCGGTTCGCGGTCAGCGACACAGGCATCGGAATTGCACACGAACATCAACAACATATCTTTGAGGGGTTTTCGCAAGCCGAAGCCTCCACCACCCGGCGCTTTGGTGGCACCGGGCTCGGGTTATCGATCAGCAGCCAGTTGGTCGGCATGATGGGCAGCCGCCTGCAACTTGAAAGTGTGCCCGGTCAAGGCAGTACCTTCTGGTTTGACCTGACCCTGCCCATTGCCGAGGTCACCCAGACCCCCACCAACAACGACGCCAACCCCACAACACCCACCACCACAGCACCCTTGCAGGATCTGCGCCTGCTGGTGGTTGAAGACAATCCCATCAACCAACAAGTAGCCCAAGAGTTGTTGCAGGCCAAGGGGGCGATGGTTACGCTGGCGGACAACGGCCAGTTGGGCGTCTTGGCCGTGCAAAACGCTGCACAGGCGGGGCACCCCTTTGATCTGGTCTTGATGGATTTGCAAATGCCCGTGATGGACGGTTTTACGGCCACCCGCGTGCTGCGTCAGCAGCCCGCGCTGCACCAGTTGCCGATCGTCGCCATGACCGCCAACGCCATGGACGATGACCGCGCTGCCTGTCTGGCCGCAGGCATGAGCGATCACATCGGCAAACCGTTCAATCTGACCGAACTGGTGGCGTTGATTCAACGGCTCGCTACGGCCTCGCACACCGGGCCAGCCCGACCACCTGACGAGCCCGTGGACGAACCACGCCCGGCCGTGCACTCTGACGCCACACAGCCGGTCGACAGCGCAGCGGCCTTGGCACGACTGGGCCACGACCAGTCGCTTTATGCACGCGTTGTGAAGAACTTCCTGAACGACGCCACCGCGTTGCCTCAACAGGTGGCGACCCACTTGCAAACGCGGCAATTTGAAGCCGCGCTGAGGGCGTTACACAACTTCAAGGGTCTGAGCGGTACAGCGGGTGCCGCTGGCCTGTCTGAGCGTGTAAAGCAGCTTGAACACGATCTACGGGTGTCCATCCATCGGCACCAACCGCTGGACGCCAGCACCGTTCACGCAACCCTGGTTGACGCACTGATCGCACCGGTCGCGGCACTTCAAACCATTGCACAGACCTTGCCTTCGGCTCTTGCAACGGCCACCTATGCTGAACCTGCCATGCTGGCCCCACGTCCGAGCCTGCTGCGGGAACTGCTGGCACTGTTGCAGGCCAGCGACCTGCGCGCACTGGAAGTCTATGAACAGCTCCGCAGCCAGGGCGCTGTTGCACCTGCGGATGCATTTATACGCATTGGGGCGGCTTTGGAACAGCTGGACTTTGCTACAGCAGCAGCGGCCACCCGCGAACTGCTGCAAGAGTCGGCGGCCTGAAGCGATCAGGCGCGCGCGTCAAACTGCACAATCGCGCGCGCCATCGACTCCAGGGGCAGGATGTCGTCCACCGCTTGCAATTTGATCGCTTCTTTGGGCATGCCAAAGACCACGCAGGTTTCTTCGTTTTGGGCGATGCAGCGCGCGCCGGTATCGTGCAACGCCTTCATGCCACGCGCCCCGTCATCGCCCATCCCGGTCAAGATGATCGCCAGCGCATCCCGCCCGGCGCACTCTGCAGCAGATTTGAACAACACATCCACCGAAGGCTTGTGGCGATTCACCGGTGGGCCGTCAAACACCTTCACGTAATACTGTCCGTTGGATTTGGTCAGTTTCATGTGCAGCCCCCCCGGCGCGATCAGCGCCACGCCGCGCTCCAGGCGGTCGCCGTCACGCGCCTCACGCACGTTCATGGCCGACAGCCCATTGACCCGCTGGGCATACATGGCGGTGAATTTTTCGGGCATGTGCTGCGTGATGGCAATACCCGGCGCGCTGGCGGGCAAGCTGGTCAAAATCAATTCCAGCGCCTGCGTACCCCCGGTGGAGCTACCGATGACCACCGGCTTGTTCATGGCCAAGGCATGCACCCCACTGACCGTTGGCATTCGATCATTTTGAGCAGAGATCTCCGTCTTTGCTGATCTGTGTGATATTATTTCAATAGCAGATCTGGGGCGTGGTCGCGACCGTGCTGCGGTCTTCAAGGTGTGGATCATCTCCTGTCGGGAATCGTCCAGGTGCTGCTTCAGTCCCAACCGGGGTTTGGCCAGCACCGCCACCGCGCCCGCACTGAGCGCGTCCAGCGCAACCCGGCTGCCTTCGGTGGACAGCGTGGAACAAATCACCGTCGGGATCGGGTTGCTGCTCATGATCTGGCGCAAAAAAGTCAGACCGTCCATGCCTGGCATTTCGATGTCCAGCAGCAGCACGTCTGGCTGAGTTTTTTTGATGGCCTGCATCGCCAGCAGCGGGTTGGGGGCGCTGCCGATCAACTCGATATCGGGCACGCCGGCCAACATGTGCGCCAGCGCCTGACGCACCACCGCCGAATCATCGACCACGTACACCTTGATCGTCATGCTTGACCCTGCTCAATTGGAAATCGTTTCAACCAATGGGTCACCCGGCCCCACCGTCCAGCTCAGTTTACGGTAACCGGTGCCGCCCCAGTCTTCTTTCAAAACGGGTATTTTGTGGTGAGCCAGATACCCCATGACCCAGTCCACATTGTTCAGCCCCACGTGATGGTGCGTGACAAGGTGCGGAAACATGTTGCCGCCTCCCACCACGTAGGCCAGACAACTGCGTGGTGCAAAGCCGACAGCAAACAGACGTCGCGTCATCTCGGCCATGGCCACCGAACCGAAAGCGGTGTTGTTCGCGTTGGCATGATTGACGTGCCCTACGTGCACAATGTGGCACATCACGCCCACGGTGCGGCGCGGGTCGGTCAGGATCACGCTGACACACGATCCCAGCAACGTCTTGAGCTGATCGCCCGCGTAGCCCAAGGCCACGTCACCTGGCAAAAGCTCAAACACGGCCACTTAACCCACCTTTCGAAACGCGCCGGGCTGCACGTTTTGCAGCGGCGTCTGGCACGGCACGCGTCCTTCGGCGGTGCCCAAAAAGAACAGACCGCCGGGTCTGAGGGTGGCCAGCACCCGGTCCACCACCTCGATCTTGGTCGCTACATCAAAATAGATCAGCACATTGCGCAAAAAAATCACGTCAAAAGGCCCGATGCCATCGATCGACTGACACAGGTTGAGGCGGCCGAACTGCACGCGCTGGCGAATCTTGTCCTGAATCATCACCTGCCCTTCAGACTCGCCGTGGCCACGCAGGCAGTAGCGCTTGAGCCGCTCGGGACTGACGTTACGCAAGCGGTCCGCCGGGTAAATGGCTTCCTTGGCGCTAAGCAGCACGCGGTGGCTGATGTCGGTGCCCAGAATCGACCAGTCCGGCCCGATGCGCCCTTGCATCTGCATGTCGGCCAGCAACATCGCCGTGCTGTAGGCCTCGTCGCCGAAGCTTGAGGCCGCGCTCCAGATCGCCAGCGGCGCACGTGATTTGCGCGCCGCCAGCTCCTGCTCCAGCAGTTCGTAGTGCTTGGGCTCGCGAAAAAAATAGGTCTCATTGGTGGTCAGCAAATCCACCGCCATCTGGAACTCAGCCGCTTGCGACTCATCTTCCAGCAGATCAATGTAGTCACCGAACCCACCCAGACCCAGCCGCTGGATGCGCTGTGCCAGGCGCGACTGGATCAGCGACTTTTTGGAATCATTGAACGACAGCCCTGCGGCGTCGTACATGATCTTGCTGATGCGCGCAAAGTCGCGGTCACTGAAGCGGGTGTGCGGCACAGGTGTCCCGGATATGAATCAATACGGCTGGAAGTTGCCGCTGGTGCGTGAGGGCGCTTGCAGCTTGGGTGCTGCAGCCCGGCGTTCAACCGGGGGCACGGACGGACGCGCCAACGCTTTGGGCGCTTCCCCGCCCAGAGTGAAGAACGCCACCGACTGCTGCAATTGTTCGGCCTGCCCCGACAGCTCTTCACTGGTGGCGGCCAGTTCTTCACTGGCGCTGGCGTTTTGTTGCGTGGCTTTACTGAGCTGCCCCATAGCCCCGCCAATTTGCACCACCGATTCGCTTTGTTCGGCACTGGCTGCGGCTATTTCTTGCACCAGTTCGCTGGTTTTCTGGATGCTGGGGACGATTTCGTCCAGGAGCTTGCCCGCGCGTTCTGCGGTGGTGACGCTGGAGCCTGCGAGTTCGCCAATTTCTTTGGCCGCTTCCTGGCTGCGTTCGGCAAGTTTGCGGACTTCTGCGGCCACCACGGCAAAGCCTTTGCCGTGTTCTCCGGCCCGGGCGGCTTCAATGGCGGCGTTCAGGGCCAGCAGGTTGGTCTGGTAGGCAATGTCGTCCACGATGCCGATCTTGGCGGCAATCTGTTTCATGGCTTGCACCGTCTGGCTCACGGCGCTGCCGCCGTCTGCGGCTTCCTTGTTGGCTTTGGTGGCCATGCCGTCGGTGACTTTGGCGTTGTCGCTGTTCTGGGTGATGCTGGCACTCATCACGTCGATGCTGGCCGTGGTTTCTTCCACGCTGGCGGCTTGTTCGCTGGCCGCCTGGCTCAAGGATTGCGCCGTGGCTGACACTTGGTTGGCCGCACCGGTAAGGGCATCGGCCGCGCCACGAATCTCTTCCACAATGCCGCCCAGCTTGTCCATGCTGGCATTGATGTCTTGCTTGACCTCATTGAACACGCCCTCGGTTTCGATGCGGATGCGCTGCGTCAAGTCGCCCTGCGTCAAGCCCGCCATCACGCGCCCGGTGTCGCCCATGATGGCTGCAAGCTTGTCGCAAGTTTCGTTGGTGGCTTGCTTGAGCTGTGCAAACGTGCCCTCGTACTCACGGGTCACACGGGGTGTCAAATCGCCTGCTGCCAAGGCACTGAAAATGGTCGAAAAATCGTCCATGGCTGCAGCGGTCAAATCCAGCACGGCATTGATGCTGGTACACAAGGTAGCCACATCACCGGTCTTGCCATCAAGCGGAATGCGCTGCGACAGATCACCGTGTTGTGCGGCAACGGTCACCGTTTGCCCTTGTGCCACGGCGGCCTCCAGCATGGCATTGGCTTGGTGTTCAATCGTCACATTAGCGGCAATTTTGACCACCTTGAGCACACGCCCCATCTCATCCATCACCGGGCTGTAGACCGCCTGCAGCCAAACTTCTTGACCACTCTTGCCGATGCGTCTGAAAGTGTCTTTTTGGGCTTTGCCGGCCTTCAGGTCGGCCCAAAATTGCTGGTAGGCGGCACTGGCCGCGTAGGTGGGGTCAACCAGCAACCGGTGGTGCTTGCCCACCAGCTCGGTGGCGCTGTAGCCCATGAAGCCGGCAAAGTTGGCATTGACTTGCTGCACCTGACCATTCAGGTCAAATTCGATCAAGCCATACGAGGCATCAATCGCAGCCAGAATGCCGCGTGCGTTTTGCCGCTCGGTTTCTGGGGCCGTGATGTCGTAGCGCACGCCCAGGTATTTGTAGGGCTTGCCGCGCTCGTCCAGAAACGGCGCGATCACAGCGTCCACGTAATACGGCGTGCCGTCCTTGGCGCGGTTCTTGATGATGCCGCGAAACAGCTGGCCGCGCCCGATGGTGGCCCACAGCTCTTTGAACACCGCCTTGGGCATATCCGGGTGGCGCGTGGTGCTGTGCGGGTGGCCAACAAGCTCATCGCGTGGATATTTGGACACCTCGATGAACTTCTGATTGATGCTGACGATGTCACCTTTTTTGTCCGACTCCGACACGATGCTGGTCACGTCCATGATGGCCTTGCGTACCTCCAGCTCTTGCGTCAGCTCAGCAATGTGGCGATTGATGGCTTCGCCGCCAAACAGGCGTTCAAAAAAGGTAAAGGTTTTTGCACTCATGGCGTGATCCTTTGGGTTTGAAATCGTTGGTGATGATGTGGGGTCGTCGAAGAAGAACTCGCCGTCAGTGTCAGTGCTGGGCGATCAGTTTGACGGGGCCAGCACGCGGCGCAGCGTGTCAGCCAGTTCACGCGGCGAAAACTTGCCCACATAGCCGTCGGCACCGACACTGCTGGCGTGCTTTTCGTTGGTGCTGCCGGTCAGCGACGAATGGATGATGACGGGAATGCCGGCAA
>Ga0172369_10004384_pt1 | contig 17930 bp, 22 predicted proteins | sample LakKiv25m_FD_114539 | JGI IMG/M metagenome (GOLD analysis project Ga0172369, IMG submission 114539) | Freshwater microbial communities from Kabuno Bay, South-Kivu, Congo - kab_022012_11.25m | ecosystem: Environmental > Aquatic > Freshwater > Lake | place: Democratic Republic of the Congo...
AACATAAATATTATGATCTTCTTTTAGGACATCTCGCAAATTATCTGGCAAGAGAGTAAGAGGCTCATCATTCATCGGGCAACCTTTAATCCTATAGATAGCTCCATTCTCTTGTTTGGTATAGTTTTCGATACCTTTTTTTAATAGAGCAACCATTGTAGATTTACCAGAACCGGGAGGTCCCATAAGCATCAATAATCTTTTTCTGACAGGTAATTTTTGACCAGCAGAATTAAAATATTCACCTATTTTATCAATACATTCTTCAATCCCGTAAAGTTCTTCTTCAAAGAATTTATAATGAGGACGTTTCCCATTCCCATCTTCTCGATCTACCCAGTCAACGCCAGACTCTTGAAGCATGTTATCAATCCTCTGGTGAGAGCCAACTGCGACTTGTGGGTTATTAACAACTAGCTCTATATACTCTTCTATTGTCCCCAACCAACTAAGGGCTTGTTTTTGTTCGTTTAGCTTTTCTTTAGATTGCTTTACAAGATCGTTGATTCTATTCATTTAGTTTCCTCCGTACAGCATATGGATGCGATGGTCTATTAAACTGCTATCCAACTATATGGGTTATATCCAAAAAGCTTCTCAGATTTAAAACATAATTCAAATATCCATAGAAGGGATCTGGCACCATAATCAATCATATACTATTAACAGTGAGTTGAAAATCACAGCTTGAAATGCTGAAACACAAAAATCCTAAAATTGGATCACAGGATTTTTATTGCCGATTGATTTCACCCAGAAAAGGAGAGGATAATGAAAGTACATAATCCCTGGAGCGCCTTTGAGACACAAGCTCAAAGTATAACACTTGATAATCAGAAAAGTTTTTTAGTAGATGCCGCGTTAAAGAGACAGATAGAATTAGAACAATCAGAAGATGTAGAATTAGAAAGAAATTTTCCACTCAGAATAGTAGAAGAAGCCATGCGCCGAAAGGCTTCTTTACAAGATCGTTTGAGATATATTCGGCGTTATGATGCTGTAGAGGAATTCACTGTATGAATACATTGTTTATAATAATAGCACAAAATGCCATAATGGCACCATTTTTATTAGTATATTTATTTATAATATTGGCAGTAATATTTGCTTTAATCAATATAGCATTAGCACCTAAGGATGACTTTGATTTAGTTATGTTCGCGAGAAGAGTTTTAGGGTCTTTGTTAACCATTCTCATATTGATAGCTATCTCCCCTATCCCCGGAATCTTAAATTTTATCTGGGCTCCAGTATCATTCATATGCTTATTGATGATAAGAGAAATTACTGTATCTCTTAAATTCACAGGTATAGATCTCACACCGTTGACGATTTTCGTCAATATCGCAATTGAAGCAATTAAGACAAGGTTCGGGAAAATACCGGGCTAATAGATAATAACTTTTCCTCGGCCTGCTTGGCTGTTATAATACCGTGCTAGAATATAGGACAGAGGATATTTCTATCTCAGGAGAAATAGATGAAATTTAAGAGAGTATACACAAGAAAAGATAAGAATGTTTTCAATCTTTTTGATTGGAAAATAGGATCTTCTGAAATCAAATCAGAGGATGGAAGCGTTCATTTTCAGAATAATTCCGTAGAAATCCCAGATAATTGGGAGCAAGTCGCTATAGACACTCTTTGTAAAAAGTATCTGAAGCGCGCTCGTGTTCCATCTAAAACAGAGAAGGTGCCTGAAGAAGGAATCCCAGAAAAGTATCAAAGAAGCATTCCTGCTCAAGATGCCGACATGGGTCCTGAAACTTCTTTGAAGCAATGTGTTCATCGTATGGTTGGGGCTTGGACTTATTGGGCATTAAAATCTGGTCTGATTGTGGAAGAAGAACAAGCTGATATTTTTTATGATGAATTAGCTTATATGATAGTTGCTCAGATGTGGGCTCCGAATTCTCCACAATGGTTCAATACTGGTATTGGATGGGCCTATGGGATTCCCAATACCGATGATGGTTATTTTTTCTTTGATCATAAAACTGGTGAAGTTAAAAAAGCTAATGAATATCCGGACGAATCTATCTGCAAATTTCAGGGGCACGCCTGCTTTATTCTTGGTATCAAAGATGCCATGTTTGGAGATAATAGCATTTATGACCAATTGACCTCTGAAGCCAAAATTTTTAAACTTGGCTCTGGCTGTGGCACCAATTTTTCTCCTCTAAGAGGAAAAGGAGAACCGTTATCTGGGGGTGGATCTTCCAGCGGTGTTATGAGTTTCTTGAACATATTTGATCGGAGTGCTGATTCTGTAAAATCGGGCGGTACTTCACGCCGCGCGGCAAAAATGGTTATTTTAGATATTGATCATCCTGAAATCGAAGATTTCATTGACTGGAAACTCAGAGAAGAACAAAAAGTAGCCAGCTTAATTTCTGGCTCTCAATCAAATAGTCAAATATTAAATGCTATCATGGGTACTTGGATTGAGCTTGGAGATGAAGCTAGCTATTCTCATGAAACGATTAGGGCTCTTATCGCTACCGCTTTACAAAAGAATATAGATTTTAATTATATTGATAGATCTATCAAATTAGCACAGCAAGGGTATTCCGAAATGCCTTTTGTAAGATTAGATAATGATTTTAATGGAGAGGCTTACCATACCGTTTCTGGACAAAATTCTAATAATTCTATAGGTCTTTCAGATGATTTTATGGATGCTCTTAAGCATAAAAAGAAATGGAGATTGATCAATAGGACAGATGGCTCAGTAGTAAAAGAATTAGAGGCTAAAGAACTTTGGGATAAAATAAACTATGCTGCATGGTCAAGCGCCGATCCGGGGCTGCATTTCCAGGGAACGATGAATGCTTGGAATACTTGCCTAAATGATGGGAGAATTCATTCTACAAATCCTTGTTCAGAATTTATATTTCTTGATAATAATGCTTGCAATCTGGCATCCATCAGATTGACCAAATTCTATGATGAACAGGATGGAGTTTTTCTCGTAGACAAGTTTAAACATGCTGTTTCTCTAATTACGGTAGTCTTAGAGATGACAATATATGCTTCTTTATTGCCAACTGTTAATATGTCAAATGGCACAAGGGATTATAGAACATTGGGATTAGGGTTTGCTGATGCGGGCGCGCTTGCCATGCAGATGTGTTTACCTTATGATAGTGATGTCGCTCGTTCCGTTATTGGAAGCATTACTGCTCTTATGACAGGTCAATCTTATAAAATTAGTGCTGAAATGGCAGCAGAACTTGGACCATTTGAACGCTTTGAAGCCAATAGAGATTCTATGTTAAAAGTTATCCATAATCATCGCGCGGCTGCTTATGATGCCTATTACGAGGACTATGAGGACTTGGCTATCAAACCTATGGGGCTAGACATAGATGAATGCCCTGAATATTTATTAAAATCTGTTCGTCAAGTTTGGGATCAAGCATTGAGCCTTGGCGAAAAGCATGGGTATAGGAATGCCCAATCTACAGTTTTGGCACCTACCGGGACTATCGGGTTGGTAATGTCTTGCGATACCACCGGTATAGAACCAGATTTTGCCTTGGTTAAAATGAAGAAATTGGCCGGAGGAGGCTATCTGGTGATCGTCAACCAAAGTGTTCCTAAGGCTTTGGTTTCATTAGGATATACAGAAGAGCAGGTCGATGTTGTAATCAAATATATTACTGGTCATAGAACCTTTAAGAATGCTCCTCATATCAATCATCAATCATTGAAGACCAAGGGATTCGATGGCAGAGCTATCGAGACACTGGAACGAGCCCTTACTGGTATGGTTCATATCAATTATGTTTTCAATAAATACATCTTAGATGCGGGATTCTGTCAAGAAGTGTTAGGCTTCAACGAACGACAGCTTTCTGATCATAATTTCAACATGCTAAAAGAATTAGGATTCTCAGAAAAAGAAATAGAGGAGGCCAACAATTATGTCTGCGGATACCGAACGATTGAAGGTGCTCCTTATGTAAACGAAGAGCATTATCCAATATTCGACTGTGCTAACAAATGTGGAGATTATGGCCAAAGATATATTCCTTATGAAGCACATATTAAAATGATGGCATCAGTCCAGCCGTTCTTGTCTGGAGGAATCTCAAAAACAATAAATATGGCATCTGATGCTACAATAAAAGATGTTACTGATTGTTATTTAATGGCTTATAATTCTGGTCTTAAATGCGTAGCCCTATATAGGGATGGCTGTAAATTATCCCAACCATTGAATACCAGAAGTATTGATATATTCTCCGAAATATTAGATAAGGTTGATGTAATGGATGAGTATTCAGATGCTCAGGCTAGTCCGGAGGAAATCCATAAAGCCTTGAGGATGAGATTACCATCTCAGAGATTCGGCGTTACACATGAATTCAAAATTGGGCCAAGACCTGAAGGAGATGAACTTGATTTAAGACATAAAGTATTCTTGAGAACAGGTGAGTATCCAGATGGAAGGCTTGGAGAGATTTTCATAGATTATGCTAATGAAGATTCTTTTGCCAGAACTGTATTGGGGTTAGCAGCAAGGATCACCTCTGTTTCGCTCCAATATGGTGTACCACTTGAAGAATTTTGTGATATATTTATGAGCATCAATCAGGAGCCTAGTGGTTCTGTTGAACATGATAATGTCATTCAGGGCAAGTCTATCTTTGATGTTATAGGAAGAATTCTTGCTTATAAATACCTTGGGGTTGAAGATGTTGTCCATTATACAGATGAATATTTGGAAAAGAAAAAAAATAATGGGTCTATTAAAAAGCTAGCTAATAATGAGCAAAATGAAGAAAATAAAGCTAAATTGAAGCTTATTAAGCCTTCTATGAAACAATGTGAACGCTGTTTTAGTCATAGAACTGCTGAAATATCCTCATGTACAACTCAATGCATGGATTGTCATCATGTATGGGGGTCCTGTTCCTCTTAAATTCAGGAATAGGCTGGAAATCTATCGGTGAGCGAGTTATAATAGGTCAGCATAACCATCATTAGGAGAAATGATATGGCTTTTTCGAAACTAGAATTCTGTAATTTGTATTACGTCCAAGGACTCCCTTATAAATTTGTAGCGAAACATATGGATTTGACAGAGCAAAATCTGAGCTACCATATGAAAAAGAATCACTTTCTCTCTAGAGATAGAGCTTTAGCAGAGGCAGATAGGTTCGCTATAATACAATCTATGGTAGAGGTGTGTTCTGGAGAAGATTTTGATGCAGATGTTAGCAAAGTCTCTATAGCAACACAACGCAAAGGTTCAGATATTTGTAATTTGCTTTGGCCTATATGGGAACAAAAATTCGAGAAGCGAGCTTCGTCGAAGCAATTCACTATTGCCTCATCTGATGAATCTTCTGATATAATAGATCTTTCCTTGGATAAGATTCCGGTGAAGATGTATAGATTAGATAAAGATATACCACTTCCTGAATATGCAACGAGCGGGGCTGTTGCAGTTGATTTGAGGGCTCGTCTTCCCGTAACAGTGCGCCCGCGAGATATGGCCATTGTACCTTGCAATGTGATCGTAGAAATACCAGATGGTTATGGTGTTTTACTTTTGCCTCGTTCCGGATTAGCCGCCAATTATGCTGTCACCTTGGCAAATTCCCCAGGCTTGATAGACCCTGATTATTGTGGCCCTGAAGATGAAATCAAGGCTTTGGTTATCAATCATTGTTCTTCTCCAAAGACTTTGGATATCAAGAAAGGTGATCGAATCTGTCAGATGTTAGTTTTGCCAATTCCTAAAATGAATATTGAAGAAGTCTATGAACCGCCCTCTGGGAAGAATCGCGGTGGGTTGGGAAGTACTGGAATTGAATGATGCCAAGATTTAGATAAGAAACTAATTTGCCAATTTATGAGGTAGATAAGGAATAACAATGATAGATAAACACGCATATTTGGTTTCCGAAGATGGTCCGATTGGTCTATTGTAAAGATATGAAAGAGATATAGAAGTTATGTACTATAACAATAAAACATATCAAAGTCAATTTCGATAAAGGTGAGGTATGAGGGGGTTCGAGTCCCTTCTCTCCTATAAGAAGGATAAAGGCATGGAAAGAGAAGTTTTAGCGGCAATCAATAATGAACTCGTTTCCCAAAAGGATAAAAAAATCTTTGATCAAATGTATTCTAAATTATTTCTCATAGAAGCTTATAAATTGGCCTTGAATAGTCCAGACCCAAGTACTCAAAATGGTGCTGTCCTTGTGAAGGAGAATGAAATCATTGGCAGTGGTTGGAATACAATGCCAGAAGGTGTTCAGATAACAGAAGAACGCTTGGTACGTCCTTATAAATACAATTTTATAGAGCACGCGGAACGCAATGCAATATATGACGCTGCTCGGCAGGGGAATTCCACTATAGGTTCCACGTTATATTGTCCATGGTTTGCTTGCACTGATTGTGCTCGTGGCATTATATGCGCGGGGGTGACTAGAGTTATTGGCCATAAAACAGACTTTAATACTGATTATGGTAACTGGACAAATACCATAAAATTGGCGCATGAAATGCTCAGGGAAGCTGGTGTAAAATTGCAATGGATAGAAGATAAGCTGAATGTCCCTGTTATCAGATTCAAAGAAGAGATTGTCTATCCATGAGATGGTTCAGCAGAAAAGTTAAAATAGTTGAAGCTTACATGTTTGATGGAGTAATAGAATCTATTGTATTATTGAAATTGCATCCATCTTATAACGATAAAAGATGGGGATATTGTTTAGATATGGTTTACAATAAACAGGATCAAGAATTTTTGTGTTGTAGAAAATCTAATGATTTCTATTTTGATCACTACGCTTTCATCAAATATGATGATGTTATTCAGACTTCTGAAACATGGAATTTGTTAAATATGTGGCCTCCATATTTAGATCATGTTGCTAACTATTTTTATATGAATAAAGATGGATATGAGGGGATTATAGTTAGTCTAGGGGATTATGAAGAATTTTATCTCTATCATTTCAGATGTGAAGCGGATGCACTTGCATCTGTTAAAAAAGTGTCGTTATCAAGCGCTGCGATATCTTTAGTTAAAGATACTGAAGCAAATCAAAGATCTATAAGCCTGGAAAGGGAATAAAATGAAAAAAGAAAATACTGCTGTAGTTTTTTGTCATGCTGGTCTAGATTTACCAGTTTTAAATGTTGTAGCCGAGACTCTTCCTGAAGCCTGGGAAACTGCTGTTCTTCAAACTTGGAAGAATGGGGCTACCATCAAAACTCAATATGATAAAGAAGGTGACCCACCTTCCAAAGATGTTACTCTTTGTATGACTATCAAAAATCCCTTTGCAGAGCCTCGCATTCATTTGGCTTTCCCTGGCGGAATAACTGATCTTGAAATCTATCGACAAGAAGTTGTTGATGGTATTCACGATCATTGGGTCGATCCAGAGCATGGCAAATGGGAATATACCTATCATGAAAGATTGTTTGAATATAGCGTTCCGATTGTCGGACCTATGCGTCTTGTAGATGGTACTCCAAAAACTAAAGTTACACATATCCCTCCGCATAAAAAGATTGATCAAATTCAATATATTATAGATACTCTTGCCGAAGCTCCTCATAGTCGCCGAGCACAAGCGATAACATGGAAACCATGGGAAGATTGTGGGATTCATGACCCGGCGTGCCTTCAATCCGTATGGTGCCGCATTTTTGATGATAAACTTGTAATGAATGCTAGAATGAGAAGCAATGATGCTTTCAAAGCTGCTTTTATGAATATCTATGCGTTCACTGATTTACAAAGAATTATCGCCGAAGGTGTTTCTGAGAAACTGGGACGAAAGATTAAAGTAGGTCAATATACTCACATAGCTGATAGTTTTCATGTATATGGTTCTTACTTTAATGAATTTGAAGGCTTCTTAAAGCAAATAGAAGTTAGAACATTTGAGCAAAGGACTTGGGATAGCACCTCTGATTTAGTACAGGAATTGATCGCTGAAGCTAGAGATAAAATCAAAAATTCTATTGAGGCTGAAAAGAAAACTGGCCAGAAAGGGATAGTTTATAATGGCTAAATTTGTGACAAATAAGAGAGTAAAGAAGGAACTGACACCAGTTATATTTAGAGGTCAGATAATTTTAGCCTCTAATGGGGAAGAGACTGTTCTTTATTTATTAGATAGTAGGACTTGGGATACTGGGAGGACACCATTAGCCAAAGAATTGGCTAATTATCGTTGGAATAAACCGTTTTTGTCTGTAAAGTATTATGTTTCAGATATAGAAATTCCAGAGGATAAGATGGAAGCTACTTATTTGAAATATTTATATGGAGAAAATAATTCTGAATATTGTATGCATTATTCAGATCTTACTGGATTTCTTTTTACTACTGAAGAGATAGTAATCGGAGGTCATGATCTAATGAAAGAGTTAAGGACTCATCTAGGGAAATGGCTTCATATGGAAATCATTTTTTATAGTGAAAAAGAGATTCCCGAGGAGTATAGAGAGATAGATAATGGTTAGGACGATTTTTCACTTACATGTAATATCAGCAAAGCTAAAGTCATTCAATGACTCAGAATTATATCCATCGGTATTCCGTCCAGTTATTACAAAATTGGGAGAATTTTCATTACATATTAAAAAGAGTTCTGTCCCAATTCTCGGCAATTTGTACAAATTGCCAGGTATTGATTTTTTAGGAGTAGAATCTATCAAGATTGAATTTGAATCTATTGGTTTTCCAGAAGATATGGAATTTGAAGAAACATTTCATGTGATATTGGAAGATTATCAAGTCCCTAGTGGGTTTGATGATATTAAAAGCCATCTGTTAGAGAATGGATGGAAAATTGAAAAAGGAGAATAAAAATGGCACGAACAGGACGTGATTTTGTAACCTCGAAAGAAGTTGAAGATTTGGCAAGAAAGCTTGTTGAAGTTATGTATCCATGGGTTGGATATATTGAACCCGATGATGTTTATTGGGCAGAGATAACCTCAGATAAACCCAAAAATTCGAAACCTGTCTGTCTTGAAAAGGGCAAAGATTGGGTTAAAAAACTCACTGGCAAAGAATATATGGTTGCTGTTTATTCTGAGTGCTGGCTTGATTGGGACGAACAGAGAAGACAACATGAATTACTCCATGCGATGGCTCAGATGGCAGGGATGAAACCGCTGCCAAATACTTACAATTTCCATGTCGATGGATTATTGAGGATTATGGGCAATGAACTTGTCGAAATAGATTGGCGCAGAGCTAACAATAATGGTGTCGTTCTTCCTGATCTTTTAGATGAGGATACTCGCGAAAAGTTTCCAAGACCTGAAGAGTATGAGGAAGACGAAGAAATGGATGATTCAGAAGAATAAATAATTGGCAGGTGCTCTCCAAAGATATAATTGTAATCTCTGGAGAGCACTATGCCAAAAGAACAGCCCAAAAGGTGGGTGCCAAAAGTTAACGGTCATAAACTTAGAACTGGTGTTGACAAAAAGCATGATAAATTGCTTGAGGACATGAAAGAAATAGCACCTCAATTGAATCAATCCATGTGGGAACGATTGGTAGAAATTCTTAGATCAGAGAAGAAGCGTCGAGATATCGAGAGCCAGGAAAAGCTTGATGGTACGACGCCCTGACGATATAATCATGTAGGCCCTTGCGCGTCCGATAAGGAATATAGAAATGAATGAACCCCTCCATCTGAAATATCGCCCTCAACAATTTAAGGATGTGTTTCAGCCTCATATTATCAGAGCATTGACTAATGCCATAAAGAATGACAGAGTGCCGCCCACGACGATATTCTGTGGATGGTCTGGTGTCGGCAAAACAACAATTGCTAGAATATATGCCATGTCAATGAATTGTGAAAATAGAGGAAAGGATATGGAACCTTGCCTCAAGTGTAAGAGTTGTAAATCTATAATCAATAATTCAAGTATAGATGTCACCGAGATTAATTCATCTTCTAAAACGGGGATTAATGATGTTCGCGAGGAAATTGAGCAAACGGTTAATCTTAGCCCTATGCCTGGACCCTATCATATCTATGTGCTCGATGAATCTCACAAGTTATCATCTTCTGCCCAAAATGCTTTATTGAAGTTATTGGAGGAACCTCCAAAGCACGCTCGTTTTATTTTATGCACCACAGAGGTTGAAAGCATTATCACAACCATTCAGAATAGATCACATATTTATAATTTCCAAAGAGCCAAGAAGGATGATATTGTCAATAACTTGAAAAATATTTGTGAAAAAGAAGGTTGGACTTATGAAGATGAAGCATTAGATATGATTGCATTGGCTTCACAAGGCTCTCCAAGGAATTCAGTTAAAATGCTGGATCAACTCTGCGCAGATGAGATTAAAGTCAAGGACGTAGAAACTATTTTAGGAGTTTCGCTCAGAGGTTTAAGTTTAGATATTTTAGGGTTTGCTATAAATGGTAAGGTAGCCGAATTATTAAGAGTTGTTGATACTATTAATAGTGAAGGCAAAAATTTAGTTCTGGTATTAAGCCAATTATGCAGTGACTTTGAAAATATCATCAGATTGAAATGTGGACTTACAGTAGAGGCGGCTCCAGAAACACTTTCAGAATTAGAAGATTATGCCTCCGAAATTCCCAAAGGAGTTTTGGTTAAGGCTGCAAAAACTCTGGTGGACTTACAGAAGTCCATCGTCTATAGAAATATTTCCCAAGATTTAGTGCTTGAAGCTGGTTTAATAGAATTGGCTTCGGTACTTAAAAAGGATAGGGCTGGTTAACGAACTCTTAAAATAACGCACAAGACCTGCCCCCTGAATAAGGAGGACAGGCTTAGATATGAACCCCAAGGATTATAATACCGAGGACAAATTATTACTGACATATGTTCGAAGAGCTAAACGAGGAGAGTATGACTTATTCGATAGCATATATGATATTCTAGAATCACAAATAAAAGCAGAATGTGGCACTAAATTTATAGCAGGATGTGAAGATGAAGATTTATTACAGTTAGCCAGGATCAGCTTGTGGGATGCCATAAATGATTATGATGAAAATAAGGAGAGTTCTTTCAGATATTTTGCTATAAAGATTTGTATTAGATACAAATTATTTACAGAGATATCTAAACAAAAAAGGCATAAAGCTAAGGCCCTAAATAATTATATACCATTGGATACCCCTGTAATATCTTCTAATAGTAATGATTCAAACCAAACCATGATGGATTTTTTGGTGGATGAGAATAGTGATTTTACGAATACAATAATTCATAAAGATGCTCAAAACCATGTTCGGGAAATATTAAATAAAGAATTGACTGAATTAGAATCTACTGTACTTGAGGGATATGAACAGGATAAACCATACAAGGATATAGCCAAAGAACTTGGTGTAGATGATAAATGTGTTGATAATAGCTTAGCTAGAATTCGCAATAAAGTCATCAAGTTGTGTCAAGATAATGAATTTTCTGAGGAATTAGAAGAAGATGTTCTTTCCAGTATAATCTATCGGAGTAATCGGAAAGGGAAACAAAAATGAAATTGGATATAGTAGCTCAAACTTATTTAGGGGATGGTTGTGGCGGGACTATTTATAATAAAGACGATCATTCACAGAGAGCCATATCTGTTGAATACGATAGTAATGGAATACCCTCATATATATGCATTTTTGGTCCTGAAGATAATGATCAAATACCGTTTTCTATAGTATCTCTGACAGAAGATATGAAAATAGATCAGACCATAATTGGCAAAGAAGATTGTCAGCAGTTTATTGAAGAGAATAGGATATCTAAAGAAGATATCCAAAAAGAAGAAGAACGGCGGCAAGAAAAAGCAAGAATACGAAAGACATATATGTATTAAATTTGGAAAGGATTGAATAATGAAACTAGAAATTGAACTTGAAGCATTGGTTGTTGCTGTTTCAGCTATCGCCAAGTGTGCGGATACTGCGGATGCTCAATCACCGCATAAGATGTTTTGGCTTTCTATTTCGAAAGATGGTAAGACAGATTTCGTGGCGCGGGATAGCATGGGATTTTATGCCAAAGTGACTCCTGTTAATAAGGCAGTAATCGTGGATGATGGCCAAGATAGAATAGATTTATGCCTACCATTCAACGAATTTAAAGAACTAGTGTCGCATTGTCCAACAGAAATAGTCCAATTAGAAGCTCTTGATGAAGAAATCATTGTTCACTTCAAAGGACAAAAGGGGAAATATAAATTGCGTCGTGGATTGGTCAATTTACCAGAAGAACCAGAATTAGATGGAGATTTTGTGGAACTGGATGCTGATGAGTTTCTCAACCTGCTCTCATGCGTGTCTTCGTCAGCTTATCCTGATATGAGCCATGAGTTCTCTTCTGTCCAGATGACCATCAACAAAGAAGGTGTTGTAGCTTATTCAACAGATACGACCAGAACTTCCAAGTATTCCATCGAAGAAAAAGATCTTTACAATGGAGAGGTGACTCTATTGCTACCGAAGCCTGCTGTTGATAGATTGAAATCTATGACATTCGGCGCGGGGGTGAAGATCTATCTGAACCCTGATACTCTTACAGTCACAAGTGGGAAGAATTTTATTTTCCATGGGCCACAAGGTAAAAATAATAAGGGATTCCCGAAGATTATTCAAGAATGTTTTGATCTGGATATCCAAGCTTCTGTTTACATTGACAAGAACGAATTTAAACAGAAGCTCAGTTTAGCTTCTATTCTTGGTAAAGATAGTATGGTCAAAATAGCTCTCAATGGTAAAAATCTATCTTTGGAAACTAAGGAAACAGCAGGAGCAACTAGTGACGAAATCGCTGGAACTTTAGATCCTGATATCACTTCAAAGAATCCGGCTGGAGTTAATGTATCCCTCAAAAATCTCAAAGATGCTATTAACAATATCGAAGATGATGAAGTTAGGCTCCAGTGGAGAGATACCCCGGCGCCCGTCAATAAACAGGGTTATTCAAGCTTCTTAGCGGTCCAAGAAGGGTCTTGGATCTATTTGATGATGCCTACCCATGAAAAAGATAGCGATGAAGAATGAGCGATAGCTCATAATCTAGTAGAGAATATAAGATTAATATGAACCATAATCTTCGGATACATGTTGGCGATGAATTTATGATTCGCGCCACAATGAAAGAATGGGCTGACGATCTAAAACTTAGACAATGGAGATATATCTATCCATCTGATAATTTCCCATTAGATGAGTTGATGTTTCCTATTTTCTATGAGCCAACTCTTTTCGCCTTTCTAAATCCAAAGGCTGAAGCTCTTAATAATATAGAGAAAATTCTGAAAAGACTTCCGCCAGATAAGGGCATCGGTATTCTCATCGAAAGCTGCGCTGTGGATGGTCGCTTAAAATTCTTCAAGGATCATGCAGAAGATATCTATGATATCGGATATTTGTCATCTGGAGATGGAACAGTTGTTAGGGGCGTTATTGGGCAATTAGGCCCTGAGATGGAAACATCTGCTACAAGGGAATTAATGCGTCGTATTCCTTTAGTTCGGCAAGAGACTCTTAATGCCAAAGGTGCAAAAACGAGCGCTCTTGTTTTTAATATGGGGAGACTGGTTTCTGAGGTAGATAAACTTAGAAATTATGCCAGTGGACAGCCTATAAGTAAGGAAGATGTCGAAGCTATCGTGAAAGAAGATTATATCAGCGATAGTTGGGGCATATTGGATGCTTTATTCGCCGGAAATTTTGAAGAGGCAGTTCGAATATCCGATGGGATAATAACCGATCAAGAACATGCATTGATGTTCACAGGTCTATTGAGTTCGGAAATGAGAATAGGCATTCTTGTTTCTCAAATCCATAATAGATACAAGATAACAGACGCATGGAAAATATCTCATATGCTTCAGAATAATCCATTTGCTGATAAGTATTTTACAGATGATGAAGCGAATGGCGAAGATAAAAAACAAAAATTGGCTCCCCATGTCTATCGTGTCAAAAAGATGTCAGATCTGATAGAGGCAGGATTGCCAGCTAAAGTTTTTGTGAAAGGTCTAATGGATTGTTTGCAATGCAGTAAAGATTTAAGAAGTCAGATTCCTTTCAGAACACTTATTTATTCTCTATTTGAAGATGTGTCGGAGATGACCAAAAGGTACATATAAGACAATAAAATAAATTCTAGAAAAACCTCCTTTCCTATATAAGATTAGGAAAGGAGGTTTTTCTATGCGTCGGAGCAAGAGACCCAAAGTAGCAAAAAAGAGTCCAGAAGATATACTAAAAACAAGTAAATCTCATTTTTCTGCGCCTACTGGGATATTTCAAGAGGGAAGGTATATATTGGGGTTTGATCCTGGCAAGAGAAATCTTGGATGGGCTATCTTTATGATGGGAAAATATCAGGCTAAATATATTGATTCTGGTACTTTAAAAGTTAAAGGTAAACCTAAAACAGACAATGAAAGTATTCTACATTTAAATGAATTTTTAGGAGATTTAAACAGGAAGTATAAACCCAGTGCTATATGCTGGGAAAATGTTATGGGCGGTGGGATTAGTTCAGCTAGGACTATTTTAGGTGAAGTACAAGGTATTATCAAATTGACAGCTTATTTAGAAGATATAGACACAGTGATGTTGCCGGTTCAAACCAGATGTATGGAAAATTTGCTTTTAGGAACGACTACTTTAAAGAGAGGAGATAAAAAAATTGCTACATGTGAGAAAATAAAATCATCATTTCCTGATCAATTGGGAGATAGAAGGGTCACAAAAACTGGGATATTCACACATGAGGCTGACGCTATCGGATGTTTGTATGGATTATTTAAAGCCAATGACATAAAGATAGAAGGAGTAAACTATGAAGGAGAAGAAATATCAACCGATAGTGACGAGATGCATTAATCGAGGATGTCCTAATCAACACTCCGGTATAGAAGATGCTGGAGGCCATCCAATACAGCATGGTTTTTTTGATTTAATAGACTATACAAAAAATGGTAGAGTTTTTACTTGGGAAATATCATGCCCTATTTGTGGTGAAGTTTGGTGGGAAGATGCAAAGAAGGACATAGAGATAGAAAGAGAGAAGAAGAGAATAATGGGTGAGCCCGTGGTCAAAAGATATAATCGCGACTTCTGAGATGTGTATCGGTCGAAGAGGGATGGGGATTAAAGAAAGACAAAGTTTTGTTGTGCAAGAGGATTTAAAGAAGAAAGTCATGAACCTAGAAGGAAGAGGGACTGTAATAGCTTTGAGTTTAAAAGCATGGCAATGGCTAGAGACAATGGTGAAGCCAAAAAAAGCTGGGCTCACAGCCCTTGCATTGGCAGCGGGGCCTTGAAAAATCCCGCCACAGATGCAGAAACAAGGTGAGAATCCTTGTAGTAAATCTACTTCTAAAACTGGCCTGAAGTAGTTGCAGTAAAAGCGAAGAGTTTTTGCGAAGGAGAGGGTTGAAAAGAACCCGTGGGAATAAATATAAGACTTCCAGAAATGAATAAGTTTTACTAAATTCTCTAAACCAGGATATTTTCATGTCTAGAATAGACTTAAGAACAGACAATTCTATTCTTCGTTATCTTCAGCAAACTGGAGTAGACGACAATAGAAAGCAAGAAGTAGATGTCCCTGAATTTGACAAGGGAATTGCATTAGATTGGACTAAGCCAGCAGGCAATAACCGCTTAGCGACTTTAGAAAAATTGGCTTCAGAAGTTGACCGATATTCTGAATCTGGTTTGACTTATAATGAAATAGGTGAAGTCCTTTTGGCAGAAGGTAATAGTGAGGATGATGTCTCAAGAGTTTTATATCAATCAGCAGAAAAGAAAAATATTCTTCCCCATTCTTATGATGATCTAAAATTTAGAATAGAAAAATTGGCCGAAGAAATGAGACCTGATGATTTCTTTAATGCTATCACTGCTCATAGTGATCCTTATAAAGGAATGGTTAGACTTTCTTCTAAGGGGGCCACTAGTCTGATGTCATTGCTTAGAAAAATTGCTTCTAGAGGTTGCGATACTATATTGGCTGAAGAACTTCATGCTCATGTCAAACCATTCATTGAAGAAGAATTGACAAGAACTTATCTTGCGAATCAAGCTAAAGAAGGTTACCTTCGAACTGCGGCAACTCGTAATGATGGAGAATTTACTGTATTAGATGCTGGAGAAGTCTACACTTCCAATATCAATAATTTTAGTTGTGATTGCAATAAATTCCAAGATTCTCATTTGGGACTTTTCGGGATCCCTTGCGAACATATCGTTGAAGCATATAAAAATCATGATGAAAACGGTATTATGGGGAAAATAGCCAACAGTACACGAGATGTCTAAAGACGAAGAAATAAAACCATTCCGTAATCTATTGAAGATTGAAGAAGGTAAAATAGATTGTCCATTATATGGTCATGATGTTTTACCAGTTACAGCCTGTCAATGCTGTCAATATTTTGAAGGATATAGATCAGAAAATGAAAAAATAGTTTGTACTTATCATGTTATTGAAAAAAAAGCAGCTACTTATCCATTCAGTGGTCAATCTAAAGTCATAGAAACTATAATCCCTGGTGGTGATAAAGATAACTCTATGAAATTGATGCGACAAATCAAAAAAACTAATGATGTCACAAGCGATGAAATGGAATCGCCCATTGCTCGTGATACGATTAGAAGAGATTTGGAACCTGATTTTGAGAAAATAGCTGATTATTTTGGTTTTGATTTAGATGAATTGAAAAAAGAAATTAATCAATAGTAAAATCTGGATTTTTTTTAATAAATCCTTGAGCTAATTGATCAAGTACATCTTGGGAATATTTATTTTCTAATTCTTGTTGTCTTGCTGCGAGTTCGCCAGGGATATCTTGTTGTCCATATGCCCCAGTCCCGAGTAATCCTTTTGTTTCTTGATCTACAATACCTTGGGCTACAGCCTCTCTAGCTTCATCAGGAACATTCGCCCCCATTTTGCTTTTGATATATTCTTTGAATTGTTCAGGAGACATTTCTCGGCCGAGCGCGTGTTGTCTTTCATGCCATTGAGCATAAGGGTCACTAGGATCATATAGTATGATTGTGCCTTCTTTATTTTTCATTAATTCAAGAGCAGATTGAGGATCCTTAACCCCTTTTTTAGCAAAAAATTCTAAAGATTGCATGAGAACATTTATTTCCCATATAGTTCTTTGAATTATTGTTTGAGCCTCTTCTGGTGAAGCTCCACCTCCGAAAAATTTTTGAGCGATGTTTGTTATATCTAGGGCTTGGCTAGTTTCCGGGGGGATCTCAGGTTGTGAATATTGGGTGAAAAGTCCTTGTGTCTCTGGATGGCCGGATATTTGTGATATATCTCCAGCCGGGGCCGTAGCTTCATAATCAGCTTGAGCCATTCGTTGAATTTTATTATTAGAAGCTAATTGATTAAGTACTATGCCCATTTTATCCTCTTCCCCTATCGAAATTGCTTCTTTTAAGGCTTCGCGAACATGCGGAGACAATCCTTCCAATTGGTTTAATATTTTTATTTTTTCTAGGTCAGAAAGTCTGTGTAATCTTTCTAATATTAACTTGACTTCAGATGAAACTTCCATATTATCTCTATTCACTGATTAAAAAATAAATCCTGTTTTTAGAGTATGAAGGATTTTATTCCCAAGTTGAGAATAAGTTAGTTAACTTACGAGGAGAATCCTATATGTCTAAAAATATTGAAGAACTACAGCCAACTCCAGGGGCAGCTAAGATACTTAAGAAACTTAGCGAAGCCGAAGAGCTTGTAAAAGAAATTAGACCAGAAGTGGTCCTAATTTCCCTGGACGATCATGAAACCATGGAATATATTCGCAACCCAGAAGCTAGATGTTCTATATGTAAACACCCATTTGCTAAAATGGCAGAAGCTACCTATCTAAAATCTGGTAAAAATACCAATAAAGTTGTGAATTG
>Ga0172369_10004386_pt1 | contig 17929 bp, 7 predicted proteins | sample LakKiv25m_FD_114539 | JGI IMG/M metagenome (GOLD analysis project Ga0172369, IMG submission 114539) | Freshwater microbial communities from Kabuno Bay, South-Kivu, Congo - kab_022012_11.25m | ecosystem: Environmental > Aquatic > Freshwater > Lake | place: Democratic Republic of the Congo...
CGGATGCAAGTTCGCGGCCATCTGCGCGATCTGCGCGTCCGAAGCGTCATTCGTGGTCCGGTCGCGTGGCTGCAATGCCCGGTCGTACTCCGCCCGCTCCGACGAGACCACGTCATCGAGTTCCATGACGCCCCAAGTCCCGCGCACCTCGGTATTCTCCTGGGGAGTCCGCGCCGAAAACTCCGGACCCATCCGCATCGCCGGACCACTTTGTGTCTTCTGTGCTTCTGTGGTGACGGCCTGTTCCGGAGCAGTCTGTGGTTGCGTTTCTACCACACCCGCTTTTAGTCCCTCCGGATTTTGTGTAACCTCTGAGGCTACAGGTTTTCCAACCGGGACGGATTCTCCTTGCGTTCTCTGCGTTCCTTGTGGTTGCATTCCCTGTTCTGTCAACGCCGACAACTGTTGCCGCGCCAGATCGAAGTCGAGCCGCGCTCGATCCGCATTCTTCCGCGCCTGTTTCGCGAACGGAACCATTTTCGGTTTCGCCAGCGCCTCATCCGCCAATTTCGCCGCCATCCGTTCCCGTTCTTGCGCCTCACGCTGCAACACCGGAATCTTCCCATCCAACTCCTGAACCCGCAACTGCACCGCGTCACTCTGTGTGCTTTGTGTCTCCGTGGTGACCTGCGCACTATCCTTCTCCCGCGCCGCCCCGCCCTTCCGCTGATACCGCGCCATCGTGGCCATGCGCTTTTCCGCGTCTGCCATCACCGCCGCCGGCGTCCCCTCGAACGGCATGCTCGCCGGTTTGAACGCCGACATCGCATTCGCCCGCGTCATCAACTGCGCTTGCGGCCCATCCTTACCCGGCCGCACATCCACTGCATAGATGCTCGGACGTTGCTTCGGACTCGTTTGTTCCGGCGTCATCCGCACATGGCCCGGGATGGACCCTTTCTGCGCCGTCCAAGTTAGCGCGTTGGGTCCCTCATTGGGCCGCTCGAATCCCGTCGGTTCATCCCAAGTCCGCAACGCTTCCGCCGCCTGCGGTTTCGACGTGGCCGGATGCCAACGCCCGCCCCGGCTCTCAATTTCCGTCCGCAACTCCGCCAAAGATTTCGCGCCCCAATCCGTCTCCGGCTTAGTCTCACTCCGTGTGCTCTGTACCTCTGTGGTGAATCCTTCCTGACCCCTACCCGCCTTGCTTACCCGCGCCTGGTCCAGCAACCGGCCCAACGGCACCGTCGTCAACGGCGGCCCATTCGGACGCCACGTCATATCCGCCACCATGCGCCGCGCCTCTTCGACCGGCATATCCGAATGGACATCCTGCAATACCGCCACCGCCGCGTCTCGATGAATCTGACCGTCTTCCGCGCCGCCATAATGCCGCACAAGGGCCTGCTCATCGGCTCGGGTGCCCTGGCCCGACCGCACCCGCTCCAAGGCCGCTTGATAGACCTGGTTCCCCGCTTCCCGCTCGGCGTTCACCCGCTCGCGTTCTGTCCACTGGTCAATCGCCCCTTGTTCCGAGAAATGCCAATCCGTTTTCGGCTGACCCTCGGAATCCACCAGCCGCGACCGCGTTTCCGGAATCCGGTTCCCCGCCGCATTGTATCGCGCCGACTCCAACCGCTCGAATCGCATCCCCGCCGGAACTACGGTTTGTCCCTCGACTTGCCCAGTTTGTCCATTTCTTGGAGCATTCTGCGATACAATATCTCGTGGTTCGACAGATGCGCTACGACCTGGGACTTGTCCTGTTTGTTCTGCGTTTTGTACGGGTAGTTCTGCGTTTTGTACGGGTAGTCCTGCCCCGGTAATCGCCCCCCGCTGGTCTAACCGCTCCAATTCGGTCCGAAGTGGCGTCTGTTCCGTCCCAGTGGGTTCCCCCTGCTTGACCGCTCCCGGCAACCGCCCCGAATCCCGCGCATCGTTGTAGGAATGCAGGATATTCCGCTGCAAGATCGTCGGACGATCCCCCGTAATTTTCGATGTGCCGTCCGGATAAGTTAGCTTGACTATCCCCGATTCATGGCGTTGCGCCCTCGTCTGCTTCCGCCATTCCTCGAACGTCATCATGCCGTCCGGATACGCATAGTTATTGGACACCATCGGCAACAGGGCATCCTGTTGCGCCTGCGCATAGGCCCTTTCCACCGTTTGGTCATGATCGCCCGAGACCACTTCCTTATGCCCATTCGGGTAAATGACCTCTCCGGGCCGTTCCGTCGTCTGCGTTTGGTCCTTCCATTCCTCCAACGTCAAAGGCCGTTCCTCTGCCGTGGCCCAGTCCGGTTTCTCACTCCGTGCCCTCTGTGGCTCTGTGGTGAATCCCGCCCCCTCCTGACCACTAACCACTGACAACTGACCCCTGTTTTCTGCCGTGGCCCCGGCGGAGACTTCGGGAATAGGCGGTGGCGTGGCAACCACCGGCGCCGGGGCCACGGACTCTGGGGGATGGGGCATATCGGAAGCCGTGACGCCACTTTGAGGAGTGTACGGGATAGGTTGCATAGGCGTCGTGGGCGTCACGGCTGTGGGGGCATCATTTTGCGGGGACAACAAATCCATCGGCGCGCCCTCTGGCAACGGCGCGCCCAAGTAATCCGGGAACGGCTGCGCCGGTTCCTCGGTGGGTTCCTCTTCCGGCGTGGCGCTCATCCCCTGACGGCTCCATGCCCGCGCCGTATCCAACGCGCTCGACAATGGCGTACTTTCTTGCGGCGTAGCCAGCAAGTCCGTAGCCGCATCCGGGCGCAACCACAACGCCGCCGGTTGGTCCTTTTCCGGGACAGCGGATGGCTTTGGGCCATTCAATTCCCGCTCGAAATCATCGAGGAGCGTTTTCGGTCTGGCGCCGCTTTCCGGCGCAATGGACGGCGGCTCCAACGGCCCATCCCCGCCAACATCCGTCCTATCGGTCCCATTCGTCCCCTCTTCCGCCGGGCGCATCCAGGACGGTTGATCTTCGGTGGCCGCCTGGGGTGGAGGGGTGTAATTCGGAAGCGTCTTCGCATCAAACTCGCCGCTCGTCGAAGACGGCCATTTTTTTTCCGCGCTGGCCACGGCTTCCGCCATGGCGCTGTCATGCCGCTGCAACGCGCCGATCACCTCGTCCCTTGAGGATTCCACCGGGTTATCCAGCAAGTTCCGGCGCCCGGCTTCCTTCTGGAGCCGATCATCCGTCCAAATGTTGTAGTCGGCCAACTTGGCTTTCACCACGCGGTGCGGACCCGTCAACCCGCCCATCATCACTGTTTGCCCCACCGTATCGATCAACGTCTTGGCCCAATACTCCGGCTTGGTCATGGCCCCTGGATTTTCGGCCAAGGTCTTGTCGATCATCCCGGCGCTTTCGTCGATCAGGTTTTGGGTCGCCGTCGTCGCCAATTCCTGCGCCGTCTCGATCCCAAGATCTTTCGCGATCTCCTTGATTCCATTGACGAACCCGCGCGTAACGGCTTGCTTCGCCGACTTGCCAAACACATTTTCAAGGCCCACGCCGCTCATGCGCTCGAACACGCCTTCCGCCAGGCCCATTGCGGTGGTGTAGGCGGCCAGTCCGGCGCCCTCCAACCCCGCTTCCTTCCCCGCCTTATACGACTGGTTGGCTTGATTGGCCATGCCCAGCCCGATAGCGATTGGAATCCCGCCACCGAAAGGCGCCGCCGCCGCCGCCGGGGCCATCTCCGTGAGACTGCGCGCCGCGCCACGAGTCCAAGCATTGACGGTTTGCGCGGTCTTTCCCAGCCCCGCTTCCTGGTCGCGGGCCGTTTGATCCGCATCCACTATATCCGCCGCATTGAGCAACGTATCCGCCCGTTCGCCATTGCCCACGACACGGTTCGTCAAACTGCCCAGGTCCAGCGCGCCTTGCGCCGCGCCGCTCACCAAGTTATCGTAGAACTGATAGGCTTTCGTCCCCAGAGAGGCGGTCCGTGGGGCGGCGTCCGGACGTTTCCACCCGGCATCGGAGCTGGGCGGCTCCGGAATAGCCACCGGCGTATCCGGCGCATACTTCGCCCCAAAATCCTCCAGAAACGTGCGCGGACGCTCCCAAGAGGTATCTGCGCCTTCGTAATCGTTCGAGGGCGCGTACTTCTTCCCAAACGCAACCAGGTCGATAGGCATCGCGATATCCTTCCTTAGTACACTTCGATCCAACGGCCCCCGTCATAGACATACTGCTGGTCTGGCTTCTGGAACACCTCGACGCCATTCCGGTCGAACCCAGAAGAAACATAGCCGGGCGCGGCCTGGCCCCGTTGCCATGCGTCCAAACGGGCGAACGCGCCCGCGTTCCCCCCGCCCTGCGCGGCATCGAACGCAGCCTTGCCTGACATGGGCGCGGCCTCTGCCGCCGGTTCCTGCGGGCGTTCCCACGGCGGCGGGGCCGGGGCCTTCGCGGGGGCCGGCGCGCTGCCGCCAGAACCGGTGTCCGGCGCCGCCCTCTTCCACGTTTGCGCCTGCAACGCCTGCGCCGCCGAGGTGGCCCCTTCCGCGTCCGGATTCTGTTGCAGTCGATCCCACGCGGCTTGGAATTGCAGCGGCGCGTCCTTCGGGAAAGCGATGCCCGCATATGGATTCTGCTTGGGCGCAGGCACTTCCGGCGGAATGCCGCCCGGTCCCGCCGGGGCCACCACAGTCGTGGGCTGAGACAACGCAATGCCCGCCCGGTACGCCGCGATCCGCGCGCGTTCGCCGTCATCCAGGCTGTCCCAATGCGGATCGCCCGCCATCTGCGACAGTTGCAAGCCCCACGCCCCCAGCGCCGGTTTCGCGATGTTGCCGGACGCGCCCTTGTCCCAGAACGCGCTTTCTGGCAGCACCCCAGTTTGCGTTGCCGCCGACGCCCACGCCTCGTGGTTCTTCATCACGGCATCCGATACTCGCTTCCGCTCGTTGGCCGCCTCCTTGTTCGCCGTATAGGCATCCTGGCCGGTTTCCCGCGCGTTCCGCTGATCGAACTCGGCCACGCGCATCTGGTTTTCCCAATCTTTTTGTTTCTGCGCATCCTCGTTCTCTTGATCCTTGCGATCCCACTGGGCTTGCGCCTGCTCGTCCGTCTGGCCGATGCGCGCCCATTGCGCGTCATTCCGATCCCAAGCCAACTCGTTGTCCGCGCCCCGTTGGTTCTGGGCCGCCGCGCGATCTTCCGCCCGGTTCTGGTCGTCGAGGTACATCTTCTCGTAGTTCTGCGCCAGACTCGCGTTCGTGGACCACTCATCCGCCGCCTGCTTCGCCCAGGCCCGCGCCGCCGCATCCTCGTCCTGCCGGAACTGACGCGCCTGCAACGTCTGCGACTGCGCCGCGCGGCGATCCAGCATCGGCGCGCCCATGGCATACCCCGCCGCCATATCGCTCATCGGCGCGGCGCTCGACGCCCAATTCTCCGCCGCCGTCTCGGCGGCATTCATCCGCTCGTACTGGTCCTGGACGCCAGCGAGCCGCCCCGCCGTGGACGGCGCTTCCGCCATCGGATACACTGGTTTGCGAAACAACATGATGAACCTCCTTCCGGGCTACAGTTTGTTCTCGTCGAGTTTGTGGCCGCCGCACCAATCCGTGGCGAACAGCGCGGGCCAACCCGTTATATCAAGTGACGTAGCGGTCATATTCGTAGCTATGATGTTCCATACCTGTGTTGTTGCCAAAGACGCAAATATCGAGGCCGTTCTGGCCGAAGCCAGTAGGCGCATGCAACATAACCTTTGACAATAGCGTGGAATCGTCTTCCGTTTTAATTATAAGATCATCCTCGAAATTCCCCTGAGTGAATTCATTGTATGGTTCAGTTACAGATCCAATGCGAAAAACTCCATCTACCCCAGCGGCTAGGGAAAAGTATTGCTCCGAAGACAAGGGCACAAAATCGCTCAAGTCGTGCAGGTTTGATGGTCTTGGATGTCCACCAAACACATACCACTCCTGAGAGAAAATGGTAGCTGGCAAATCCCCCCATTTAATAAATCCCAAACCAAACAAGTCCACGAAGTCCTCGCCACTCGGTGTTATATCCGGATGTACGGCAAAGTAAGGGACAACACCAAAAAACGCATAAGTATCCCCCCTATACATAAAATCTCTAACACTCCTGGCAAATACGTCTTTTTCCCTGATAAATTCTCCTTTTATGTCGTACTCCTTTAGTATAACAATATCTTTTTGTTCATCATGATATTGACATAACAACGCTATCCGTCTTTCTGCGGTATTGATTGCAAGCAGCACTGTGTATTCAATGGGCCACCAAGACGAGTAAAGAATATAACCCGCCGAGTGATTAAACTCGGTGATTATATTGCATTTCGAGGAAGATATGGAAACTACGAGATCGATAGAACCCGCAGATCCATCGTTCAATAATATCGCGAGGTCGGCTATTCCCTCGCCTACCGAACGTTCCCACTCTGGCGTAATATCATATTCCAGGCCGTTGTCGCTCAATAGGCATGAGAGCTTGACTACCTTATCCCCTTGCGCATAGTAAATAGAGTTATCGGAGCCTACGGACAAACCTATTATTTTCTCCATTACATTGCGAATGGGATAGGCTAAAGAGGTGCCTGTAGCCCGGAAAATGACAAGGCTATTTAGAAGGCCAGGGCCTTGTGTGGACGCTACAATATCGCCGTTCAATAGATACGCGGCATTAGTAACCACGTCCCCCCGGCAGAGATACCGGCATTTTCCGGCTGCGACGAGGTTTCCATATATAATCCGATGCCCAACCTCGTGATAGGTCTGCGGAACATTACTGTTCTCCATGCGCAATTTGAGCGCTGGAATATGATGATTCCTGAATTTGTCTAAGTTGAGAAGAGAATTTCTAGTCCCACGCAAACCGCGAGGCGAAAACACATTTCCCCCCGGAACCAAGTGCCCCTGTATTGCGCATCCTCTGAAAAATTCCATCAGTAAGCCGCCCATGTTCTTGCTGCTGTATTCATATCAATAAGGGACACCGCCTTTTGTTGCGCATCGACAAAACCAGCAGAATAGGGTATTGCGAAAATTACGCATAAAGGCTCACTAGAGCTCGTCCAGTATGGAGGCGTTATTATCTCTTGATTGGAATATGAATCAAGCAGGTTTTCCGCTATTCTGCGATTGACGTAAGAAGGATTGCTTATGTATTTGATATAGAGATCCGTATATGTCTCTATCGTATAATTGATTGAGAATCCATTGTAAGACCGTCTTTGGAGATGAATTGGTTTTGCGACAGAGATATACAGTTGAGGATCGGGCGTGGCGCCCAGAGGCATACAAGACAAGTAATCCCAGTGCTCGTGTAGCACAAACATGGGTTGAATTGCGATGCCGGAAGCTCCTGTTGTGTAGAAATTAGAAACTCCTTTTCGCCCCGCTTCCGTCCGCTGTTGCTCCTTTGTTTCGCCCGCCGTTTCCTCGGGCTTGACGGCCTTGAGCGCGTTCAACTGGTCTTGCAGCGACTCGATGTTCTCCTGCAACTGCGCGATGCACTGGGACACCCCGGCGTCCATGCCGGTTGGGGCCGACATGCCGAGAATCCCGCGCGGCTCGCGCTGACGCCGGAAGTTAGCCACCGGACGCGCCTCCCAGGCCCGCCAGCGACGTGGCCAGCACGATCTCTTGCACCAAGGTGTCCGGATCGCTGTCCAAATCCACGCGCCAGCGCCGCTCGGGCCGCAACCGAGGCAGCCGGAACGGCTCGCGGCTCGACACGGTTCGGGTCAACACCTGCGCGTCCTCGGCGTACAGCGTCAAGGTCACGTCCCCATTGGCCAGGATGCGGCCGCACGTCCACGCCGTGGGCACCACGGCCTGCACTTGATGCGCCAGCCACGTCCACGGCGCTTGGCCCCGCACAATGCGCACCACGCCCTTGGCCACGGGATGTTCGACCGCGCCATACAGGTGCAACTCGCGCACCAGCCCTGTCGGCGTCTCGACCTCGGCATGCCATTCGTGCCCGGACGGGAGCGGAGCGCCGTTCCCGTCCGTCAACACGAAATCATCGCCGCTGGTGACCGCGCCCGTCCAAACCTCCACGCTGTCCGCGTTCAACGTCAGGACGAGGTTGTCATAAGCGTCGGCCACCAGCCGCGCGGCCCGGAAGCTCCCGGTATTGGCGAACGTGGCGTACTTGTTCCGCCATCCGAGCATATTCTGCGCGGCGCGGAGCACCAGCCCGTTATCCTCCACCGGGAACGTTTCTTTCGGGAAAATGAGCACCTGACGCGCCATTAGGCTTAGGCTTCCTCTAGGTCAAACTCGATGGCCCGAACCGGAGCGGCCAACGAAAGCGCCTGTTCGACGTTGGCCACCATGGCCACCGGCATTTCGCCCGTGACGTCCTGGTCCGCGTACAGAATGAGGTTGAAATTGCCGCCCACCACAAGGCCACTCGATAGCACCTGCGGCGTCGGGAACACATAGCGCGTGTACTTCCAGGCGGCCACGCCCGTATCCTGCTCGGTCACAATGAGCGGACCCTGCACCTGTTCCAGCCGGAACGGGTACAACGCGATGCCCTGGATCGTGCTGGCTGGAGCCTCGATGTCGATCTCCCAGTTCTCGGCGGCGCTCCACGTGCGCGGCAACTGGAGCACGTCCCCCGATGCGAGGGTGATGGCGTTGTTGCCCGTCGTCAACTCGACGCCGTTCTGGTAGACGTGCAACAGGATGGCGTCGGCGCCCACCGGGTACGTGTCCGCCGAAATCTGGACGCACGCGAAGCGCCCGGTCGGCTCGAAGCGGTAGCGCAACCCGCGCCACGCCACCGGCGCCACCAGGTTCACCGGCTCGACCGCCATCGTCTGGACCGGCACGGCCAGAATCGAGACCTCGGCCACCGTGGTATCGAGCGTGTCTCCGTTCGCGTCCGTGAACGCGAACTCGAAATACTTCCCTTGCGTATCGAGACGCACCGGCGCGCCGCTGTCAATCTGTACTGTGTCCGTAGCCGCGCTGGCCCCATCCGCGTAGATTTGGAGGTAGACCGGATAGCTGGCGGCGTCCACCCGCGCTTGGGTGAGCCGTTGCACGTCCTGCACCTCGTAGCGGCGGAAAAGCCACGGCGGGATGTCCCCATGCCCATACTCGCGAACTTGCCCATCAAACGGCACGGTCACCTTCGGCATCAAGAGCACCTGTTGGACGGCGCCGCCCGTGCATACCGCGCTAATCGTCCAATCGGACGCCATGGCCAGCGTGCGCGGCAACGGGAACACCGCGCTGCTCGATGGATGCACGTGCGTGCCATTCAAGGTCAACGTGCATGCTTCATTCGCGTAGTCGCTGGCGATCACACGAGCGCAGCCGAATACGGCCATTTCCTGGGCCAGCGCTTTTAGGTCAATCCAATTCAGGCGCGGCCCCAACTGGAACCCTTCCCGCGGAATCGGGACCGGATCCTCGAAAAACAACTGTACTTGTCTCACGGTACTATCCTCCTCGTTGAAATCCAACTCTATCGAATGCGCCACGCCATCGAGCGTGACGGCGCTTTCCACGCCATCGGTCAGGACTATCGGCACGGCTGCGCCCCCGTCGGCGTACAACCGCATCGTGACAGACGCTCCGGTAACCACCACGCTGGCGACCGTCTTGGGCATGTCGCATTCCCAGCGCGTGAACATCCACGCAGGCACACCGTGTTCTTGGGCCACCAGCGCGATAGGGCCTCGAATTGGCTCGACGCGCAGCGGGTACAACTCGATGCTTTCGACCTCGGCTTGCCCCGCGTCGAGATCGATCTCCCACACTTCCGCTGTCACATCCCGTGGGAACTGGATGATGCCCGCGCCCGTCACCTCGATGGGCGTTTGCGCCACGCCGTCCGCGTACAGCGTCAGCGTGACATTACTGTAGTCGCTGGCGGCCACTTGGGCGCACGCGAACCGGCCCGAAGGCGCGAACCGATACCGCAATCCGCGCCAAGACGGCGGATTGACCAACCGGATGGGTTCCGTGCCGGCCAACTGTGGCGCTTCGGAGAACACCTCGATTTCGTGGACCGCCGTATCGAGACTGTTCCCGTTCGCATCGCAGAATGCGAACTCGAAATACCCGCCCCGATCCGTCAAGCGCTTCAGCGCCGTCCCGGAAATCTGGATCGGGTCCGCATCCGTCGCCGCGCCATCGGGGAACACATGCGCGAACACCGGATACGTGTCCGAGACCACGCGCAACGAAGTCAGGCGCACCCGGCCCTTGGCCTCGTAGCGGCGGAACATCCAAGGCGGCACGCCGCCCCAGGCCCGCTCGACCAGCACGTCCGGCAAGGGCGCGGTTTGCACCGGATACAACTGCCCCGCCGTGATGGCCGCGCCCGCGCCGCCCGCGTCGAGATCCACGACCCACCGCGCGTGCGCCCCGGCGGCTCTTGGGATGCGCGTGACCGCCGCGCTGGCAATCGCAATCGAGCCGAGCGCTTCTCCGTCACCTATCAGGTTTAGGGCAATATCGCTGTAATCGCTGGCGAGCACCTGAACGCAGCCCAGCCGCTCGGGAACGAAGAAGGCATACGGCCTGGACCGCAAATTGTCCAGCGGCAAATGAATGACCTTATCGTCCACATGCGTCTCGTCCGGAAAGTGCAGCGCCACGCGCCGCGCCATGTAGTCCTCGCCCCCAAAGTCGAACTCGACCGAGCGCATCGGGGTCAGCGGATTGTACGGATTGCCCAGCGGTTCGCCGAGTTCGCCGTAGTTTTGAACGGAGGGCGTTTGTTCCTGGCCGTTTTCGACGTTGAACTCGTACCCGGTCTGGGACCCGTCCTGATAAACCACCAGATGTTGCGGGTTCCCGTCCACCACGAAGCCCGCCAACGTTTTGCGGGCGGGCAGTTCCCAGCGGGTATATAGCCAGTCGAACATATCCGAGCGCACGGCGGATAGCGTCTCGCCTTCAAACAGGCGCACCGTCTCGGGCATCAAATCGAGGCTTTCGACCAGCCCATCCGTGACAATATCCACCATCCACCGCGCCGACACCGGATTGCTCGCCGAGTTCCGAGGGAGCCGGAACGGCAAAGCGGACGCCACCGTAATGGCGGTGCCCACCGCGACGCCATCCGCGTAGAATTGCAGCGTGGTGGACCCCGTGGCGCCGGTTATCACCACCCGAGCCGCCGCAAAACGCCCAGCCGCCTGGAACCGGCAGCGGATGCCCCGCGCCATCGTCAAATCGCGCAAATGCAGGCCGTCCGGACCGACCGGATATTCCGCCACCGTATGCAGAATAGCCTCGTTGCACAGGTGGTTCTCGCTGGCTCCTTCGGCGCTCTGGAACGCCAACTGCACCCAGGACGCCATGCGTCCTGTATCCGTGGACTCCACATCATAGAGCCAGACCCGGTCCGCGCCCGCGATGGCCTCCTCGATCACCGGCGTCGTGCCGCCATCTTTCCAAAACCGGAACGTGCAGGCGCCGGACACTTGCGCCTCGATCCCCGACACGCGCCGAAACGCGGGCAAATCGTACTTTGTGTACATCCACGGGGGGATTCGCTGTTCCTGCGCCGTCAAACGCAGGCGGTCACCCTCGACAGCCTGACGCACCCACGGCTTAAGCACCAAGAGATGAACCCCGCATCCGTCCGAGGTATTATCCACGATCTCGACACGATGCAAAATGCCTTCCGGCGCGTCGAGTGGAAACGCGAACGGTTCGCCGCTCGTGATGTTATGGGTCCAAGCCAGCGTCTCCCCGTCCACATAGAGTTTCAACTGCAAATTGGAGCTATACGTGTCCGCGCCCACCAGCCCCGCCGCGAACCGGCCCCGGTCCAGGAAGCGGAAGTCCATCGAGCGCTTGATCTGCTCGCGCTCCAGCGCCACGCCCGTTTCCGGATTCACCGCGATGGCATCGGCCCCGCGCAGCACGATTTCCCGCACCAAGTAATCGCGGGACTCCGCCTTGACCCCGTCCGCGCCCTCGCCCGGCTTCACGAAATCAAACTGGACCCGCTTGCACCGCGTCAAATCCGGCACCAGTGTGCCATTGATTACCAGTTCGTTCCGCACCAGGTTGGCCGCAATATCGGCCGATGCGATCACCGTCAAATTCCCATCGAGGACCAGCCGCATATCGAAGTCCACCGCAGTCTCGGCTCCGGTGGTATCGTGAAAGCGCACTTCCATGGTCTTGAGCAGCGCCGGGTCCTCGAATTCGTAGGACTTGTACAGCCAAGGCGAAATCGGTCCCGCCTGCTTCTCGCGCAGTTCATCCTTCACCCACACGGTCTGTTCGGCGTACACCTGCAACCCGTCCACCGGGTCGAGTGTGGTGGCCTCTTCCGGGTGCGCGTCGAAATGCCACAGCGCCGCGCCGGTGGGGGCTTTCGCGCACGCATACGGCAGCCGGACCACGGTTTCGCCCGCGCCCAGCGTCAACGTGTACGCCGCTTCGGCTTCATCGGCGTCCGCGTAGACATCCACGACTGCCGTGGTGGCGTTCGGACGCGACAGCGACAGCGCCGCCAAGCGCGTCTTAGCCCCCAGCCGCGCCCAGCAGTTCCGGAAGCACGGCGTGTTCTGCGGCGTGAACGCGATATGCCCGTCCATCGCTTGCGGCTCGCGTTCGTACAATTCCAGGCCATGCACGGACACGCCCGCCGCGGGCCGAATCTCGATCTCCCACTCGGTGGCGGCGGGAAGCAACACGCCAGTCGTGGCCAAGCGAATGACCTGCCCGGCGGTCAACGTATACATGGTTTGCGCCACGCCGTCCGCGTACAGCGTCAAGTCCGCCGCGCCCGCCACGGGGGGGACCGCGACCGGCCCATACTCCGCGCTCAGCCGCGCATACGTCCAGCACACCGGCCCCGAGTACCGGAACACCCGCGACCGCCACAGCATGTTCGCCCCGTCCTTGTACGTCGTCAGTAAATCTTCCTTCGGATCGAGACGCAAGCAAGGCAGCGTCGGGTTTTCTACTGGTGCGTCCGGTTCGAGCACGGACATCATCCGGTACGTCAGGCCCACTAAGCTGCCGCGATCCGCCGTAATCACCGCGCCTTTCGGTTCCAGCAGCAGACAGCCATCCGCCCCGGACAACCACAATTGCGACGGCTCGAATCCGCTCCACTGCTCGCGCGTCAGCAACTTGTGCAACAGCGGTTCCGCGCCGCTGGGCGCCGCCGCCGAGATGCCGTCCACCGTCACGTAGTAAGCCCGATCCCCGATGCGCACCAGCCCCGCTGGGTTTTGCAAGCCCACACTCGATAGCAGGTACTTGTTCAGCTTGGCCGGGTCATTACCCACCAAAGCGTACACACAGCCGTCCCCGTCTGTATCGTCGGTGAACACGATAGCGCCATTGCCGACGATGACTTGCGCGATCACGTTCTTCGGAAGCGTGATTTCGTATTCGTCCGGATAGGCCCAGTAGCGGAAAAAGTCGCTGGGCCGGATCTTGTTGGCGTTATAGGTGATGGCGAAGTGCGCCGGATGCAATACACTGCCCGCCAGCAGCGCCGCCTTCTCTTCGGGCGTGCTTTCCGCCGTCAGGCCCGGCAAATTGCCGAAGGGCGGAATCTCTTCCGCGCCCGTCGGTTCTCCGGTGTCCACATACGTGGCCCCCGAGGTGCCCGCCAGTTCATCCGACAGCAGCCGGAAATCCTTCGCGTCTTTCGCCCCGGCCCGATAAATCCGGTTCGCGTCCGGTGTGTTCAATTCCACCACTTCGCCGGGGCGCACCAGAATCTCTTCGCTCAACTCGCTAGGCGGACCCTCGATAGTGGCCCCGCCTTCCTCGGTGACCTTCGACGCGACATAGTAGTAGAACCGCCGTTTCGGGTCCGCATAGTGCAGGTTGACCGTAAACTCGGCGTAGAACCCCGGAATCGGAAGGTACAGGTCGAATTCCGGCGCGTATTGCTCGTAGAAGTCCGGCCCGGCCACATCCTGGGTTTCCCAATGCCCGTAGCACTTGCCATCGTAGTACAGCGGAATATGGTGGGGCGCGATCTTCGCGTCGCTCGGCGTGATCGTGTCCGAATCGCCCGTGAGCACATCCACCGCACCAGGCGGCGCTTGCACATGCTGCAACGGCCCGCCGCTCTTGTACGTTATCCCGTCCACGGTGAACGTCTCGTTGTTCTCGAACGAGAACACATAGTTCGGGCCGGTCAACGTGGACACGCAATTGGCCGGCGCGCCGATCACCCAGCCCGCCGACGCGGGGAAGAGAAGGTCCGTGACGCCATACCGCGACTTCCAGCCCGCCGCCGTATCGGTCCAGGCCCGCAATACTAAACCCGTCTCGGTGTATTCGGCGTCATACTTCATCGGGAACGGGTAATAGCCCTTGGCCCGGTACGAGGTTTCCGGGTCGATGTACGTGCGCCACACCAGGCCCATGATCGCGTTGGGGAACCGCGTTCCGTCGCCTTCGAGCGCATCCCGCAAGAAGAAACCCGGCTTGCACTTGAATCCGCGCGCCTTCACCGTCACCGGGGCGGGCTGCGCAATGTACCGCACATCCCCCGCGGGCACGCCAGACAACAGTACGCCGTTGGCGTCGTGGTTGGTTTCGATGGCGTCCGAGGGAATGATGAAGGGCCGCAAGGCGCCCGTACGCACGTCCACATTGTGCGCGAATTGCGCCCCGTGCTCGGGAAGCAGGCCCGGAGCCAAGCGGGGCATCATCCCCCCGAACTTATCGAGCTTGATCATACGCCGTCCTCAATTTGAGAAAGAACTCCGCCTGCTGCCGGTTCGCCGGATCGTCCGAATCCTGAAACAGCGCCATGGACGCCACCGTATACGCCAGCGCGTACAATGTCGAATCGGGCGCGGTCAACGTCTCATTCAACGCGCTCGCGTTCGCTGGCGCTTGGTAGCCGCTATCCTCAAGAAACTGCCAAGGTTGCCGCGCATTCAAGTCCTGCAAGGCTTGATTCAGATACCCCAGCAAGAGTGTGTCGCTCCAGCGGTAGTTGTTGTTGGCGTCCGGCACATCGTCTTTGATCATGCCCCGCGCCAAATTCACCACGTTCTGTCCCGTCATCGCCATTTCACCATCCTCCCGGCAGCAGGACGTTGCGGGCCAAGTACGCATCTTCCTGGCCGTGGCGGAAGGAAGCGTCGCCCACCGCCATGCGGTAGTCCTGTTCGAACAGTTTCCATTCGTCGCTGTACCAAGGCGTGGAGCGCTGCCGCATCAGCCGCGCCAACGTCCCCGCCACAATCGCGTCCGCGAAAGCGTTCAATAACGCTGCGGGCATGTCCACAATGCTGATCCACGGCGCGAGAATCGCCTCGAACGCCAACGTTTGACCCGTCTCGGGCGCATACGGCAGTTCGATTTTATCCCGGTTCAGCAGGGTGTACTCGATGGACACCTCGTCCAACGTGGGCCGTTCCGTCAGTCCGATGACATCCGTACCCGACGTGCGCCCGATGGTGTAGACCTTATCCGTCGTGGTAGTGATTGCAACCGATTCCAGCCAACACCGCGTCTCCGTGAAGAAACGGCGCGCCGTCTCGGCGCACGCTTGTTTCACCAGATTCAACGGACAGTGGGGGATTCGGGGAACCACCAGGTTCAAGAGGTCGCGAATTTCAGCCGCCGGTACATCCGCCATTACGGGGTTACCTCCTGCGTTGTCGGTTCGGCGCCGGGCCGCGCCACCACCATGTAATAGACCGTGCCATGCGCCAGGTACACCGGTCCCCAGTATCCATTCGAGTTGCTCATGGCCAAAGCCCGCGTCACATAACTGCCCGCGTCGAACTCGGCCTTGCGGTAGAAAACAACCACGGCGTTGGCCACCGGCTGGTTCAGCGCGTCCTTGATCTGCAACACATTGTCGCCGCCGAAATCCTCATCCACGGCAATGGCCCCGTCTTTGGGCAGCGTGCCCGCCACCGCGTTGCGGATCTGATAGAGGCCGTCCGTGCTGGAGTCGAACGACGCCCCGCCTTGAATCGCCGTCAAGGCCGCAGTGACCGCCGTGGCCTGCGCCGCTGTCTTGGCCGCATCATACGCGCCTGTCAGCGCATAACCGGTCTTATCGTTACTCACGCCCACCGTCACCCGCCCGCTCGAATCCGCCGCAATCGCGTTGCCGTTTTTCAGGATGCCGCCCGTGACGGCATTCAATCCGGACGTACTCAAGGCATACCCCGTCTTGTCGCTGTTCGTTCCTACCGTCACCTTGCCATTTGCGTCGGCGGATATCTTATAGCCGTCCTTGAGCACCGCCACGCCCACTTGCGCAGGCGAGGCCGCGCTCTTCGCCGCGTCATAGGCCGCCGTGAGCGCATAGCCCGTCTTGTCCAGGTTCGACGACACCACCACGCTGCCGTTGGCGTCGGTATTCAGCGGCACTCCGCCATCGAGTACCTTGCTTTGCACCGCATCGAGACCCGCCGGTGTCAGCCCCACCGTTTGCCCCGTGGCCAGGCCATAACCCGCCTTATCGAGGTTGGTACCTATCGTCACGTTTCCGATGCTATCGGTAGTAATCGGGTGGTTGCTCGATACCACATGATCTTGAATTGCGTCGATGGCCGAGGCGGAAATGCCTACATTCCCGTCCCCATCGTTGGCGATAGGCGTAGCTGGATCGTCCAGCACTTTCGCGGCCACCGCGTTGGCGACCGCCTGCGCGTTGACGTTCGCGCTGCCGATGTCCTCGACCGCCTTGCCATACGTGTCCGCCCCGGCGGTTCCCGTCAAGTAGTTCCAAACACTCGTGGCCAGCTTGAGGAAATACGAGTCTTCCCCGTCGTCGATGGATCGCTCACCCTCGTAACTCCAAACCGCCTGCGCGGTAATAGATGGCGTCGTCGATATTTGCTCTGTGAGAGTTCTTTGTGGATATGCCCAGAAATCCGAGGCGGATAAAGTCATGGTTGTTGCAGAGGCATCCGTTATAGTTCGCACAGGATATTTCCATACATATTGCGGAAGTTTCTGCGATTCACCCCATATAATGTTTTGTTGTCTGTCGATTTGCTCCATATCGCTTGAAACGTTTTGAAAATCCTCGTGGATAACCTCTATGGCATTAGCAACCCTGGGCGGCAGGGTATCCAGCAACGTGTGTATCGAGTTATTGGAATCAACCAAAAGAGAACTAAAAGTACCAATTGAAGCGAAGATATTATCTATATCGATTTTTATCGGCGTTATGTTTTCATAAATGTTTTCCAGCCTGTATCCCGTTCCATGCGGGTTTTGGCCTAGATCGTAATTCCACACGTTTGTAGCAATACTGTCATAATCAATAGATACAGTACGTTCTCCTTCGTATTCCCACACCAAACCCGGCGTCTCTTGTTGAAGCTGATAAATCTCCAACAAATTAGTATAGATATTTTGAAGCGTATTGCTATCAATCAATCCATCTGGCGCGGCAGCCCACACCGCCGCCGGAATCGCTTCCACCTGGTCCGTGGTGGCTAGATAATCAATGGCATGGTCCATCGACACCAGATCGGCAATGATTACGCCCTGCGACTGCGCTGTAGCCAGTCCGGCCAGATCGCTCGTACGCGCGATGCCCGTCAAGTCGCATGGCGTGCTCCCGCTGCCACTGCTACAATCTATGCCCGCCACCGCGTTAAGCACAGTATTGATAGACGCTATGACTTGTTGCGTGAACGTATCCATATTCTGGCCGGAATTCTGCAATGCGGACAGCAATGATCCCGCGCTTCCGCCCGGACCCTGCTCCCAATGGCCCGGCGTATACAGGTCGCCCGCCACATAGATCGCTTCCGCGCCCGCGATGGGGTAGGCCCACACCGCCGCCGCCGTGTCCTCGGGCAACGCGCCAATCGTATCCGCCAACGCGATCACGTTATCCGCCACCCCCGCCACCTGACCCGATACGCCCGCCACCTGACCCGATACGCCCGCCACCTGACCCGATACGCCCGCCACCGCATCCCCCACTGCCGACACGTCGCCCGCCGTGGCCAGACCCGCCAGATCGCTCGCCGTCGCCCAATCCAGCGCCGGAGCCGCCGACCACACCGCAGCCGGA
>Ga0172369_10004387_pt1 | contig 17929 bp, 16 predicted proteins | sample LakKiv25m_FD_114539 | JGI IMG/M metagenome (GOLD analysis project Ga0172369, IMG submission 114539) | Freshwater microbial communities from Kabuno Bay, South-Kivu, Congo - kab_022012_11.25m | ecosystem: Environmental > Aquatic > Freshwater > Lake | place: Democratic Republic of the Congo...
CCTTATGGAAGCCAGCGCGGCATGAGGCCTTCCGCAAGGATAAACGGCTCATCGAAGCCGGGCTTCCAAAATCCAATCTCAGGTTTGTAGGCCGCGCCCAGCCTGAATTGCTGGAAGATCACGCCCTTTCCCCACAAATCCCAGCGCGGGGTTTGAACGGTAACCCCCTCCTGGTAGGCGATGACTGTGCCAGCCAGTATTTCGGGGTCCATCAGCCATAATCCCTGCGCGGGATCGTCCGGCAGCGGCCGCATCCCCATGATGAGTTGGTCTGCCTGTGTGGGAGACCAGGCCAGCGCACCATAGCCGAAATCCAAATCATCCTTCAACCCGATCAAATTACTGACCTCGCCGGTGGTGAAATCCGCCACGTTGACGACTGTCCGCAGGCCGAAAAGGGTGTCGGCGACATCCACGAAGGCAAACTTATCCCCATCCGGTGACCAGGTGAAGATGGCGCCAATCGCGCTGGGGAGCGGCGTCTGCTCGCCCGATTCGATGGAGACCACCCGAATGACATCCTGGAGACCGTCGAACGAGGACAATCTCATCCCATCCGGCGACCAGGCGGGGCCGTAGCCCAAAATCTGCGAATCGGCAAAGAGCGGGCTGTCCTGCCCGCTTTGCAGGTTGAAGATATAAATGCGCGGCGCGCCGGGCGAATCATTGGGACTGAGCCCGGGCGCTTCACGCGTATAGGCAATCTCCAGGCTGTCCGGGGAAATGGCCGGGGTGGAGCAGCGGCCTGCGCCACAATCGAGCAGGAGTCCTGGGGAGAATCCCCCGCGGTCCACCATCCATAAATCCAGTCCGTTTTGCGCGTTGAATTGGGAGAACACGATGAACTCGCCGTTTGGGCTGGCGTCAAAATCGAGGATACTTGTTTCCGCCTCGAAGAGGCGTTTCTCCGATTCTCCCTGCAGGCCGACGACCCATATTTCACTTTTGGATTCGGGCGAAGCCAGGTACGCAACCAGCGGCTGGCGCACCTGGAACACCCATGTTTGTCCATCGCGCAGGATTTCGCCCTGTTTCCCGATCATGCCCGGGTCGAGACGAAGTTCGTAAACGGTATCCAATTCCAAAGGCCGCGAGGGAACGAGGCGCAGGGTACGCGCGTCCGCCCAATCGAGGCGAATGTCCGTTTGCGGTTTGATCTCCACGAGTGGTTCAACCGCGCCTGATTCGACAGGAACGGAAAAGGTCAATGTGATCGGCGTAAGCGGGCCGGGGTTCAGGGTTTCGGTTTTGACGCGCACCCCGATTTGATGGCCGAGATAAACGACAAGGCCGATCAGCACGAGACTCAACGCGGATACGCCGAGCGCGGCGCGATCAAGGGATGATTGAAACAGGCGCATGTTCATGGGAAAAGGTAGGGTTGTTCCGGCTCGCGGATGGACTCAACCTTGTCGGCCAGTATCAGCGGGACTTTTAGCCCATCCAGTTCCGCCGCGTCCACGGGGCCTTCCACCTGCACCCAGGCGTTTTCCTCCAGCGCGTCAGCGCCGTCCCATTGCACAGGGATGCCGATTGCAAAGCCGTCGGCCGCGCAGCATGAAATCACAAAGCGGCTGACGAGGAACTGGCCTTCGGGCAGGTCGTCCGTACGATAGATAAAGCCCGTGACCTTTGCCGTCTGTCCGAGATACGGCGAGAGATCTTCTTCATAGTTGAAGATGCGAATCCAATCGAGGATGTTGCGCTGATCCGCGGTGACTTCGAGTTCGCGCGTGGCGGCATTTTCGCCGATCAATGGCGCGCTGACGTTCACCCCTTTTGAATCGATTGCCGTTGAATCGAGCGGACGCGCGGGAAACAAAACGCCGATGATCACCGGGATCAAAAGGATGGCGAGGTTGCCGGGCGGGGTTTGCGCGTGGTTGTGATCGTGGTCATGATCGTGTGCGTCTGTGGAACGGGGCTTGCGAAAGACGACCTGCGCCATGATCGCCAGCAGGACGATCCCAAGCAGGGTGAGCGGCAGGAAACGCAGGTTGATGTACCAGGTCAATTTGCCGCTGATCACCTTGCCCGCCAAAAACAGGCACAGGGCAATCAACGTCAAACCTTGATAGAGACGATAAAGTCGCGTGGGCATGGTTCACCTAGGGAAACAGATAATTGAACGTCAACCCCGCCAGCAGGGACATGAGCAGGGGCAGCAATACAAGATAGCCAACGGCGCGATTCCGGAATACCTGGCGATACATGAGCAGGCTTTTGATATCCACCATCGGGCCGAAAGTCAGAAAGGAAAGCACCGCGCCGAAACTGAACGAGCCGACAAAACCGAGCGCAACGAAGGCGTCCACCGTGGAGCAGATCGAAAGGATGAAGGCCAGCGCAAGCATGACCAGCACGGACAGGAGCGGGCCGTTCCCGATCGCGAGCAGGGTTCCCTGCGGAATGAACGTCTGCATCCCGGCGGCAAGCATCGCGCCGATCACCAGATAACGCCCCATCTCGAAGAACTCGTCCACGCTGACGAGAAATGCGCGGCGGATTTTTTCGGCGAACGATTGGACTGACTCCTCTTCGTGAAGGTGGACGTGAACGACCGGCATCAGCGGTTTTAGGATATTTCCCGCATCCTTCTCGACCGAGAACACGAGTCCCGTTACGACGGCGATTCCCAGCGTGACGGCAAGACGCCAGCCGAGCATTTCTCCCCACCCAAAAGCCGACGCGGTGCTGAAGATGACAATGGGATTGAAAACCGGCGCGGCCAGCAAAAATGCAACGCCCGCCGGGATGGGCAGTCCCTTTTGAAAAAGGCGGCGCGTAAGCGGGATCACGCCGCACTCGCAAACCGGGAACGCCAGCCCCAGCACGGCTCCCGCCAGGGCGGATGTCAGGTTTCCGCGAGGCATGAAGCGGGTCATCCATTTGCGGTCGAGGAAAACCTCCACAAGGCCGGAGGCCAGCGTGCCAAGCAACAGGTATGGAACGGCCTCGATAAAAATCCCCAGAAAAACAGTCGCGAAGACGGGCAGTCTCTGCCCGAGGGAAATAAATACAGAAAGAGGCAGGAGATTGAAAAGCAATACTGCCAGCGTTCCCAGCGCGATGACGATGACGAGCGGTCGGGAAATCTTTTGCGATGCCTGCATGATAGCCTGAGTATATGCGCGGGATATGACGCGTCAAGGGCGTTATCGATTCGTTCACTTTTCGATTCTGTGGGTCTTCAACCGAAAGATGTGTCGTATGATTGCCGATACAGAACAGCCATGCACATGCTTCAAGACTTGTTCGGTCAGATCATGTTGGACCTGGGAAATATGGAGGATGAATATCGCCGCGAGAATCTGCGATTTGATATTGCGCAGGCTGTTCTTGTCGCGGTCAGCGCATCCGCTGTCATAGCGGGCATTTTGTGGATGGACCATCTTTTCTATGAACATCACCCTGGTCTGTTCCGCTGGATGATCGGATATCGCGGGGCGTATGTCGTCTTTACATCCATTATTGCATATCTGCTGGTGAAGGTGCGCACGCCAAAATTGTTTGATGCCGCCTCATTCACGTGGCTGTTGTTCACCGCCGTCTACCTGATTCTGTTTAATTTCACGCGCCCGTCGGATTACCTGACCACGGTGTTCGATATCCTGTATCCTTTTGGGGTTTACATGCTTTCACCCCTGCGGCTCAAGTACACGTTTGCGCTGTCCGCCAGTTTTTCCCTCGGCACCCTGTTCGTGGACTATTTTTATAAAACCGGCATCCACCCACTCGTCCTGAATGCCGCGTTGATCTCGCAGATCCTGATCCACCTGCTGGGACTGCCCGCGGCGCTGCAGATCCAGTCCTACCGGCGCAGGTACTTCAAGTCCTACATCGACCAGAAGGATGCGCGCGAGATGGCAAATTACCTGATCAATATCGACGCGCTGACAAAATGCATGACCCGGCAATATTTTCTTTCGCTGGCGGAGAAGGAATTTGCCTGCAAGAAATTGCTTGAACTGCCCCTCTCCCTCCTGATGCTGGACATCGATCATTTCAAAAAAATCAACGACGCCCACGGCCACCGTGCCGGCGATAAAGCCCTGCAAAACTTCGCAGAGGTCGTTTTGGAACAAAAGCGCGCCCAGGATATTTTCGGCAGGCTGGGCGGGGAGGAATTCGGCCTGCTTTTGCCAAACACCACATTGGAAAACGCGCTGTCGGTTGCCCAGCGGATTCAGGGAATCTGGGCGCAATCGCCAATCATCGTTGACACCCAAGTCGTGCAATCCACCGTCAGCATCGGGGTGGTGGAGGCAAATCCATCCGACCTCTCATTCGATGAACTGCTCCATCGCGCGGATAATATGATGTATAAGGCAAAACGCCGCGGGCGCAACCGCGTGGCGTCGGAATAAAAACTCCCCCATCGTTGAAATGATGAGGGAGTTTTTATTGGGGGATTGTGTTAAGGCCGTGTGCCTTCAATCGGATAGCCCTGCGCGCTCCACTCCTTCAAACCGCCGGATACGCTGATGGCATTCAGGCCTGCCGCAAGCAGGATATCACGTCCCTCCTGGCTTCGGTTGCCGGAGCGGCAAATGACAACAATTTGCTCATCCTTCGGTAATTCACTGACACGGCCCTGTAATTGATCGAGGGGAATCAACGTGGTGTTTGGCGCGCGATATTCGTCCCATTCCTCCTGGGTGCGGATATCCAAAACAAAAGCCCCCTGTTCGTACAATTGATATGCCTGCTCCACATTGATTTCGGAGGCCTGTATCGCAGTGCTGCTCCCGCTTCCAGCCAGCGCAATCAGGATAACGATCAAGGCGATCATGGCGACAATACCGAACTGCACAGCCGGGCGGCGCAGGAAAGCAGACAGTCCGCTGCGGGTGTTGATACTGCGTTTTCTTCTTTGAGACTTTCTGGGCATGTTTCCTCGCATAATGAATTTTGGTTTGATGCGGTATGCATCAAATAGTTGCAACTCAAAATTCAGGAGTCAATGGGCTTTATTGGAACGATTGAACCGCGCTATCCAAATCCTGAAAAACCTGGGGCTGGAGAGCGGGCAATTTGACATGCTTGCAGGCCTGGTTGGATGCGTCTACATTGCCCTGCAGTTGCATGACAACGACCGGCACGCGGCCCTCCATTTTGGATAAAGTGATGAGCATGAAGTTTTCCTCCAATTCCTGATATACAGGTTGGATGTTTGGGACGGATGTAAACGTCATTTTACCTGAAATTAAATTCCTCGTAATGAATATTATCGGTTTTCACGCCCCTGGATTGGAAGGCTGACTGGAAGGCCTCCACCATTTTGACCGGCCCGCACATGTACACATCCTTGCCCGCGGCATCACCACTGATCGAGATAATCTTATCCGCAGTCAGGCGGCCATCCTTGCTGCTATACATAACGTGGGCGTTGAAATTTTTATGTAATTTCGACGCGTTCTCGATCTCAGCCACGAACAAGGCTTCCTCCGGCACTGCCACGGTATAGAAAAAGTCAATTTGATGATGCAGGTCGTCGAAATCCCTCAACCAACTCAGGAAAGGCGTAATCCCGATCCCGCCCGCGATCCACACCTGCTTCGCGCTTCCGGTCTTGTAATCGAATTCGCCATACGGGCCATCCACAAATGCAGTCGCGCCGGGTTGAAGATATTCATGCAGGTGCTGGGTCCAGTCACCGCTGGCCTTGATGGACACGCGCAGTTGGTCCTCGCGCGGCGCCGAACTGATGGTAAACGGATGCGGCTCCTCGAGGGTTTTATCGGAGTCAAAGTGGATGTAAAGAAACTGCCCGGCGCGATGGACCAGTTTCGAGGTCCGCCCTGAAGCGGGTCGAAGCGCAACCTCGACCGTCGTCCCGTTTAATCGCTTCACAGCCTCGACCTTATACGTTCCCCATTTCCTGAGTCGATTCCAGAGAAGTTCCTTGTTCAAATAAGCCAGCGCGCCGATGACCACGATCGTCCCAACGTAGCCAAAGACAACGGGCGCATGCAGGATCAACGGCTCAACCATCAGAGCGTGGATTGCGCCAAGGATGAAAAACACCCCCATGTATTTATGAACCCCGCGCCACTGATGATAGCGCAGGTTTGCGAACCTGCTGATCAGCGGCACACGCGGCGCGATGGTCAACAGGACCAGAATCAGCATGGACGGATATGCGAACCAGCCGATCCACACGCCCGGCCCGCCGGTTGGACTGGCTGGAACGATGATGAGATGAACCAGCAAAACAAGCAGGGCAAGGATCGTGATATTCTTGTGCGTGACGTACATGCGATCCAGGCCGCCGAAATAGGGCTCGAGGAAGCGCGGTTTGTTTGCAAGAAAGAGCGCGACGGCGATCAGGATCGTCGCGCTGGAGGAAAACGCCTCCGCCAGTACCTGCAAGGCAAAGTTCCCGGATTTCCCTTCGGTTGGTCCAAGGAAAATCCACAGCAGAAGATTCAGCAAAATGATCAGTGTAATACCGTAGTTTCCCATATTCCGTTTCATAAGGTCTCCGTAATAATAAAGAGCGATGCAGAAGGATACTGCATCGCTTGTGGACTGAAATCAATCCCTAGAAAGATCGAACCGCCGTCTGTAAATCGGTGTAAATTTCGAAAAATGTCGTAAATCCAACCATGTCCAGGATACGGATGACTTCGGGACGCGGGTTGAGCAATTTGATGTGTGACTGGATCCCGCCATCGCGGATTCGATCCATGGATTTCAGCGCAGCCCAGCCCTGATTGGGATCGGGCAATGCGTCCCCGCGCAACATCAATGCGACGGAATGGAGCGCGACCAGGCCTGCGCTGGAAATGTACGAGAGGCCGGCGGCGTCGATCAAAATATCTCGCGCGCCTGCCGCATGGACCTGCCCTGCTTTTTCGATCAATTCGTGAAAATTCTGCCCGTCCAATTTCCCATCAAGATGAAGCACGGTTACGGGCACACGTCCCTGTTCCTGGCTGGTCAAGATATTCATACAACTCTCCTCCGGTAAATTTTCCAATGACATGAAGCGCGTCCCATGGCTTGTATGTTAAGAATGGGTGGAACGGGTTGAATAAGATGAATAATTATACTGCCTTACGCTCCAATCGCGCCGCCCGGTGTTTCAATTCACTTGCCCAGTAGTCCTGCATGTATTTTGGCAGGTTTGTTTCACGCACACGTTCGAGCGCGGCCTTCGTCCACTTAAGGGCTTCGAGGGCGTCGCGATTCTTATGTTCGTGATATTTCGCCAGTTCCACAAAAGCATAGAGATGACCTTCCGCCGCCGCGGCTTCCCACAAGCGAATGGCCTGACCCAGGTCCCCGCGCTTTTTTTGCAGGATGGACAAACGCTTCACCGCGACGCCGAAATCCGCCTCCGTTAACCCGGACTCCAGTCCACGCTCGTACAGCCGCGCCGCCTCGTCCCAGTGGCCGAGGTCTTCGAAGAGTTTTCCCATGGCAACAAAATCAAGTCCATGCTCCACGCGGCCGGAATAGGGATTTGCCAGCAGGTCACTGACATGGGTAAGCAAAGCCGCCATCGCGACGACATCCATGGCGTTATGGTAGAACACGCCGTTCAGCGGACGCGCGTCGCCGGTGCGGAGATAATCAAAATACAACCAGGGGATCTCATAACCGGGCACCTCCTCGCTGGCGCGTGTCATGCCCAGAATATGTTCCTCGAGATATTTCAACGCGCGCGATGGAAGCCGGTCGCGCCACAGCCGCCGCGCAAGCGGAAGCAGGTCGAGATGGGCGTAGTTTTTGAACGGGAGGGGGATGCGATGTAACGAATACCGCGTGGCAAGCAGGGGCGCGTCGAAGGCTTTTCCGTTGAATGTGACAAGCGCCTCGCACGGGGCCAGGAAACGCGCCAGTCCTTCCAGCAGGGCCGGTTCCTCGGCGGGATCGCGCATGAAGAATTGTTGCAGGGCAAATTGCCCCCCCACAAAGCGGCCCACACCGACAAGGAACGCATACGTCCCGGTGCCGCCGGAGACGCCGGAAGTTTCAGTATCGAGAAAGGCATATTTATGGATGGACAGTTCGCCAAGGCGGGAGTCATTCGCCCATTGTGCGATGAGCGTGAAAGGGGGGACAGGAAAAATGGGGGCCGCGCCGTGATGATACACAGAGTCATAGTTTTGCTCCGCGATGAACACGTCGCCCAGGGGGGTGGGGTGAAACGCGCCAGCCACCACCGAATCAATCTCATAACGGGGTCCTGTCCGGGGCGGCGTGAGATGCATGGTCCCCACTTTAACGCCGAGGCTTTTTAGTTTATCGGTCAGGGAGGCTGGTTTGGCGGGGCACATCGGTTGCCTGATTATATCCAACCCTGCGCCCTGCGGTATGGTTTATTGAATGCGATCGTTAAGTTTGGAAAGATTCTTTGATACGACGACCTGCAGCGGCCGCGCAATAACGAACAACCGCCCCCAACTGGGATTCCCTTCGGCTTCGATGCACGTCTGGAACGTAACGCGGCGGTCGCCAAAATAGACAAGGCGGAAGAGGTTATCCGCCGTGATCACGGTACCGTCATCCAGGTTCCTGAATTCACTGTACGGGCTGTACGGATCAACGGCCTGGTAGCGCAAAAACTGTTCGACAACAAACTTTTCCACACGGCCATCCCCGTAAACAAGGCGCACCTCCTGCCCGGGAAGCAGGTCTGAAAACGAGGCGCCAGTCAGGGAATTATGGGCAAGCAGGCCCACATTTCCGACTTCCGCGGCCATGCCAAATTGTGTCACCGTGTTTTCGGCACTGGAAACGTATACCGCATTCCCGAAAGGTTGTTGTACAACCGTCAATGCAAATGCATCCACGGCATAGACGCCGCGCAAAGCGCCCGCCTGCCCATCCTGCACAGAGAGGACAAAACTGTTGAAATCGGGCAGGAGAGGCTGGGATTCGCCTTCCGCGTAAACATGAAGTGGATTGAAAAAGAGGGATGTGAGAATCACCGACAGGATGGCGATGCTCAGGTTGATTTTTGTGTGTTGGATTGATTTTATCGATGCCATTATCAACTCCTGGTTTGATAAAGGCATCCGGGCAGGCGCTTTGCCTCCTTGCGAGCATCCCCCAAGCGCGGGACTCGTTTTCGGCAGCCTGGCAATCATAATTGCGCTGTACGCAATGGTAGATCCATGACTTTGCGTCCCCGCCTTTCGGCGGGTTTGCCTTTATCGAACGAACCAGTGGTAACGTGCGGACAAACAAAAAGGGCCTGGTTTTCTGACCAGGCCCGCCGAATTACTCCCGCAAAAAAGTTCAAGAAGAAGTATGTGATCTTCGGCAGCCTGGCGATCATGGATGTGTTGCGCACATCTTTAGACCCGTGGCTTTGCGCCCCCGCCTTTGGGCGGGTTTGCCCTTTCGGATATTTTTCTACACAGCCAGTTTAGCATGGATTTGCAGATTCATTGCTTTTCAACTCGATTTGGACTTTTCATTTTAGTAAAGTGCCCCCTGCAAAAAACGCCCCACAGGCTTCATTCGAAGGCGGATCTCCCTCGAAAAAGCCTGCAGGGCGGTAATTCTATCCGGGTGAAATGATTACCAGATACGATCATTCAATCGGGAGAGATTCTTCGATACAACGACTTGCAGGGGTTCGGCAATGACGAACAGCCGTCCCCAACTTGAATTCCCATTGCCTTCAATACAGGTCTGGAATGTGACATGGCGGTCGCCGCGATAGACGAGGCCAAAGAGTTCCATTGCTGTGATGGTTATGCCGGTATCCAGGTTCCTGAATTCGCTGTATGGGCTGTACGGGTCGAGGGCCTGGTAGCGCATAACCTGGCTGACGACAAAACTTTCCACGCGGCCGTCGCCGTAAATGAGGTTCACTTCCTGCCCGGGCACAAGCATCGAAAAAGAACTGCCAGCGAGGTAGTTGTGGGCAAGCAGGCCGACATTTCCCACTTCGGCGGCCATGTTGAACTGGGTGACTTCATTGTTGTTGGTGGAGACGTAACCCGGGTATCCAGTCGGCTGTTGCACGATTGGCAAGGCCAGCGTGTCCGCCGCGTATACACCGCGCAGAACATTTGCCTGCCCATCCGTGACCGAGAGGACAAAACTGCCAAAATCGGGCAGGGGCGAAATTATCTCGCCTTCTGCGTACGCGTGGATTGGGGTGAAAAAAAGGGAAGTAAAAACCGCCAGCAGGATGCTGATATTCAGGCTGAACTTCACTCGTTTGATCGATTTTACAGATGCCATTGTCAACTCCTTGTTCGACAAAGGCGTCTGATTGGGGCGTGGAAGGGGCGAATTTCAGCCCATATACGCGGGATCAGGGAAACGAGTGACTCGTCTTCGGTGGCCTGGCGATCATGGAAGCGCTGTTGCGCAACTTTAGATCCAAAGCTTTGCGTCCCTGCCTTTCGGCAGGTTTGCCTTTATCGAACGAACAGGTGGTAAGGTGCCGGAAAAACAAAACGGGCCTGTTTTTTCCAGGCTCGCCGCATCAAAATCAATGTATATTCTTCGGCGGCCTGGCGATCATGGGTATGCGATTGCACACCTTTAGACCCTTGGCTTTGCGTCCCCGCCTTTCGACGGGTTTGCCATTATCGGACGTTTTTCTACTGTCATAGTGTAGCACGGATTCAGGGATTTGGACTTTTCAATTTAGATATGTGCCTCTGATAAAATCCTCATGCCAAATGGCGGTTAATGCAGTTTGCAGTTTGTTACCGTATAATGGGCGGGAGAATAACTGACTGGAAACCACCCATCCATGAACCGCCTTTCTGATTTATTCACCCAACGCATCAAACGCGGACTTGTCCGCAGGCTCAATAATCTAAAGATCGCATCCGTGGCGCGGGAGGTGTCCCGCAAGGAACCGCAGCCAAACGGCGCGCCTGTCGTCTTCTTCAAGGCATCCACCGGCATCGATGATCTCTCGTGGAACAGCGGATTCCATCTGCTGGTGTCATGGGCATTCCGCTTGCAGGGAATCCCTGTGGTCTATTTTGCATGTGACTCCGGCATGAGTCATTGCGTGCTTGGGACGAATCGTGACAACGTGCAAAAGGAGCCGCCGTGCAAGTCGTGTGTGTATCAATCGAAAACGTTGTATGCGGGGGAGCGGTCAAAGGTCAAAGGTCAAAGGTCGGGCGTTGCGTGGTTTAACTATCAGCGTGAACCAAAACTTGCCGAAGCAGTAGCCAACCTCCCCGTCGAGGAGATGATGCGTTTTGATTGGGAGGGGATTCCGCTTGGGGCATTATGCCTGCCCGGGCTGAGATGGGTACTGAGAATCCACCATCTGAATGACGATGAATCGACGCGTTATCTTTTCAGGGAATATATTTTATCGGCATGGAATATAGCGCGGAAGTTTGGCGCCCTGCTCGATCAGACCCAGCCTCGGGCTGTTCTCGTTTTCAATGGACAGTTCTTCCCCGAAGCGACCGCGCGTTACATGGCTCATCAGCGCGGACTGCGGGTCATCACGCATGAAGTGGGCTTACAGCCTGCAACGGCGTATTTTACCGAAGGCGAAGCGACGGCGTACCCAATCCACATCCCTGATGATTTTGAAATGAACGATGAACAAAACACAAAACTGGATGCTTACCTTGCGAAGCGCTTTCAAGGCGACTTCACGATGGCAGGCATCAAGTTTTGGGCGAACATGAAGGGACTCGACGAGTCGTTTTTGAAGAAGGCCGCGGGCTTCAAACAGATCGTGCCTGTGTTTACCAACGTCATCTTCGACACCAGCCAGCCGCATGCCAACACCGTTTTTGAAGATATGTTCGACTGGCTGGATATGACGCTGGAAGTCATCCGCGAACAGTGCGACACGCTGTTTGTGATCCGCGCGCACCCCGATGAAACCCGCGTCCGCAAGGCCAGCCGCGAGACGGTGGCGGGCTGGGTCGAAGCGCGCCGCGTGACGGATTTGTCCAACGTGGTTTTCGTCCCGCCGCAGGAGACGCTCAGTTCGTATGAGTTGATCTCGAAGTCGAAGTTCGTGATGGTCTACAACTCGACAATCGGACTGGAGGCTTCGATCATGGGCGCGGCGGTATTGTGCGCGGGCAAGGCGCGTTTCACGCAATATCCGACTGTGTTCTTTCCGCAGACGATTCAAGATGTAAGGGGAAAGATGAAGGAGTTTTTGGCGGCTGATTCGATTGATGTCCCGCTGGAATTCAGGCGCAATGCACGCAGGTTCCTGTATTACCAGTTGTTCAGAACATCATTGCCATTTGGGAAGTTTCTTGAGCCGTCCGTGAGAACCACACAGACGAGGTTGAAGTCGTTTGAGTTGGAGGAATTGACAGGTTCGGAGTCGGTGAAGGTGATTACGGATGGGGTGTTGGAGGGCGGGGATTTTTTGTTGACTGCGTAAAACCCGATTTTCTTCGAAATCAACGAAATACCAGTTCGTGCAGGCAGTGTAAAAATACCAGTGAACGACAGCCGAATCAAAATCGGGTTCGTCGGGCATAAGATTCTCCTTTACCGGACAATGCATTATGCAAGCCTGATAGTTCCTGAGAGTGATTTTTAAACACATTTCTAACAATCCCTCTGTAGAATACGACCATATGAAAAATACTGGCATTGGCCAACATTAAACGGAGTTAAAAAATGAAATGGCAATGGAAAATCGGTCGCTTCTTCGACATTGACGTGTACATGCACGCCACCTTTTTACTCTTGATCGGTTGGGTGGGCATTTCGCATTGGACGGAACAGCAGAGCGTGGCCGCCGTGCTTTCGGGCATCGCTTTCATTCTGCTTCTGTTCGTCTTCGTAGTGATGCACGAATACGGTCACGCGCTGACCGCCCGCAAATTCGGCATCAAGACGCGCGACATCACGCTCTATCCCATCGGCGGGGTGGCGCGGCTGGAACGCATGCCCGAGAAACCCATCGAGGAATTGTGGGTCGCGCTGGCAGGTCCCGCGGTGAACGTGGCGCTGGCGATCCTGCTCTTCGGCTGGCTGTTCGTGACGAACACCATCGAACCGTTGGGCGGACTCACCGTCTCGAGCGGATCCTTCCTCGAGCGCCTGGCGGTCGTGAACCTGTCGCTGGTTCTCTTCAACCTCATTCCCGCCTTCCCCATGGACGGAGGCCGCGTCCTGCGTGCCCTGCTCGCCATGCGCATGGAATACGTCCGTGCCACGCAAATCGCCGCCAATGTGGGGCAGGGCATGGCCTTCCTGTTTGGCTTTTGGGGTTTGTTCAACAATCCCATGCTGCTGTTCATCGCCTTCTTCGTGTGGATCGGCGCTTCGCAGGAAGCCAGCATGGTGCAGATGAAAAATTCCATCAGCGGAATCCCCGTCACCCGCGCCATGATGACCGATTTCAAGTCCCTCTCGCCGCGTGACAGTCTCGCGCAGGCGGTGGCTCTGCTCCTCTCCGGCTCGCAACATGACTTCCCCGTGGTGGACGCGAACGGACAGGTGGCGGGCATCCTCGAACGCGACCGCTTCATGACCGCCCTCGCCCAGCACGGACAATCCGCGGCGGTGCTGGACTTCATCCGCCGCGACCTGCCCTCGGTCGACTCGTACGAGATGGTCGAGATGGCGCTGATGCGTTTGCAGGAGGCGGGTGCGAAGACCCTGCCCGTCATGCACGCGGGACAGTTCGTCGGTCTCATCACAGCCGAGAACATCACCGAGTTCCTGATGATCCGTTCCGCCCTGCGAACCGCAGGCGGGGTCGTGGGAATATAGTCTTCTCATTCGATGAACGCGGATACAATCAAGTCATCCGCGTTCATTTTTTTTCTGGTGAATCATGACAAACTGGCATCTCGCTTCCATCGAACAATCCCTGAACGAACTTGCGGCTCATCAAGAGCGCGGCCTCACACAGGCCGAGGCCGAAACGCGCCTCGCCCAATATGGCCGCAACGAACTCGTCGAAAAAGGCGGACGCACCCCGCTGAAAATTTTCTGGGAGCAGATTACCGCCACGATGGTGCTCATCCTCATCGCGGCCGCGGTGGTGGCGGGATTGCTCGGCGACACTAAGAACACCATCGCCATCGGCGCCATCGTTTTGCTGTATGCGATTCTCGGATTTGTGCAGGAATACCGCGCCGAACAGGCGATTGCCGCGTTGAAGAAATTATCCGTGCCAGAAGTGCGCGTCATCCGTGACGGGAAACTGACTCCGTTATCTGCGCGGGAACTTGTCCCAGGCGACATCCTGCAACTCGAGGCAGGCAACGTCCTGCCCGCGGACGTGCGCCTGCTCGAAGCGGTCAACCTGCGAATCCAGGAGGCCGCGCTGACGGGTGAGTCCGAACCCGTCGAGAAGCAGACCGCCGCACTATCAGGCGACGACCTTCCGCTCGGCGACCGCCGCAATATGAGTTACATGGGCACCATCGTCACGCAGGGACGCGGGCTGGCGCTGGTCGTCGCCACGGGGATGCAGACCGAACTCGGAAGAATCGCCAATCTCATCCAGCAAAGTGACGCGGGGCAGACGCCTCTCCAAAACCGCCTCGACCGACTTGGAAAAAATCTCGCCATCGTGGGCGTGGTCATCGCGGCATTCATCGCCATCCTCGGCCTCTTGCGCGGCGACGAGTTGCGTCACATGCTGTTGACCGCGGTCAGTGTGGCGGTGGCCATCGTCCCCGAGGGATTGCCCGCCGTGGTCACGATCACGCTGGCGCTCGGCGCCCAGCGCATGTTGGCGAAGAACTCCCTCATCCGCAAACTGCCCGCCGTGGAAACCCTTGGCTCGGTGACGGTCATCTGCTCGGATAAAACAGGCACGCTGACCGAGAACCGCATGACCGTCGTCGTTTTGGACGTGGCGGAACATGAACTCGATTTGACCGAGGAAGTGGACAAACAGGGTTCGGTGCGCAAGGTTGACCTGAAAGAAAAGAAGAAAGATGAAAGAGCGGTTGCCAGCCTGTCACTACTCGCCATCGGCGGCGCGTTGTGCAATGACGCGCAGTTAATTGACACGGGCGACGAACGCTTTCACACGCTCGGCGACCCGACCGAGGGCGCGCTGGTGGCGGCCGCGGCCAAGATGGGATATTGGAAAACATCGCTGGATTCGTCCTTCCCGCGCGCGGCGGAATTGCCCTTCGACTCGGACCGCAAACGCATGACCACCGTCCATCATCTCGGTCAATATGACCCGACGGTTCTCGCGGGGCTGGAGATCGGCAGTCACCGTTACATCGCCTTCACCAAAGGAAGCGTTGACGGATTGCTGGGGCTGTCGAACCAGGTTTGGGTGGACGGTCAAGCCCGGAAAATGGACGACCAGTTCAAGGTCAGGATCGAAGCGGCGAACGAGCGTCTCGCCAAAAAGGGGATGCGCGTCCTCGGCGTCGCGTTCCGTCTGCTGGATCAGATCCCCGATGTCATCCAAACCGATCTGGAACAGAACCTGACTTTCATCGGCCTGTTCGGGATGATTGACCCGCCGCGCGCGGAAGTGAAAGATGCGGTGGCGATCACGAAGTCTGCGGGCATCCGCACGGTGATGATCACGGGCGACCATCCGCTGACGGCGGCGGAGATCGCGCGGCAACTGGGCATCGCCGAGACGGGACGCGTGTTGACAGGCGCGGAGATCGAAAACCTGTCGTTCGATGAATTGAAAAATATGGTGGACGAGGTGCAGGTCTTTGCGCGCGTGTCGCCTGAACACAAACTGCGAATTGTGCAGGCGTTACAGGAGCGCGGACACATCGTCTCGATGACGGGCGACGGCGTGAACGACGCGCCTGCGCTCAAGCGCGCCGACATCGGCGTGGCGATGGGCATCACGGGCACGGACGTGTCGAAGGAAGCCGCCGATATGGTGTTGCTCGACGACAACTTCGCGACCATCGTCAGCGCGGTGAAAGAGGGGCGGGTGATCTATGACAACATCCGCAAGTTCGTGCGCTTTAGCGTGGCGGGGAATATCGGCAAGGTTCTGGTGATGTTGCTCGCGCCGTTTTTGGGCAAGCCGATTCCGCTCCTGCCGCTGCAGTTGCTGTGGCTCAACCTGTTGACGGATGGCCTGCTCGGACTGGGCATCGGCGTGGAGAACGCCGAGAGCGATACGATGAAGCGTCCGCCGTACTCGCCCAGGGAAGGCGTATTCTCGCGCGGCGCGGGCGTGCAGGTGATGTGGGTCGGCGCGTTGATCGGCGCCCTCGCGCTGGGACTTGGTTCGCTGTACTTCTTCACAGGCCGTGAGCAGTGGCAGACGATGGTCTTCACGTCGCTGGCGTTCATGCAGGTCTTCCAGGCGCTGGCCTCGCGCTCAGCCAAAGATTCGCTGTTCAAGATTCGCCTGTTGAGCAATCCGTTGCTGGCGGGCATGGCGCTGATCGTGGTCGCGCTTCAACTGGCCGTGCTCTACATCCCGTTCCTGAGCGCGTTCTTCAACGTAGTTCCTCTGAGTTTGTGTGACCTGTCCATTGCGGCAGGCGCGGGAGTCGTGGTGTTTGTGGTGATGGAGGTGGAGAAGAGAGTGAACAGTAATCAGTGATCAGTAATCAGTTTTCAGTGACCAGAATACCCGTCTCATGCGAGGCGGGTTCTTGAGAAAACAACCACGCCATTTCAGGGGTTGCGCCGCGCTTACCGCGAATAATTTCGTTAATCCGCTAAGGTTGTGATGGAAACTGATGGGATATAATCATTACAGGAGAAATCACCATGCCAATCCTGTCAATTTTCTACGGCATTATCGTTCGCATGTATTATGCCGACAATAAACAACACCATGTTCCTCATATTCACGTGGAATTTGGCGACGAGAAGGCTGTTTTCAGTATTGAGGACGGCAAACTGCTGGCAGGAAAATTCCCCAAGAATAAAACGCGCCTTGTGGAAGCGTGGATTGAAATTCACAGGGAGGACTTAAAAGCAAATTGGAAGTTGGCGGTTAAGGGCGAAGAAGTCTTCAAGATTGACCCGCTGAAATAGGAGCAAACATGAATCCTTACGTGAAATCCGTCAAGCCGCAGGAAAACTATTGCCTGTTATTGACCTTTGACAACGGTGAAAAGCGTCTTTTCGACCTAAAGCCCTATTTTGATAAGCCAGTTTTCGCGCGCTTGAAAAATGAGGCGCTATTCAAAACGGCGCGGGTGGCGTCAGGCTCGGTGGAATGGCTGGGCGAAATTGACCTGAGTTACGACACACTTTATCTTGAAAGTAAGGCAATCAAGGCGGTTCAGCGCAAGCCGGCACAGCGGAAGAAAACTTTGGGAATGGTCCCCGTCCAAAAGAAGAAATCCCAAATAAGGATTGCGGCAAAATGAAAAGAAAAACCGTCTCGTGATGAGGCGGGTTTTGGTTTAGTCATAGACCTGACAGGTTTCATCGGGTAGCGAGTCGATTCGGATTCCGTGAATCAAAGTCGTGCTGGTTGATCAAGGCTCTACGGAAACCTGTCAGGTCTCCTTCGCCTTTTCAATTGCGTCTTCAATCTCCGCAATCAACCCTTTCGTTCTATCTTCCTTATCCTTCGCCCGCCCCCCGTAGGACTCGAAATTGTGCAGGGCGGACTTGGCGTAGAGCAACCCATGTCTCAACCATGATTTTCCCGATTTGCCTGATTACCTTGATTTGCAAGACTCCAATCATGGTAATCCCCTAATCCTTCTAATCATGGTTAAGAAGTTTCTCAATCCACTCAATCAACCCCTTCGTCTCATCTTCCATCTCCTTCGCCCGCCCCCCGTAGGACTCGAAATTGTGCAGGGCGGACTTGGCGTAGAGCAACCCATGTCTCAACCATGATTTTCCCGATTTGCCTGATACCCTTGATTTGCAAGACTCCAATCATGGGTATCCCCTAATCCTTCTAATCATGGTTAAGACGCCCCTCAATCTCCGCAATCAACCCTTTTGTTTTATCTTCCTTATCCTTCGCCCGCCCCCCGTAGGTCTCGAAATTGCGCAGGGCGGCGCGGGCGTAGAGCAGCGCGTCGGA
>Ga0172369_10004392_pt1 | contig 17922 bp, 10 predicted proteins | sample LakKiv25m_FD_114539 | JGI IMG/M metagenome (GOLD analysis project Ga0172369, IMG submission 114539) | Freshwater microbial communities from Kabuno Bay, South-Kivu, Congo - kab_022012_11.25m | ecosystem: Environmental > Aquatic > Freshwater > Lake | place: Democratic Republic of the Congo...
GCCCGCCAATTCATTGGCTGGGTCTTAAGAACCGTTGCGTTTTGACACGTTACCTGTGATTGGCGCCAAGACCCCGCGCTAAATCCATGATATCACGAGAAAGATCCAGCCAAGGATGCGCCCCTTGGTCGGCCGAAGTTGACAACGGCAAGACGGCACCACATCGTTGCCTGACGACGAACGGGCCGATGCCGGATCGTCGGCGAGAGTTGATGTGGACCAGGCAAGAGATGAAAGTCAAAGACATTTCAAGCGCGCCGCACCGCCGCCGCAACCCGCTGACGGGGCAATGGGTGCTGGTCTCGCCGCAGCGTCTGGCGCGGCCGTGGCAAGGCCGGGTGGAGGCGGATGCAGGCCCGGCGCGCCCGGCGCACGAACCGGGCTGCTACCTGTGTGCAGGCAACTGTCGCGTCGGTGGCCAGATCAACCCGGCGTATACACAGACGTACGTCTTTGATAATGACTTTCAAGCTCTGTTGCAAGACGTGCCTGAACTCAGCGACGACGATCCCCTGTTCACACGCCGGAGCGTGAGCGGCCTTTGCCGTGTCCTGTGTTACAGCCCGCGCCACGACCTGACGCTGGCCCAGATGGCACAAGACGCGATTCGCGGTGTCGTGGACCTGTGGGCTCAGCAACTTGCCGAACTCGGCGAGCGGTTCAAGTGGGTGCAAATATTTGAGAATAAAGGCGAATTGATGGGTTGCTCCAATCCCCATCCACATGGTCAGGTTTGGGCGATGGGCGCGCTGCCGAACGAGGCGGCGCAGGAAGATCGCCACCAGGCCGATTACGCGGAGCGAACGGGTCGCGTCTTGCTGCTGGATGTTGCGCAGCGCGAGTTGGCCGATGGCAGCCGCGTCGTCGTGGCCAACGACCACTGGATTGCCATCGTGCCGTTCTGGGCGATCTGGCCCTTCGAGACGCTGGTGCTGCCGCTGCGTCATGTGGCGCGGCTCACGGACCTGATGGATGCCGAACGCACAACGCTGGCCGATCTGCTCAAGCGGATTTTGTCCAAATATGACAACCTGTTCGAGACGTCGTTTCCCTACAGCATGGGCTGGCACAATGCGCCTTTCGAAGCGGGCGCGCAGGCGCATTGGCAAGCGCACGCCCACATCTATCCGCCGCTGCTGCGTTCGGCCACCATTCGCAAGTTCATGGTGGGATTCGAGTTGCTCGCCGAGCCGCAGCGCGATCTGACGCCAGAGCAGGCGGCCCGGCAGTTGCGGAGCCTGCCGGATAGTCAACTCTTGCGGTTGTCGGATCGACGCCTGGAAGATGCCGATGACCGATGACTGGGTCCATGGCCTTGCCCCTGTGTACGGTTCGCAAACACAGGTCCAGGCAGCGCGGTACCGGCGTCTGGCGACGCGCCTGTGCGAGGCGGGCGCACGCATCGACGGCTTTGCGTCTGCGCCCGGGCGTACGGAATTGGCGGGCAACCACACAGACCACCATCGCGGTCGGGTCTTGGCCGCGGCGGTCGAGCTGGACACCGTGGCGGCGGCAGCGCGCCGGCAGGACGGACGCATCGTCTTGCGCTCGGAAGGGTTTGGTCAGGCATCCGAAGTCGATCTGCGGGAGGGTCTGGAGCCCGTCGAGGGCGAGCGCGGCACCACCTCGGCACTCGCGCGCGGGGTGGTCGCAGCCTTTGCAAAACGGGGACTTTGCGTCGGCGGTTTCGACGCCTGGGTGGCCAGCGATGTGCCGGTGGGTGCGGGCCTGAGTTCGTCGGCCGCCATCGAAGTCTTGTTGGGCACCGTGCTCAGCGGCCTTTACAACGATGGCGCAATCGCCGCGCCGACGCTCGCCTGCGTGGGCCAGGAAGCCGAGAACCGGCATTTCGGCAAGCCATGCGGGCTGATGGACCAGATGGCCTGTGCGTTGGGCGGCGTGGTGGCCATCGACTTCGAGCATCCGGCAGCGCCGCGCGCAGCGCAGATTCCGCTGGATTTGAGCAGGTTTGGCCATCGGCTGGCCGTCGTCGACACGGGCGGCAGCCATGTGGATCTCGCGGAGGACTACGCGGCCATTCCGGGCGAGATGCGCGCAGTGGCCGGCCTGTTCGGCCGGGAAGCGCTGCGGGGCCTCACCGCGCAAGCGCTCCAGGCGCAGGCGCCGGCCATTCGGCGCGCGCTGGGCGACCGCGCCCTGCTGCGCTCCCTGCACTTCGTATGGGAGGACGCGCGCGCGGCAGAACAGGTCGACGCCTTGCAACAAGGTGACTTCGCGTGCTTTCTTGGGCTCGTGCGGGCTTCGGGCAACAGTTCGATGCGCTGGCTGCAGAATGTCATCCCCGCCGGCGCCGTAGCCGATCAGGGCATGGCGCTGGCGCTCGCCCTCACCGAGGCGTTTCTGCAGGGCCGCGGTGCCTGTCGCGTGCATGGCGGTGGCTTTGCCGGCGCCATCCAGGTCTGGTTGCCGGATGGCTGCGAGGACGCCTACATAGCCTTGCTTGAACCGATCTTCGGGTCTGGTTGCGTCCGGCCCTTGTCGATCCGACCCGCCGGCGCTGCATGGATTCCCGTACGAGGCATGGAATCACTTTGAGATCCAAGTCTCAAGGCAATGGTGGTTCCCACGTCCCCTGCACCCACGCCTCCTGCGCCGCGGGATACGCGTCCTGCAACGCCCTGCTGACCGCACGTTCTCCGGCCACCGCTGCATAGACGTCCGCTGTCGGTCTGCGCACGCGCAACTTCATAGGATCCTTGGGATCCACGGCATAGAGCCCGGTCTTGATGCGCATCCCGCGATTCCACTCGTAGTTGTCCACCATCGACCAGACGAAGTAGCCGCGCACGTCCGCGCCCTGCGCGATCGCCCGTGCCAGCCAGGTCAGGTGGCGAACGTAATAGGCCTTGTCGCCCTCGGGATTCGGCGCCTCGGAGTTCCAAATCGTACCGTTCTCCGTAATGAACATCGGGATGTGATAGCGTTGCCACGCGAATGTGACGTCCTCGAAGATGCCGTGCGGGTAGGCTTCGGTCGACCCGAGGCTGGTGGGGTCGAACGTGGAAAGCGGAGTAAAGTCTGGAAGGACAGGCGCATCCGCGCCGGTCACTGTGATGCGGACGTAGTAATTGATGCCCAGGAAATCCATGCGCCCGACCAGATCAGGCTCCAGCACCTGCTTGCCTGACAACGCTGCGTCGCGCTTTCCGAGGATGATCGCGTCCAAAAACGCCAGGTTCCACAGGTAGAACACATTGCGCGCCGCCGCCACATCCAGCGCCCGGTTGGGGTCGGCCGCTCGCACCGGCGCCATTGCGTAGACAAGGCCGACGCGGGAAGTCTGACCGTCACCGTCTGCATCCACTTTGTCATGGGCTTTCACGGCATCGTACATGCGTGCGTGAGCCGTGATCAGCGCATTCAGGACGATCTTGGCCTCGACCTGGCGCAGCATGAGCGCAGGCGGATTCGAGCGCTCATCGCTCGGCAGGATGTAGCCGGGCAGTACGACGGCGAGAGGCTCGTTCTCCGTCGCCCACAGATCGACTTCGCCACCGAATTCCTCGGCGCAAAAACCGGCGTACTTGCTTATTTCCTTGATGGTGCGATCCGCATCGACCCAACCACGCTTGGTGCAGTGGGCGAAATCCTGGTGGCAGGCCACGCCATCGTGGATCCACAATGGAAGCGTGTAGTGGTTGAGTGTGACAAGGGGCTTCAGGCCGCGTTTCTTAAGCGCTGCGAACAGCGTGTGATACCAGGCGAGCGCGTCGGGGTTGGCGAGTTGCTTGAGGCTTTCGTAGCCCTCGACGCCGTCGGTGGCCGTCGGAAACAGCCGACTCCACTCGATGGACAGGCGAAACGCATTGTTGTGCAAGGCATTCTTTGCGAGATCCAGATCCGACTCATAGCGTTCGCGAAAACCTGGGCCTGCAGAGGGCGGCTCGATGTTGGCGAACAGGTGCGCCCCACCATCGGCCTGGATGGCCGCCGAAGTCACGAAGGCATACCAATCCGAGTTGGGATCCTCGCAGATCGACGCCGGAAGGGTCGGACAGCCCATCTCGTGTTGGAAGCCAGCCGAAGCCGTGCCGAACAAGAAGCCGGACGGGAACTTCAGCGAACCGGAATTCGCGATGGGCTCGGCGTTGCCGCCGCAGCCGGCGACGATTGCCGTAAAGATTACGTAAATTCGTATGCTTGTCATTCGCTCTTGTCCCGGCCCAGCCAGCCGACTGCCGTGAAGACCGCGCCAAAGAGACCCATGATGGCGCCCCACCACAGCGCCGGGCGGGTCTCGGCAAGGACGGTGGGGCGCGTCTGCTCCAGCGTGCCCCCGACGATGACCAGGACGCCGTAGACCAGCAGAATCACACCGACAAAGAACCAGATGGGCAGCGGTTCGCGCGGTCGGCTCGTGGGTTCCATCCTGGGCTCCTTGTTCATGTTGATTGCTCCGGCTCCGGCTCCGGCTCCGCGATATTGTCCTAGCGAAACACCACGTTCAAGGCGACTAACGCAACAAAGGCGGCGCCGGCCCAGAACGCCGGCTTGCCGTACCAGACAACGTTGGAATCATCCGTTTGTGCTGTCAGGCCCTTGACCAGACCCTGCAATTCGGCGTCGCTCTTCGCTGTCGTCACCAGGGAGATCGCGACCGTGACGCCAAAGCAGGCAATCCAGGCCCAGATGGCCTGCCAAAGGTTGCGCGTCATGTCGGAGGGATGGTCGGCAAACGTCAACATCCTGGCCATTCCCGGCGCGAACAGACTGAGTTTGAAGCCGAGAAAGATGGAGAACGACACCGCCATGCCGCACAAGAGGCCATAGAAGGCGCCGTGCGAGGTCGTGCGCTTCCAGAACATGCCGAGCAGCATCGTGGCAAAGAGCGGTGCGTTGACCCACGAGAAAATCGCCTGGATGTAGTCCATGATCGCGTTGAATTGCATGGCCAGATAGGCAGTTGCCACGCTGAGCAAGATGCCGACGATGGTGGTGACGCGGCCGACCCACAAGAGCCGCGCATCCGTGGCGTCCTTCTTGATGACGGCGCGGTAGATGTCGTAGGTGAAGACGGTATTGAAAGCGCTGACGTTTCCTGCCTGACCAGCCATGAAGCCTGCGAGAAGGGCCGTGATTCCGAGACCCACGAGGCCGGTCGGGTAGTAGCGCACGATGAGCATCGGCAGCGCGGCGTCGTACCAGGTCTTGGTGGCGTCGGTCGGATCGGCGGGCATGACGAAGCTGCCGTCCGCGCGAATACTGAGCTTGTACGCGACCATGCCGGCGATGACGACGATGAACGGCAGCGCCATCTTGAAAAACGACGCGGTGATCGGCGTCAGGCGCGCCGAGCGCAGATCCCTGGAGGAAAACGCGCGCTGCACCACGAGAAAGTCCGTCGTCCAGTAGCCGAACGACAAGACGAAGCCCAAGCCCATGACGATGCCGGGCCAGGTGACGCCCATGGCGTTGCTGGCGGAATCGCCGGTGGTGCTCCACAGCGACGCCATGGCGGGCGGCAGGCCGGCAAAGACCTCGCCGATGCCTCCCATCTCCATGATTCCCAACACGGAAACCAGGAACAGGCCGGCCCAGATGAGGAAGAATTGGACGATCTCGGTGAAGATCGCGCTCATCAGGCCGCCGAGTGTGATGTAGCAGGCGATGCTGGCTGCGGAGACCCACATCGATACGCCCCAGCCCCAGCCCAAAAGGACGTTGAAGACCAGGGCCATGAGGTAGAGGTTGATGCCGCTCATCAGCAAGGTCATGACGGCAAAGGACACGGCGTTCAAGAGGCGCGAGCGTTCGTCGTAGCGCAGCAGCAAGTATCCGGGAACAGAGTGAATTTTGCTGGAGTAGTAGAACGGCATCATGTAGAGGCCGAGGAACAACATCGCCGGGATCGCGCCGATCCAGTAGAAGTGCGACACCAACATGCCGTATTTCATCGTGCCGCCGGTCCAGCCGAGGATCTCGAGGGCGCCGAGGTTGGCGGAGAGGAAGGCGAGGCCGGCGACCCACGACGAATTGCGGCGACCGGCGAGAAAGAAGTCATCGCCGGTCTTGGTAAAGCCGCGCAAGTAAAGGCCAATGCCGATGATGGCGACAAAGTAGAGGGCGATGATGGTCCAGTCGATGGCGCTGAGGTGGATCTGGGTCATGGTGCCTCCGGGTCTGGCGGAAACCAGCCCCGCAGCGTGCTGACGAAGTGCTTGAAGGAGGGTGTCACGCAAGCGTCCGGTCGCAACGACGCGCGACGCGCCAGGTATCGGTAATTCGGGCCACTGCGGATTCTGTGATGTGCAGCCAAGAGGGACTCGACGGCGGCCTTCGGGTCGGCCGGTTTGGCCGCGCCGTCCAGCCAGAAGGCATTGTTCCGCCACCAGTTCCTGGCATCCAAGCCCTGCGCGTCGACCAACGACGCAAAGTGCTTGCCTGCGCCGATGAGCCATGCCTCGAGTTCGGGCTCCACGACCACCGCTGCCGCACGGTCCTGCCAATCCTGCGCCAGATCGGCGCTGAGATCGTCCTGGACCATTTCGGCCGGTGCAGTGGCACCGCTGCCGTGATAGTCAAGCACCAACAGTGCGTGATCAAATCGCAACACCTGGGAGCGCGCGACGGCCGGACCGTGCATTCGGATCCCCGCGTCGTGTCCCATCGTGAAGTGGCGAACAACGGCACCGCGCAGCGGCCGGATTCCCAAGGCGTGCGGGCGAGCTAAGACTTCTTCGAGCACGGCTTGCCAGTTCTTGCACGCGCATAGGATCAGCAGGTCGCCCGTCGGCGACGTCCGGCCGGTCGGCGGCCGCGCCAAAGATGTCGCTTTGCGGCGGCTCACAGCAGCCCCGTCGCAAACAGCACGCTCAGGTCCGCACCCTGCTGCCAATTTGCCAGCGCCGGATGTCGGCTGCCCGGTGTAATCTCTGCCCTGCCGTCGTGGTTGCTGACGCAGAGGACCATGTGCCGCGACACGATGCCGAGCAGAACTGGCGAGTGCGTTGCGATCAGCACTTGGCGCCCCTTGCCAGCCGCCAAGGCTTGGAAAACTGCCTCAATGGCCTGGGGATGGATGCCGTTCTCCGGTTCCTCAACCAAAAAGATGCCTGCGTCCTGAGCGACGAAGCTCAACAGTGTGAGTGCCAGGATCCGCAGGGTCCCGTCTGACAGTCGCCACGAAGGCAGTTGCAGTCCGTCGTCGTAGGTCACCTTGAGGTAGAGGTGGCGGTCTTCGGGCCGCTCGACCACGTCCACTGCGCGCAGCCGTGGCAACGCTTCGCGGGCGTGGGCTAACCACAAGTCAAAACGTTGCTCAGATTTCGCAAGATCCTGCACAAGATGGGCAAGATTTGCGCCGTCTGGGGCGAACTCCGCGCCGCCCGCGCGCAAGGGCGTGACAGGCTTGCGCATGGCTGCCGAGTGGAGTGCCAACGAGACGACACCTCGCGCGAAGAAGTCTTTGATGCTGTGAGCAACCGGGAACTTGCTTGCCTCTCCGGGCAGGTGGCCAAGCGCCAGATCATTGGCACCGACATGAAGCTGAAGCGTCCAGCGGCCACCCTCCGCGACGTAGTGGGCATTGCCCGACGCCGCTGTGCGGAAGACGTTGACCCACCCCGGTGGCGTCTGGCGGTGGCAGGTCTCCTGGGCCGCTGACGCCGGTGGCCGCAGAAACAGGTTCTCCTTGCGGACGCCAACGACGTTGCCCTCAAGCTGCCCGATCTCCAACTCGTACCGAGCTTGCGTCAACGCCTTCCCCTTGGTGCCTGCGGCGCGCGGCGCTGCCGCGGGCAAATCGAAGTCAAAGGAAAAAGCAAAGCTATCACCCTGGCCATACCAAAGTAACTCGGCCAGGCTGTTCGGCGACCGCTTGACGATGGCCTGGAGCACGGTCGACGCCAACGCATCCGCGACGAATAGGATCACATCGAACAGCGTAGACTTGCCGACCGCGTTGGCGCCAACCACTACAGTCAGGTCCTGCAGTGGGGCCTGGACGTGCTGCAGCGGTCCGTAGCGATTGACCGTGACGTCGCGCAGCCTCAAGACGCCAGGCAAGATGCGGTCGGGACCAGAGTCACGGACACCCTCAAGAGTCGGGCTGGTCGGGGTGGCCGGCAGGAACGGCAGTGGTCGGCTCGCCGTCAGCAGATCCCGACGCCACGCCAATAGATCACCTGCTCTGTGTCGCGCCGTCGCTATCGCCATGCGTGTCAACACGGCAATCCGCCGGGCGAGGATCTCTTGATCCGGCGCGGTAGTTGCCAAGAGGCCGGGCGCCAATTGCGTCAGGATCGAACTCCCTTCGATCGCAAGCTTGTAGACTTCGCGCTCGGCCTCTTGTCCGCGGCCTGCCGCAAGCAACTGTCGGCCGCGGAGAGTAAGGCCAAACGGCTCCATGGAAGTGTCAACCAGCTCAAGGATCCGCGCGGCGTGCAGGTAGTAGCCGATGTGGCGCGACGACAAGAGCTCCAGGCGTTCGAGCGACGCACGGGCGTGGGCACCGTCAGCGACAGCCTGGACCAACTCGCGCAGTTTGGCGAGGTTGGGCGCTTGGGGCACATCGACGCTGTTCATGCTCAAACCTCGCCTTTGCCAACGTCGATGGCCGGTTGCATGCCGCCGAACAGCGGGCCGTGGTCTTCGAACAGGTTTCCCGCTCTGGGCTTTGCGCGGGGCGGGAGCTTTGCGGCGACGGTCTGGACCGGCGGTTCGCTCCGGTTCGGGCTCGGTGATTCCGCCGGCTTGCCCTCCTCGGAGTGGAACGCTGCGGGCCAGCCGCCGTGCGCGTCGATGACGACGTCGATCTCGGCCATCAGCCGGCTCGTCGCGTGCAAGGCGATGACGATGCGAAGGTAGTGCGTCACGTCCTCGGGCGTCAACGTCCGGCCGCGGCGGTCCTTGAGCCACTTCTCGCAGACCTGATAGCCGCCGATGTGGAACTTCCAGACATGCTCCGGCACGCCGTGAAAGCCAATCGTGCCGCGCTGGGTCTTCTTGTCGAAGTCGAGCCAGACGCTTTCGGCGGACCAGCCGATGGCGGTGACGGGCGGGAGCGCGGGGCCGAGGAAATGCAGCGACAAAGGCAGCTTGTGGCCACCGGTGACTTGGGTGTGCCAGGTATGGGCGGCAGGAAGGTAGCTGGCGGCGGTGGCGAGTTGAAGCGGGTGTTCGACGAGGTGGAAGGCGACGAGGTCGGCGCCCAGGTTGGCGAGTGCGTGGAACAGCGGGCGGATGGCGGTGAGGGGGATGCGGGGAAAGTCGATCTTGAGGAATTCTGCGTAGCGGGTGCGGTAGGTGGGGGAGTGGAGGACGGCGTAGACGTACTCAAAGATGTCACGAGGGCCGACCGTTACCCTCAAGTCGCCTCGTTCGTGTTCGACAAGACGCAGGTCCGCAGACCGCGTCAGACCTCCAAGCAGGCGCATTGCCAAGTTTGGCCTCCGGGCACCGAGCAGACCCTCTTCGTATAGAAAAAGCGGAAACACCTGATCGGAAACGTGATGGCCGATGGTCAGATTGATGTCGCACAGCCCATTGACGCAGAACACATGTCGAAACGAGTCGTCGACCGTTTGGCGCAAGGTTGCCAATGCGATGTTCGGCTTGAGCAGGTGCCGGAAGCAAGTGATGCGCGAGCGCCCGAGAAGATGGTCATCATAGTAAACGAAACGGCGATCAAAGGGGCGGTACATCACGGGATTGATCTTGTCAGCGCCATAGGTTGCACCTGCCAGACAATCCGGCGACCAACCCGGTGATTCCTGCAGCGGATACAGCGTCTGCATCTTGGCGGTCGGCCCGCGCGCAAGCACGTCGCGCATCCTGTCCGCCAAGTCACGTCTGTCGATGTCGACGAAAAGTGCATCGCGCTTGGTCTGGATGGCCGAACTGCCAACTGGCATCAAGTCGCGAACAGAGATGAAATCGTCGTATTCCTGCTTACCTTCGAAGTTCTTCGGTGCAAAGAAGAAATGCGGTTGGGTGGGGGACAGGTCCCGCCAGCGAACGGAGGACCGCGACTCGACCCGTAGCCATTCGTGCTTGGCGGGCCTTTGCCCAACCGTCGCGGTGTGTCGTCTCAGCGGGGCGTCGCCACGTGTTAGCTTCCCGAGGACGCAAATGCCCACACCCTGCTGAATGTCAAAGACATTTTGGTCCTGTTCGCCCTCGTTGTCCCTGTCGTCCTTCACCGTGCTTCCACGTAGATCTGTCATCTCGATGACGCTGAATTCATTGAGAATCGTCTGCCGCATGCGCCGATGCGTGATGCCATCGAAGTAGGAGTTGTTCGTGATCAGTCCAGCGGCGCCGACTCCGGTCGCAGCCAGCACATGATGAGAGAATCGCAGGAATTTGATGAAGTCGTCATCGAGATTGAGCTTCTTCTCGTTCAGGCCCCTCTTGTAATCGTCAAGGAGATTCAGAATCCAAGGAATCCGATTCAACTGGCCGAAATTCGAATACGGCGGATTTCCCAGCACAACCGTAAATCGCATCCTCCGCTTGACCGCATTGACCGCCTCCGCCTCATTCGCAAGCGCCGGCAAGATCCCGGTCATGCGCATCTGCCCGAGATCACTGGCTGGCTCCAAGGCATTTGTCAGATACACCCGCGCTCGCTCGTCGCTGCCAAACCGATAGCCCGTCTCGTACAGCTTCAAGCCGACCTTCACATGCGCAATCGCATAGGGCGCCATCTGCAGTTCGTAGCCGTGCAGGCGCGGCAGCAAGTGTGCAGGAACATAGGCGTTCCATAACTCGTCGATCTGCTTGGTTTTCCCCGCTGCCTGCCACTTCTTCTCCAAGGTCGAGTAGACGACGTCGATCACCTCAACCAGGAACGTCCCCGTTCCGGTCGCTGGGTCCAGGATCGTCACAAATCGGTCGGCCGCCGCCACCCCCTGCGGCAGCTTCACGTCCGGCATCCGCACCTGCATCTCGCCCCATGTCACCGTATCCGCCAGGCCATCCTCCAGGCCGAACTCCGTCTGCAGCAGTTCATGCACGCTGCGCACGATGTACGAGACCACCGGCCTCGGCGTGTAGAACACCCCGCGCTGCATCCGCTTCTTGGCGTCGTACTCCTTCAAGAACAACTCGTAGAAATGGATGACCGGGTCTTCCTGCGCGTTCTTGTTGCCGAAGTCGCGCAGCACGGCATCCATGTGTGTCTTGGGGCTGTCGAGCAACTCGGCGACGTCATTCACGCCCAGCTCGTCGAAGTCGAGCGCCGGTCCCGACCGCTTGGTCTTGCGCCCGCCCACATCAAGGAAGGTCGCCAGCAACTCCTTCAAGAACGGATTGGTCACCGGAATCTGTTCCAGCAGCCCTTCGTGCGTCTGCCTCTGAGGGTTGGCGATGCGCGCGGATAGCATGCCGTAGGTGATCGTCTGTGCGTACATATCCGCGAAATCATCGGGCTTGAGGTCGTGGATCAGTGCCTGCTGGAACGACAGCATCAGGCGCGTAAGCGGGCCTTTGTTGGTCTCGAATTGCAGCGCAGCGACGATGCGGCGCCTGATCTTGCGCGCCAGTGCAGCCAACGCCACGGCCAGCGCCTTGGACGTCTGGATTACTTCGCGGTGGCCGAGCGTAAAGGCGCCGCGCCACTGTCGGCGCCATTCATCTACTCCCGAAAAATCGTCGCGCTCTGGCCACTTTAGCTTGTTCAGTTCTGCAACGCAGTGATCCAGGTGCAGCAGCGTGTCCTCGTCATCCCAGCCGATCACTTTGAGGGTCGGCAGTTCGGCCTTGCCATCCGGCTGGCAGAAATGTGCGAACGTAATCTGCCGCTTGTCCGCCTCGCCGTAGTTGGAGATGAAGATCAGGTCGTCCCTGGCCCACACACCCTGATCCGCGGGGTTGGCCGTCTCGCGCTTCTTCTTGACCAGACCGCTCAGGATGCGGCGCAGCGCCACCACCGGCAGGCGCTTGGGCTCGAACTCGATGAAGAAAATGCCCCACGGCTGCTTTACAATCACGGGGCGCAACTTCTGGATCTTGCGGATCTTGATCTTGTTGCCGGCGTCGATGCCCAGATCCTCGGGCTCGTAGTCGTACACCAGATCGTCGAACGGCTCGTCGGCTAGCGGCCAGTCCAAGTGGACGCGCAGGTACTCCACCAGTTCGCGAATGGTGCGCACCTGCAACAGGGCCTTGCGGTGGTCGTAGGTGCGTGCCATCAGTCGTGAATCTCCATCCAGCACCTCAGCACTGGCTTGACCCCCACCGGCGCATCGACCTTCTTCAAGTAGCTGTCCTTGATGTGGCGCTGCACTTTGGCGCGGATGTCCTTGAGCAACACTTCGCCCAACTGGCAGGACCGCCCCGTGTCTGGACGGCAGCGGATACTGTCCACGATGTCCGCCGGTTCGACAAGTACTTGATCCTTCGCGATGTCGTAAAGGTACCAGCGCACCGTGCCGGCCTGTTCGGTGAACGTCGGCTCGCCCGCGGCGTCCAGGCGGCTTCGGTCCAACGCAGGCAGCGCATAGCAGAAGAAAACGCCGCGTGTTCCTGCGTCCGGTCGCTTGCGCCCGGAAAACACCGCGCCCGGCAGGCCATCCAAGTGTTGCTCCAGATTCGGAATCGTCTTGAGCAACTCCTGGTACTGCAGGTGCAACTCCTCGACCACGCTCTTCTGCCCTTCGTAGGCATGGTTGAACTCGCGCAGGGCGTCGAAGTCGTCCTCGGGCGTCAAGAGCTTCTTGCCCTCGATGCCCAACGTCTTGGAAATCCGCAGGGTCTTGTGGGTTACCTTGGCGTAGAGCGTCAGCAGCACATTCAGTTCATCCGGCGGCAGGAAGTTCCAGAACCACACCTTGCCGCGGTCAGGGGCCAAGGCCGGATGGTCGGCGAGCAACTGCTTTTCCACTTGCGGGTTCATGCGGCGGTCGACGCGGCCGACACGCTGCATCAAACGCACCGGATTCCAGTGGATGTCGTAGTTGATCATCCGGCAGGCATCCTGAAGGTTCAGACCCTCGGACAGCACATCGGTCGAGATGAGAATGCGAATTTCCTTGCGGCCTTGCCGCGTGAGTTCGCCACTCGACAAGCCATTGTAATAGGGCGCGAAAGCCCGGATGACCTCGGCGCGGTTGGTCGTCGAACCGCCATCGACCTCGTGTACGCCCGCGATGCCCGTCAGCTTCAGTTGCTTCTCCACGTACCGTGCCGTGTCGGCGAACTCGGTGAACACCAGCACCTTTTCGCATGCGAGATCCTTGCCCTGCAGAAGCGTGATCAACGTCTGAAGCTTGTCGTCGTGCTCGGGCTGGAACTTGCGGGCCTCTTCGATGAACGCACAGACTTCGGCCAAGTCGAGCAAGGTTTCCGAAAGAATCTCGCCAACCTTGTATACGGCCCGATCCAACTTGTCGACGGCCTCTAGAAGCGAATCCGGCAGCGAGCCGTCGTCCTCGTCGCCTTCGTCGTACAGCCGCGCCGTTGTCCGTTCGTGCACATAGGCGAGCGTTTCCGCGTGCTGATCCTTCCAGCGCTGGTAGAGTGCCTTCTCGGATTTGGACTCGCTGTGCTTTTCGACCCATGCCTGCAATTTCAGCAGCAGACGGTCGCACGACAGCTCGAAGGCGTTGACCGAACTCTCGAAGCGCTTGAGAAACTGCGTGCGGATAAGGCTTACCACCTGCCGCTGGCGGCCGATATTGAACGCACGGTCGCGCAGTTCGTCGGGCGACGTTGACTTGTCCGTAGCCGGCTCCACGAGGTAGTCGATCGGCGCGTAGATTGCCAGGCGGAACAGCGGCGTGGCAGCACTGAAGGCTTTGGCCACCATGGAGAGCAGTTTTCCGTGCGACTTCTTGATCGAATACGCGGCCACCGCTGGCGGCTCACGCGTTGGGAACACTGTGGTCGATCCGCCCTCCTTCAGCTGACTTTCCCGCGCATATGCGCGGCTGCGCTGCACGACGAGGTGGCGGAACACGCTGTCGGCGGTGAGGACACCTTGCAGCTCGGCGACGCGCTCGGTCAGGTCGCCCTGGTCCGCCTGCAGTTGCTTGCGCAACTGTTTCTCCATCTGGTTGAAGTGTGACGTCAGGTTGTGGATACCCATGGGCGAGCGCGCGAAGACATCCTCTTGGCGCCGCGTGAACAGCTCGATCATGTGGCGCAAGTCGCTCAGCTGGTTGTTGATCGGTGTCGCGGTCAGCATGTAGACGTGCTTGGGGCGCACGGTACCATCGAGCAGATCGAACAACTTGTAGTAGCGCGACGGACTTTGGTCAAAGTCCGGGTCGCCTCGCACGCCGGGATTGCGGAAATGGTGTGCTTCGTCGATGACCACAGCGTCAGCCAGCTCGGCAATGCGGGCGAAGCGAGCAGGGAAGTCGCCTTCGCGGTTGAGATCTGTGTGGCTGAGGACTGCGAGGTTGCTGAAGTCCCCGCCGCCGACGCCGCCAATATGAGGCAGCCACTGGCGCAAGTGCGGTACCCACACGCCCTCCTTGGCCGCCTTTGGCGCCAGCAGTAGCACACGCTTGCCTTCGTGCAACACGAGGCGCTCAATCAGCATGAGGCCGACGAAGGTCTTGCCCAGACCGACGCCGTCGCAAAGGAATGCACCGCCATACTGCCGAGCGATCTTGACCATCGCCCAGTACGCCTCCTTCTGGTAGCGGTCAAGTACCGGAAACATGCGCGAACGGCCCTCCTCCCACTCCTTCTCAGTCAGTTCATGGCCGCTGAAGAACTCGCGCAGCGCCTTCGAATAGACATCGAACGGTGTGTACTCGCGGGTCTGGCGAGTCAGAACCGCGAGCACTTCATCTGTGATGTCCTTGCCCTGCTGCCAGTGCAGGTCGAACCACTCCTGAAGCTGGGCCACGTCGCGACCGCTCTGTACTTGAATGTTTAGTTCAATATTCTGTGTCAGGCCGGGTCGCGTGAAATTGCTTGAGCCGACCAGGGCCTGAGCGCCCACGACCGCGATGCGCGCGTGCGTGATGTAGGCCTTGGCGTGGAACTTGTCCTTGTCGTAGACGCGGCACTCAATCTTGCCCGACCGAAGCGCCGCCGCGACAGCCGTGACGCCCGTCAGGAACGGATTCGCCTCCTTGTCCGCCTCCAGGCTAGAGTCAAGCGTGCTTGAGGTCCGCGCGCGCAACGCGTCGAGCAACATCTTGCGCGTGCGCAGGGTCATGTCTGCGCCCAGAAGAATGCGGATCTTATCTAATTTCTGCCATTCACCGTCGAGATCGAGTAGTCCACCGATCTCGAAGTAGCCGGTCGCGATGTCAAAGCTGCGGGCGATTGCGCACCACTGCCGCAGGTACTGCAGCCCGGTCCAGCCCGAGACGCTGTTGTCGACAATGAACAGTTCTCCGCCGCTTGCACCGGTCATCATCGCGCCCCTCGTGTCAGGCTCTGAGATCCGTTCAATGTGCCGTCAACATCTTGTCGCCCTTGAAGAACCAGCGCCAGCCCACCGCAGGTTCGCCGACCCGCGGCGGCGCGATGCGCACCCAGTGCTCTGCACCCGGCTCGTCGTTGGCCGGCAGATGCGACAAGGTCTGCGTCGCCGCGTCGTAGTGGCAGGTGCCGTCCGAGGTCCAGACATAAAAACCATCTGGATACTGCAGCTTGGGCACGTAGATCTCACTCGGCGCACGGGTCTCCTTGGCTTGGTAGCTCACTTCGAATTCGCGCACAGGATCGACCACGCCCTTGTGCGGGTCGAAGTAGTGATTCGGGCTGTAGTAGTGCGTCGAGATCGGTCTGCCGGCCAGCGCGCGCGCAAACGGTCGCATCCACGCCGATTCGCCGCGCCACTTCCTGTCAAAGCCCTGAATCGAAAAGTCTTCCTTGTTCCACCAATCGCCGTACTGCTTGTCGTTGTCTGGCGTGTAGCACCACAGCATCTGGCTCTGGAACATTTGCTCGAACGCCTCGAAGTAGTTGTCGAGCATCGCCGACGACACCGCGTACTGGGAGGCCACCGACTTGTCGATGCCGCCGAAGTTGAAGTAGGTGCCGAATTCGCCAAATACCACCGGCACGTTGCCCATCGAAAACTGTGCGATCGCCATGACTTTCTTCAGCGCCGTCGTGTAGTCGCGGTAGCGCACTTCCTCGACCGAAAAATCGCGCGGCGGCATGTTGAAGCCGAGGTAAGGGTAGGCGTCGGCGTAGTAATGCGGCGCGTAGACCACGTGCGGCAAGCCTTTGGGCCGGGTCATGCTCATGTCCCACATGCCGCCCAACTCGCCACCGGCGATCGATGTGATGTTCGAGGTCGGTTCGATGAAGATCACCGCCTTGGGGTCGACCTTCAGGATCTCGGCGCCGATTCGCTCGTAGAACGGTTGCAGCCAGTTCTTGTCGAATCCGGTGTTCATGCCCGCCGCTGCCAGCACATCGAGCTTGTCCAAGCCCCACTCCACGAGGATCTTCTGCTTGGCGCCCTCGTAGGCCTTCTGTTGTTCCGCCGTCGCGGCCGCGTCCGGCTTGTCGGGGAACACGGGCAGAATGCGCAGCGCAATCAACGAGTCGGTCAGTAGATCGCCGGTTTCCTTGCCGAGCATGCCGACCACCGTCTGACGCGCGCCTTCGACCGTGCCGGTCTTGAGCAGTGCGGCCACTGCGGTCAGCACGATGAAGTTGGAATTCGGCTCGTTCATGATGTCGTAGCCGATGACGTTGGGTAGATCGGCCACCTGTCCAGCCACTTGCCGCCACGCAGCGCCATAGGCGTCCTGCAGGTATTCCTTCACGTCGATCTCGGTGATCGCCTTGCAGTCCGTGATGTCGGCGGGCAAAGGCACATCGTTGCACTGCTTGACGCGCAGACCCGGGAAGAGCTTTTCCCCCGCGAAAAAGGCGCCATAGACGCGCGCCAGATCCAACGACAGCGCCGCGGCGAGCCCCCAGTTGGTGAACGGCAGCATGTCGCTGGTTTCCGACGGCGAAAACGTCTCTTCCGGCAGGTTGTCGACCACGTACTGCGCCCAATCGGGAATCGTCGGCGTGCCACCAGGCGGGACCAGCAGTTTCACGTAAAGCTGCGCGATCTTGACCACGCCGCCGCCATCCAGGCCCGAGATCAGCCGCGGCTTGCCCCAGTGCTTGGAATCGAGCTTCTTTTCGGGCAGGCACGCCTCGACCACCCAGCGCGGTGCGCCCTCGCCACGCACCGTGTCGGTGTAGGGCGGAAACAGCGCCAGCAGCGTGTTCTCCAGCGTGCCGGGCGCCGCCGGAACGATCTTGCCCAGCTTCTTGTCAAAATAGCTCGGAGTTTCATTGTATTGTGTGAGCAGGTGGCGACTGAACATATCCTGATGCATGTCCATCAGGACGTAGATTCCATACTCGTTGGCTTTCTGGACGATCGCGCGCAGCGACTTGAGGTAGGCCTGGTCGTACTGGCCTTTCTTCGTGGGTTCAACACCTTCCCAATTGACCAGCAGTCGGATGACGTTGAAGCCAGCGTCCCGCAGTTTCTTGAGTTCCGCATCCGTGTCGGTCGCCGCGAAAGGTTTGCCGACATAGCTGGTCAAGCCTTTGGCGTTCGGCACCTTCAGATCGGCGATGGTGAACGGCTTGCCGTCGATGGACGCCGGCACCTTGGTCGAACCCGAGACGTTGATGCCGTGAAAGAAGAGGTAGCGGCCGTGTGTGTCACGCAAATAGTTGCGATCGGTGACGGCGCGCGAGAGGGGCAGCGGTCCTTTGGGCGCCGGATCGCCAGCGCATGCGCCGAGAAGGCCCAGAGCGACCGATGCCCACCACGCACAATGGACCCGCCGGCTGCAGAGCTTGGACATGTCTGGCCTCCTAAGTAGCGACAATGTGGGGCGCCTTGCCCCTCCGATCCCTGGCAGGTCCGCTCTGGCGGCCCTCGCGTGGCAACTAGAACTGCGTCTTGAGGGCCGCTTCGACCGTGTAGATCGGATCCGTCGCGGCCAAATCCATCTGATTGATCAACGCCGCACC
>Ga0172369_10004396_pt1 | contig 17919 bp, 16 predicted proteins | sample LakKiv25m_FD_114539 | JGI IMG/M metagenome (GOLD analysis project Ga0172369, IMG submission 114539) | Freshwater microbial communities from Kabuno Bay, South-Kivu, Congo - kab_022012_11.25m | ecosystem: Environmental > Aquatic > Freshwater > Lake | place: Democratic Republic of the Congo...
CGCCTCTGGCGGAATTGACAGGGATGCGCTCCGGTAGCATCATATCGGTATGAACATCGAGGAACTTACCAAATCCCAGCTCATCCTCCTCACGATCCTTGTCAACTTCGTGACCTCGATTGCGACCGGCATCCTGACCGTCTCGCTCCTCGATCACGCGCCAGCTATCGTCACCCAGACGGTCAATCGCGTCGTCGAGCACACCATCGAGACGGTCGCGGCTGCCGCGCCTGCGGCGATTATTCAGGCGCCTGCACCGAGTAACCAAGATCTTGTTACCGCTGCTATCGGTGCGGCGGCCGCACGCACGGTCGCACTCTATTCTGCCGACACGGGTACCTCGACGCCCGCTCTCGGCATCGGCACCTACCTCGCCAAGTCGCGTGCGGTCGCGACTGTCGCGCAAGATGTGCTGCCCAAGGAGGTGCTGGTCGGCTTCCCGAACGGCTCCTACATTCCCGCCTCGCTTGCACATCAGGGTAAGGGGCTGATGATCTACGGCTTCGCCGACGCCGCTACGCTCCCGAAGTCCGCCACCACACCGACCCTGGTCGCTCCGAGTGACTTGAAGCTCGGCGAGACGGCGCTCGCGCTCTCGGCCGAGGGTGCGGCCGCGACCGGTATCGTCGCGCGCGTGGGCGAGAAGGGTGTCCAGACCACGCTCCCCAATATCGGCGCGGGCAGTGCCGCGGTCGACCTCGCGGGCAATATCATCGGTATGAGCGCAGGCGAGACGCCCGGGCTCCTGATTAGCGCCGACAAGATAACCGCACTCCTGGTAGCGACCTCGACTGCGACCTCGACCGCCGCGAGCAAGTAATATTTATATATTTAAACATTTAAATATTTCATATGCCCCCCTTCAATAATTTCACCACCAAGGCCAAAGAGGCAGTCCGCCGCGCCCACGAGCTCGCTATCGAGCGCGGGCAGAACCACGTCTCGCCGCTTCACCTCCTCGCCGCGCTCGTGCTCCAAGAGGAGTCGCTCGTCTTCTCGATTCTCGATCGGATGGAGGTCGATACGATTATGCTCGCCGACGCCGTCCTCGAGCACCTCGAGACGCCCGAGAACGCAGCGGTCCTCTCTCCCTCCTATCAGATTTATCTCACCCCCGAGCTCGCACAGGCGCTCGAGGCCTCGGGCAAGATAGCAGCACGGATGAACGAGACCTTCGTCGGGACCGAACACCTCTTCCTCGCGGTGGTCGAGCATCCGGGCCCGGCTGCCGATATCCTCACGCGCTTCTCGATCAGCCGCGAGCCGGCGCTCGCTATCTTGAAAGAGCTCAAGAGTTCCAAAGATAGTCAGGGCGAGAGCCCCAAGCGTTTCCGCGCGCTCGCCAAGTATGCGCGCAATCTCACCAAGATGGCCGTCGAGAACAAGCTCGATCCGGTGATTGGTCGCGATATCGAGATTAATCGCGTGATACAGATACTCGCGCGCCGCACCAAGAACAATCCGGTCCTGATTGGCGAAGCGGGCGTAGGCAAGACCGCGATTGCCGAGGGGCTCGCGGCGCGTATGGCTGCGGGCGATGTCCCCGAGTCGCTCAAAGGTAAGGAGCTCCTCTCGCTCGACCTCGGGCTTATGATTGCCGGTACCAAGTATCGTGGCGAGTTCGAGGAACGAATGAAGAACGTGATGAAGGAGGTCGCGCGTGCAGAAGGGAAGGTCGTCCTCTTCGTCGACGAGCTCCACACGCTCGTGGGCGCGGGCGGCTCGGAGGGCTCGCTCGATGCGTCGAATATGTTGAAGCCCGCACTCTCGCGCGGCGAGATTCGCGTCATCGGTGCGACGACCATCAAGGAGTATCAGAAATATATTGAGAAGGATGCCGCGCTCACCCGTCGCTTTCAGCCCGTCTATGTACAGGAGCCCTCGGTCGAGGACGGCATCGCTATCCTCCGCGGCCTGCGTGATAAATACGAGCTTTTTCACGGTGTGCGGATTACCGACGGCGCGATTGTCGCGGCAGTCGAGCTTTCGTCGCGCTATATCAGCGACCGCTTCCTCCCCGATAAGGCGATAGACCTGATTGACGAGGCCGCGAGCGGACTGCGCATCGCGCTCGAGAACAAGCCACCGCTTCTTGAAGAGACGGACCGCAAGATTCGTCGGCTCGAGATAGAGAAGCAGGCCCTTCAGAAGGATCTGGAAGCCGCGTCCACCGGAGGCGGATCCGCTTCAGCTTCCGGCGGAAAGGAGATTAAGGAGCGGCTCAAAACGATTGATAAAGAGGTCGCCGACCTGCGCGAGAAGACGAGCGAGCTCGAGCTCAAGTGGAAGAACGAAAAGGAGGTGCTCGCGGGTATCCGTGCGGCCAAGGCCGACCTCGAGTCGCTCAAGAATCAGGCCGACGCGGCTGATGCGGCCGCCGACCTCGGCACGGTGGCCGAGATTCGCTACGGTAAGATCCCGCACATCGAGAAGGACTTGGAGACCAAGCTGAAGCGCTTGAAGACGCTACAGAAGTCGCGCCGTGTCTTGAACGAGGAGGTCACCGAACAGGATATTGCCGGCGTGGTCTCGCGCTGGACCGGTATCCCGGTCGCGCGGATGCTCGAAGAGGAGGCCGCTAAGCTCGCGCGTATGGAGGAGGCGCTCAAAGCGAGCGTCATCGGCCAGGACGTCGCGGTGAAGAAGGTCGTCGACGCGGTGAAGCGTTCGCGCGTGGGGATTAGCGACCCGAATCGGCCCATAGGCTCCTTCCTCTTCCTCGGCCCCACCGGCGTGGGTAAGACGGAACTCTCGAAGAAGCTCGCGGAGTTTATGTTCAACGACACCGACGCGCTGGTGCGCGTGGATATGAGCGAATTTATGGAGAAGCATTCGGTCGCGAAGCTTATCGGCGCGCCGCCCGGGTATGTGGGCTACGAGGAGTCGGGGACGCTGACCGAGCGGATTCGCCATCGCCCCTACGCGGTCGTCCTCTTCGACGAGATTGAGAAGGCGCACCCCGAAGTCTTTAATATTCTGCTCCAGGTCCTCGACTCGGGCCATCTGACCGACGGCAAAGGCCGCAAGGTCAATTTCAAGAACACGATTGTCGTGCTCACGAGCAATGTCGGCGGCGAGTTTATCGACCGGCTGGCGCGCATCGGCTTCGGCACCGCCGACGCGACTGATGCCACCCGCTACGAGGAGACCAAGGAGAAGGTGATGGATGCCCTTAAGGAGCACTTCCGTCCCGAATTCCTCAACCGGCTCGACGACATTATCATCTTCGACGTGCTCGGCAAGGAGGCGCTCGCCAAGATTGTCGACACGCAAGTCGAGGAGGTCACCAAGCGCCTCGCCCAGAAGCGCATCGCGCTCGCCGTCGAGCCCGCGGTGAACGCTTGGCTCGCGGAGAAGGGCTACAACCCACAGTACGGCGCGCGCCCCTTGCGCCGCACAATCCAGGACACAATTCTCACGCCGCTCGCGTCACTGATGGTCGGGCAGGGGCTCCTCGAGGGCGCCACGGTCACCATCTCGATTAAGAACGATGAGCCGCACTTCGAGGTCAAGAAGAAGGTGATGCGGAATAGCGCGTCCGCCAAAGGCGGATCCGCCTCCGGCGGAAAGAAAGAAGCAGTTGTTGCTTAAGAGAGATATTCTTGGTAGAGTGGTGAATATGTCACAGGATCGTCTACTCAAGCTCAAGTCGACTAAATCTCCGCATGTTATCTGGACGCGGAAGAACAAGAAGGCCGTCGAGCGTAAGATTGAGCTTATGAAGTTCGACCCCGTCCTCAAGAAGCGGGTTCTCTTCAAGGAGACCAAGAAGTAACGAAAACCGCCCCGAGGGGCGGTTTTCGTTATTGCGGGCCCACCAGGGATCGGACCTGGGCTGTCGGTTTTGGAGACCGATGTACTACCACTATACGATAGGCCCTTCATAGAACGATACCAGAAGGCTGACGGTGGGGAAAGCCGCCCCGAGAGGAGCGAGGGGCGCTATGATAGGGCTATGCGTCTCCAGACCACGCTCCTCGCGACTGCGCTCGTCGTGCTCGCTTCGCTCGCGCTACCCGGCGCTACGCACGCGCAGACGATACCCTTCTTCGGCCCTATCGTTCCCGAGAGTGCTGCGGCCTGTCCCGCCGCTTGGGGGCTCCTGATTGTGGTGATTAACCGTATCATCATCGTCCTCATCTCCGTCGCTATCGTCTTCGTCGCTCCGCTGATGATTGCCTGGGCTGGCTTCCTCCTCGTGGCGAATCCGTTTAATAGCGGCGCCAAGGACCAGGCGAAGAAGATTCTCACCAACACCGTCGTCGGCATCGTTGTCGCGATGTGCGGCTGGCTGATTGTCGATGCGGTGATGGCGGTGGTCTATCAGCCGACCTCTGGCGCGCAATATGGTAGCGCCTGGGGTCGGTGGTACGACCTTATCTCCTCGGGTGGTAGCGGGAACTACTGCATACCAGTGAGAGGTGCGCCCGGCGGGACCTATACGCCGCCACCGACGATAACAGTCGCGCCCCCGCCCGCCACCGACGAACAGACGATACGGAATCAACTTGCTGCCGCGAACATCACCATTAACAATGCACCTTGTCCGGCGGGGAGTAATGGGCAGGGGTGTACCAATGTCGCCGGGATGAAGCAGTCAACGGTCTTGCAGGTTATTGCTATCAAGAACAAATGCGGCGCGTCGTGCACCGTGCGGGTAACCGGCGGTACAGAACCCGGGCATGCCTCCGGAGTCTATAGCCATGGCAGCGGCTACAAGGTAGATCTCGGCCTTGATACTACGCTCAACACCTTCCTCCGAACACTGCCGCTTACCGGCCAGCGTGGAGGCGATAACAGTGGGCCGATACGACAGGACACCTGCAAGAATCAATACGTCCAAGAATCAAATCACTGGGATATTAAGATTCTGCAAACCTGTAATCTTTAACCTTTTGAATGCCCGAGCTTACGCAGCCAGGCCTTCTGGCGGCGTGCATACTGCCAGAGCTTCGCCGAGAGGGCGCTGAGGAGTGACGCTTCGCTTCGCTCGCCTCGCAAGTACTCTCCGACAATCCGGTATTCGAGCCCAAGCTCGTTTAAGCGTGCGTCGCCAACGCGCTCACGGGTGCGCCGCACTTCGTCTATTAAGCCGCGTTCTAGCGCGCCCTTAAGGCGAGCGTCAATCCGCTCGCGGAGCTCATCTGCCACCGGGTCAATCACTATCCACTCAGTTGTCCATGGTTGGACATCCGATGTCCCAGGGACATCGGATGTCCTAAATGCGTCGCGGGGAGGGACGCAGCCGTGAAGCTTGATGAGCTCGAGCGCGCGGACGAGCCGGCGGCGATTCTTCGGGTCGAGCTCGACGGCGCGGCGTGGGTCTTGTTCTCTAATTCGTGCGAATAGTTCCGCAGTGGTGTACTGCTCGAGCTCGGCGCGGAGCGTCGGGTCTTCGGCTCCCTCGGCTAGGCCGTGGAGGAGCGCGTCGAAGTAGTAGTGCGTCCCGCCGACGAGAATCGGCAGTTTACCGCGACTCACAATCTCCTCGATGAGTCGCGTCGCGTCAGTGACGAAGTCGCCCGCTGAATAACGCTCCTCCGGCTCGCGTATATCGAGGAGGTGATGCGGTATCCCGCGCATCTCTGGGGCGGTGATTTTCTCGGTCCCGATATCGAGCCCGCGGTAGACCTGGCGCGAATCGACCGAGATAATCTCGTCGCCCCGAGCGAGTGCCTCGGTTACCGCGCGGGCAGACTTACCCGAGGCAGTCGGTCCGGCGATGCAGAGCAATTGTGTTGCCATCACGCGCGATGGTATCATGTGGCTTCCACTAATAAAAATGCGTATGAAAGAGACCAAGAGCAATTATTGCGAACATTGCGGCGAGTTCCACGACCAAGCGCGCGACTACACCTCACAGGTCAAGGTGGGAGAGCTCGTGCCCGACTTCGAATTCGAGGCGTATCACAATAACGAGATTGTGCGTATGTCGCTCGGGAAGCTGCGCGGGAAATGGGTCGTCCTCGTCTTCTACCCAGCCGACTTCACCTTCGTCTGTCCGACTGAGCTCGAAGATCTCGCCAAACTGTATCCGCAGTTCAAAAAGCTGGGTGCCGAGATTATTTCGGTCTCGACCGATACCGCTTTTTCGCACAAGGCGTGGCATGACTCGTCCGCAGCAATCAAACAAATTGACTATCCGATGGCAGCCGACCCCGCAGGTAAGCTTGCCTATGCCTTCGGCGTCCTCATCGAGGGCGGCGAGGCCGAGTTCACCCCAGACGAGGGACTCGCGCTCCGCGGTACCTTTATCATCGATCCGACAGGAGTACTCCGCGCGATAGAAGTAAATGATAACTCGATTGGCCGTAAGGGCATCGAGGCGTTACGGAAACTCAAAGCCTGTCAGTTTGTCGACACGCACAAGGGGAAGGTCTGCCCGGCCAACTGGGAGGAGGGCGGCGACACACTCGAGCCCGGCCTCGACCTGGTAGGGAAGATCTAGGATTTATTGTGCCGGGAGAGAGACTCGAACTCTCACGTCTTGCGACAATGGGTCTTGAATCCATCGCGTCTACCGATTCCGCCATCCCGGCTTAAACTGCAGAGTAGCATATGCTAAAATCTTTAACATATGAACGACGAGGCGCGCTACGTCCCAACCAAGTACGATTCAATCTTCTGGATTGATGTCGACCGCATCGTCCCGAACCCCTACCAGCCGCGTAAGGAGTTTAGCGAAGAAGGCCTGAAGGCACTCGCCGAGAGCATCCGCCAATACGGCGTCCTCCAGCCGCTCGTGGTCTCGCGTACCGACCGCGAGAAGGACGACGGTGGCCTCGAGAGCGTCTATGAGCTTATTGCGGGTGAGCGACGTCTGCGCGCCTCGCGTCTCGCCGGTCTCTCGCAGGTGCCGGTGGTGATTCGTCAGGGTGAGAGTAATCTCACCAAGCTCGAGCTCGCGATTATTGAGAATCTCCAGCGTGAAGACCTCAATGCTATCGACCGTGCTCGCGCGCTCCAGAAGCTGATTGACGAGTTCGGTATCTCGCACGGTGAGGCGGCGGCCAAGGTGGGTAAGAGTCGCGAGTGGGTCTCGAACTCGCTTCGCCTCCTCTCGCTCCCCGAGCATATACAAAGCGCAATTGTGAACCGCGAGATTACCGAGGGTCATGCGCGTCCGTTGATGGCATTGAACAACCGTCCCGAGGAGCGCGAGACGCTCTTCAAAGAGATTATCCTCAAGCGGCTCCCGGTGCGCGCCGCCGAGCGCATCGCGCGCTCGATAGCGCAGGACCGCGTCCGCAGCTACCACCGTAAGCCACCCGAGATGATAGCCATCGAGAAGTCGCTCACCGAGACACTCGGCACGCGCGTGATTATCGAGACCAATGCCGAGGGCGGCCGGCTCCTTATCGACTTCTTCTCGAGCGATGACCTTCAGCTCTTGGTCGACGCGCTCGCGCGCGAGGAAAAGGCCGCGGCAGAAGCGATTGCCGAGGGGGCTATCACAGGAGAAGCCGCGCCCGACCCGATACCGCCCGCCGCGCCCGAGGAGCGCGAAGAGGACCTCTACTCGGTGAGCAATTTCTCGCTCTAGGTTTTCTCCTTGTTGCGCCAGAAGCGCCGCTCGCGGCGCGGCGGGCGTGAGCGTTCGGCGGCGAGTCCGAGCGCCAAGCGGATGTGTCGGCGCGCGAGCGAGGTACGCGCGAGTTCGAGCCACTTATTCGAGGGGTGCGCCGAGTCGCGGCGGATAATCTCGACTACATCGCCGTTGCCAAGTTTTGTCTCGAAGGAGACGAGCTTACTGTTCACCTTCACTCCCTGAAGGTGGTCGCCGAGATCGCTGTGAATCGCGTAGGCGAAGTCGATTGGCGTCGACTCGGCAGGGAGGTCGATGACGTCGCCCTTGGGAGTGAAGACGAAGACGCGGTGGGAAAAAAAGTCCTCCTTAAGCCCCTCGACGAACTCTTCAGAGCCGGTGACTTCGGTATGCGCTTCGGCGAGCTCGGCCAACCAGGACGGGACCTTGGTCACTGATTTTGCTTCCGTCGCCTCCTGCTTGCTCTTGGTGATATGCAGAAGCGAGGGAATCAGCGAGCGTACCCAGGAGAAAGAGAGTGCAGAGAAGCGACTCTTCTGTGTCTCCTTATCGAGTTTCTCGACCCCCTTGCCGAGCTGCTTGTAGCTCATATGCGAGGCGATGCCGAACATCGCGCGGCGGTGCATCTCTTCGGTGCGAATCTGTATCTCGACGATGCCAGCCATTGGCGTCACGAGCGTGGTGTGGAGCGACTGGTAGCCATTGGGCTTCGGGAAGGCGATATAATCCTTAAACTCGCCTGGCAAGGGCTTGTAGAGCGCGTGGACGATACCGAGCGTGATGTAGCAATCCTCAATCGTGGGGACGATGATGCGTAACGCGGCGATATCGTGAATCTGGCTGATATCGTCGCCCTTGCGCTTCAATTTTTGGTACAGACTCCAGAGCCCTTTCATCCGGATATCGATACGGAAGCTTGCGAGTCCGCGCTTGGGGAGCTCCTGGTGCAACTCCTTTTGTACCTCGGAGAGTCCGTCTTCCGTCTCCTGGGTCTTCAACTTGCGCAGCTCACTGGTATGCTGTGCCGCGTCAGGGTCGATGAAAGGGAAAGCGAGGTCTTCGAGATTGTTCTTCATCTTACCCATCCCGAGTCGGTCGGCAATTGGTGCATAAATCTCGACGGTCTCGAGCGCGATGCGACGACGCTTGTGTTCGGGTACATGGACGAGCGTCTGCATATTGTGCTTACGATCAGCGAGCTTGACGATAAGCACGCGGATATCGCTCGCGGTCGCGACCAGGAGGCGGCGGAGCGACTCGGCGTGACGCTCGGCGCCGCGATACTTGTGCGTGCCGAGCTTGGTGACGCCGTCGACGATAAAGAGAAGTTCTGTACCAAACTCGCGCTCTATCTCGTCGCGCGAGACACGGTTGTCTTCGATCGCGTCGTGGAGGAGACCGGCGGCGATAGTGGTCGCGTCCATTCCGTATTCGGCAAGGATTTGAGCAGTGGCGGAGGCGTGGTTGAAGTAGGGCTCGCCCGAGTAACGGATCTGACCCTCGTGCGCCCGCTTCGAATACTCGTAGGCCTTCGCGACGAACGCGATGTCGCTCTCCGAAGCCCCTTCCATCTCGGCCGTAATCTCCTTGATGGTGGTCATACTGGGACTACACTATACACCCGTTTAAATTTATTTTCAGTTATTTCAAATACTCGGCGGCTTCGGTAGGTAAGAGCGCGGCAGGGTCGGTTGCCTCGGGGAGATAGATGCGACGGAGACCTTTTTTGAGGAAGAGACCCTGCTTCGATTTATAGAGCACGAGGGTCTTGCCGGTGCGCGGGTGCTTACCCACCTCGCGGACAATCTCGACGCCCTTGGGCGGCCGCTTCGGTGCGGCAAGCAGAGCGAGTGCCTTGTCGAGTGTAAGGGTGTAGGGGTCACCCACCGCAGGCTTCAGAGAGCGGAACTCGCCGTCGCTGCCCACATAGGGCCCGAAGCGCCCGGTCGAGGCGAAGACTTCCTTGCCGGTGCCCGGATGGTTGCCGAGTGCGCGTGGGAGCGAGAGATACTTCACTGCGTCGGCGAGCGTGACGTTCGCGGGGTCGACGCCCTTGGGAATCGACGCGCGCTTGGCGGCGGTCTTCGGGCGACCACGTACTTTCTTTTTCTTCGCTTTCGTATCAAGGTCCGACCTTGAGCCCGATTCTTTAAGGTCGGACCTTTCTTCAGGAAGTGGCATCTCGACATACGGCCCAAATCTTCCAGTTTTTACATACACCGGCGCGCCCGTCTCGGGGTGCGTACCGATTGGCTCGTCGCCTGCGAGCTCGGCGCCCGACTCGGTGCGCGCGCCCTTACACTCCGGGTAGCGCTTACAGCTCATAAAGACGCCGCCGCGTCCGAGCTTAAACTCCATCGGGCTGCCGCACAGCGGACAAGGGAATTCGGCGGGCACGTCGCCGAGCCCGGTCGCCTTGGGCAACTTGTCCTTCGCCTTCACGGCCTTCTCGAAGGGGCCGTAGAAGGTTGAGAGCGTCTCGGCGTAGCCGCGCTCGCCGCGCGCTATCTCGTCGAGCTCGTCTTCCATCTCGGCCGTGAAGGTGTCGCTCACATATTCGGGGAAGTGCTCCTCGAGCCAGCCCGAGACGACCATACCGGTCGCGGTGGGGCGGAGCGTGCGGCCCGTCTTCTCGACATAGCCGCGATCTTGGATAGTCTTCATAATCGAGGCATACGTCGAGGGGCGACCGATACCGCGCTTCTCGAGCTCTTTAATCAGCCCGGCCTCGGTGTAGCGATTGGGCGGCTCGGTCTGCTTCTCGGTCGAGGCGAGCGCGAGGAGCGTGAGCGGCTCGCCAGAGGCGAGGTGGGGGAGCTCGACGTCTTCGCCACACGCTTTTGTATCGAGTGCGAGCCAGCCGGCGAAGATGACGCGCGCACCAGTCGCCGAGAAGGTGGGAATCTTCTCGTTCGCCTCGGCGACAATCGTGGTGCGCATCGCGCGTGCGCTCGCCATCTGCGAGGCGAGCGCACGCGTACGAATCAGCGCGTAGAGAGCCGTCTCGTCGGGCGAGGTACCCGCCTTCTCGCGCGCGGGGTCGGTGGGGCGGACCGCTTCGTGCGCCTCCTGCGCATTCTTACTCGACGTCTTATAGACGCGAACTTGGACGAAATCCTTACCAAATTCTTTCTCGACGACGCTCGCCATCTTGGCCACCGCCTCCTTCGCGAGATTGACCGAGTCGGTACGCATATAGGTGATGTGGCCGGCCTCGTAGAGCTTCTGCGCGGCACGCATCGTGCGTGAGGGGGCGAAGCCCAGTCGCGTCGAGGCGGTCTGTTGCAAGGTCGAGGTGGTGAAGGGCGGTCGCGGGTTACGCTCCTCGCTCTTCTCGGAAATATCAGCAACCTTCCACGAAGCGCCTCGGCCAAGCTTCACAATGCGCTCGGCCTCCTCGCGCGAGGCGGGCTGTTCCGCGCAGGTAGTTCTGAATGTGTGGACATCCGATGTCCCCGGGACATCGGATGTCCTGAAATCCGCGGTCAGCGTAAAATACGTCTCGGGGACGAAGGCGGTAATCTCGCGCTCGCGCTCGGCGAGGATACGGAGCGCGGGCGACTGCACGCGACCAGCCGAGAGGCCATACCGCACCTTCTTCCAGATAAGGCCGGAGAGGTCGTAGCCGACGATACGATCGAGCACGCGGCGGGCCTCCTGCGCCTCGCGCAGGTGCTCGTCAATCACGCGCGGGTGGGCGAGCGCCTCTTCGATCGCGTCCTTGGTAATCTCGTGGAAGGCGACGCGCTTGGGCTTCTTAAGTTCGGCGACCTCCTTAATATGCCAGGCGATTGCCTCGCCCTCGCGGTCGGGGTCGGTCGCGAGATAAATCTCGTCGGCCTTGGCGGCGGCGTGCTTAATCTTCTCGATTATCTCGCGCTTCTCGGCGGGGACGACGTAGCGTGGGACGAAGCCGCCCTCGATATCCACCGCGTCCTTGTTCGACTTAGGCAAGTCGCGCACATGACCAACGGAGGCGAGGACGGTGTAGTCCTTACCCAAGTAATGGCCGATCGTGCGCGCCTTGGTGGGCGACTCGACGATAAGAAGTCTCTTCGACATGTATTCACACACATACCGCGCATACCTATATATGGTCAAGTCTCGTTATGCGATTTCGGCGAAGATTGGGTGATGGTCGGAGCCGTGGCGAGCGGGAATAACGGACGTATTTTTTATGGTGAAAGAGTGCGAGACGAGGATATGGTCGAGCTGTGAGCGCGAGAGGATGTGCGTCTTCTCGCCGCCGAGCGCATTCGTGAGTTCGTGCGCGAGGAAGCGCTTCTCGAAGTGTATGCGCTCGCGGGTAGGGAAGAGTGCATCGCCGAGCGATCCGCCGAGGATCCAGTTGAGCGGCGTGATGTGCGGCTTCTCGAGGGTGTTGAAATCGCCACAGATGATAGTGGGTTTCGCCGGGTCGCGCTCGGCCATCGCGAGCTCGAATTCCTTCAGTCGCCACGCGGGCTGGGCGAGAATAAGGTGGAGATTGAAGACGCGTACGATCGCGCTACCTACCGGCGCGTCGATGTAGAGCGCGCCGCGATTGTTGATGCGCGAGAAGAGCTTGTCGGGCATCAGGGAGACGAAGAGCTTCGTGCGCCAGGGTAGTCGCTCCCAGTATTCGGGGAAGCGAATCTCGCCCTGGCTCTGTATCTTGTGGCGAGAGAGAATCACGTTGTACATCGTGACCTTCTTGTCAGGGAAGAGCTTCTCGACATCGATGCGGTAGGCGAGATGGTAGGGGAGTGTCTGGAGGCGCGTGAGAAATGCTTCGGGTACCTCTTGGAGACAGAAGAAGTCGAAATCACTTTGGGAGATAAAGGCAAAGGCGTCGTCCTGCTCGCGATTGCGGTAGAGCATGTTCCAGGAATAGATTTTCATATTCGTCTCCACGCGCCAAACTCTTCTTTAATTAACCCACGCAATTCAAGCGCTATGAGTGAGGTCAGCATTTCGCCGACCCGTTCGTTCGCGCCACGCAGAATCTCGTCGCGTGTCTTCGGCTCATCAAGCATATTCCAGATAACGAGTTCGGCGTCCTCTAAGTCGCGCGGTGCCTCATGCATGGCGTTTTCACGTGGAGTGATGCCGAGCGCTTCGAGGATGTGCGTCGACTCAGCGACGAGTGTCGCGCCGAGGCGGACGAAGAGGTGAGGGCCGAAGGCGTGCGGATCGCCGATGCGGTGCGGGATGCAGAGAAGGTCACGATTGTATTCGCTCGCGAGCCGAGCGGTAATCAAGGTGCCCGACTTCGGCCCCGCCTCGACCACGAGCACCGCGTCAGAGAGCCCGACCATCAGCCGATTGCGCTCGGGGAAGAAGTAGACGCGCGACGGCGTCTCTGGAGAATATTCGGAGAGGAAGCCGCCGCCTTTCTCGAGCACCTCGCGCACAAAGGGGCGATTACTCCGCGGATAGATCACGTCGTCGGCGAGACCCGAGCCGGGGACCACGAGCGTGTGGAGTCCGGCGGCGAGCGCGGCCTTGTGCGCACAAGTGTCGACTCCGAGTGCGAAGCCGCTCACGATCGAGACCGGATAGCCCGCGAGGCCGACGATGAGCCGCTCGCAGGCCTCCTGACCGTAGCGCGTCATCGCGCGACTCCCGACCACGGTGAGGAGCTTGTGTCCCGGAGGCGGCAAAGCGCCGCGGAGCCACAGCCGCTCTGGCGGCTGCGGTATCTCGAGGAGTTGTGCAGGCCATTCTGCGCGTGCGAGTTCGCCAATACCCATGGGTGCAGTATACTAGGCGGATATGCTTGATATCCGTTTTATTCGCGAGAACGCGGACATCATCAAGGCCGGTGCAGCCAAGAAGCGCATCGAGGTCGACATCGACCGCTTGATTACGGTCGACGACGAACGTAAGCGCCTCCAACAAGAAATCGAGGCCAAGCGTGCCGAGCAGAATCGCCGGAGTAACGAGATTCAACGTGCCGGGGGCGACGAGCGCGCGAAGCTCCTCGAGGCGATGCGTCAGCTGAAGGCTGGTATGGTCGAGGCCGAGGAACAGATGAAGGGTGTGATGAGCGAGTGGCAGAAGCTGATGCTCCTGGTGCCGAACATCCCCGATATGTCGGTGCCCGAGGGCGAGAGCGACGGCGACAATATGGAGGTGCGCACCTGGGGGCGAGTACCGCAGTTCGGCTTCAAGCCGAGGCCACACTTCGAGCTGATGCAGTCACAAGGTCTCGTCGACCTCGAGCGCGGCGCCAAGGTGGCCGGCTTCCGCGGGTACTTCCTCGTGGGCGACGGCGCGCGGCTCATGTGGGGGCTGCGCCGCTTCGTCGAGGACCGCTTTATGAATCGCGAGGGCTTCACGCCGATTGTCGTGCCCTCGATGGTGCGCCGCGAGCCCTTCGTCGGCACCGGCTATCTGCCGCAGAGCGAAGAAGATCTCTACAAGACACAAGACGGGGACTATCTCGCGGGCACCGCCGAGGTCGCAAGTATGGGCTTCTATATGAATGAAGTGCTCGATAAGAGCGTGCTACCGATTAAATTCTTCGCCTACTCACCGTGCTTCCGTCGCGAGGCAGGCAGTCACGGTAAGGACGAGAAGGGTGTCTTCCGCATCCACGAATTCGAGAAATATGAGCAGGTAGTCCTCTGTGAGGCCTCGCACGAGCTCTCGGTCGCCGAACACGAAGCGCTCACCGCCAACTCCGAGCAGCTCCTCCAGGAGCTCGGTCTTTACTACCATGTGGTGGTCAACTGCGGCGGCGACCTCGGCCTCGGCCAGGTTAAGAAGTATGATATCGAGGCGTGGATGCCGTCTGAAGAGCGATTCCGCGAGACGCACTCCTCCTCGTACTTCCACGACTTCCAGACCCGGCGGTTGAATATCCGCTATCGCGACGAGGACGGTACACTCAAGTATGCACATTCGTTGAACAACACTGCGCTCGCAATGCCGCGCATCCTGACCCACATCGTCGAGAACTACCAACAGGCCGACGGCACGATTAAGGTGCCTGATGTCCTCGTCCCGTATGTCGGCAAGTCGATTATCGGCCGCGCGGGGTAGCGAGCGGCTCCGCGACCGGCGGCGCACGCGCCGCCACCGTATCCTATTCGCACTTGGCGCGCTCTTCGCACTCTGTCTCGCGGGGATTATCTACGAGCTCAATCAGAGTGCGTTTCGCATCGCGCACGTCCAGGTCTATGGTGCTGACCAGACCTATACCGACATCGCCACCGCCGCGATGCAGGGCAGCTACCTCGGGCTCGTGCCGCGCGACTCAACCTTCTTCTATCCGGGAGCGGCTATTCGCACCGATATCGTCGCGCGCCATCCCGACATCGCGGCGGTCGCCCTCTTTCGTAACGGCCTCACGGGGCTCTCGATTAAGGTGAACGACCGGGTCCCGGTCGCGCGCTGGTGCGGTGCGAGCTACGCTCGCGCCGCCTCCTCGACCGCCCCCTGCTACCTCTTCGATGCGAGTGGCTTCGTCTTCGCCACCACGAGTGAGCAGCAGCTCGTGAACCCGTTCGCTCTCTACGAATCGCTCGCGGTGGGCGTAACCGACCCGATGCAGACGATGCTCCCGAACGAGTCGAAATTACCAGCCATCTTCGACTTCGCACGCCAACTCGCAACACTCGGAGCAACCACCGAGTCGGTCGTGATTCGCGGTGATGAGGTCGACGACTATCTCGCGAGCGGGACACGTGTGACGTATGTGCTCGGGAATGAAGAAGCGGCCTTCACCGCGCTCACCTCGGCGCATAAGGACATCGACCTCGCGAGCGGTACGGTCGACTACGTCGATCTGCGCTTCAGCGGCAAGGTGTATATAAAAAAGAAGTAGTGCTAGGGTAGGGCAATGGAAACCTTTTGGCAGAAACTGCCGAAACCCTTTTTCGTCAGCGCGCCGATGAAGGACGTCACCGACGCCGCCTTCCGCGCGCTCCTCGCCTCCTGCGGTAAGCCGGACGTCACCTTCACTGAGTTCGTCTCGGCCGACGGCTTGTACCATACTCTTGAAAATGCGTTAGGCATGAACGACCTCGTAGGTCATTCACATAATGAACGACCTACGAGGTCGTTCATTATGCAAAAGAACCCGCTCCTGCGCGATTTACAGTTCACCGACGCCGAGCGGCCCATTGTCGCACAGCTCTTCTCAGCGAAGCCCGAGATGATTGCCTATGGCGCCCGACTCGCGAAGGAGCTTGGCTTCGATGGTGTCGACCTCAATATGGGTTGTCCCGATCGCGCGGTCGAGAAGCAGGGCGCGGGTGCCGCGCTTATCAAGAGCCCCGCACTCGCGCGCGAGCTGATTCGTGCGGCGAAGACTGCCGGGCTGCCCGTCTCGGTCAAGACGCGTGTGGGGTATAGCAAGGAAATGCTGGAGGAGTGGCTCCCCGAGCTCCTCGCCGAGTCGCCTGCGGCTATCACGATTCACCTGCGCACCCGTAAGGAGCTCTCGCTCGTTCCGGCGAAGTGGAAGTTGATGCAGAAAGCGGTCGCCATTCGCGACAAGGTAAAACCGAGCGTACTGCTTATTGGTAACGGTGATGTCGCAAGCCGCTCCGAGGGCGAGCGGCTCGCGAAGGAAACTGATGCCGATGGCATCATGATTGGCCGCGGAATGTTCGGCAACCCCTGGGTCTTCTCAAAATCAGACATCGGATGTCTGATTTTGGAGGATAAGTTAAAGGCACTCGTGACACTCGCGCGCGAGTATGAAAAGCTCATGCCGAAGAAAGACTTCGCGATTTTGAAGAAGCACATCAAGGCATTTGTGGGCGGCTTCCGCGGTGCCGCAGAGTTCCGCGCTCTCTTGATGACCGCGACGAATGCCGAAGAGCTCGCGGAATACATCGCCGCATTTGCTGAAACAGGAGGTGAGGAGTAGAGTCGAAATCAGCTAGCACCCAACATCAACCAAGAGAAGGAGAAAGACAGATGCCCGAAAACAAGGAAGGTGTGATTTATTCCCTGAACCAGATTGAAAAGTCGGCAAGCGAAATCGGGAGGATGTACGGCAATCGCGATGCGGTAGCCCGGATACTCGCCGATGTTGCGAGACTACGGACCCTACTCGATATCCGGCAATCGGTCGGCGCCGGAGCGGCGTCGCACCAGGTCGCCGTGGCTCCTTGACGGTAGCCGAGGGGGAGTGTTACAATCATAAAGCTTGGAGTTGGTTTCTCCTCCCCTGTCCTTCTCCAGGCCGCGTCCGGTATTCTTTGCGGGGTACGCGGACACTGGGCCTCGGCGATTCATTCGCCCGGGGCCCTTTCTCTTTTCCTGTATACTCTCCGCATATGGCGCATCAGTCGCTCTATCGGATGTATCGCCCCGCTACCTTCGCCGAGGTCGTGGGCCAAGAGCAGGTGACGAGGCCGCTCGCTGAGGCGGTCAAGGCCAAGGCGATTGGCCACGCCTACCTCTTCGCCGGCAGCCGCGGGCTCGGTAAGACCTCGGTCGCGCGCATCCTCGCGCGCGAGATTGGCTGTGAGGAGCGCGACGTGTATGAGCTCGATGCTGCGAGCAACAATGGCGTTGATGAGGTGCGCACGCTCGCCGAGGGCGTCTACACGCTCCCGTTCGCTTCTCCCTATAAGGTCTATATTCTCGACGAGGTACATATGCTCTCGAAGGGCGCGTGGAATGCTTTTCTTAAAACGCTTGAGGAGCCGCCCGCGCACGCAGTCTTTATTCTCGCGACGACCGAGCTTGAAAAAGTTCCAGAAACAGTGCAGTCGCGCTGTCAGGTTTTCGAATTTAAGAAGCCGACGCGCGCGACGCTCTCCACAATGGTCGCGGCTGTTGCAAAGAAAGAAGGATACACACTCGCGACCGACGCCGCCGAGCTTATCGCGCTTCTCGCCGAGGGCTCGTATCGCGACGCGCTCTCGATACTCCAGAAGGCGCTCGCGGCAGCAACAGCAGGGAAGTCACTCTCGCGAAGCGAGGTCGAAGAAGTAACTGGCGCGCCGAAGCGGGAGCAGGTGCACGCGCTCGTCGCGGCGCTCGCGGCAGGTGACCGCGCGAAAGCGCTCGCCGCGATAGAGAAGGCCGCCAAGGCCGATGTCGATATGAAGCTTTATCTCGAGCTCGTGCTCGAGGCTCTCCGCGCTGCGCTCCTGATCCGCTTCGCGCCCGACTTACACGAGGACCTGAAGCATGAGTTTGGTGCTGACGAATTCGCCGCCCTCGAAGATGTGGGACGTCTGACGTCCCACATCACGCACGCGACATTGCTCGCATTCCTCACGGCATCAGAGTGGATTCGCTACGCACCTATCCCGGCGCTCCCCTTGGAGCTCGCTGTACTCGAGCTCTACCCCGAATGACGCGTACGCCGCCGGTAGAGACCGCTCGCGCTGTCGCCACAGCGCTCGCGAAGCTTGGCACGAGCAAGA
>Ga0172369_10004397_pt1 | contig 17915 bp, 17 predicted proteins | sample LakKiv25m_FD_114539 | JGI IMG/M metagenome (GOLD analysis project Ga0172369, IMG submission 114539) | Freshwater microbial communities from Kabuno Bay, South-Kivu, Congo - kab_022012_11.25m | ecosystem: Environmental > Aquatic > Freshwater > Lake | place: Democratic Republic of the Congo...
GGCGCGTCCGGAGGGGACGGGCTCGGCGCCGCCGGCACCGTCCACGCCCGGCCGCTTCGGGCGTGTGCCCGTGCGTCCGCCCGCGTCGCCGCCCGCCGCGTCGGCGCCGCCGTTCGTACCGGTGATGCCGCCGTCCGAGCCCGCGCCGCCGGTGCGGGCCGCGCCCCCGCCCGAGCCCGTGCCGGCCGTGAACCCTCCTGCACCGCCGCCGCCGTCCGCCGAGCCGGCTCCGCGCTTCCGCCCGCTGCCGCACGTCGAGAGCCTGCCGCTCGCCGAGCGCGAGGAGGGCGTGCTCGTCATGCGCTGCTGCGAGTGCGAGGCCGAGAACAGCGTGTTCGCGAAGCGCTGCATCCTGTGCGGCCAGCCGCTCGACTCGCCCGCCCAGAGGGCCTACGTCGACAAGGTGCGGCGCGAGCGCGAGATCTACCTGGCGAAGGAACAGGCGGAAATCGACCTGCTGAAGCAGAGACGCGCCGACGCAGACCCGGGCACGCGCAACACGATACTCCAGGCCGAGGTTATTCTTTCGATGGAGCGTGCCCGCAGCCCGTGGCTGAACCCGGACCAGGACCGGACGGGGCAGCCGTCGCTGGGGCTGCAGCTTCTGCGGCGCATTCCGGACGCACGCCATCGGCTTGCGGTACTGCTGGGCACGGTGGGGCTGGTGCTGCTGCTGGTGTTCGTGCCGGAGCGCGGCAGCACGCCACAGGTGCTGGGGCTGGTGCTGTCGCTCGTCGTTTCGCTCCTGTTCCTGCCGCCGGGCCTGCTCCGCGGGCGCCGGCGCGGCTGGGACTAAGAGGTCCGCATGTCGCAGACGGTGGCGGCGGAAATCATAGTGGTAGGCATGGCCGGCGTGCTCCAGGCGCTGGTGGACTGCGGGCTCGCGTGGAAGGAGCAGCACGAGCTGCGCGCGACCGACGGGCAGAAGCACGCCGTCGATCTCGTGGCGACCGACGAGGAGGGCACGCAGCTCGGCGTGAAGGTCGACGCGAAGACGGGCGTCGCGAGCTTCGTGTCGCAGGACTGCTCGAGCACGAAGGGCAAGGCGCTGGCGAACCGCATAGCGCAGCGGTACGCCTATTCGCAGGCGGTCGAGGAACTTCGGCGCAAGGGATACCGCGTCGAGACCGAGGAGAAGCTCCAGGACGGCAGCATCCGCCTCGTGGCGCAGCGATGGCGGTAGGAGAGAGCGATGGCGGAGCGCGCGCAGATCGAGCTGATCATCGGGCCCGACGGAAAAATCCGCTTCACCACGCACGGGCTCAAGGGCCAGGCGTGCGTGGAGGAGACCGCGGCGCTGGAGAAGGCCGTCGGCAGGGTCGTGCAGCGCCAGAAGACCGCGGAGGCATGGCAGCAGGCTGCGGGGACGAAGACGGGCGTGCGGGGGAGGTAGACGGGGCGATGACGCGGCGTGTCGGCGGCCTGCCGGATGAGCTCTCGCGGCGCCTGTCTTTGCCGCGGGCCGAGCGTGTGGGGCTCGCGCATGATTCGCCCGAACGCGCGTGCGACGCCGATACTGAAGACGAGTGGCTCGCGGAGATCCTTGCTCGGGCGAGGCAGATGCGCGACGGCCTGGTGGCTGGCGTGGATTGGGATGACGTTCGTGCGGGGTGGGCGGCTCGTTGGCCGCGGCGCTAGTCAGGGTCGCAGGGAGCCCGGAGAAGCTTCAGCCGTGCTGGTATGCCCGCCGGATCCTGCCTGAATCGGGACGCAGCACCCCCTCCGACCGTCCACGCACCGGCCGCGGTTTCGAGCGACCAGTTGTCGCGGATTCCCTGCGGGTCGATCCGATCGCAGAAGGCGCGCAAGACAAGCCCGTTGTCGAATCGGACGACGAGATCGAGGCAGGGCTCGGTCAGCGCCGCTTCGACCACCCGTGCGCCGACGATCCGGGAGAGCCTGCGTCCGGCCGTTTCGCGCGACAGCGACGCCTCGAGCGACGAGCAGATCGGCCCCGAATCGGCCTCGATCCGCCAAGGGCACTCGACGAACAGGGCGGTTTCCGCCGAGAATCGACGGAACGACTCCGGCAGCGCCTCGTCGGGCAGAGGCTCGGCGCGCGCGACGAGCGCTCCGAACCCCGCGAAAAGCAGGCCGTCGCCGCGAAGCGACAGCGCTGCCGTGCAGCGTTCGCCGCGCATGCCGTCCAGGCGCTCGGCGAGGGTCTGTCGCGCGTCGGCGGGCATCGCCGGAACATAGCGCGTCGCAGCCGTGCGTTGGCGCTTGACGTGCGCGCCGCATCGCGCCATCAAGGTCGGCCTCATGGGCGCCGCCCTCGAACTCGACAGGGTTTCCCGCAGCTACGGCGACGACGGCTCCGGCATGCCGGTGCTCATCGAGGCCTCGCTGCGCGTGGATCCGGGCGAATTCGCGGCGATCGTGGGTCCGTCCGGGTGCGGAAAGAGCACGCTGCTCAACATCGCGGGCGGCCTCGACCGGCGCTACTCCGGCACCGTGCGCGTGGACGGCACCGACCTCGGCGCCATGGACGACCGCGCGCTGTCGGCGTTCCGCGGACGCACCATCGGCTTCGTGTTCCAGTCGTTCAACCTGCTGCCCGGCTTCTCGGCGCTCGAGAACGTGCTGCTGCCCGGCTTCTTCACGGGCGGGCAGTCGAACGCCCGCGCGCGCGGCCTGGAGGCGCTGGAGCACGTGGGTCTGGGCGCCAAGGCGCACAAGAAGCCCGGCGAGCTCTCGGGCGGCGAGCGACAGCGCGTCGCGCTCGCCCGCGCGCTGTGCTCGCGCCCGCCGCTGCTGCTCGCGGACGAGCCGACGGGAAACCTCGACCAGCGCACAGGCGAGCAGATCGTGCAGCTTCTTTCGGACCTCAACCGCGAGCACGGCATGACCCTGGTCGTCGTGACGCACGAGGCGCGCGTGAGCCGCGTGGCCGGGCGCGTGCTGCACCTCGCCGACGGGAAGATCGGCCCGTCCGGCGAAGCGGCAACCGGCGCCCCCGCGGAGGCCGTCCCGTGAAGGCGCGTCGCGCGGCGGTGCTGGCCCTGCGCAACCTGAAGCGCGATCGGCGCGGCTCCGTCCTCGGGGCGCTGGGCGTCGCCACCGGCGTCGGATGTCTCGTCTTCTTCACCGCGCTGGGCACCGGAGTCGCGCGTACCGTGCGCACGCGCGTCTTCCCCGACGATGCTACACGGATAGAGGTTGTGCCGCCGCAGGTGTCGCTGGGCGCGCTGCTGGGCGGGGGAAAGCTGGACGAGGAGCAGATGGGGCGGCTGGCAGCGCTGCCGGGCGTCGAGGCGGTGCTGCCGAAGATGGCCATCCGGGTGAGCGGGCTCGCGTACTACGACGGGCCGTTCTTCGGGCGCCCGCTGCGCATCGGCGTCGAGGTCATGGGCGTGGGCGTCGCGCCCGCGCTCATGGCGCAGGACGCCGCACCCGGGCACCCGTTCGCGGATCCGGGGCCGGGAAAACCGCTGCCGGTGATCGTCAGCTCGCGGCTGCTGGAGCTGTACAACAAGTCGTTCGCCGCGCAGCGCGGCCTGCCCAAGCTCACGAGGGAGCTGCTCGTCGGGTTCCGCTTTCCCGTGCAGTTCGGCAACTCGTTCGTCGTGAACACGGGTTCTCACCCGGAGCAGCAGGTCATCGAGGTCGTCGGGTTCTCGGATCACGCGCTGCTGGGCGGCATCACGGTGCCGCTGGACGTGGCGCGGCGCCTGCACCGCACGCAGGGTCTGGACGCGGACACGTACTCGGCGGCGGTGCTGCGAGCGCGCACGCCCGACGCGGTGCCGGAGATCATCGCGGCCGTGCGCCGCATGGGGTTCGAGCTGGACGACAGCGAGCGCACACTGGCGGAGCAGATCGGGTGGGCGATTGCGCTCGTCACGGGCGCGCTGGGGCTGCTGTCGATTCTCATCACGGCGCTCGCGGCGGTGAACATCGCGCACGCGTTCTACGCCTCGGTGCGCGAGCGGCGGCGCGAGATCGGCGTGCTGCGGGCCATCGGCGCGTCGGCGGACGACGTGGAGCGGGTGCTCCTCCTGGAAGCGGCGGCGGTCGGGCTTGCCGGAGGGGCCGTCGGACTCCTGCTGGGCCGTGCGGGAGCCGCGCTCGCCGATCTGGCTGCGGCGCGCGTTCTGCCCGATTTCCCCTTCAAGCCCGGCACGTTCTTCGCGTGGCCCGCGCCGCTTCTCGCCGCGGGGCTCGCCGTGGCGGTGCTCGCGGCCATCGTGGGCGCGCTGCCGCCCGCGCGCGAGGCGGCCCGGAACGATCCCGCCGCGTCGCTGAGCGAGTAGAGGCCCCTCCGGACGAACTCGCCCCCCGAATCCCTTCCGGTGTGCTACCGATCGTCCCGATGGGCGAGGGCCGCACACCCGTGGGGCACCACGTGCTGCTGGATCTGAGCGGCATCGACTCGGTGCGCCTGGACGACGCGGCATGGCTGGGCGAGGCGCTGTCGCAGGCGGCCCGCCGCGGCGGCGCGCGCGTCGTGGACCTTCGCTTCTCGCGTTTCGAGCCGCAGGGCGTCAGCGGCGTGGTCGTGCTTGCCGAGAGTCACGTGGCGATCCACACCTGGCCCGAGCTGGGTTTCGCGGCGCTGGACGTCTTCACCTGCGGCGACCCCGGCGTCGGCGACGCGGTGGCCGCAGAGGCCGTGAAGGCGCTTTCACCGTCGCGCGTCGAGAGGCGCAGCGTCGAGCGCGGCCCGCGCGGTGGTGCGCCGTGAGCCGCGAGATCAGGTGCCCCAACTGCGGCGCGCCGCACGTGCTGCACAATCCCGGCCTGGCGATGCTCGTGTGCGAGTACTGCAACCAGGCCGTGTGGTGGGACGAGGAGCGCGTGCTCGCGGCGGGGCTGCGTTCGGTGCTCCCGGAGGGCTTCACCCGGCTATACCGCGGCGCTTCGGGTTCTCTAAAGGGCTCGCGCTTTACGGTGCTCGGCCGCGTGCGCTACGCGTTTCCCTCGGGATTCTGGGACGAATGGTACGTCGAGCTCCCGGACGGCACCGGCGCCTGGCTCACCGAAGACAACCACGAGCTTTGCCTGGAGCACGCCGTCGACTTCGACGTGCCGGAGTTCGGGACGTTCAAGCGCCTGAAGCGCATGGACCTCGTGTTCGCCGTGGAGGAGGAGGGCGAGGCCGAGTGCATCGGCGTCGAGGGGCAGCTTCCCTTCACGATGGAGCTCGGAGAGCGCTACCGCTACGTGGACGGGTCGAGCATGGACGGGCTGCATTCGCTGGGCATCGAGTACGACGGCCCGCGCCCCTCGGTGTTCGTCGGCGACTGGCTCGCGCACGAGGACGTGCAGCTCGACGACGAAGGGGAGGACTGGTGAGCGCGACCCCGCCCGCCGACGCCGTGCGCGCGCGCCCCGCGCACAAGCCGCGCGACGTGCGCTGCCCCACGTGCAACGCGGGGCTCCCGGTGCAGGACGAGCACGCGCGCACGGTGGCGTGCGCGTACTGCGGCACCATCCAGAAGCTCGGCGAGGTCGAGGCGCGCGTGCTGGGGCGCGGCCCGAAGAAGAAGCCGAAATTCCAGCTCCGGCTCGGCGACCGGCTGCAGTTCGACGGCGGGCGCTACGAGGTCGTCGCACGACTTCTTTTCGAAGAGGAAGACGAGGGCAAGACCACGGAGGAGCGCGAGTACCTGCTCTACAGCCCGCGGCGCGGGACTCTGTACCTGGACGAGTACGAGGGCGACTGGAAGCTGCTGAAGGTGTGGCATTCGCAGCCGGAGAACCAGCACGCGTACGCCATGGATGAAGGTGCCTCTCTGAGGACGGGCGACGGCTCGAGCTGGACGTGCGAGGAGTCCGGCGAGTACCTGCTGCGGTACGTGGACGGCTCGCTGCCGTGGGTGGCGAGCGTCGGCAACCGCGTGAAGTACGCGTCCTTCCGAGGGGCAGGCGGAGCGGTGCTGGAGGTCGAGCGCAGCGGCAAGGAGATCGAGGTCGCGCGCGGACGCAAGCTGACCGTCGACGACGTGAAGGCCGCCATCGTGTCGCGCAGCGCGTCCTCGCCGGGAGCGGAGAAGGACCAGGCGCTGGCCGCGGCGAACCGGGCGAGGGACGACGCGAAGCAGCGCGCCTCGCGCATCGTCCGGGCGGTCGCGCTGGTCTGCATCGCGCTCAACCTCGTCGGCGCGCTCGTCACGTGGTTCCGCGGGACGAACGTCGGAAGGGCGAGCGTCCCGCTGGAAAAGCTGGAAGGCGAGACGCTCGTCGGGCCGTGGGATCTGCCGGTCGGGCTCGCGAGATTCGACGTCGAGGCTCCGAACCTGAAGGACGAGTGGGAGGCCGTCGACCTGGCGCTCGTGGAGGGCGACGACCGCGTCGTGGACGTCATGGACGCCGACCTCGACTACTACTCGGGCTACGAGGACGGCGAGAACTGGAGCGAGGGCAGCGGGAAGGAATCGGTCTACGTGCTCGTGCCCCGCGCCGGCGCATGGCGGCTGCTCGTCCATGCCACGGGGGGACGCGGCGAGAGCGAGCAGGCCACCGGCGCTCCTGCATCCTTGGAAATCGGCGTCTTCACGGGCGTTTCGCTATCGGGGCCGTTCGTCTTCGCGGGCGTGTTCTGCATGATCGTCTGGGTGCTGGCGGGCGCCGTCGGGCGCTCGCGCCGCGTGCTGGAGGAACTGTGAACTGGCGCGCGGCCATCGGGGTGGCGCTCGTGCTGGGGGCGACGGTGCTCGCTTTCGGGGCGTCCCTGGGCAACTGGGGCGAGGAGCCCCCCGGCGAGCAGAGCGTCAGCCTGCGCGAAGGCAGCGTCGCGGGCCCGTTCTTCGGCTCGGCAAGGCACCGGACCCATTTCGGCGGCGGGCTTGCGGGCGGCAAGTAGCCCGGAGGGAACATGATCGACGAAGCGCACATGAAGGTCTTCTTCTGGACCGTCGTCTACGTCCTGTTCGGCATCGGCGTGTTCGGCGGCTCGTTCTGGATCATCACGAAGGTGGCGCCCTTCTCGATCCGCAAGGAAATCGAGGAGGATCAGAACACGTCCCTCGCCATCCTGATCGCGGGCTTCATCGTGGGCATCGCGATCATCATCGGGGCGGCGATCCACGGCTGAGCCGGCGCCGGAGCGGGAGGAGGACGCAGCGGACGCTCTGCCGCAGCCATCGCGTGCAGGGAGTGCGCTGCTGCTGGCCTCCGTGTTCGTGGTGGCCGCCTGCGGCCTGGCCTACGAGCTGGTGGCGGGAGCGCTCTCATCCTACCTGATGGGCGACGCGGTCACGCAGTTCTCCCTCGTCATTGGGGTTTTCCTGTGCGCCATGGGGGCGGGCTCGTGGCTGGCGCGGCTCGTGCGCCGGCGGCTCGTGGACGTGTTCGTCGAGATCGAGCTCTGGATCGGCGTGCTGGGCGGCGGGGCGTCGCTCGCCATGTTCGCAGTGAGCGCTTTCGCCGAGCCTGTGTTCCCGGTGTTCTTCTACGCCCTGTGCGCGGCGCTCGGGGTGCTCGTGGGCGTGGAGGTGCCGCTGCTCGTGCGCATCGTGCGAGCGGGCGGAGGCTTCAGCGAGGCCCTGAGCCGCGTGCTCGCGCTGGACTACCTGGGCGCGCTGGCGGGAGCCGTCCTGTTCCCGCTGGTCGTGCTGCCGTGGCTGGGCCTCAGCAGGGCTTCGGTGGTGTTCGGCATACTGAACCTCGCGGTGGCGGCGGCGGGCACGCGCCTCGTCGAGGGGCGGCGCGGGCCGGTGCGCGCGCGCATCGCGGCCGCCGCGGCGATGCTCGCGGCGATGCTCGCGTTCTCGCCGAGGCTCGTCGGGTTCTTCGAGGACGAGCTGTACGGCGATCGCGTGGTCTTCGCGCAGGACAGCCGCTACCAGCGCATCGTGCTCACGCGCTGGCACGACGACGTGCGGCTCTACCTCAACGGACACCTGCAGTTCTCGTCGGTGGACGAGGCGCGCTACCACGAGGCGCTGGTCGTGCCGGCGATGGAGGCGTTCGGGCGCCCGGCGCGCGTGCTCATCCTGGGCGGTGGCGACGGGCTCGCCGCACGCGAGGTGCTGCGCTACCCGTCGGTGTCGCAAGTGGTGCTGGTGGACCTCGATCCCGCGATGACGCACCTGGCCTCGACGCGGCGGGAGCTGGTCAGGCTCAACGGCGGCGCTTTTGCAGACCCACGGCTGACGCTCGCGACCCGCGACGCCATGGAGTACTTGCGCGACGAGCCCGGGGCGTTCGACGTGATCCTCGCGGACCTGCCGGACCCGGACTCGGAGTCGCTGGCGAAGCTCTACTCGACGGCGTTCTACGCGCTGGCGGCGAAGCGCCTGACGCCGCGCGGCGTGTTCGTCACCCAGGCGACGAGCCCGTTCTACGCGCGCGAGGCGTTCTGGTGCGTCGTCGAGACCGTGCGCGCGGCGGTGCCGGAGGGAGGCGGGGCTCCGCCGCTCCGGGCGATACCCTATCACCAGAACGTACCGTCCTTCGGCGAGTGGGGGTTCGTGCTGGCGGCGAGGCGGGACATCGACCCGGCCGCGCTCTCGCCGTCGATGCCGGGGCGCGTGCTCACGCCGGAGGCGATGCGAGCGATGTTCGCGTTCCCGCGCGACTTGGAGCCCGTGTCCGTGCAGGTGAACCGGCTCGACGATCCGGTCGCGTTCCGCTACCACCGCGCGGGGTGGAGGCGGTTCAACGAGTAGGCGAGGGGCCCGACGACCATTGCGAGAACTGTCCGATGGCGCCGTTGCTGCGGTGCGTCAGGGCTGAAAAGACGACCGCACGGACACCGAGCCCCCGGGAGTTGTCGAAGCCGCCGTGCGTCCAACGGCATTCGGGCACGCGCCCCGGGCTGCGTCCGGCCGTCCAGCGAGAGTCCGCCCCGAGAACGCCCGCTGCGGAGAAGCCGCAAGGCCCCGGAATCCTTGAGGATTCCGGGGCCCTGGTTGGAGCGGGTGAAGGGATTTGAACCCTCGACTTCGACCTTGGCAAGGTCGCACTCTGCCGCTGAGTTACACCCGCGAAGCGTTCTCTTGTCGTCCGGCGCCGCGCCTGCACGGCCGCCTTGGATTGCGCTCTATAGGGTGTCCGCGCGGCAGGGTCAAGCGCAAAGTGGGCCTTCGGCTAGGCGCCCGTGGCGCCCCCGGCAGGCGGCGTGCCGGGCGGCGCCTCCCGCACCGCCCTGGCGCCCGCCACCGCCATGAGGAACCCGTGGAAGTACTGGAACGCGCTCAGAATCGACGGCACCAGCGACAGGTAGGTGATCCACAGCCCGGCGACGTGGAAGTCCAGCACGTCGCGCCAGACGATGAAGTCCACCGGGTAGCGGTAGTGCACGATGAGCCCCGCCAGCCCGCAGAGCTGCAGCGCGGTCTTCACCTTTCCGCCCTGGTTGGCCGCGATGACGATGCCCTCGCTCACCGCGATGGTGCGCAGCCCCGAGATGATCAGCTCCCGCGCCAGAATGACGATGACCACCCACGGCGGCAGCCGCCCCAGGTGTACCAGCACCACGTAGGCGCACATCGTGATGAGCTTGTCCGCCAGCGGATCCAGGAACTTGCCGAAGGTCGTGATCTGGTTCAGCCGCCGGGCGAGGTACCCGTCGACGAAGTCCGTGGCGGAGGCCAGCCCGAACACCACCGCCGCCCAGAAGTTGTTGCGCCGGCTCTCGGCCGACATGAGCACGACGAAGAAAGGAATGAGCGCGATGCGCGCGTAGGTGACCAGGTTCGGGACGTTGACGAGTTCCTGGCGCACCGGTCCGCGCGGCCGCGGCGGCCGGCGGGCGCGGCGCGGCCTGGGCTTTCGAAGCGGGGCGCCGCCCATGCGGGGAAGACGTTCTCTCATGGCGTCGCTTCCGGTCCCCGCGGGGCGCCCCGCCTACGTCGGCACGTCCAGCAGCACCCGTCCCTCGCCCGCCAGGTCCACCGCCGCCAGTCCCCCGCCGTCCGGCAGCGCCTCCGGAGCCAGAATCTCGATGCGCGGCGCGATCGTACCGTGCCACCCCAGCAGCGCCGCCAGCGGCACCCGGCACGTCGTGCCCGCCGCCAGCGCCATGGCGCGCGGCGGGTGGTGCGAGCGCAGCAGCGCGTGGCCGCGGCCTCGCAGGTGTACGAGGTGCAGATCCGTCGACTCGTTGGACGGCACGCGTCCGTTCTCGAACGCCAGCGACTCCTCGAACGCGTACAGCACGTCCTCGCGCAGGTAGACCTGCTCGTCGCTCAGGTCCACCACCGTGTAGCAGCGCGAGTGAGGGGAAATCCACAGCGCCCCGTCGCCGCGAAGCCGCATCATGCGCCGGCCCGCGGCGCCGAAGGGCTTGTCCGTGGCCCGTCCGCGGAAACGCTTCATCTCCGGGCGCACCTCGACCCGCCCGAACTGCGCGACGAGCGAGTCGACGCGCGAGAGCAGTTCGCCCCGCACGCGCACGACGACGATCTGGGGCGTCACCCGGAACGGCGTTCCCTCGCCCGGGTCGACGAGGCAGCCGGCCGTGAACGCGAGCAGATTCGGGGCGATTGCGGGCGCGGCGGCCGCCGGGGGAGCCTCCGGGGCGTCAGGTGCAGCCGTTGCGGCCACTGCGGCAGCCGGCGCGGGGGCGGCCGGGATCGGCGCCGCGGCGGCCAATCCGGCACCTGGCGCCGTGGCCGCGGGTGCGGGCGGAGGCGTCGCGACTGCCTCCGTCGCAGGCTGCGGTGCCGCTCCAGCCACCTTCGGGGGCCCCAGGAGGACCGGGGGCATCGTCGCGTCGGTCGGGGCCTCGGGCGCGGCGGCGACGGGGGCCGGAGCCCGCGGCGGCTCGCCGGGCGGCTGGGTGGGTTCGCCGGGCAGCGGCGGCAGGTCCATCAGCCCCGGCGTCGGCGCCAGGCGCAGCGGCGGCGGCGGCTCCGACGGGCGCGAGGGCTCCGCCGTCTTCGCCGGCTCCCGGGACTCGCCGCCTGCGCCCAGCATCGCCGCGACCTTCGCGCTCATGGCCGCGTTGCCGGCCTTGTCGAACCACTCCTTCGCGGCGGCGAGGTCCTTCTTCTGCAGGTACGCCAGCGCGAGGTAGTTCTGCGCCTTCGCGTGCGAGGGCGACAGTTCCAGCGCCGCGCGGAACGTCTCCACCGCCTCGTCGACGCGGTTGGTCTTCAGGCACACGAGTCCCAGGTTGACGCGCAGCGTCGCGTCGCCCGGATTCTCGGCCGCAAGCCCCCCGTACAACTCCTCCGCGCGGTCGAAAAGCCCGAGGCGGAAGTAGCACAGCGCCAGCAGGTTCTGGCCGCGCTGGCTGTCGGGGCGCAGCCGCAGTGCGCGCTCGAGCGGCTCGCGGGCGCCCGCGGCGTTGCCGGACTGGAGCAGGCCGGACCCGTCCTTCAGAAGCTGCGCGGACTCGGCGTCGGTCGCTTCCTCGGGATCGTGTGCGGCGGTCGCATTCATCTCGGACATGGCGTCCCCGGTGGCAGAACGGCGGCGCCGAGCATAGACGCACGGCGCGCCGGTCGGCAAGAAACGCTTTCGGCCGCGACCCCCGGGGAGCCGGCCCGCCCGTGCGTCAGGGCGGCAGCCCGCGGTATATTCGATAGAAACGCATCACGCGCTTCACGTACTCGCGCGTTTCGGCGAACGCGGGGATGCCGCCCGCGCGGCGCACCGCCTCGGGGCCGGCGTTGTAGGCCGCGACGGTGCGCAGCAGGTCGCCCTGGAACTGGTTGGCGAGGATGCGCAGGTAGCGCGTGCCGCCGCGGATGTTCTGCACCGGGTCGGTGCGGTCGTTCACGTACATCTCGCGCGCGGTTTCGGGCATGAGCTGCATGAGCCCCTGGGCGCCCTTGTTCGAGAGGGCGCCCGGGTCGAAGTTGCTCTCGGCCACGATGATGGCGCGCACCAGCTCGTGCGGAATCCGGTAGATCTCCGCGGCCTCGGCGATTTCCAGATCCCAGCGCCTCGTCTCGTGTACGGGGGAGGCGACCGTCGCGGCGCGCGCCTGGACGATCTCGTGCGCCGCCACCTCGCGCGCCTTGGAACTGGGGCCGCGCAGCGTCAGATGCCGGTGCCCGTCGCGGCCGACCCACTCCGAGCAATAGGGCGGCCGGCAGCGCGTCGGCGGCAGGTTGGTCAGCTCGATGACGCCGTCGGGACCCTGTTTCTGACGCAGCGCGTTATCGCCTGCGGCCGCCCGGGGCGCGTGCACGGCCGCCAGGGCGACGATCAGGGCGGATGCGGTCGTTCGGGGGCTCGTCATGGGCTCCAAGGCGTCCGGTGGCCGCTGCGGTGGCCGCCCCCGGGGGTCGGCCGTGCGCCCGCCCGGTCCGCACGGCTATCCTACCAACGCTCCGGGGCCCGGCAAGCTTCCGGCCGGCGCCGGGGCGACAACTGCGGATCATCGGCCGGGCCGCTGTCTTCACAGCCGAGTGCGGCAGGCTCGGACTCGACTCTCGGTCGAGCCGGCGCCCCCCGCCGGCCCCCCCGCGCCGGCGCGCGGAGGCAGCGGTTCTCCCCTTTACACGCTCCGGGCGCTCGTCTACCTTCCGGCGCCCGCGCGGTTCCGCTGCGGGCCGCGCACGAGGTGCCGCCTTGACCGAGTCGCCAGAGCGTTCCTGCGCCGCCAGCCCTTTTTCCCCCGTGGAGCAGAAGGTCTTCGACGCCCGGGTGGAGAAGCTCGCCGCCAACTACCCGCCCGACAAGCGCGCGGCGGCTCTCATCCCGGTGCTGCACGCCGCCCAGAAGCTCAGGGGCTGGCTGTCGCCGCAGACGCTGGCCTACGTGGCCGGGGTCGTGGGCGTGCCTCCGACCCGCGTCCAGGAAGTCGCCACGTTCTATTCAATGTTCCGCCTGAAGCCCGCCGGCCGACACCACGTCGCGGTGTGCGGGAACCTCTCGTGCTGGCTCGCCGGCGCCGACAAGCTGCACGAGCACCTGCAGAAGCGGCTGGGCACGCGTCCGTTCGAGCCCACGGCGGACGGCCTGTTCAGCCACGCCGAGGTCGAGTGCCTGGCCTCGTGCGGCACCGCGCCCGCTGTCCTCGTCGACGAGCGCTACTACGAGGGCCTGAGCGTCGAGAAACTGGACGCCATCCTCGACAAGCTGGCCTCCGAACCTGCTGCGGCGCAGCCCGCCTGACCGGGAGTCCGATGGAATCCGTCAAGCTCGTCAGCCGCAACTGGGGCAAGCCCGACAGCCACACGCTGCGCGTCTACCGTGCCAACGGCGGCTACAAGGCGCTGGAGAAGGCGCTGGGCATGACGCCGGCGCAGATCGTCGACGAGATGACGAAGTCGAATCTGCGCGGCCGCGGCGGCGCCGGCTTCAACACGGGCATGAAGTGGACCTTCGTGAGCCGCGAGAAGGCGACGCCCAAGTACATCGTCGTCAACGGCGACGAGGGCGAGCCGGGCACGTTCAAGGACCGCTACGTCCTGAGCGAAGACCCGCACATGATGATCGAGGGGTGCCTCGTCGGCGCGTACGCGCTGGGGGCGCCCGCGGTCTACGTCTACTGCCGCGGCGAGTTCGTGCACCAGATGGAGCGCCTGCAGGCGGCCATCGACGAGTGCCGCGCGAACGGGCTGCTCGGGAAGAACATCCTGGGGCGCGCGGGCTTCGACGTGGAGATGTACGTGCAGCCGGGCGCGGGCGCGTACATCTGCGGCGAGGAGTCGGCGCTGCTGGAGAGCCTGGAGGGCCGCAAGGGCTGGCCGCGGCTGCGCCCGCCGTTCCCCGCGAACGCCGGCCTGTGGGGCAAGCCCACGGCGGTGAACAACGTCGAGACGATGGCGCACGTGCCGCACGTCATCGAGATGGGAGCGGAGGCGTACGCGAAGCTGGGATGTCCGAAGAACGGCGGCACGCGTCTGTTCTCGGTGAGCGGGCACGTGCGCAATCCGGGCGTGCACGAGCTGCCGATGGGATCGACGTTCCGGCAGGTGATCGACGCGTGCGGCGGGATTCGCGAGGGGCACCGGCTCAAGGCGATCATCCCGGGCGGGTCGAGCTGTGCGGTCATGACGGCGGACGACGTCGACGTGGCGACCGACTACGACACGCTGCGCGCGAAGGGCTCGATGGCCGGCTCGGGCGGCATGATCGTGCTGGACGAGACGGTGAACATGGCCCTGGCGCTGCACAACGTGGTGAAGTTCTACGCGCACGAGAGCTGCGGCCAGTGCACGCCGTGCCGCGAGGGCACGGGCTGGATGAACCGGGTGCTGGCGCGCGTCGCGGCGGGGGAGGGCGTCGAGAGCGACGTGGATCTCGTGTACCAGATCGCGAAGCAGGGCGAACTGAGGACGATCTGCGCGCTGTTCGACGGCTGTGCGATGCCGGTGCGCTCCTACATCGACAAGTTCCGCGACGACTTCCTGGCGCTTGTGAAGCGCAGCGAGTCGAAGGCAGCGTAGCCGATCAGTCGGAGCGGCGGCTCGCTCATGGTGAGCCTGCCGAACCATGGCCGCACGTCGGATCGTCGGCCTACGGCCGAACGTGGTCTGGCGGCCTGTCGCCGCCGGGCGCTCCCGCTTGCCGCTTCCCGCTCCTATGTGTCCGCGATCCCGGCCCGCCTGAGGTTGCGGATGATTCTCGCCTCGACGGGGCCGGGATGCAGTTCGGGAGCGCTGCCCTCCCACGCGTTCGCCAGCTCCAGCATCGCGCGCGCCTGATCCAGGCGTCTGCGCGTCCGGAGGAGCCGCCGCGGCAGGCGCGCGAGGCCGAAATCGAACTCGACGCCGCGGAACACGACCCGAGTGGTGTCGGGGGTCAGCGCATCGTCCGCAACCAACAGCCGTCCGCCGGCGTCGCGTCCGAACACCACGCAGGCCTCGCGCAGCTCGATACCGGCGCGGGCGAGCCTCGCAAGCTCGGCAAGCACGAACGTTTCTGCCGCCGCGAGCGCGTCGAGCTCGCGTCGTGCGGAATCGGGCTCCGCCGTACGGACGATTCCGGAACCCTCGAATCGCACCCGCAGCGGGGACGGTTCAAGCGCTCGGAAAAGCAGCACGCAGGGATCGGGCCGGTCCAGCAGCGCGTGGGGCACGAACGCGGAGGCGCGCGCCAGCGCCGCGGCCGCGAGCGCAGCCGCGATCTCCCCGCGGAACGGTGCGGTCTCCTCGGTCGCGGGAATCCGGTCCGAGTACACGACGACGCGCGTGCGGCGCTCGGGCATCGCGTACGCGTCGCGCACGCCTTCGCGCGAGGGTGCCGGCATTCCGGGCAGCGGCGAGGACGGCCGCGTCTCGGCGAGCTGGGCGCGCAGCGCGTCCGGGCTCACCGGGGGCCTACCGGTGGCACAGCGGCGGATTCGCCCGCCAGTTGTTGTCGGCCTTCCAGTTGGGCGTTTCCACGCGCGGAATCGTGCCGTTCTCGTTCACGTCGGTGATGTGGTAGCTGTGCTGGTTCCAGATGCGCCGGGTCGCGGGCCACGTGTTGCCCTGGTTGGAGAACACGCGGATGCCGGCGACTTGTCCTATTCCGAGAATACCGTTCTCGTTGGTCATCATGATGTCCGCGTGACCGTCGTTGTCGACGTCGGCCACGACGGGCGTCTCGAACAGCGTGGAGCTGTTTCGCTCGCCGTGGAAGACGATGGTGCCGTCGGCGCCGCGGAAGACCCACGTGTTCTGCGTGTCGCCGTACACGACGTCGTACCTGCCCTGCCCGTTGAAGTCGAAGGCCGCCGACCCGGAGGCGCCGCACTGGCCGCCGTAGTCGTTGATGGGCGCGCTCCAGAGCTGCGTGCCGTCGTGTTTGAACACCAGGAGCTTGTCGCCCGAAGGGACGATGATTTCCGGCTTGCCGTCGCCGTCCACGTCCGCCGCGCTCATGGCTGCCGAGCAGATGCCGTTGTCGTCGCCCGACGGCAGCGACCACGACCACGGGCCGTACTTGGGCTGCCCGGTGGACGCGTCCAGGATGCGCATGCTCGTGGGCGCGTCGCGCAGCACCAGCTCCGCCCGGCCGTCCTTCTCCACGTCCAGGAGCATCGTCAGGCCGTTCATCGCGCAGGGCTGCTTGACCAGCCACCCGAGGTCGATCCGCCCCGGATTGCAGACGCAGGTGGGTCCCGGGGTGGTAGCTGACTCGTCGCAGGTCGCCGGGTTCGTGGGCTGCCGCTCCCAGATCACCGAGCCGTCCTTGCGGTACGCGTACTTGCCGGTCACGATCTCCTGGAATCCGTCGCCGTCCAGGTCGGTGAGCAGAGGGAACGCTCCGTGTCCGTCGTCGCCGCCGCCGTGCGCAAGGTCGAAGAGCTTCTGCCCGTTGCTCCGGAATATGGTGCCTTCGAACGCGATCTCCGGGTTGCCGTCGCCGTCGATGTCTCCGATGGTCGGCGCGCTGCCCATCTCGATGTTGTCCTCGCTGCCCTTCCACATCTCGGTCTCGAACTTGAGCTGTCCCCGGTTGTCGAATACCAGCAGCGTTCCTGCCCTGTACTTGCCCTTCATCCCGTCGTCGCCGGTGCCGGGCTGGAAGCAGTACTTGGGAGCGACGATGTCCACGAGGTTGTCGCCGTCCAGGTCCCCCAGCGCGAGGTTCCCGTCGCCCACGAGCTGCAGCGCCGCGTCGGTCACCGTCCACAGCTCGCGTCCGTCGCGCCCGCTCACCGCGCGCAGGCTGCTCTTGCCCGACGGATCCATCATCTTCATGTCCTGCACGTTCAGGCAGTTGATGCAGCACTCGCTGGCCTGGCAGCTCGAGAAGATCACGTCGGGCACGTCGGACTCGTCCACGCGTCCGTCGCCGTTGTCGTCGGTGAGGTTCGCGACCAGCGGCGTGACCATCACGTTCTTGGACTGCGGGCGCGTCGTGCCGCCGGTCCACTCCCACTTCACCTGGGGCTGGAAAACCTGCGGCGGCGGGCACGGCGGATAGTGCGGCTGCATGCCCGCGCCCTCCACGTCCACGCGCGCCGGCGTGCAGGTGTCCGCGCGCACCAGCACCGCTCCCGTATCGCTTCCGGCGTCCTGCGGCGTGTACGTCACGCTCAGGCGCACGGTGTCTCCGGGCGCCACCACCTGCGGCACGCGGCCGACCACGGCCTTGTACTCGGGGCTCGTGCCCGGCGCGTAGTCCACGCCCGTCACGGTCACGGGCTGCGTGCCGACGTTCTGGCACACGACGCTCAGCGACGAGGCGCGTCCGATCTCCATGGTCGGGAACTGCAGCTTGTCGAAAGCGCAGGCGAGCTGCTTGTCGCACACGTTGCCCGCGTTCGCGCGCAGTTTCACGAGAAACCGAGGCGTGTGCGGGTCGTTCGTGAGCAGCTCCACGGCGCCGAAGTCGGCCCCGCTCGTTCGCGGTTTGTACAGCACCTTCACCTGCAGCGACTGCGACGGGGCGAGGAACTGCGGCGTGCGCACGCGCGGCTGTGCAAAGGAGTAGTCCACCGACGTGCCGGTCTGCATCGTGATGCCGCGGATGCCCAGCGCGCCCTGCCCGCACGAGGTGATCGTGAACGACTGGTCGGCCTGCGTGCCGGCGGCCACGTTGCCGAAGTCGAGGTGATCCGGGCTCACGCACAGGGCGGGCTCCAGCGTGCCGCCGTGCAGCGCGATGTCGAGGCTGCGGATGGTGCCGCCCATGCACTGCCCCATGAAGATGACCTCTTCGCAGAACGTGATGCGCAACGTCGCCTCGTGCTGCCCCGCGGTCAGCGGCGCGAACTGCACGGGCACGCGCAGCGTCCCGCCGGAGGCGATGCTCTGGGGCGGGAAGCCGCCCAGCGTCACCTTGAACGGCTCGGTCGACGGTGTGACCTTGCCCTCGCCGATGTTGCAGTCGTCGGTGCCGTAGTTCGTGAGCATCACGTTGAGCGTGGCGGTCTGTCCGGTGCCGACGCCGGTGTACACGAGCGAGGTCGGATTCGCCTGCAGATCGCACGGCGGCGCGGCGCCGCCCTGGCCGGTCAGCGGCACGTCGATGGTGCCCCGCGCGTCGTTGGCGACGAGCACGACCTTGTCGCTGGCCTGTCCCTGCGCGGTGGGACGGAACGACACGATCATGCTCTGGATCTGGCCCGCGCCGACGAC
>Ga0172369_10004399_pt1 | contig 17911 bp, 16 predicted proteins | sample LakKiv25m_FD_114539 | JGI IMG/M metagenome (GOLD analysis project Ga0172369, IMG submission 114539) | Freshwater microbial communities from Kabuno Bay, South-Kivu, Congo - kab_022012_11.25m | ecosystem: Environmental > Aquatic > Freshwater > Lake | place: Democratic Republic of the Congo...
TCAAACAAAAAGTTTCAGCCTTGCAAAGGACAAGGCATTTGGAGACAAAGATCCTGATAAGATTAGGTTGATGTCAATAAATGATTTTAAAAAAGAAAAAATAAATCCTGAACCAGGAATGCATGTAAACTTAGGCCATGAGCAGGGGAAAATCATAAGTGTCTCTGGCGGAAGAGTCAAGGTAGATGTAAATCATGAACTTTCTGGAAGAAATCTGGATTATACAATAACTCTTAGATCGGTATTTACAGGCGACAAAGAAAAGGCAGAGGCATTGATTGAAAAAGTGTTTTATTTCTTGCCAAAGGGACAGATAAAAGCAACAGTATCTGATAAAAATGAGCTTGAAATAATTCTTCCTGGCAACATGCCTCAAGAGATTGACTATTTTAAGCATTTATTTTCTCATTTGTTGTTTGATGTGTGTAAGTTTGATACAATTAAATATTCAGAAGTTGTTTCAAGGAAAGAGCTTGAACAACATAACCATTAGAAGAAGGTGTGAAATTGGAAGGATATAAGACAGGAACTACAACAGTAGGAATTGTTGCAAAGGATGGAATTGTTATAGCTGCAGACATGCAAGCGACCTTAGGAAATCTAAAGTCAAACAATGATATGACAAAGGTCTACAAGATAAATGATCATTTGGCAGTGACAATTGCAGGATCTGTTGGAGATCTTCTTGTTTTGGTAAGATTCCTTAAAGTTCAAGCAAATCTCTATGAAATGGAGCACAAGAGGCCAATGAGCACAAAGGCATGTGCAACTCTTCTGTCAAATATTTTGAATTCAAGCAAGATGATGCCATATTTCAGCCAGTTTTTAATAGCAGGAAGTATAGGCGGATTGTCTTTATACAGTGTTGATGTTTTAGGTGGATTGATTGAAGAGAGAGAATTTTCTGTAAGTGGGTCTGGCTCTGAATTAGCATTAAGTTCATTAGACAAGGGGTATAAGGATGGAATAACAACTGTAGATGCAGTAAATCTTGCAAAGGAGGCAATATCCTCTGCAAGAAAGAGAGATATTTTTACAGGCGGAAAAGGAATACATATGATGGTCATCAAAGATGGCGGAATTGAGGATCATCCATTTGTGAGTTATGAATAGCTGTCTTATTTTTATTGGCTGGATTCAGTTTTATATTTTTAATTTTATGAAAAATATATTTAGAGATGTGCAAATATAGAATTTTTATAATTTAAACTTCAGTACATGTGATATTATGGACGAATTTGAAAATATTAGAAAACAGATCTTGGAGATTCTTGAAGGACGAAAAGTGCCTGTTTCAAAGGTTGAAGCAGAGGGTCCAGAAATAGCTATTTACACAACAAAGCCAGAGCTGTTCTTTGATGACAAAAGCATCATCAGTGAGATTGCAGAAAAGTTTAAGAAAAGAATAAATGTAAGGTCTGAAAAGACATCTTTGATGGAGCCTGCAGAGGCATTGACAGAAATAAAGAAGATTATTCCTGAAGATGCAGACATTAAGGGAATCTCTTTTGATCCTGTATTCTGTGAAGTTATCATTGAAGCTATTAAGCCAGGTGTTGTTATTGGCAAGCAAGGAATGGTGTCTAAGGAGATTATCAAAAGAACTGGCTGGATACCAAAGATTTTGAGAGCGCCAACAGAGCCATCTGAAATATTAAAAGGCATAAGGGCATATCTTCTTAAGAACAGTTCAGAAAGAAAAACCTTCTTGAAGAATGTTGCAAAGAAAATCTATGGGCAGTCAATTGGCGAAAAGGATTGGGTAAGAGTCACTGCCTTAGGAAGCTTTAGAGAGGTTGGAAGAAGCTGTATTCTTTTAGATACTCCTGACACTAAGATACTTTTGGATTGTGGAATCAATACTGCTGACAGGAATGAAGAAAATCCATATTTGGGGTCATTAAGGTTTCCATTGGATGAATTGGATGCAGTAATAATTTCTCATGCACATGTTGACCATTGCGGTTTTTTGCCATATCTTTTTAAAGTTGGCTATAGAGGACCAGTGTATTGTACAGAGCCTACAAGGGATTTGATGGCTTTGCTACAGTTTGATTTGATTGATGTTAATGTCAAAAGCGGAAGAGAACCTCCATATTCTGAAGAGGATATCAAGGAATGTATTAAGCACTGTATTACAAGAAACTATAGGGAAGTTACTGATATTGCGCCAGGGATAAGGATGACATTTCATGATGCATCACATATTTTAGGATCTGCATCTGTTCATCTGCATATTGGCGATGGCAAGCAAAATCTTGTTTATTCTGCTGACATGAAGTTTGGCTTTATGAGGATGTTCAATAATGCAGATATTAATTATCCTAGATTGGATACTTTAGTTATTGAAAGCACATATGCAAAAAGCAAACAGTTGCCACAATCAAGGCAGAATGCAGAAGCAAGGTTGGTGGAAGTAATTAATGAAACTGCTGAAAAAGGTGGAATCACATTAATACCTGTCTTTTCTGTTGGGAGAGCTCAGGAAGTTATGCTTGTTCTTGAAGAATATTACAGGCAAGGAAGATTGAAGACAGACAAGATATTTATTGATGGCATGACAAGGCAGGCATCTGCAATACACACAGTCTATCCAGAATATATGAAGTTAAATATAAAGAACAGGGTGTTGCAGAATAATTCGCCATTTCTTTCTAAGCTTTTTGTCACAGTTGACAATGGTGATAACAGTAGGGACAAGGTCAAGGAAATGCCTGGCTCTGTAATTCTTGCATCGTCTGGAATGCTTACTGGTGGTCCATCAGTAAGATACTTTTATGATCTTGCAAATGATGAGAAAAACACACTTGTGTTTGTAGGATACCAGGGGAAAGGCAGTCTTGGAAATCAGATTCAAAGTGGATTAAGGTCAATGCCAGTGACTGATGAAAATGGAAAGAACAAACTGCTTGAAATTAAGATGAGGATTGAAACAATAGATGTCTTTAGTGGTCACTCTTATAGACCAGAGTTGATTAACTATATTTCTGCGCTCCATCCAAAGCCAAAGACAATCATGGTTAATCATGGTGACAGTTGTCAAGAGTTTGCAAAGCAGATTGAAAGTAAGTTTTATATTAATACTGTTGCAATACAGAATTTAGAGAGCTTGAGATTAGTATAAAAGTGATTGTATGAATCTTTTGGTAACTGGAGTTCCTGGAACAGGAAAGACAACAATTGCAAAAGGTTTGGCTGAAAGGTTTAAACCAACTATTTTTGAAATAATTAATGATAAAGGATTTTCTATTAAGCATAAACTTGGAAGTTATAATAAAAGTGGCGAGTATGAAGTTAGTATTCCTAGATTAAACAAGAAGGTTTCATCTATTTTAAATTGCAAAAATAAGAAAAACAAGATCTTTGAAGGGCATCTCTGGAGTGAGCTGTCAGAAAACAATCTTAAAAAAATGGATTTTGTGTTTGTTTTAGATTCTTCGGAAGTTAGATTAAGGGCAATACTTAAGAGAAGAAAATACAATTTGGTAAAGCTTGAAGAAAACTTATTTTGCCAATTGACAGATTATATTCCAAATATCTTGAAAAAAAAGAAGATTTCTTTCAGCAGGTTCAAGATAAAGTCGCAGGTCAAGGCAAATGTATCTATGATAGAATCAATGATTATTGGAGAAACTGATTTAAATAAATAGTAAGGTGATATTATGCCAGAAGCGTTGGTTGTTGCACAATCTCAGAGTGTAAAAGAAATTAAGGAAAAATCAAAGATAAAAAAAATACATAAAATAGTTACTTATGTGATTATAGCTGTTGTAATTATTGCTGTAATTGGTTATCTTAGTTACAACTATATAAACAAGACAAAGTTTGAGTTTAAGATGACTCAATCTGGTGTTGCATTTTATTCAAATGATTTCCCTGTGGCTGATGCTATGAATATATTGTCCCAGGACAACAATGTCTTGCTGGTTTTGGATTTTAAAGAAAAAGACCTGAATTTTTTGGCAAACATTTCTGAAAGTGTAATCTATATGCATTCTGTTTTAGGAGCTAAGCAGAAGAATGTGCTGTTTGTTATTAATACCTTAAATGATGAAAGAAGAATTGTTGGTTGTCAGTCAAATATGGGCGATATTTATGAAAACAAGACATTGACTGCTGACGAGTGCAAGTTGCTTTTAGACAGCAACAGGACAAGTATAATAATTGATTACCCTGATAATTCTTTGAAGAACACCTCTGTTTATGCAAGTGTGACTGAAAAGTTTATTTATATAAAGTCAGATGATACTGATGGCTTAAAGAGAGCTGTTCAAGGCATATCTGAGTTATTATTTTCAGACATTGATGAAATCAATAAATCTATTGAGAATTTTAATAAATCTTTTAATGATAAGAGTTTAAGCAAGGCTATTGATGGAAATTCTTTGGTGGGTGATTCTAATTTATCAGATAGCAATACAATATATACCTCTGCAATGGTTTCAAGTCACAGTTCTGGAAGCGATTGCTGGATAATTGTTGATAAAAATATATATAATGTTACATCTTATTTAAATCATCATCCAGCAGGCCCTGATTTTATAACACCATTTTGTGGCAAGGATGCGACTGCAGGGTTTAATTCAAAACCTACAAATGGAATGCCACACTCTGCAAATGCAAAAAACTTGCTTGCAGAATATTATGTTGGAAGAATTAGCTAACAACTATATTGTGTAATAATATTTGTTTTCCTTTTTCTGCTCCTGATCTTTCTGGGAATCAGGCTTGTTCGCTCTTGGCCTTTTTGTCTGTGGATCTTGTCTGAAGGTTATTCCCTGTTCTTTTAAGAATTTGTTGAATGCTGTTGCAACATCTGTAATCTCATTTGCAGTTCCGTTCATTGATGGCATTCCTTCAAATAGTAATGCTCTGTCAGATATATAGTCAATGAATAGAAGATCATGATCAACAACAAAGGCAGATCTTCCCATCTTGTTGATTACGCTTTTTATTATGTTTGCTACAACTAGTCTTTGTTCAACATCTAAGAACGCAGATGGTTCATCTATCAAATAAATGTCTGCTGTCTTTGACAAGGTGTGCGCAATTGCAATCTTTTGAAGTTCTCCTCCGCTCAATTCTCCGATCTTTTGGTCATAGATAGAATCAATGTCAAGCTGGTTTCTTAACTCTGCATTAAATAGTTCATTGTCAATTTCTTTCCCGGAAAATATCTCCGAGACTTGTATCTCCTTGTCATAGTCAATATATTGTGGCTTGTAGGCAATCTTGAGTTTTAGGTCAATAGCTGTATTGTCTGGCTTTAGCTCTCCAGAAAGCATTTTCATGAATGTTGTCTTTCCTGTTGCATTTGCACCAATTATTCCAATAACTTCTGCGTTGTTAATAGTTCCTTCGGAGACCTCTAAAGAAAAGCTTCCAATTTTTATTTTCAGTTTAGGATAATTGATAAGTGCTGTCTTGGCAACTGTTTTCTTGTCTCTTGCTGATGCAAAGACAATTTCATGATCTCTTATCTTTAAGTTTTCGTCTTTCAAGAATCCGTCCAAGAATTCATTTATTCCATTTTTTGTTGTTTTTTTATTTGAGGATATTCCATAAGCATTTTTTTTCCCTGCCATTATTTGTACAAAATCGCTTGCATAATCAAGTATTGCAAGATCATGTTCTATCAACATTATTGTTTTATCTTCAGACAACTGACTTCTTAAGATTCTTGCAACATTAAATCTTTGCTTGATATCCAAGAATGTTGTAAACTCATCAAAGAAATATAGTTTTGCATTTTTTAAGATTGTTGCTGCAATTGCGACTCTCTGCAGTTCTCCTCCGCTGATTTCTTGAGGGGTCTTGTTGATTATATTTTCTATTTGAAGTTCTTTAATTATTTTTTTCACATTTTCTTTTTCTTGGCCTGCTGAAGCTGTCAGAAGATCAATTATTCTTTTATTAAAGTATTTTGGAATATCTTCAACCTTTTGTATCTTATAAGCAACAGCCATTTTTTTGTTTTTAATTTCTAGAAAATAAGATTGTATGCTTTTTCCCTTGTAATATTCAATCACCTTGTCAATGTTGCCTTTTGTATCATAGTTACCAAGGTTTGGTATTAAGCTTCCTGACAGGATATTTATTGCGGTTGTTTTTCCTGCGCCGTTTTGTCCAATAATTCCTGTGATACTTCCTGTTTCAATAACTGGCAAAGAAAACAATCTAAACTGATTTTTGCCATATTGATGGATTGGTTCGCTTGTTTTTATTCCTGTATTGATTATTTGGATTGCCTTTCTTGGGCATCTGTTGATGCAGATTCCGCAACCTGAGCAGAGAGCTTCGCTGATTGCAGGTAGCTTTGTCTTTTCATCAATTGTGATTACATCCTCATCCATTCTGACAAGAGGGCAGAGCCGTCTGCACAAGTAGTTGCATGACTTTGGCTGGCATTTATCCTTGTCAATAATGGCGATTCTTGTAAATTCTGTAGGCATAATCAACTTCTCTTTTTTTTCAAATCATTTTCCTTGACAAAAGTATATGTTTCTTGATCAAAAGCATAACCATGTGCTTTATTTGGAGTATAATGAATTATAACTCCTAAGTCATGATACATTAAAACATCAAATTTGTTTTGATTATTCCACAATTTCACAAATTCATCTTGTGTATATAAATATATGTGTGTTCTTATAAATTGCTTTGTCAATTGCTCATAATATTTAGCAATCTCTTTGTTTAATATAGTTGACATCTTATTTGTGTTACTGTCTGACAACACTTTTGTAAAACTATTTGATAACTTGTCTAATAGAGGATCATGATTTTTTTTAATTTTAAATTGTATTTTCCCAATAATCTCATTGTCATTATTGACAAATATAGTGTCTGAGCAATTTCTTTGTTTTCTAGAAATATTTGCTTGTAATATATCACCTAAGCTAGGTATGCACAATCTATTTGTTCTAACACCTGGATTTTTTGGGTGTGTATGTATAAAATATATTGGCTTGTTCTTTTTGTTTTTAATATAATTGTCATATTTTTTTGTAGAATGATCTACTGAATATTTTGTTTGGTTTTTAGAAATATTTTTTAAATTCTGTCCTTGTGCTTTAACCATTGCAAATTCTAAATTTGGATTTTTAGATATAATTCTTTCAACCCTTTTTGTTATTGGCATTTTTTGAGGGGTCATAATAATTTCCTAATATCAATTCACAATCTCTTCAAATTTCTTTTCTGTGATCTTTGCTCCAAGAAGCTTGATCTCTTCCAATGTCAGCCCAAACTTCAGAACAAGATCTTTTGTGTATTTGTTGCTTGACGCAATTATCTGAATTATTGGAAGATAATCTCTATGGATTATGTGCTTGGATGCATGTATCTTTTCCTGAAACTTGCCAATTATGCTATTAAGTATTATCCGCTCCTTCTTTGACCCACTCAATCCTTGCAAAATTGTTGGAAAAACAAATGGCGTAAATCCCCTTGCCTCTGGTTCCTTCTTTGCATAGGCAACACCAATTGTCAAATAATCAAATATATATTTCAATAGCACCCAATTGGTTGCATGTATCCTTCCATTAAACATATCAGCTCTGCTCATGCACTCTAAGGCGTCTGCCAGGTTTTTGGAGTTTTTGTATTGTCTTGGAATATTTTCATCAACCCATGCAAACAACAACTCCCAATCAATGCTCATGTTGTCAATAGCATTTCTTGTTTCATAAAAATCCTTTGGAAAGAAGATCTTCTGAAGAACCTTGAACACATCTTCATCCTTCTTTCTTTCTCCAAGCGCATCAATATCTTCTAAGGTAATCTTTCCAGAAAGTGAAACTGTCTCCAAGTCAAGAAGCAAAGCCCTGATGTCATTATTTGCCTTTTCTACAATTGCCTTTAATGCAACAAGATCGTAATCAATATTTTCTTTTTCACAAATATCTTTTGCAAAACTCTGGATTGACAGCTTGTTTGGAAGATCAAATTTTATTTGTTCGCATTTTTCAAAGATTGGCCTAAGCTTTTTGTTTTCATATGGATCATTGGCAATGAAGATTATTGGCTGTATTGATTTGTCAGCAATCTTCTGAAGTTCGCCAAAACATCCTGCGTCATCTCCGCCTCTTTTGTCATTTACTGCATCAATTTCATCAATCAATATTAATCTTTTTTTTGCAAATAATGTGTTGCTAGTGGTTGCCACCATCACTAAGTTCTGCATCGCTTCTTTATTTCTCATGTCTGATGCGTCTGTGTGGTAGAGTGACCAGTTCATCTCCTTGGCAAGAAGAATTGCAGTCAATGTCTTGCCAATGCCAGGTGCTCCATATATGAATAGTGGTTTTTTATGATCCTTTGCCCAATATCTAATAAGTGAGATTTGCTTTTTATTGCCGATAATCTCGTCAAGATTCTTTGGGGTATATTTTTGAATAAAGCCTTGCATATATATATTTTATTAGGGTTTTGTTTTAAATATTATTCTATTAGTTGGAGAACTTTATTTCTTGTTCTTGCAGGATATTTTGATAAATATGTATTTATCTTTTTTTTATTTATTTCTTGCTTAATTTCTTTAACAAGCTCTGGATTTAGATATTCTTTATAATACACAAAATCAATTATTGTCTTTTCAATATCAGACACAGGTATTTCAAAATCATAATATCTTATGAAGTCAAATCCAAAAAAATATTTTCTGCTTAATCTTCTGATAACTACATTGGAGTTGTTTATTGATCTGACTCCTGATTTTACCTTGTTTATTGTTAAGATAACTGGATTTGTTTCTTGCTCCCAAAGATTTCTTAGTGATAACGCTTCTTGCAATCCATAGTAGAATGGGGTATATGCAAACCCAGATACCATAATGTCTTTGTTGAATGTATATTTCCCCTTACCTAATCTTATAATTTCATTTTTTTTAACCGAATTGTGTAGTAATAGCTGAATATACTCTTTTGAAACATTATCCCTATTTAAGACATTAACTGTATCATTTACAGAAAAGATTAATTTTTCAGAAAACCTTTTTCTTAGTTCAGATATGTGCGTCATATAATGTTCTCATGAATTTTTCTTTTTATTGTAGTTACCATCTGCTCTTCTGTTGGAATGATTCCTGAAATAATAATTGTTTTCAAGTTACTTTCGTCAACAGATTCTTTAAACTTAGATAGTTGTTCAGACACATATTTTTTAGTATTACTATCAAGATCAGATAGATTGCTTAAAAAATAAACATCATAAATATCTCTTATTAATCTTCTGCTTAGAAATGCATTTGTTTTTTCAACAAACAGATCTTCTGGAGATAATGTTTGTATCGTTATTGTTGAACCATCTATCTTTTCATATTCTTTTGCAACTGCTTTCTTAATGATGACATCATTTTTTGCAATAATTCGTATCTCTAATCTGACTTCTGTTTTTTGGTTATTAATTTTTGAGAAAACAACATTGTTTGTTTCTTTATATTTTGTTATTGATAGCCCTTTATTTTCAATTTCTTTCTTAATTTTTGTTTCTATATTTCTTTCTTTAATATTTGGAAGGTAATAATCTAAATCTTCTGAAAACCTGTTCCCGTTATAGCATCTCCAGATGGAAGTTCCTCCATGAAGAATTGCATCAGGCAATACATCTGTCATTATGTTTGTTACTTCGTCTTGAAGATAACCCATATCTCTATGTAGTTGTTTTTTCAGCTTGTTATATATTGATATTTTCACACCTTATCACATAAATATATAATACCCTACATTATAAAAATATATAAGTTAGGGTTTTCTATATATTCTATTGAGAAGGAATTGCACAATCCTATTTATATATCTTTTTATAGTATAACTATAATTGTTTTAGCAAAATGTGAAAACTTATGATTTCAACAAAAAACACATCTCTATTTAAAAGATGCCTAGAGTCAATATCTCCATTGATACAAGAGACAAATGTCAGGTTCAAGGATGACGGCATATATATAAAGTCAATTGACAAGACTCAAATTATTTTGGTTGACTTTTATATGCCAAAGAAATGCTTTGACAGCTATTCAGTTGAGCCAAACTTAGTTGGCTTGAACATCCAGGAGCTTTATAACATGCTTTCAAGATCATTTGACCAGGACAAGCTACAGCTTGACCTGAAGGATACATATTTGGATGTTTTTTTGTCAGGGCAAATACAGAGAAGATTTAGTTTGTCATATCTTGATCTTTCAGAAAATGATATTAAGATTCCTGAAATAAATTTTGATGCAACATTCACAATTAGTGCGTATCTTCTTAAGGAGATTCTTAAGGATGCTTCATTGATTGGCACAACAATAACTTTTAAGGTAGAATCAGGGAAGTTCATTGTAGAATCAAAGGGCGACAAAGGGCAATTAGAGACAATTGTTCCAGAAGTAAAGGCAAAGTCAAAGAAAAACATAATTTCAAAGTTTTCACTTGCTTTCCTGAAGAATATGACAAAGGCAATAGACAATGAGACTGAGTTGACAATCAAGCTATCAGATGATACTCCATTGTATTTAGGGTACACCTTGGGAGACAAGGTAGAAGTCAAGTTTTATCTTAGTAGCATGCTTATTTAATTTTTTTTAAATCTTCTATTATTGACATTATAGATGTAATAAATATAAATATTAAAAGTATTATTACACACCAATCAATTAACTTTAATGAATAATTGGCAGGTGTTATGTGATTATAGATGAATATAACTCCACAAAATAATGTGTAAATAATACTAGTTATAAAAATAAGAAATTCTTTTTTTGTAATTACAAATAAAATTAAAAATATAATTGGAATGAAAAAAACGCACTGTATGATAAAAGGTGTATTTTTGACAAATAAGAATGGAATAGAGAGTAATATTGTGAGAAGGTGGATACATATATTATATATGTTTTGATAATTGTGTTTTTTTTTATCTTGTTTTCCTCACACTTTTCAGCAATTCCTCTTTCTTCTTTGAATCCTTAAATGCCTGCTCAATCACATCCCAGATTGTCTTGACAGGAATCACTTCAACCTTCTTCTTTACATCTTCTGAAAGCACTAAATCTTCTATGTTTGCATATGGCACAATTATCTTCTTGATGTTTGCATCTGCAGCTGCATTGACTTTTGCAGTTACTCCTCCAACAGGGAGAACCTCTCCTCTAATAGACAATGATCCTGTCATTGCAATATCCTGTTTGATAGGAATACCCTGAAGCACAGAAATAACTACACTTGCAACAGATACTGATGCTGAATCTCCTTCAACATTATATGTTTGTAAAAATTGTATATGCACATCATAGTTTGCAATGTCCTTTCCTGTAAGTTTCTTGAATATTGCAGAAACATTGTGAATTGACTCCTTTGCAATGGTTCCAAGCTGGCCAGTCGCAATTATTTTTCCCTGAAGTGTTGAATGTGCAGGAGTTATTTCACATTCGATTGGAAGCATCAGCCCTGCATCTCCATCATTCATGACAGCGAGCCCATTCACTCTTCCAATTTCAAAACCCTTTGTCTTAAAAATATCATAATTTTTCTTAACTTCCATCATCTTTCCAGCAATCTGCTGTTCAAGTGTTTTGGCAATTTCTTTTGCTTCAATTACTTCTTTTTTAGTTACAATCTTTAGTTCTTTCTCAATTGCAATATCTCCGGCAGCTCTTACAAGCCCGCCAAGCTCTCTAAGCTTCAAAGATAAGCAGTTCTTTTTGGTAGCTCTCTTTCTTGATTCAAATATTATTTCATCAACAGCATCTTTGGTAAATGGAGGTATTTTTTTGTCTTTTGAAATCTCTTGTGCAACAAACTGAGCAAGCTTGTTCCTATTATCTGTATTATCAGGCATGTCAATGTTCATATAACACTCATAACCAGCACCCCTTATTCTTGATCTTATGGCTGGATGCACCCTTTCCAGATCTTTGTAATTGCCTGCAGCAACAAGAATAAAATCGCAAGGAGCTGGGGCTGTCTTGACCATTGCACCACTTGACATTTCGCTCTGGCCAGTAATTCCATATTTCTTTTCTTGCAGTATTGTTAGAAGCTCCTGCTGTGATTTAGGAGATAATGTTGCTATTTCATCAATAAATAAAACACCACCATTTGCTCTATGTATCATGCCTGGAATAACCCTTAAATGAGGAGGTGTTCCAAGACCACCTGACTGTAAAGGATCATGCAATACATCTCCTAGAAGAGCCCCTGCCTTAGCTCCAGTTGCATCAACAAAAGGTACATGCTTCATTTTAGAATTATCAATCAATAACTTAGGTGCTGTTGATTTCTGTTTAGGCATCATTTGTGATCCAATAGATGTTCCTACCATCAAGAAACCAGCCATAAGAAGCATTGCTGCAAAAATAACATCTGATATTTTTTTCATTTCCCAAAATATTACTGCAATAACCAACCATGCAACAGGTATAAGAAAACTTAGAAATCTCCCGGCGCCCATGGTTCTTGCAGCTTCAAGCTTTGCCTCTTCAACAATCTTGTTGCCTTCACCTGCATTAACTTCTTTGATTGCAGGTGTGTGAGGATCTTCTTGGTTAGGATAAACAATAATATCTTTCAGCTTGTATGGTGGAAGTATTTCAGCAAGAGCAGCCGCTAGCATTGATTTGCCTGTGCCTGGGGCTCCAATAAGCATAATATGTCTTTTTTGCTTTGCGGCTTTCTTTACAAGCTTTATTGCATTATCTTGTCCAATTACTTGATCAATAAGCTTTTCAGGAACTTTGATTTCACTTGTATCATGATATTGCAATTCATTCAATACAGCTTCTTTTACCTTTTGTTTTTCAAGATTATTAATCAATTTCATAAATATCATCTTTTAAATAAATTAGTGGCTTAATTCTAAATATACTATAATAATAAAACCTATTAAAAATATATTTGTGCAGTATATGATTATGCCAAACATAAAAATAATATTTTTAGGGACAAGTAGTTGTGCTCCAGTAAAGTCAAGGAATCTTACAGGCATGCTTGTAAACTATCAAGGTGTAAATTATTTATTTGACGCACCAGAGAATTCACAACAGCAAATTATGAAGGCAGAGCAGAGCATAATGAAGATAAATTGCATATTCATAACCCATATGCATGGAGATCATTATTTTGGGATTCTTGGCTTACTGGCAACAATGCAGTTGAACAACAGAGAAGATGAACTTCAAGTTTTTGTTCCTATGGGAGCAAGAAAGCAACTTTTAGATTTTATTAAGTCATCAAAGCTGCAGCTTGGTTATCAGCTCAAGATTTCAGAAGTTGGTTCTGGAAAGATATATTCTCAGGATAATGTTGAGATAGCCACTGTAAGGCTTAATCACTCTGTCAATGCCAACGGCTATGTTTTTAAAATAAAGGACAAGGTTGGAAAGTTCAATAAGCTTAAGGCATTGAAATTAGGAATTCCTGAAGGTCCTTTATACAGACAGCTTCAGGATGGCAAATCAATCAAGCTTGGAAAAAAGATAATTTATCCGAAAGATGTGATTGATTTGAAGTTTAGGAAGAAAGGCACATGTCTTGCATATCTTTTAGACACTGTTGTGCTTAAGGAAGTTCCAAGTGCTGTTCAAGGCGTGGATCTGCTTGTTCATGAAGCAAGCTTCTTTGATGATATGAAAGAAAAAGCAAAAGAAGTCAAGCACTCAGTCGCATCTGAGGTCGCTAGCTTTGCAAAGAAGGCGCAGGCAAAGTCATTATATCTAGTTCATATTTCTCCAAGATATGACGATTTACTTGATGTAAGCAAGGAAGTAAGTAAGATATTTAAGAATGTGAAATATCCGAATGATTTAGACAAGATAGAGATTGAAGATTATTTGTGATAAAAAGAATTTTGATTGTTGTGTGAATTATGTTAAAATTAAATCTGGGTGGTAGAAAGTATAATGTTGCAGAAAAACCAGAAAGAAAGATTTGTTCCACTGTGACATATAACTTACAGACACCAGCAAGGCATCCCGAGGTCTGGGGTGTTAATGGTACAAAAGGAAGATTTAATGATATTTATATAATGGAGTATAATAGAAAACCATTGATACATCTTCTAAATTTGAATAGAAAATCAAAAGATCAATTGCATATTATGATTTTGGGCTCTGGAAAAGGGGAAGATACATTAGAATTAAATAAATATTTAAAATCAAATAAAGTTGATTGTAAAATAGATGTATTTAATCTTAAGAAAGAGGTTTTTGCTAAATCTGTTGCAAAGATAATTAATCAAGATTATTCTGAAGATATTCCTTTTGAAAAATATTCCAATTCAAAATTAGAAAATAAATTTGATTTAGTTGTGTCATCTATGGGTGTTGGTATACACACCTATTGGCCAGAATTGGCATTAATCAAGTCAGCTCTTATGCTTAAGCCAGGCGGCAAGGCATTTGTTGACTTACGGAAATATCCTTTGATAGAGCTTGTAAATGCAAAATATCATAAAGTTTCAGAAATTTACTTTGAGCATATCAAATTAGTTTTTGATAGATTTATGCTCAGACATCATAATAAAAAGTATGTAATTGAAGTTAGAACTACAGATATATTTCAAAGAACAAATCAGTTAGCACATGATTTAACTAATTCACAATGCGTGATGGTTTGGGCTGAAATAACAAGAACAAGATAATTTATTTAAAATTAAAGTTTGATCCTGGATTGAGAACCACAGTGTTTATATTATATTTTGTTCTTTCTAATTTTTCTTTAAGCTGATATGGGTTTGCTTTTATATCTTCAAATGTATTATAGTGCATGGGTATTAGAACCTTTGGTTTCAACTTCTTTGAAACCCTAATTGCTGTTCCAAGATCCATTGTTCTGTTTCCGCCAATTGGAAGAAGCGCAATATCTGCCTTGAGTGTTTCATGATCCTTTGTCATAAAAGTGTCTCCTGCAAAATAGATCTTTGTTCCATCTTTGCTTTTTAGCATGTAGCTTAATGGATAAAAGGAAGATGGGTGATGGGCAGGATATGCAGAATATGAAATATCATCAATTGTTTTTGTTTCAAACTCATCAATGTTTATTTTATTAAAAAAAGGTGCATTTATCTTGTTAAGCACGCTTTCGTGCCCAATGACCTTGGAATTGAATTTTTTCACAAGATAATTGATTCCATCCAGGTCGCAACAATCCATATGCTCATGACTTATAAGAATAGAATTAAGCTTTGGAAGATCAGTAACTTTTTTTGCACAAGGAACAATTCTTCTGAACTTTCCAAGTGGTTGTGAGTGGAAATAAGGGTCAGTTAATATCTTTTTATTGTCAACAGATAATACGAACGATGAGTGTCCTAGATATTTAATTCCTATTGGCATACTAATATTAAGAATGGAATTTTATTTAAATAGAGTGTATTTTGGATAGTACTATGTTTTCACAAGATTTATCATCTTGAAAACTTATAAAAATCTATCTTATATCTATATATATAGAAAAATCAGTGTTTGATGAAATATGACTCACTATAAATATTTTGGCATTTTGATATTTGCAATATTTTCAATTATGATTCTTCATGGCAACATAAGTGCAGCAGATTTAACTAATTTTGACATTTCTGTAAGTATAGAATCGCCAACTAGTGCAAAGGTTGTTGAAACCTGGTATGTACTTTTTAACACCTTGAAAGATCAGCAGGCATTTAGTGCAAGTATTTTAGCTGCAGGAATCAATGTTGATGAGTTTGCAAAAATCAATCCTAAACTTACTCCTCACATATATATAAACAAGTATGAAAAGCTAAGTATAGGTTTTGATGAGATTCACAGTACAGTGAGGTTGGAGTATGATATTTCTGATACTTGTTTAATAAAATATCTTGAAGATGATGATGAAATCATCTGGAAGCTTAATGAAAATCTGTTCAAGAACTTTGTAATGAATGATGTTTATTATATTCCAAAGGATTCATATATCCGCACATCTACATATGCTCCATTGATTATTGAGGCATATGTTCCTTCTGGGGATGTTTTGAACAATCAACTGAGTTGGACAGCAATATCTTCTAATGAGTTGAGGTTACTTGCTGTAGAAAAGAAGCCACCAAAGCCAAGCTTTGTTCTTACATTAGGTTTTGAGAAAAATGATAGTGGAGCAAAGAATTATTTTATAATTATCTTGATTGTTTTGGTGCTATTGGCTGTTGGGATTTTGTTTTTTAGCAAGCCATTGTCAAAAAGCATTAAGAAGTTTGTGATGAAGCATACTGTAATCAAGCCAAAGCAAAAGAAGAAGGATCTGTTTGATTACGATTTTTTTAAGGAGTGACTTGTGTATTGGGTCATTGTTTTTAGAGATTTGTGGTTACTATGGTAAGAAAATTAAGAGGAACACAATTGGATAGAGAAGTTTATTCTGTAATTCATGGGCACGATCCAAAGACAATAAGTTTGGATGAAATATTTAGACAGTTTATTGATTATGTGTCAAATAAAAATCCTGAGTCAATTGAAGACAATATTAGAAGATCCTTGGAATTTCTCAAGGCTGAAGGTGTTGTATCAGAAAGTGTTTCAAAACAAGAAACAAGTGATGGCTTAACTGATGATGGGAAAGGCGCCCTTGAAAACAAGCTTATTGAAGAACAATTTTGTGATGAAATTATTGTAAAAAATATAACTGTGCAAGAACTTAAAAATATTGTAATTAAAGGATTAAGTTCTGATTTGATTTCTTTAGCATTTGGAATTGCTAAAAAGAAAGGCATGATTTCTATTGAAAATGGAATTATAAAGGTAAATCCAGATTACAAACAAATTACATCTAAACTATATGAATTTTTGCAAGAAGTATCTGTAAAGAAAGCAAATCTCGAAAATTCAATAATGCGCGAATTATTGGACAGAAAACTTATTGCCAAGAAACAAATATCTTTTAAATCATATTCCTGCACAGCTGAAGTCACCTTTGATGTTGCAGATGAAGGCGAGCTTTGCTTAACATTAGATATGCTGAAATCAAAAAGCTATTCTGGGAAGAAGTTCAAGGAGTTTGATGTTGAAAAACTTCCAAAGCCGGCACCAATTGGTAGAATGCATCCTCTAAGAGAAATAATCAATACCATCAAGACAGCTTATTTAGAAATGGGTTTCCAAGAAATGAGAGGATCATATGTTGAGACAGCATTTTGGCCAATGGATTCAATGTTCATATCTCAAGATCATCCTATGAGAGATATTCAAGATACATTTTATCTGCCATTGTCTGGGAAGCTTCCACCTAAGGCCTTGATTAAAAAAATTTCTGCTGTCCATTCAAATGGAGGAAAGACAGGCTCGTTTGGTCATAGATACAACTGGGATCCAAAGATTGCTTCACAGCTTGTCTTAAGGCCACATACAACAGCTGTAACCTACAGAATGCTTTATAATCTTGATAAAAATAAGAAGAAACAGGGAAAGTACTTTTGTGTTGGGAAGGTCTTTAGAAATGAAACAGTTGATTCATCTCATCTTCCTGAATTTCATCAGGCAGAAGGGTTTGTTATTGGAAAGAATATAGGTCTAGCAGAACTGATGGGTTTCATTAAGGACTTTTCTGCAAGATTAGGTTTGAAAAAAATAAAGTTTAAGCCAACATTTAATCCATATACAGAGCCAAGCGTAGAGGCATTTGCATATTATGAAAAAGAAAAAAAGTGGATGGAGTTTATCAATGCAGGAATATTTAGGAAAGAAGCATTGGAACCATATGGAATTAAGAACAATGTCATTGCTTGGGGATTAGGGATTGAAAGAGTTGTGATGTTGATCTATCAGAAGAATATAAAAGAAGTATATGGTGACGAATGTAATTTTGACTGGCTAAGGTCATACAAGATTCCAAGCAGAAGATTGTGATTGTTTATGGCAAATCTAGAAATTAGTTTTGAAAGAGTAAAGGAAGACCTTAAAAGAAGCGATCTTACA
>Ga0172369_10004402_pt1 | contig 17901 bp, 21 predicted proteins | sample LakKiv25m_FD_114539 | JGI IMG/M metagenome (GOLD analysis project Ga0172369, IMG submission 114539) | Freshwater microbial communities from Kabuno Bay, South-Kivu, Congo - kab_022012_11.25m | ecosystem: Environmental > Aquatic > Freshwater > Lake | place: Democratic Republic of the Congo...
CAACACTTCTTTCAACTCGGCCAAAAAGCGTTCGTTGTTTTGGCCGGCAAACTCAAGAGCTTTCTGAAGCATCGTACCTCCTATTTTAATTTTCCGAATAAAAACCAGAAAAGTTCACGCGGAAATCGTTCCGCACATTCTTTTTCCCAGACGAAATCGCCTGGAATAAAAGCGGCTTTCACCATTCCATCGAAATCATTGGACTCTTCGCCGAACAGAGTCAATATGGCACGATAACGCACTTGTTGCGGATATTCATCTCTATATGATTTTGGGGACTCGCGATAATCGATCAGATAATTCTTCCACAGATCGCCTCTGGCCCGGACCTCGTACCGGGCTTTGGCGTCCCAGGCCACCCGCCACTTCGAGCGGATCGCGTCCATCTGCGCCGCGAGCGAATCCGCCTGGGGGCCGAGGCGCTGTCTCGCAAGCAGGAGTCCGCCCAAAGTCAGGCGGGGAAGCGTGAAGGAACCGGGGAGCGTCGCATAGAGTTCCTTCGAGAGCAAATAATCCTGCAACTCTGAAATGCCTGCTTCGAGAAATTGTTGGTCTTGTGCGAGTGCGGTCATGATTATTGGGAAAGTTATGGCCCAATCGTTGGAACCGGAGTCTGATCAAGTGAGCGCCGCGTGACAAGGAACCAATCAGATATAAATGCCAGGCGATCACTGGTGTCGTAAAGTGGAGCCATCTGCACACCGCGCACCTGCAAATCTACGCCATAAGAATAGACTGGATAATACAACGGCAGGGATGGAAGTTCCTTTTCAAAGACGACCTGAAAGTTGCGATACAACTTTGTGCGGGCGGTGAAATCAGTTTCAGTGCGCGCCTGCTCAAGATACTGACTGGCTGTGGGATTAGCCCATTGGGAATAATTCTGCCCGCCGGTGGCTTCAGCTTGATGCCAGAACGGATAAGGATCGGGATCAGGTGTACGAGCAAGATTCAGATCCACCAGCGCGGCTTGATATGAACGCGTTGCAAGATAAGTTGGAATCATCTGATCATACGGTACGGCCTGCAAATTGACCTGCACGCCGATCTGCGCCCACTGCTGTTGAATGGTCTGCGCGATCTGTGTGTGCAGCGCGTCATCGGGATGAATGAGGCTGAAATTCAAAGCGACGCTATCCTTGGAGCGCACCGTTCCACCCGTGGCGGGGATAACATAGCCTTCGCCCTTTAGCAACGAAATGGCTGCCTCGGGATCATACGTGAGATGTTCGATTCCATCATAATGCGCCCATGAGCCAGGCAGGATCGGCCCATCCGCAACGATACCCTGTCCTTTCAGGAAAGCAGACACAAGATAATCACGGTTTATGCCAAGCATCAACGCGCGGCGGACCTTTGCATTCTGTAAAAATGGAACTTCAGTATTATTTAGATTGAGCAGGACCATGCTCATCTGCGGCAGGCGAGCCGTGTAAACCGAGAGGTTCGTGTCTGCCAGGGCTTCTGGTAAGACATCAGGCGTGATCTGGCTGATGCCAAGCACTTCGCCCTGCTTGTACGCATCAAACGTCGATTTCGAATCGGGATAATAACGGAAGACCACCTGCAAGATGAATGGCTTCTTCCCATAATAAGAATCATTCAGCGTCAACACCACGCCGGTGATCTTGCCATTATCAACCAGCAGATGGTCAAACTTATAAGGCCCGCTGCCAACAGGCTTAATATTAAAATCCGCGTTGGCAAATTGACCAGCAGAAACAGAATTGAGAATATGCTGCGGGAGAACACCAAACGTCATATAGTCCAGGAAGGGTGCGAAGGGTTCAGGTAATGTGAACTTTATGTTGTGGTCATTCAGTTTTTTGACTTCGATCTGATTCCACAAATCCTTGACTTCCTGCGGCAAGAGTGAGCTGGACTTAAGCAAACCAATCGTGAAAATCACGTCATCGCTGGTAATGGGCGTACTATCTTGCCAAACTGCATTCGGGCGAATCGTAAAATTGTAGATCTTGCCATCTGCGGATGTGCCCCACGACTCGGCCAGATCGGGCTGAGGCAGGCCGCGCGAATCAAATTTCATCAGACCGCTGAATATCAAGCGGTCCACATCGCGGTCAGCGGGATTATTCCAATCCAAAAGCGGGTTGAGACGGCCCAATGAACCGATCAATCCTTCGGTATAGACGCCGCCGCTGGTAGGCTCTGGCGATGTAGGCGTCAGAACCGGCTGCTGGCTCACTAACAATAAAGCCACAACCACCAGAGTCACGACGACGACTAAAATCTGCCAGCGTAATCTTTTCATGGATTCAAATAAAGAAAGGCCGCGTGCCAGTCCCTGCCCTAGGCAAGGATAAGCGGCCTCTCTATGAGGAAAAACCTAGCGTCCCAGAACAACGATGGTGATTGCGAGAGCGAAGAAAAGGACGCTCAATACAATCGTGACCCAAAACAGGACGCGTTCAATCCCACGACGGGCAGTAAATACGCTGCTGGCATCGGAACCTGACAGACTGCCCAAACCTGCGCCCTTGCTCTGCACAATAACACTGAGGACGAGTCCTATAGAGGTTATAATCAGCGCGATATCCAAAAACTTTAACATGAATGTGCCTCCTGAAATTTAGCGGGCAAATTATACCTGTTATCGAGGAAACTCGTCAACCAGTCTTTATTGCAGATATACGGCTTTCTCAAAGTCCATGGTGAACTCTAGCTTTTGTCTTTTTTTCACCGCGAAGAGCGCGAAGTACCTCAAGAAAAAGGAAATCTTCGCGGTTCGTTCTCTGACTTTGAGAAAGCCATGGCTGAAGATGAAAGTCCGCAGTCATTAAAGAAAATAATTTAAACACGCAGGGCACGAAAAGAATTGCCTCTGAGGAATTTCATGGAAGAAATTATCGTTAATTTGCACATGCACACCCGCTATTCTGACGGCGGCGGAAGCCACCATGACATCACAACAGCCGCGCTCAAATGCGGCCTCGACGCGGTAATCGTCACTGACCACAATGTATTGGTCAAGGATTTCGAGGGGTACTTCACAAGCGGACGGCAAAAAGTATTAATGCTGATCGGTGAGGAAATCCATGACCAGGGCCGCGCGCCGCAAAAGAATCATCTGCTGGTATTCGGCGCGAATCAGGAACTGGCAACATACGCCAGCGACCCTCAAACTTTAATCAACGCCGTGAAAGATTCTGGCGGACTTGCCTTCCTCGCACATCCCAACGACCCGGCCGCGCCCACCTTCAACGAAACGGATATTTCATGGGAAGATTGGACTGTCAAAAATTACACCGGCATTGAACTCTGGAACGGTCTCAGCGAACTGAAGACCGTTATACCCACAAAACTTCATGGCGCTTTCTACGCCTACCTCCCCGCGCTGGTTGCACACCACCCCATCCAAAACACGCTTCACAAATGGGACGAATTACTAACAGGCGGCAACCGCGCAGTCGCCATCGGCGGCTCGGACGCGCACGCCTCCCGCCTGCATCTTGGCCCCTTAAGCCGCGTCATCTATCCTTACGATTTCCATTTCAAAGCCATTAACACGCATGTCTTTATCCCCAAGACTTTGACGGGCGAAGTCAACGCTGACAAACGAATGATTTACGAGGCGCTGGCTGCCGGACATTGCTTCGTCGGATATGACCTGCCCGGCTCGACACGCGGATTCCGCTTCACTGCCCAGGGACGTGAAACGGCCGCCATTATGGGAGACGAAATCCCCGCCCGCGGCGGTGTGACATTACAGGCGCGTCTGCCGCGCGCAGCCGAGATCAAATTTATCAAAGACGGACAAGTGATCCAATCAGTAAAAGGGCAACAGGCCGCGACATATATCACCACCGAGCCGGGAGTCTATCGCACAGAGGTTTATCGGAACTACCTCGGGCTGAGACGAGGCTGGATTTTCAGCAACCCGATTTACGTCCGGTAAATGAGCCGTCATTGCGAGGGTGCCGCGAAGCGTGCCCGAAGCAATCCCCTTTCTATACGAGGAGATTGCTCACCTGCACTTGTAGCGCAGGCGCAAGTGTCGTCGCCACAATACGGTTCCTCGCAAAGACATATGCTTTGCCCTCCCCAAATCCATCAACTTAGCGTACAATCAGCCAGCTTAACAAAGGTACGTCTCATAAATAACGTTCCTTCCGCTCCCGGCAAGCCCACGGCTTGAACAGGAGCAACCCCATGGAAAGGAGGCATCCCCATGCGTAATTACGAATTAGTTTGTATTATCCAGACCGACCTGGACGAGGCCGCTTTTAACGGCGTGCTCGACCGTGTCAAAGGCTGGGTGACTGAATCAGGTGGAAGCGTGGACAAGCTCGACATCTGGGGCAAGCGCAAAATGGCTTACCAGATCAAAAAACAGCGTGAAGGCAACTATGTGCTGTTCAACCTGTCCCTCGACCCCAAAGCCACCCACGGTTTGGAACAGAACATTCGGTATACTGAAACTGTTCTGCGTCACATGTTGACCCTCATCGGATAATTTATTGATCTCGGTCTGATCAAAGGAGAACGCTATGAGTCGAGGCTTGAACAAAGTCATGATCATTGGCCATTTGGGCAAAGACCCTGAAATGCGCTATACGCCCTCTGGCCGCCCTGTAACTACTTTTACCGTCGCGGTGAGCCGTTCATGGAACAGCGCTGACGGCGAACGTCACAGCGAAACTGAATGGTTCAACATTGTGGCATGGGGCAACCTGGCCGAGATCTGCAAACAATATCTCACCAAAGGCCAGCAGGTTTACATCGAAGGCCGCCTACAGACCCGCCGCTGGGATGACAAAGAAGGCCAGAAACACACCAGCGTGGAGATCGTCGCGAATGAAATGATGATGCTCGGCGAGCGTCGCGAGTCTAGCCACGGTCACGATGAACAATCCACGCCCGTGGATGAATCTGCCGCCAATGAAGATGAGTTTCCCTTCTAAATAATAAGATGGAGCAAAGAATGGCTGAAGAACGAGAACGAAATTACAATTCATCGGGATCAGAAGGCGGAGGCGGCGAACGCCGCTACTTCGCCCGCCCGAAAACCTGTCAGTTTTGCGCTGACAAGACCATCACCATTGACTATAAAAAGGCGGATATGCTCAAACGCCTCGTCACTGATGAAGGCAAGATCCGCCCGCGCCGTCAGACCGGCACTTGCGCCAAGCACCAACGTGTGCTGGCCGGGGCCATCAAACAGGCCCGCCAGATCGCCCTGCTGCCCTTCACCGGGGCGCGCTGGGAAGATATGGGCCGCTAATAGCAACACTCAGCGGCGCATGGAAGATTTTCATGCCCCGAATTTCTATCAAGGAGTACGACCATGGCAAACCCGCGGGATGGGAAACCCGTGCTTCACACAAAGAAACACATCGCCCGTCTTGAACGCGAGCGACAACAAACCCGCCTTATCCTGTTCGCTTTCATTGGCATCGTTGCTGTCGTTATCGGCTTACTGGCCTATGGGTATTTGGACATCAACTATCTCCAGGCCCGCCGCGCGGTCGCAAAGATCGGAAATGTTAGTATCACTACCGGTGAATGGCAGGCACGTGTCAGTATGGAACGCGGCCGTCTGATCAACCAGATGGCGACTTACCAACAATATGCCCAGGTATTTGGAATTGACACCACCCAACAAGTCCAACAAATAGCGGCGCAATTAAGCGACTCGACCAGCCTTGGCCAGTCCGTTCTTGACCAGTTGGTCGACGAAGAATTGATCCGGCAGGAAGCCGCCAAACGCGGCATCACCGCCAGCCCGGCAGAAATAGATAAGGCCATCCAGGAATCCTATCGCTATTATGCGAACGGTACACCGACGCCTACCATCACGCCGACACAAGTCATCTTCCCAACTCTATCAGCAGACACGTTAAAGATTGTCACCATCACCCCAACTCCAACACAGATCTTGACGCCAACCACGGCTCCCACCGCGACCCTGGATCCGCTGGCCTCGCCGACTGTTACCCCTACTCTCGCGCCGACCTTCACTCCCGGCCCGACTGCCACAGTCACGCCCACATCCGCACCTCAGCCGACAGCCACACCCTATACCCTGCAAGGCTTTCAGAATCAATATAAAAAAGGTGTTGACTCCCTGGTCCAACTTGGCCTGACTGCTGACCAGGTGCGCAAGTTGTATGAAACCAACGTCTTGCGCGACAAGTTACTGGCAATCATCACCGCCGACACGCCGCGCACACAGAAACAGGTTTGGGCGCGCCACATCCTGGTCAAGGATGAAGCGACCGCCAAGACCGTTGAAGATCGTCTGGCAAAGGGTGAAGATTTCGCCACTGTTGCCAAGGAACTTTCCACTGACACAGGCAGCGCCGCAAAAGGCGGCGATCTGGGTTGGTTTGGTAAAGGCGCCATGGTTGCTGAATTTGAAGCCGCAGCCTTCAGCCAGAAAGTCGGCGAGATCGGCCAGCCGGTGAAATCCCAATTCGGATATCACATTATTCAAGTGCTTGCCCACGAAAATGTTCCGCTGGATGCAACCGGTTATGCCCAGGCACAACAGCAGGCCTTCCTCGATTGGCTAAAGTCTCTTCGCACCGAATATCAAGTGAAGACTTTCGACATCTGGCAGACCATCGTTCCCACCGACCCGGCCGTCCCTGCCACAAGCCAATAGTAAAAAAATCGCCGACCTTGAAGGTCGGCGATTTTTTCGCCAATCAATAAATCTCTAACTATCTTAACCACACCTCATTCCCCTTTCTCTTTCCTCTCATAAAACACAAGCAAAGTAGTTCCATAACGCCGCTGTTCAAATTCTTCTAAATTTTCAAACTTCAATTGCCTATATTCCTTGGGATCAATTTGCCCAATAACCCAGCCATCTTCTGCCAGCCACCCCATGTTGCTATCCAACTTCATCAAAGCCTGTGACCACATCTCTTTATATTGCGGCGGCGCGACATAGATGTAATGAAATTGACGATCTGGATGCGACGCCAGCAGACTGAACGCATCTGCGCGCTTCGCTTCGGCGCGGGACTCGAAGCGGGTCGCCGTTAAATTAACCTTGATCGTATCTACGGGCTCACGATTCAAATCTGTAAAACGGACGAAAGCCGCACCGCGGCTAAGTGCTTCGATGCCAACTGCGCCCGTGCCGCCAAACACATCCCACCAAACCGAATCAATTACATCGCCCGCCAGAATATTAAACAAGGCCTCTTTGACGCGATCAGTAATCGGGCGCGTGGTATCGCCTGGAACAGATTTCAGCTTGCGGCCTTTAGCCGTACCGGAAATGACTCGTAGGCTCATGGGATTTGTTTGATGACGCAGAAGGTTGCACCGGCGCGGCCAACCTGCTCAATAACCGGCGCGTTACGAAAATTGCTGATGTCTTCATTCGAACGCGAATTGATGAGAACATAATCGCCTGATTTGATCTGGTTAAAATCAGCACGCCCATCTTTGATGGTAACGTTACTTGCGGCATAGGTGGCGGCAATGTAGGGTTCACGATGAACGTAGAGGTTCACCGGCTTGGTTGCTGCCTGATTGAATTGTTCAACCGCCTCCTTGTAGCAGGTTAGCCAATAATCAGTTTCATAATGGCGAAAAGCGCCTTTTGTCCCGCCGATGAAAGAGTTGTAATAAGTGTATTCATAAGGATGAAGCTGGATGATCCCAACAATCCCCGGCGCAAGAATGGCGAGAATAATCAAGGTGTTCAACCAAATCTTGTTGATCTTCTCCATCACGAAATCAAAAGAAAATCCGATGAAAATAAAAATCGGGGGAGTTATAAAAAGGAAATGCCGCATACCATCGTACATCGGCGGGCGATTAATAAGCACATAAAAAAATGGGACAACGAACCAAGCCAGAATAATCAAGGTTGGCACAAGTTGCTGCCTGATACTTTTTAATTTTCTATAGGCAGCAATCAATCCAAAGAAGAAGAAGGGCCAAACCGGTTCGGTCAACGTGAAGAACAGAAAAAATGGCAGATAGCGATGAGGCAGATTAGAAGGGTGATAGATCTGATCGTTGAAAAGGACCGACAGACCGGTCGGGTTATCGGACATGAACTTCAAGACTTGCAAAAAAATAAGCGGCGGGTTTTCCCAAAGATAAGGCCAGGTGCCAAGCATGATGGCAATGGAAATGACTGCGTAAAGAAATAGCCAGCGCACAGTTTGACGGGTGGGCTTTCGGGTGAGGAAATAAACGACAACGAAGACGCCTGCCAAAGGTCCGATGATGCGGATCGAGGTAGTGATGCCCAAAAAGAAAGCCGCCAGTAAAACTTCCCAGAAATGATTCTTCGCAGGCGCGTCCGCAAGTTTATCCACCAGACGAAAACCAAGATAGATCGAAGCAGTCAGGAAGACGAGGAAAGAAGGGTCCTTCGGATTGATGAAGGCATGTCCCCATAAAAGAGGTTGGAAAGTGAAAAGGGCCGAGGCAGCGAAGGCGGCCCAGGGCCGCATGAAGCGTTCACAGAGTCGATAAATAAAAAAAACGCCGAGCAGGAAGGTGATGAAGTTGATGAGATGCCAGGCGGAGGCGTTATCCACACCCAAATTCCGGATCAGATAAACCGGTTCGCGCGCCAGGAATAAATAAGCGGGACCGCGATTCTTGTGATCGTCCCCACTGGGGCCGTAGGAATTGTTCAGATCAAAGTGACCGCTGAACCAATTAGCAGGTGTGTAAGCATAACCCAGCGCGTCGGCGTATTTATAAAAAAGCGGCTCATCCCATGAAAGCCCGAAGTCGCGGAAAATAAAAAGACCGATGATCAGACTAATGGATAAAAGCAGGACAATTGGGTTTTTAAATATTTTGGAAAGCGAATTCATTTTTTATTGCCAAGCCGCCGCGACTGGCGTTCTTTAGCGGCTTCCAGTTTGCGCTTTTCATCCTCGGTCTCAGTTATCAGCGGCGGGACGGCAGTGGGCAGACCGGCTTCGTCAAGAGCCACGTAAACGAGATAGGCGGTGTTGGTGTGCCAGCGTTGTCCGCTGATGGGGTTTTCGGCGATAACCTGCACCTCGACTTCCATGGATGTGCGGCCTGCATAGGTCACTTCGGCGTTCAGAATGACCAAGTCGCTGGTGCGGATCGGGAGGCGAAAAACAAATGAGTCAATTGCAACCGTCACCACGCGCCGCTGGGCGTGGCGCATACATGCAAGCGCACCGGCTTCGTCTACAAGTTTCATGATCCAGCCGCCATGCACGTTGCCAAGGTTGTTGGCATGTTCAGGCTGCATGAGTTGGGCAATGCTAATGCGCGAGGCGCGGACGGTCTTAGCTGCTAAAGAATTTGTCATTTTATTAATCCATATCTTCGAGGAACTCACCGGCATCAGATGTATGCAGGCGTTCAGGCTCATCGAGCAGTACGTCAATAGTGCCGACAGATAGTTCGCTCATCAGTGGGGCGAGCGGAATGGTGGCAGGCAAACAAATTTTTTTCGGCGCGGCGGGCGGTTGAAGTCGAGGTTTGGACGTGGCGCGCTTGCGAAAGATGCGCGGATCGTTGGTCAAGTATCCAACGTAAATTCCAATTACCGAGTAGATCTCTCGTCCTGGTGTAATCCAGCCCACCCAATCTCCGTCGCGATTGAAAATGTACGGATATTCCATAAATGCTTGAGGATCGCCTTTGGAATTATAGATTGGGATAATCGCCATGCTGCGCCTCGTACATTAAACGTCATTATACGTCCAATAGCGGTTGACGAAGAAATTCCAGAGCATTACGATTCCGACTGCGATTGCGAGTGTGAAATTTCTGGCAAGGAATTCCGGTGTTAGGGAAGTGGTGAGATTCAAATTCTCGAAAAACTTAAGCACCGGCGATTCCCCATAGTGCAAAATCGGAAAGCGGATGGCGATACCTGCCAGGTTAACTACAAAGAACATGACCAGTTGATGAGCCGGGTGACGCGAACGCGATTCCGGGTACGTCCAATAGCGGTTCCAGATGAAGTTGCTGATGACGGCGCAGATGAACGAAATCGTACCAGCATATGCAAGCGGTAGGTCGTAATAATGTACAAGGAAATTTGCCACGCCGAAATCTATGGTCGCACCAATCGCGCCGACAGCCATGAATTTTAAAAAGCGTGTACGTTCTAGCGGGTCTTTTATAATTGAAATCATGCAAGTCCAAGTTTTTGCTTGAAGTAAGGGACAGTATTTCGCAAACCCTGTTCCAGATCTACCTTTGGTTCCCATTTGAGAACGGTGCGGGCGCGCGTGATGTCGGGCCGGCGGCGCTGAGGGTCGCGCTCACTGCGCGCATCAGGGACAAAGGTAAGGCCGGCTTTGTTGCCCGTGATCTTATTAATCGACTCTGCGAATTGTAAAAGAGTCATCTCAACCGGGTTGCCGATGTTGACCGGCATGTGTTCATCGGATAACAACAATCGAATGATGCCATCCACGAGATCATCCACATAGCAGAATGAACGCGTCTGCTCTCCGTTTCCATAAATAGTGAGCGGCTGTCCGAGCAGCGCCTGCTTAAGCAAGTTTGGGAGGGCGCGGCCATCTTCCAGGTCCATACGCGGACCATAGGTATTGAATATTCGGACGATGCGTGTGTTCACTCCATGCTGACGGTGGTAGGCCATTGTCAGGGATTCAGCAAAACGCTTGGCTTCATCGTACACGGCACGCGTTCCGACCGGGTCCACGTTACCAGAGTAGGTTTCCACTTGCGGATGAACAAGCGGGTCACCGTAAATTTCACTGGTGGATGCAAGCAAGAAACGCGCTTTGTGCGCCTTGGCAACGCCCAGTGAATTATGGGTGCCCAAAGCTCCGGCCTTCATGGTTTGGATGGGAAGGTTGAAATAAGCCGTCGGTGACTGCGGGTTCGGACTGGCCGGCGAAGCAAAGTGCATGACCGCATCGATCTTGCCAGATACAAAAATGTAGTTTGAAACATCGTGCCGGTAGAAAGTGAACTTCTCGTTTCCCATCAAGTGGGAAATGTTATCGCGGTTGCCGGTTACAAAATTATCCAGGCCGACGACTTCGTGACGATCAGCCAGCAGACGGTCACACAGATGGGAGCCGAGAAACCCGGCCGCGCCAGTGATCAAAATTCGCATGATTACCTCGTGTTAGTGATTGAAGCCGCGTTCATGGTGGCAGCCATTTTATAATAACTGGAGATTGCTTCGGGAAAAACGCCCTCGCAATGACATCTGTTTATTTCCAATCAATTCTTAATATCAATCCATCGCCTGTGATCTGATAGGCCTGGCCACTGTCACTGTCTACCAACCAGAGATTGCCTTGATAAACAACAGCTAGAAAATCGCCAGTCTGACCTTGAATGGGCTGCGGCGACCAAACTGGTGTCTGCGGTTCGATGCCAGCCGAGTCGGCAGACGGGAACAAGGTACGGCGATTCGAGCCATCGCGATCCATAACGATGAGACGGTAGCGGCTGGTCTCGCTCTGGTCGGGGAAGATGGCTTGCAGATACGCAACCTGATAAGCTTTTTCCGCACCATTCGCACGGACAGGAGAAGCGGACGGGTACGCAAACATACCCACCTGCGCTGACAGTTGTACGGTCGCGTCATTTACCATAGAAGCCGCTTGCAGGTCGAAGAGAGGCGACTCTTCGGCAGTGACTGGAGCGGGCGCGGGCGCATGATCCACAAAGTATAACGTCTTGCCATCGCCGCCCCAGGTTATACCCGGAATCCAAGCCCAATCGCTGTGAGTTTGCAAGGGCGTGATATCGAGCAGCGGTGAGAGATAACCACCATCCTGGCTAACCAACCCAATACCATCGGGCCGCGCATAAGCCAGACGCCCATCAGGCGAAAAGGCAAACGACATTCCCCACCAGCCATAGACGCCGCCGCTATTGGCTTCGAGAATTTTGCGCGGTGTGCCACCGATCTGGATCTTATACAGATCATTGTTCGCCTGCCAACCCGGAGCCGTGCCGCGCGGCTCAACCGTGGAATATGCAACGGTGTTGACGGCGGTCGGCACCCAGGCCGCGAAATGAACAACGTTGCTGACGTTCAGATTAATCGGCGTTGGGCTGGCGGATTTTGTATTCACGACCCACAGTGTATTGATCTGCTGGTCGGTGGGCTTTTTTGATTTGCGTGTGTAAAGCAAATATCCGCTATCGGGCGAGAGTGCGAAAATCCGTCCATCAAGGTCACCGCTATTGACGAGCAGACGGCGGTTGGCGGTCGAGGTATCCATGACCCAGGCATTGCCGCCTGCCAGGAACGCGATCTTACCAGGGATCGGTAGAGGTGCGAAGGACGCCTGCGCGCCGACCATGACGATTTCAGAAACCGCCTCCTGCAGGACGACAGTCTTGACCGCTGATTTACTGGTTTCGACTCCGTCTTCGAGCACGCGGCGATATGTCACTTCCTGCTGACCGTTGACCCCGGTCTGGACGAGACGCTGCTGTCCTTCGGGCAAAGATTCATTCCTCACAATTTGCTGGTCGAACGGGATGATCTGCGTTTTGGTTTGAAATTCTTCGACTACACGCGTCAGCTTGATCGAATCCCCGTTGCCCAAAACTGTGTAAAACGGCGGCTCGGATTTATCGAGATTGCCAGGTACGATTCCAACTTGCTGCAAAGCCTGCGTTACCGTGCTCCCGGCGGGTACGCTGACTTGTTGAGTCTTGCCATCTGCGGTAATCGCCACATTAATCTGACTACGCCCGGCCTGCGCAAGCTGGCAGCTCGATAAAACTTGCGACACCAACAGAATCACAAAGAGAACACAAAGGATTCTCTGTGTTCTCCATGGACTCTGTGGTGAAGCCGTATGAACCACTGGTATAATCCAATCGCTATTTAGTTCGACCCACAACCGTCATCGCGCCGTCAGCAATGGTGATGTTTTCCAAACGGAAGCCGGTTGCGACGGGGCCGAGCGAGCCGGTGAATGCTTCCCCTACCATTGCGCTGACCGCATCGTTGAGTCCCTGCGGCGTGGGGAGCGGGCCAAGGTCAGCTTGCGTGATCTCGATCTTTGGCTTGCCCTGATCGTCTATGCTGACACTCATCGTAATACTGATATTGGCATTGAACATGCCCTGTTGCACCTTGCCAAAGATTTTCATCTCGCCGTTGCGCAATTGCACTTGCGGATCAGTGATAAGCGGGTTGGCCTGCGAATCAAATTTGAAAGCCAAATACGAAGTCAGTTGGCTTTCAGTGATCTGCAAAGTCACAGTTCCCGTTTGCGCTCCATCTGCAATGGCCTGCTTAACTTGATCCTGCAAACTCTGCACGGCCTCGGTGGAAACCGGGATCAGCGTATCGGGATAAGCCGGCCCGCCAATGAAGATCGAACAGGCCAGTGCTGCCAAAGCTAAAGTACTCAGAGCAATAAAAATCTTTTTCATTTTCTTCACTCTCGAAAGGGATTGAACGGGAGTTATTATAGCATGAGCGAAAACGAAACAACCGACCTGCCTCTTTCCGTCCAAATCGAGGGATTGCTCTTCGTGGCGGCTGAACCCGTGGCGACCGCATCTTTGGCCGAAGCGCTGGACGTGACCGCTTCGACGGTGGAGCGCGCCTTGAAGGAATTGGACGAATCTCTTCAGACGCGCGGCCTGCGACTCCAAAGAAACGCCGGGCGCGTGCAACTGACCACTGCGCCGCAACTGGCCGGGACCGTTGAGCGGTTCCTCGGCCTCGAAGCGACCAGCCACCTCAGCCGCGCTGCACTCGAGACACTGGCGATCATCGCCTACCAGCAGCCCGTCACCCGCCCGCAAGTGGACTCTCTGCGCGGTGTCAACTCGGACAGCATGATGAAGAGTTTGATGAGCAAAGGTCTGCTCCAGGAATCAGGCCGCACCGACGGCCCCGGCCGCCCGATCTTGTATTCCACTTCACCGGAATTTTTACAGCACTTTGGAATTAACTCGATTACCGATCTGCCCCCGCTCGAATTGCCCGAAGCGGATACTTCTCAAAATGAGTTATTGAAGGGGTAAAAGATAATATAACAAGAGCGACCCAAGGATCGCTCTTGTCTTTATTTAAGTCACTGGGCCTTTATTTCCACGGCGCGGTGATGAGCGTGGTTTCTGCATCTGCGGCGTGGCCGAGGTAGGGAAGTTCCCATGCTTCGGCAATTGTTTTCAAAAGCGAGTAATGACTATAGGACGTGTCATCCTGGAAACCATTTTTGACTTGCGGGGACACCAGGATCGTGGCAACGCGTCCGCCTGCGGCTTTGGGCAAACCACAGCAAGAGTGGTCGCCCTGACCTTCATCCCAGGTAATGACAATCACATATGGCTTGCCATCGGTATCAAGAGCAGGCGCAAGTTGCCCCATCAGATTCTTAAGCCAGGCGTCCGAGACGGTGATCGGACAATCGTGCGCGTCGTTGCACAGGTTTGGGGTAATGAACATGAAATTCGGCAGCGTATCCGCCGCAATATCCGAAGAAAGCTGCGTAAATGGAACATCACTGCGCGCACAGCGTTCCTTGTCCAGCCGAATCGGTTGGAAATATACGAAGGGATTATGCTTCATGGCATAGTTCCCGGCTTCTGCACCGGAAAAACAAGGTGATGGCATGTCTTCCTGATAGGCTTTCCAGGTGCGCCCACTGGCTTCGATCAAATCGGGCAGAGAGGGGGCATCAACAATACAACTGGTGCAATTAAAGTCGATTCCAAACGTATCACCGCCGATCATCGCCAAATAGTTCGGCAAACTGGGATGCGTCACCGCATAATGCTGGGTGAGCAAAGTATAGGATTTTGCCAATTGATTGAAGTACGGCATCTTTGAATTGCCGAAGATTAAGCCAAATTCCTTGTTCTCCAAAACAACGATAACGATGTGCTCGAAATTTGGAACGAGAGGACGGGGCGTGGCACTCGGCGTTAACGTGGAGGTGGGCGTCAATGTAGCCGTGGAGGTCGGCGTCTCCGACGGTTGAAAAACAGGTGGGGTGTCAATTTGCGTGGCCGAAGCACAGGCAAAGAGGATGAATGCAAAAAAACAAGCGACGATGATGAAACGACGCAACGCCATAAAAAATTCTCCTTGGCAATTTCCGCAATATTCCAAACATGGAAACGCAGGCGGAACTTTGCTATACTGAACATGGTCAATTTCTGCACTTTTTCTTTAGCAAAAAACGCAATTTGTGCCTGCTGATAGTATACAATAATACCGAAGGAGAACGCCAATATGGATGTCAAAATTGTTAAGATTGAAAAACCTGAAAACATTAACTTTATACTTGGCCAGTCACACTTCATCAAAACTGTGGAGGATATGCACGAGGCGCTGGTCGCGGCTGTGCCCGGAATCAAATTTGGGCTGGCGTTCTGCGAAGCCTCCGGCAAATGCCTCGTGCGCTGGACAGGAACCGACGAAGCCATGATCGAGTTGGCGAAAAGAAACGCTCAAGCCATCGGCGCCGGACATTCCTTCATTCTATTTCTAGGCGATGGATATTTCCCGATCAACGTTTTGAACATGGTCAAAGCCGTGCCGGAAGTGGCGCGCGTCTTCTGCGCCACCGCCAATCCAACGGAAGTGTTGGTCGCACAGACCGAGCAAGGGCGCGGCATTCTGGGGGTTGTGGACGGCTTTTCCCCTAAAGGTGTGGAAGACGCTGACGGCATCACCTGGCGAAAAGATTTCCTGCGCAAGATTGGTTACAAACTTTAGAGCGAGGCCGACAATCACCCGCCAATGCCTGTGTTTTCAAAATCTGTCAGGCTGCAAGCCTGACCTGCTAGAGACTTCAGTAAGAGGTCCATTCTGAAAATACAACGCTCAAATTTTGATCCTCATCGTAGAACGAGCGCGCCGCAAAAGGCGGATCGCCGCGCTTCATCGCATGGATTTTTTTCAACAGGATCGGGAGATCTTCCACAACCGGCAAAGCGGCCAACGCCTCAAACGGGACCCATTCAGCGGCTCCCTCCATGGACGGCTTTGGCTCGTCCCCAAAACTTTCCCCGCTAAACACGAACAGACAAATACCGATCTCCCCTGCATCCACGATGACCGCGCCGCACAACCAGAGATCCGCCTCCAGCCCGGCCTCTTCTCGCAACTCGCGCCTCGCCGCGGACATCACATCTTCGCCGCGCTCTACATGACCGCCGAGACCGTTATATTTTCCCGCCCACAATCTTTTGGTTGGCGCGCCCTCGAGCAATAGATAAGAATCTCCGCGCCGCAGGAATATCGCCGTGCGCGGAATAAGCATGTAACGTTCACGGGTGATGCCCTGGTCAGATTGAGGCATGGGAATCTCTTTTGTCTTATGTTTATGCTGTAATTTCCTCATCATATTCTAATCCAATGCAGCTTAATGTCCTAATCTTCTGAAATGAGTTTGCCCCATTTTAGCGGACACACAAAAAGTTAGCGTATAATTACATTAAGAACTGGAGAAATATTATGAGCACAAAACCATTTCAATTAACTGCTGTAATCGAACGGGATGACGATTGGTTTGTTGCGACCTGCCCCGAAGTGGATGTGGTGAGTCAGGGCAAATCCATTGAAGACGCACGCGCAAATTTATTGGAAGCGGTTGAGTTGTTTTTAGAAGTGGCTTCTCCTTCTGAGATCAAACAACGGTTTACCATGACGAATTGAGAATAGGAACTTTGTTGGGGATTATCAGACAGTCAGAATTGCCATGCTAGCTATTTGAAACCAAGTAAATGTAGAACCCCAAAATTTCAAAATCTCGGGGTTCTTTTTTTGCTCAAAAACCTGCCGAAGGGGACTTCCACGCACTGGCATTACACAAGTTTTACTAATTCAGCGCAGATTCCAAATTTTCCCTGAAAACATTTTCATCTACATTGTTATAGAATGGCACGCCAACCAAACGATACTTCGATTTATCTTCGAGTTTCAAAACTCTGTCGCCGAATTCCTCCTTGATTTCCTTCAAGAAGGTTTCTTTCCAGCGGTCATATTCTTTGAGATAGCCGCCCTTTGGTTCTATGAAAAGTTGGTAGGTGAGTTCTTTTCCGCTTTTCTCGCGCAGGAATAAAACAAAATCAGGTTGGAAGGCTCTGCCATCGGAAAAGTTGTAAATGGCAAAATGGCCTTCGTTGCGGAGCAGATAAATGCTTTCGTAATTTGCCTTGAGTTTTTCGATGTGCCTGTCGAGCATTCGCACAAAGGCTTTTTCTTCGCTTGTTCCATAAATGGTGTTGAAGGCGAACCAATCTTTGGCAGAGACGAAATACTCAAATTGCGCATCGTCCTTGCCACGCTCATTGTCTTTTGCGAATTTGAGAAGTTTATCGGTAAAAACTTCGTGAATGCGTATATGGTAAAAGTCTCTCGACCCTTCGTATTCGGTATTCTGCTGGCGGATTTCGGTTTCAATTTCACCGAGCAACTCCAGCATGGCGTTTAGTTTTTCAACTTTATTTTCTTCGAGCAGATAGACATTGCCTTGAAAAGTGATCTCCAAGCCGCTGAGATAGTTTTCAGACGCGATAAATTCACTCACGGATTCCAAATGGGGAAAGAAGTGTTTGAGCGAAGCAAACGTATAAAACGGATTTCTGGCGATTGCAGATTGAATAACGTTTCGTTCAATTTTCTTTACAGGCACATCTTTTCTGGTTTCTTCTGAGAAAAACGCGCCCTGTCTCCTTTCTGCCAATACCGTGCTTGCGCCGCCGTGACCAGTAGCAATAACGTGGACGTAGTTTCTTTTCTTCACGCCTAAATCCGCAAACGATTTGACGCGCTGAAAATCCTTTTCGATTGGCTTGTTGGTATAAATCAAGCCATATTTGTAGAACTGCGTTTTCTTGAAAGACTCTTTGAGTTTGAGTTCCCTTGTAACTTCGCTTTCATCCATGATTCCCTGTTCGACCAACGCCTGGCGAATTTCGGCAATGTAGCGGGAATCGTTGATACTG
>Ga0172369_10004406_pt1 | contig 17895 bp, 12 predicted proteins | sample LakKiv25m_FD_114539 | JGI IMG/M metagenome (GOLD analysis project Ga0172369, IMG submission 114539) | Freshwater microbial communities from Kabuno Bay, South-Kivu, Congo - kab_022012_11.25m | ecosystem: Environmental > Aquatic > Freshwater > Lake | place: Democratic Republic of the Congo...
ACCTGGAATTTCTAAAAGAAAATGATATTGAATTTGATGAACGATATATCTTTAAGCCTGTTGAATAATCATCCATTCAGCATTTGAAATAAAATGATTTGAACCAGGATGTTAATTCCCCCGTTTTCAGCGGGGCAGGCTCTACGGGAAATTCTTTTCTACTATTGTTATTTTCTATGGATATTAATGCCCTACGGGCAATGTGCAATGGTTTATTTTGATCCGCCAATAAAAGAAATAATTATCTTCCAGCACATCAAAATAAAATGTAGCCGATTTATGGACACCTCTAAAAACTTCTGATAATAGACGTCATTGCTCGGGAGGAATTCCGCAAGTGCGGGAAAGCAATCTGTATTTGAAAGGATTGCCTCAATTCATTTCATTACGTTCGCAATGACGGTTTAGTTTTTAGAGGTGTCCTTATAATATGTAAGCTTTATATTTATAGTTTGAAGGGTTTTCATTAATCAAATCAATATCTGCAACTGGAAATTTATAATCAAATAGGAATCATTAAGCAATTATAGAAATTCATCCGTTAGCATCAAGTCCCGTTAAAATTGATATTACCTCTGAGAATGAATTTACTATGCTACTCATGTATGAAATTTTATTAAAATATATAAGGGTTTAAATTCTCTTTGCTTTTTGAAGTAAACTTTTTAACAATACTCTTCAACAGGCTGGCGATTCATGAGAAAAAGTTTGTACTTTTGGCTCGTAAGTAATCATTTTATTTTCTTCGTTCGGATGGAGAACTTTATAGTTTCAGCACGCAAATACCGCCCACAGACTTTTAATACGGTTGTTGGGCAAAATACTATTACCAATACACTTAAAAATGCTGTAAAAAACGACCAGCTTGCCCAGGCTTTCCTGTTCTGCGGGCCAAGAGGCATTGGGAAGACAACTTGTGCCCGCATCCTTGCAAAAACGATCAACTGCAGCAATCTTTCAGAAAACATAGAAGCATGCAACGAGTGCGAATCCTGTATTTCCTTTAACCGTTCGGCATCATTCAACATTCATGAGCTGGATGCCGCTTCAAACAATTCGGTGGATGATATTCGCAACCTAGTGGACCAGGTGAGGATTCCGCCACAGATTGGGAAATACAAGGTTTATATAATAGATGAAGTTCACATGCTTTCCCAGGCAGCATTCAATGCTTTTCTTAAAACCCTTGAAGAACCACCGGCTTATGCCAAATTTATTCTTGCCACAACAGAAAAGCACAAAATTATTCCAACCATTTTGTCCAGATGTCAGATTTATGATTTTAAAAGGATCACCGTTGAAGATATAGCGAATCACCTTGCTTTTGTTGCTGGCCGGGAAAATGTAACTGCAGAATCGGATGCCCTGCAGATTATTGCACAAAAATCGGACGGCGCTCTGAGGGACGCACTCTCGATTTTCGATCAGATTGTAAGTTTCGGTGGCAGGAATATTACCTATAAAAATGTGATCGAAAATCTGAACGTTCTCGATTACGACTATTATTTTAAGCTCGTGGAAACTATTGTAAAGGGAAATATCACCGACACTCTGTTAATCATTAATGAAATCATTGATAACGGATTCGACGGGCAGCACTTTGTTATTGGGTTTGGAGTTCATTTGCGGAACCTGCTGGTTTCAAAGGACCCTGGCACCCTTCGCCTGCTGGAGGTCGGTGGCAGCATTAAAGACAAATATTATGAACAGTCTGTTATTTGTTCTTCCGAATTTCTATTACAAGCCCTCGAAATCAACAATAAATGTGATATTGACTATAAAAACAGCAACAATAAAAACCTGCATCTCGAACTGGCTCTTTTAAAAATGTGTACGATAAACCAGGGTGCGCCGGTATTAAATTTGGTAAACAAAACTCCGACTGAAAAAAGCGACAGACAGTACAAACCTCCCATTACTTCAGTTACCGAAAATGTGAAGGAACCCCAGAAAAAAATTATTGATAAAAAAACAATTACTTCTTATCCTCAAACTACTTCCATTAGAAAAAATATTTCACAAAATGAAAGCAGTGATGCTGGATCAAATGAGCCTGTGCAAGAAAAACCTGCCAATGAATTTCGACAGGATCAACTCGAAATTGCATGGTCAGAAGTCGCTCAAAAATATAAATCGGACAACAATCTTTTTATTACTTTAACAACAGAGAAACCTGTTAAGGGTGAAAATTTTAATATTGGTTTTATTGTTAACAATAAAATTCAGAAGAAGCAAATTGAAGATCGCTCACTTGAGATTTTACCAATGATTTCAGAAAAATTAAATAATTACAGCCTTCGGTTGAATATTACAGTAATGGAAAAGGTTAGGGATGCGAAACCTTACACACCGCAAGAGAAGTTCAATAAAATGTCAGAACAAAATCCGGAGTTGAAAAAGTTTAAAGATCAACTTGGGCTTGAAATAGATTTCTAAACAATGCTCTATTTCCTATCAAAACTTATCCTGAAACTTAATGGTTGGAAGATCATAGGCAGCATTCCTTCCGGCGTAAAGAAATGCGTTGTCATTGTTGCTCCCCATACAAGTATGTGGGATTTTGTTTGGGGCAGATTAGCTTATTGGCAATTAGGTGTTAAAGTTAAATTTCTGATCAAAAAAGAAGTCTTCGTCTTTCCGTTCAAAAGGCTTTTAATAAGATTAGGAGGAATTCCTGTGGACAGGGGAAAAAGCTCGAATTTGGTTGAAGCAGTTGCAAAATTATTTAAACAACACGATTCCTTATTTATTACGATAACTCCTGAAGGAACAAGACATTATGCGGCCCACTGGAAAAAAGGATTTTATTATATAGCCCTAAAGGCAAAAGTACCAATTGCATTAGGTATCCTCGATTACAAAAAGAAGGAAGGGGGTATCGGCATGATTATGAATCCTTCCGGTGATTTTGAGGCTGATTTTAAATTTATTCAGGATTTCTACCGGGGCCGGGGCGCCAAACATCCTGAAAATTACAACCTGAATTAAATATTATAATTTGACATAAGTTTAATCTTGAATTTGAGAGGCGGGTAAACATTAAATCATACCGAATCCATAAATCTAATATCCGGTTTCTGAAAGCATTAATCACTTCACCTGTATTCCTTAGCTTCTGTTTCACCCTTTAGAATACGAAGACCATTAAAAGCGAGTGCCCGCATTTCGTCTTCGCCCGGGTAAATGTGAGTTGGGGCAATTTTGTGTACCCTTTCCGCAATGAGATTTACAAACCACTTGCTGTTTGCCACACCTCCTGTTATCAGGATTCCATCTACTTCTCCTCGAAGAACGGTAGACATTGCTCCTATTTCCTTTGCTACCTGGTACGCCATTGCCTGCAGTACCAGGCTTGCAGTTTCATTTCCTTCAAAAGCAAGAGCTTCTGCATCATAGGCGCTATTGGTGTTGAGGTATGCGACAAGTCCACCCTGGCTAACAATCATATTCATGACTTCCTTTTCTGTATATTTCCCGCTAAAACATAATCTCACCAATTCGCCTACTGGTAATGTACCACTTCTTTCGGGAGAGAATGGCCCTTCACCGTCAAGCCCCTGGTTAACATCAATCACTCTTCCCTTGCGGTGTGCACCAATGGTAATCCCGCCTCCAAGATGAACAACGATCAGATTTAAATCTTCATAAACACGCATTATGGATTTGGCATGCTGACGTGCAACCGCTTTTTGGTTCAGGGCATGAAAAATTGACTTCCTTTTGAATTTTGGATGACCCGTAAACCTGGCAATATCTTCCATCTCATCTACTACAACCGGGTTGGCGATATATGCATTAGCCGAAGGGAGCGATTTGGCAATATCATCAGCAATCAAACCGCCAAGATTGCTTGCATGTGAACCATAAATGCAACTTCGAAGGTCTTTGAGCATTTTTGCATTTACAAGATAAACTCCCGATTCGATAGGCTTCATTAATCCACCCCGGCCCACAATAATCCTGATTGAATCCAGGTCAATTTCAGCTTCCTTTAGTTGCTGAAGAATTAGATTTTTCCGAAATGAAAACTGATCTGTGATCTTATCAAATGCGGCTATTTGCTCCTGTGAATGTTTGATATTTTTTAGAAAGACCGGCATTTCACCCTCATACACAGCAATCTTTGTTGAAGTAGAACCGGGATTTATTGCTAAAATGCGGGCGACTGTATCCATGGCAACTCCAACGTTAAATTGAGAAAAATAAGATGGCAATAAAATTAATTAAATAAATGTTCAACCAATTGCCGCAGCGAGTGCAATGGATAAAAATTTAGTTCTTTCGGAATCAGCACGTGAAGTAAGTACGATAGGAACTTTTGCACCCATGATTACTGCAGCGGTTGAAGCTCCTCCCAGGAAATTCAATGCTTTATACAGGAAATTGGCCCCGTTTATATCCGGCGCAACCACTATATCGGCATTTCCTGCAACTTCGCTCTCAATATTTTTAATTGCACACGATTTCTTCGACACAGCATTGTCCAAAGCCAGAGGTCCATCAATGATGCAACCGGTGATCTGCTGCCGTTTATTCATCATTGACAATGTCGCTGCGTGCATAGTTGATTCCATACGCATATTGACTGTTTCAACAGCTCCCACAACAGCAACTTTTGGATTTGGCTCGCCAAGTAAATGAAACACCTCTACGGCGTTATTGATCAGGGCAATCTTTTCCTCAAAGGTTGGAGCCACATTCATTGCAGCATCAGTTATACCAAGCAGCTTATGATAATACGGTGATTCAAAAATAGCAACGTGGCTAATTATACTTCCCTTCCTTAGTCCATTTTCCTTATCTAAAACTGCCTTTAGCAGCTGCCCCGTACTAACCATGCCCTTCATCAGAATCTCCGCCCTTCCATCGCGTACTAATTTTGCAGCCACCACTGCTGCTTCAAACTTGTCCCTGATATCAATGAGTTCAAATTTACTGATATCATAACCAATTTCCTTTGCATACTGCTCAATTCTTGGTTGTATTCCGACAAGCACAGGTTCAATTATTCCAATGTTTTCTGCATTTTTTAAAGCTTCCAGCACGTCATAATCACCCGCCGCAGCAACAGCAATTCTTCTTTTCTGTTTGGCTTGGGCCATCACGACAAGTTCAGATAGTTTTTGGATCATATTTTACAATTTAATTGTTCAAAAAATTTGGCTGCAAAAGTAAAAATTGTTAAAAGATTCACAACATAATAATGTAAACATGACTGTCACAACTTCCATATTCAGAAATCGAATTATAGAGTATATCTTTTTGTCAGGAGGTGCTAAAAGGAAGTAATTAAACTTTTACAGAGAAGAAAAAGAAAATATTTACAGGATTTTTTGCATTACAGTGGTCGCTACTGATTTATTTATGCTTTTAAATCCCACCATTTTATTTGTTTTTTCATTCCATAGCCTGAGATTCATTGATTTAAAACTACTGATAAAACTGAGTGTGCTTACATTATGAAACAAGTCATTCTCCTTATGACATTTTGGTAATCTGTAATTCGGTATTCTGGGACTCAGGTGATGAATATGATGAAATCCGATATTTCCGGTAAACCATTGTAATACCACTGGAAGTTTATAATAGGAACTTCCCTCCAATGCTACAGTTTTATAATCCCAGTTACTGGTTTTTGTCCATGTTACATCTTCAAACTGATGCTGAACATAAAACAACCATAAACCGACCATAGTCGCCATATAAAAAACCGGTACTTGGATCATTAAAAAAGCCTTAAGACCAATTGCCCCTATCATCAACAAAACGATTACTATTGCTGCGACAGAAGTCAGATGAACATAAATCTTTTCTCTAAAACTCATATATTTTTTTGTAAACCTGGCCTGGATTGTAAAAAAGAACATGGGTGCAATTCCAAATAAAATTATTGGATTTCTGTAAATCCTGTAGGAAAATTTCTTCCATTTGGACAAACTGAGATATTCTTCAATAGTCAGGGTCTTTACATCTCCAACTCCCCTCTTTTCGAGGTTGCCGACAGTAGCGTGATGTTCATTATGATCATGACGCCATTTGTGGTAAGGAGTAAATGTAAATAATCCTGTTACAATACCAACAATCATATTCAGGCGTTTGGATTTAAAAAAAGATCCGTGTCCACAATCATGAAAAATAATGAATATTCTTACCATAAAGCCAGTTGCGATAACCGCGAGTAATAAAGTCAGAAAGTAGGATAGCTTAAAGCTTTGAACCATTAGGATCCATGTAATAATAAAAGGTACGACTGAATTAATAATTTGCCACCAACTCCTGAAATGGTTTGGTTCATTGTATTTAGAGACGATTTGAATCCATGATGATTTGGCATCCTCATTTTTTGACGTATTTGTTTTCATATTTTAATTTAACCTTTAATTGTTAAATATATGTTTAATAAACCAGACTGAATTTTAGAAAATAGTATATCACTCAGGTATTGCATGTACCCTCTATTTTAAATGAATAAAACTTATAAAAGATAGTAATTTAGGCTGAAACTTGCCGTGCTGCCATGAAGATCAGCATATTCAGCTATATGAACTAAAATATTAATCTAACAGAAGTTAAAAATACTTTAATCATTTACCGTTTATGATAATTTTGTTGCTTGTGACAAATCCGTTTTCTGAGAATACATGCAAACAATAACAACCGGGATTGTAATTTGTTAAATTAATGATCAGTTCATTTCGGTTAGTAAAATTTCTATTCATCACCTCCCTTCCTGAGATGTCACAAATTTGAATATTAAACTCACTCATCAATGATTTAAAACTCAGTTTGATTTCTCCGTTTGATGGATTTGGATAAATATCACATCCATTCAAATATTCAGGAGTTTTATTTGACCCAGTTGAAGTTGTCAAATGGATGATCCTGATGGCATGGTTATTATAATCCACTACATATAGCCGATTGAGGTTGTAGTCCATTGTACAACCCCTGGGAAAATTGAAGGTCGAAAGTGTATCAGGTCCGTTATCAAATCCAGTATCACATGAACCGGCGAAAGTACTTACCATAAGATCGTTACTGATTTTACGAACCCGCTGGTTAATGCCATCCCCAACATAAATATTTCCGTCATTTGCTACAAAAACTGCAGTGGGCGTATTAAACCGTGCTTCAAGTGCAGGCCCGTTAAAAAAGCCTCCGCTATCAGGTCCTGAGTCCCCACTTCCTGCAACTGTTGATACGACCCTTTCAGGATCAATCTTTCGAATTCTGTGATTGTAAGCATCAGCAACAAATATATTATTTTCATTATCTATTGAAAGCTCACATGGTGTATAAAATCTTGCTGATGTATCGCTTCCATCCACATAATCTCCGACACTTTGAACCCCGATAGATGTACCACCTCCAGCCCAGGTACTGACAAAACCATCAGTAGAAATCTTTCGAATGCGATGGTTCCAACTATCGCCAATATAAATATTACCTGTGTCGTCAAGACAAATACCGCGAGGATAGTTAAATTTCGCCTCCAGTGCCAGCCCATTTAACAAACCGGCTTGTCCGGTACCGGCAATAGTTGTTACCATACCATCAATGCTGATCTTTCTGATGCGTTGATTCAGAAAGTCGGAAACATACATATTACCTTCTGAATCAAAGCAAATATTGATTGGTTGGTTGAATTTTGCCTGACTTGCTTCACCATCAAGGTAACCAGCTATTCCTGAACCCGCATAAGTACTCACCTGCCCGGATACCCCGATTTTCCTTATTACATGGTTATATGCATCGGCAATAAACAGATTTCCTTCGGTATCAATGCAAATACCAAAAGGTTTATTAAAGCTTGCCACACTCGTGTCCCCATTAATAAATCCCGGATTGCCTGTTCCTGCATACGTTGTAACATAATTTTGACCTTCAGTTTGAGATATTGAAATAATCATACTGGCCATGATGATTATTAATCTTTTATTCAAATCCGGCAGGAAATGAAAATTTCGATTTCTTTTCATAAGTGGAACTTTAAAAGTTAAAACCTGAGTAAAAGTACTTAAATCCGCCGGTTTAAACTTATGGACACCTCTAAAAACTTTTGATAACAGACGTCATTGCGAGGGAGGAACGACCGAAGCAATCTTTATTTGAAGGGATTGCTTCACTTCATTTCATTACGTTCGCAATAACGGTTTAGTTTTTAAAGGTGTCCTTATGAGAATAATAAATAGTAGTGAAAATTGATAAGGCTATTACAACGAATTGGTTTTAATTTCTGAGACCTCTTAATTTCCTGTCATTATAAGCGATCCTTGCTTTATTCTTTAAAGGTGAGATTTTAAAATTTTGCAGGTAATAGCTAAAACCCACACTGGTATATGTATAATAATCAAAATTTCCATTTATAAAGGTTACATCCAGCCAGTCATTTTCGCATTGACGAATACCAAAATCAAGAGTGATACCGAAGTTTGCTTCAGACCTGTAAAACAATCCACAACCTGCAAAATATACAAATTCCGGAACCCGTGAACCATGTGATATCTCTTCGACTTCTCCTTCAAGGTAGGTAGTCTTAATAGAATTAAACAGAAACTGTCCTAATCCTGTTTGTAAATTAATTCCAATGTTGCCTTTATTATCAGGTTTAATCAGGTTAAAAACATTGAACTTTAAATGAAGATTATATTCCAATAGTTTTGAATCAAAGGAAGTTGAGTTTTTTACTCCATGAAGTTTTCCATAGAGCATTTGACCGGTAACACCGATAAGTCTGCCAAAATGTTTTGTAAGCGTAACTCCTGCAGCCGGTCCGCTTTCATGAACCATTTTTTGGTAATAGTTATCATCAAAGCTGCTGATATCTCCATAGAAAGAAGTAAAGCCACTGTGAATGTTAAATTCCCAGAGATGCCAATATGCATTTTGAACTTTGATCACACTGTTTTGTGAAAATAAAAATGCAGGAGACAGAAGTAATAAAAAGGTCAGAACTAGTTTGGTTAGTATTTTAGCTATCGTTTTCATAACAAACAATTTTGCAATTATTCATTTAGATCAAAATCAATTATACCGAGAAAGGTCTATCTTTCCTAATTTTGGAAAAAATTCCCAATACAGTCTGTCACTATTCATATTTATTCTCCATAATGACGCTATATTCGTGGTATTCCGCATTTTTGAACAAGTTTATATACCATTAGGTGCAATTTATTTGCCAACATTTAAAATAAAATAACTTTCGATGGTAGGATTCTTAAAAAGAGCTCATGTCATTGTACATTAAAGTAACGGATCAATTAATTAAAATGAAATTTTTTTTGAACTGGAAGGATAGGAGATTGATGCGGATTATTATCTGTTTAACGGATGGTTTTCCGGGATTTAATTTCGATGTTGAGGCCTGCAGAAAGAAATAAAAGGCCAAGAATCTGTAAAATGTGAAAAAGTCCGTTGTAGTCGAATTCCCAGATCAACGTGATCTGAAAAGTACCCATAGCCTGGATGACTGAAGCTAAAACAGAGATCAGAATCCCGCCGGACATAAGCCAGGCACCCCTGAGTTTCCCGCGAAAAGCGAGTATCAGGTAACTTACAAGAGCAAATATCATTGCAAGCGCCTCATACAGGATAAAAATCAAAAAACTACCAGGAATAATCAGCGTCACGATAAAAAATAACAAACTGCTTATGATCAATAATACAAGTACATAACCAGCAATATTAAAGCGATTGATATCATATATAACTCCGGCAGTAAAAAATGCGACTGTAAGACCCAGACATAAATTTATAGGATGCCAGATTAAGGCATTTAATTCCTTTGTCATTTTAATTCCATGAGCTATGGCTCCTAATGCTGCAGCGACTGCGAGAAATCCGAATGCAACACTCCAGATCAGTGTTTTTTTTGAATCGGATTTATTGCTGTTTGCCCTGATAAGAAAAATAAATAAAGCTGCTGCCACTGCAAGAAGGATATCAGTGATTGCTGTAGTTTGTTCAGTTGGAATTTCAATAAAATGCATAATTTTTAAAGAAGCAGCTATTGCAATAATTCATTTATTCGGATTTCTCCTTTTTATGCTGTTTTTCCAGTTCGGTTCCCACAGGCAAATTCAGATACGGGATAATATCGGGATCGTAATTTGCTATCACATTCACTTCGAATGTCATACTGTTAGCCGGATCATCAATATAATCCTGAGATTCTGTTCCGGCCATAAAACGCCATCCGCTGTCATTTTCATCCTGTGGCTCTTCACGGTACATATAACCGACCGGCAATCCATCAATGGTAATTTTATCAGATGCGATACAGGTACCCATCAATGGAATCAGTTCTTTAATTTCGTACGGTTTAAGTTTAAATCTGTAATGGGTCATTTTGTTATCGATTTGCAAATTTTTTATGAGTATTGGTCATGTAATCCAATCCACATGGAGAACTTGATCTTACTAAGTTATTCAATGTCAAAACCAGAAACATTCATCATTTTATAAAACAAATCTGTATTCTCATATATACCTTTGAAATTTTCCGATCCCGGCCCAAAAGCAAACACCGGAACCATAACTCCTGTGTGATCTTTACCAGTATATTTTGCGTGAACTTTGCCTGTCGAAAAATTTCCTCCGCTCAAACCCATACCTCCGGTTTCATGGTCGGCAGTAACAATAACCAGGGTGGTACCATCTTTTTCAGCAAAATCCAGGATTTTTCCAATTGTGTTGTCAAAATCGAGCATTTCATCCAAAATATATTTTGTGTCGTTATCGTGTCCGCCCCAATCAATTTGAGATCCTTCAATCATCATAAAAAATCCTTCATTGTTTTTGCTTAATATTTCAATTGCTTTAAGCGATGCATCCATTAGCATGTTGCCCCTTCCTTCCGAATATTTGGGTGGTGATTCAGGGTAAATAAGGCCAGCGACCTTTATTCCATTTGTAACATTGATACTATCAGGTGAATAAACCATCTTATATCCTTTTCCAACCAATTTCACAGTTAAATCAACAGAGTCTTTCCGTTTGTTAAAGCTATTTAATCCACCACCAAAAAAAACATCAATATCAGTTTTAAGAAAATCTTCGGCAATTCCTTCATCGTTTTTCCGGGATTTTTGATGAGCAATAAAACTTGCAGGAGTTGCATGAGTTATGGTACTCGTTGCAATCAGTGCAGTTGATTTTTTATGTTCCTCAGCATATTCCAGAATGGTTTTACATGGAATACTGTCTTTGTTTACTCCGATAGCGCCGTTGTAAGTTTTATTCCCGGTTGAAATTGCAGTTGCTCCCGCTCCTGAATCGGTAATAAAGTCATTTGAAGAATAGGTTTTTGAAAATCCGATATTTTTTATTCTTTCCAGGTTCAGGTGACCTTTGTTCGCTGTTAAACCGGCATAAATCTGAGCAACGCCCATTCCATCGCCGATCATTAAAATAATATTCCTGGCTTTTCCTTGGTCACTGTTATTTGATCCTTTGCCATCAATACCAGGATGCTCCTGCGAAATTCCATAAAGAGATAAAAACAGATACAAAAATAAAGTGGATTTCTTCATTTTATTTTTTCAGTTCAAGTATTAAAATTGACTTCGGCGGTAAGGTGAAAACAGTTAAATAATTTATTACCTCCCCGGTAACTACATTTCTTGCATACTTATAATTTTTCATACACTCTTCAAACCTTTCAGGTTTAAGTGCCTTCATTTCATTAAAACTGTTGTTGAGTGCAACCATAACGCATTCATCATCCGTATATCTGAAATAGACATATATTTCATTTTCGGGAATGAATTGCTTCAGCTTTCCATATTGAATCGGCTTATTGTTTAAACGCCATTTTAACACCGTTTTCAGGTAATTGAATGCCTCGTTCTGCGCTATATTCCTTCCTGCCGATGTAAAAGCATTTACCGTATCACCCGGCCAGCCACCCGGAAAGTCCTTTCTGATGGAGCCATGCCCCTTACTTTCTTCTCCGGTCATCAATATCTCTGTTCCGTAATAAATGCATGGAATGCCTCTTGTCGTTAATAAAAAGCCCAATCCCATTTTCCATTTTTTTATATTGGAATTGACTTTAGGGAAGTACCGGTCCAGGTCATGATTATCGCAAAAGATCAGATTATTATCAGGGCGGGGATACAAAAAGTCCTGGGCAAGGACATAATACAGGCTCAGGAGACCTTCTGTCCATCCATCCTTCTCATTAAACGCTTTGTTGAGCGCATAATACATTGGGAAATCCGTCACACCCGGTATTCCTGAATTATATCCATCTTTATTCAGTGCATCCTTCTGAAAATATGCCGTCATTGCTTCTTGCTGAAGCCATGTTTCGCCAACCACATTAAATTTTGGATATTCAGTGAATATTGCGTTGCTCCACTCAGTCATGAAATTTTTATATGAATAAGGCTGGGTATCAATCCTTATTCCATCAATCCCGGAATATTCGATCCACCAGATTGTGTTTTGAATGAGGTACCTTGCCAGAAATTCATTCCTCTGATCCAGGTCAGCCATGTGTGTATCAAACCATCCGGTAAGCATTTTATCCCGGTCATATACCGAAGTATATGGATCAGTAATTGTTGAGGCTCTGAAATTGGACCTGTAAAATTCATCATGACTGTGGATCCAATCTGTTCCTGGTAAATTTTGCATCATCCAATGATGGATACTGCAATGATTAAATACCATATCCATGATTACCTTTAGTCCCTGTTTATGACTCTCATTAACCAACCTTTTATAATCATCATTTGTTCCGAACCTGGGATCTATTCTGTAAAAATCAGTAATTGCGTAGCCATGGTAAGAATAAAACGGATTGTTGTTTTCGACAAGAGGATTTGACCAAATAGCAGTAAACCCGAGTTCTCTGATATAGTTAAGGTGATTTATTATCCCTGCAATATCCCCTCCATGCCTGCCGTCAGGATCTCTCCTGTTGCACTGTTCAAGCATTTCAGGAATATTATCATTACTGGTATCCCCATTTGAAAAACGATCGGGCATTAAAAGGTAAACAACGTCCGATTTGTCGAAGCTCTTTCGCGATGAAGAACCTGGTTTCCTTCCTCTAAGTTCGTATTTAAATGAAGTATGAACTGATTTTCCTTTTTTAAAGAAAATTTCAAATTCGCAAGGTGGAATATCACGGCTGATCTCTATTTCAACGAAAAGATAATTGGGATTGGTTACTTTCGAAACTCCCGTAATTACCACACCAGGATGATTTATTTCCGGAACCGTAATTGAAATGTCCTTTCCGTAAACGAGTAACTGAAGCTGCGGATTTGACATGCCTGTCCACCAGAAAGGAGGTTCAATCCTTTCAATTTTTGATTCTTCAGCCCAAACCGTCCCCTGTAACAGAAAAAGCAGGAAAATACTATATTTCAAATTCATAGTTCTGCCCTTTTATTCTGGAACCTGGGAATAATAACCTGTATTTACCGAACCTGGAACCTGAGAACCCATGCCGGAATTAGGAATCCAGATATCGTTTTTGTCGTTGTTGTTTACCTGGCTGTCAAGACTATAGTCACTTTTTTTGTAACCATAGCTGCCTGTTTCTATTCCCCACCAGACAGTCTGATCCGTTTCATTTATCGCACCATCTGCATTAGCATCTCCCGCGACCAATCCCCAAATACCAGGAGCAAGTTCCTTATATCCTGATGTTCCTCCAAGTACCTGAGATGAAGAAGTTGAGAAGTCATAGTTGTAAATGCCTGCGGTTTGACTTAGCGGATTTGCCGAGATAACTGCAAGATGATCCCGGTGACGCACCACCACGAATAGCTGCTCCTGGACTGTAACATCAAAATCAAGTACTGAGGAGCCATTGATCGAGATCACAGAGCCATCTTTATTAATGAATGCAGCCTGACGGGCAATAATAGTTGCGCTTGTGGCAGACAAAACATCCGGGGCATCACGTAACTCAAGTAAAACCCAATCCACGGCCTGAATTCCCGGTATTGAAATGACTTCTTCGGTTCCCGGATAATTCCACGGGGCAACTGAATAGGGTTGTATCAATGGAATTACAGCCTCTTCATTAAGGATAGCGTTCATCTGGTTTATTTCGAAAGGGCCTTCAAGGAAGAATTTCAAATTTAATCTTGCCGATGGTTCCGTTACCTCAATATTCCAGATAAGAGAATCTGCAATATTCCCAGGTACATTATCGGTGACGGTTATTTCAAGAGTATGATTACCCACATCGGCAACACCCGGCTGATAATTATATCCGGAAGTATTTCCTGACGGCAAACCATCAAGTCTCCAGGCATATTGAATTATATCATTTTCTGCGTCGGTTGCAGTGATACTGAATAGCTGCGATGTTCCGGATTCCATGCTGAAATTTAATTCTAGTGGAGTATTTGTTACAATGGCGGGTGCAGTATTTGGAACCCTGTGAACTGTGCGTGGCTCCATTCCGGATAATGGCATTGGGCCTGCTAAATATGGTTGGAAAAAAGCATAGGCATATTGCAATACAGGATGTGTTCCGGTTGGATTTAAAGCCGGAAAAATTTCAGGTATTACTTGATTATTCTCCTGAGAAATATGAACTGAGATTGCAATTCCTTCAGGACTTCCGATAGCCGTCCACGGAATTGAAATTTCTGTAAGTCCGTTTGAAGCCCAGCCTTCGTAAGAACTGCCAATAGCTCCATTTCCCGGATAGATCCATGCTGTACCTGTCCAGTTATTCACTTGCATCGAACCACCGCCTCCTTCAATGGCAACCTGATATTCCGGTAAATAATTACCGGCAAATCCTGCCCTTCCCCATGAATCATTTGTCGCTCCACTTCCGGTTGTCTGATCGGTATCAATGTTTACAAACAAATCTCCTCCCCCATTCAGGTTCATAGAATAAAATCCTACATAAAGGTTCGAATTATCCCAGGTAATATAGAGATTATGGGTTTGGCTTTCGATCAATTCTGCCGGCGATATGAAATCATTTATTCCATCGTTTATGATTGTATGGGGCGTTATTCCTGTTGGAATCACCAGGATGGCCGTGTTTTGATCTCCAATAACATTGTTATTCAGATCCTTTATATTGGAGATGACGATTTGACCATCATCACCGGCAACAAATTGTCCGCCGATCGTTAACTTCACTTTTCTCCAGTCCGATTGCCTGACAGCACTTATCAGAGTATAAGTATTTGTAAAATTCTGAAAATCATAGTTGGAAATTGTTTGTGCAGTGGTTAGATCAACAGATTCGCTGAATGTAAGCATGACGGCATTATTTGATGTCAGAGTGGAGGGTGAATAGACCTCGGGCGGAAACACATCCATATTCTCTGTTGCAATCAGGTTAAGTTCAGAAACCGCAGTGCCCGTCGGAGTTGAAGTATAGCCTGCAAATAATCTGACCTTAAACTTGTTATAGCCATGAATTTCATCACCTTTAACAAGCGTGCCTTCAAATTCGGCATTCTGCGAAGCTCCTCCATTACCAAGCACTAATGCTGCTGTGGCTCCGGAGGCAGAATTACGGTAGCCGCAATAGGAACCGTAGCTCCCCCAAATCCGTTGTAAATTCCCTTTTCCGCTCCAAAGAATATCCATAAGATCGGGGCTCCAACCCGATTTCACATAGCCGGTCTGATCGTTAAAGTCATAAATTACATCGAGGTAATCCATACCTGTACGCAGAATCAATTGTTTCTGAACACCCCACTGATCAAGGATTGCCATTACAGTATCGCCAAAGGACTGAGTAATGGTAATATTATAAATGCTGTTCTGTTGATTCGGCCAAACTTCTGATAATGCAGCAAAATGATTGGCTGAACCTTCGTTGAAATCACCATCCGTTTCTGACCAATAGGCCATATCAGAACTGACTACTGAAAAGGCTTCTCCAAATTCATTTTTATAAAATACCCAATTGGCTTTTCCACCGATACTTTCAAAAACCATAAAAACCTTATCGTTATGCATCACCAATTCATCCATTCCGTCATGGTCAATGTCGTCAAAATAGCATGCTGTCGTAACAATATACTGTCCGTCGGCCCAGCGTGAGGCCTGTGTATAAACGTTTGCGTTTTTAATATGAGCGGAATAACGGTGTTCCCAGTCAGCAATTGAACCACCGGATTGCCAACCTGTTTCATGCAGGTTGATCATCATAGTATACCAGGCAAGTTGGGCAAGGCTGTTATCGTTAACACTTGTAAGAAAGGAATAAGCATCCCACCATACAGTGCCATAATCCCATTGAGGCGAATGCTGGTCGGAATGGGAAGGGGTTGAAGCCCAGTTGATGTACCAACTGTTATTACTTCCACCATAACCGCCGGTTCCACCAAGAAGTCCATAGGTACCGTTGGTCAGGTTGGCGCTGGTTCCGTTAAAGTCAGGATTTTGAATGGCATCTTCTAATTTCCAAACATTTACTCCGGGATAATTGTCGTGGCAGTACCACAAGACATTTTCATAATTATCAAGCATGAATGTTCCATCGTGTTCATTCATTTCTGCGGCTGCCTCCCAATCGGTTCCATAAACGCAGATATTGTACTGGCCCATTGAAGCGATCAGGTTTTTAGCTGCATTTGCATCATAGTGCATATTACCAACAAAGGTATTGTTTATGGGGATCACCCTCAGATCAACGCCGGAACCATTGCTCATCCAATGAATTTTACGATTGTCATAACCATTGAGGTGCGGCCAGTCGTCCAATACAACACCCCAAATACCGTTTTGAGTCCAGTTGTCACCGAGCCAGTCAATGACACCTGCATCCGGATAATATCCCTGGGATAGCCAAACACGTTCAGGGATCCAGGCTATATGAGGCACATAATTATATCTGAAATTGACCATTTGCGATTCAGTATATACCGACCATTCATTCATTGGATTTTGCATAAATGGCATTATATGCTGGCCCAACGCTGACGTCATCATCGAGACGAGGCCCTGTGAAGCCATTGTAGTAAGCAGGTCGTTGAATTCGGGATTATGCCATTCAGCAGCAGGCATCAAAGTTCCCGACATGTGAAAATTTCCGGGAGTATTCGTTGCCTGATGTACCTGAAGTACTTCATCATAACCGCTGCCGTCAAGCCCGCTGATGCCAAAAGCATTACCATAATAAACGTCAGTATAGGTAAGGCCCTGGTTACCGTGATGAACAAAAGCGCAATTGCCGCCATCAAGAACTTCTTTACTATCGGATTTAAATTCGTCAGCAATTTTATTACCTATTAAAATCCTTATTTCATATACCAGGCTTTCTGTTGATTTAGGCGCCACTTTTTTTAACAGGATTTCCAGCATATTACTCTGGGGGGTACGTAAATAATCATAGCTGATATTGCTGCCATCTATTTGATCTATTTCGGCTGTTTTTGAAATTACTGCACTTTTACCGGATAAACCATGAATATTGATCGTCGCGATGATTTCCTTCCCAAGGAAGTTATCACTGATAACCTGATTTGACTGTCTAGTAACCATATTGTCAAAGGTGATCCTGACCAGAAGTCCATCAATGGTTTGCCTTTTAAAAACAGATGTGATATCTCCGGTGGCTTCCAAACAATCACCAACCGGATCGAATCCGATTAAATCCGTTTTTGACCAGGTTTTGGGATCGCCGCCAAATTCAGTTGCCTGTAAACCAAATGATTTTAAGATCAGTAAGAAAAGTAAAAGGTATAACTTTCTCATATTGCTAATTTTTGATGCGATAAAATTAATATTTTCCTGACATCCCGGCTCATATATTGTTAATTTGATATACTTTTCCGGCTAAATTTTTATTTGATGTGCCAGACAGAAAGTAATCCTGAAAACTCATATCCCCAAAATTCGATGAAATACATTCTTATTTTCGTACGAGAATGGAAATTGTATATTGTTTAGCCCGTA
>Ga0172369_10004408_pt1 | contig 17894 bp, 14 predicted proteins | sample LakKiv25m_FD_114539 | JGI IMG/M metagenome (GOLD analysis project Ga0172369, IMG submission 114539) | Freshwater microbial communities from Kabuno Bay, South-Kivu, Congo - kab_022012_11.25m | ecosystem: Environmental > Aquatic > Freshwater > Lake | place: Democratic Republic of the Congo...
ATTAACAATTGCGGAATGGAAGCAGAAGATCGGACATTTAGTCTGCGCACCGATTATCATTCTCGTCGGCGAAGTGCCTGTCGTGATTGTCCCTGTAGTAGACCTTTACACCGCCGTTAAGTTATCAACTGCTGCCGGGGGAGAGTTGAATTCAGAGATTACCCTGGATGCATATACTGGTTTTCGTTACACGCGTGGTAGCGATCCCCAGTTAATCGTCGGAGGAAGTGCCGATCTTCACCTTACCCCTACGTTCAATGTGTATGCTGAACTGGAAGGCGAATGGGCGTTAATCAAGCCTGATATCTCGCTGCTGGTCTATTCTGTAGCGGGTCCTTATGTCGGCGTTGAGCTGCCATGCTTTCAGGCAACCGGTCGGCTGCAAACGAACCCATCGGGACTGAAATTTACCGTCGGCCCGCTGATCCGAGGGTTGGTGGGGTTGAAAGTCCAGATCTTCAGCTATGACTTGGCTGATGTCGATTTACCGATCGAATGGCGGTTCAATAACTTTGAACATTTCATCCCCTTCGACAGCGGCGGCATCGACATCATCATCGAATAGGGGGACACCATGCGGCATTCAGCGCTTATTTTATTAACCAGCCTCTCTCTCTCCGTCTTGCTGTTTGGCTGTAGCGACCGCGGGGGCGTCCGCACGCCCGGTATCACTCTGGGCTTCGGCAGTATGAGTTTTACGGTGAATTGGCCTCAAGAGATGACTACCGCTACACGGGTGATTCCCGACAGCACGGTGACTATTGAGATAGTTGTAATACAGTCGGGGAATCAGGTTGGATCGCTAACCATCACTCGCCCGGAAAGCACAGGGCATATTGATAACATTCCTGCAGGTCAGGTTAACGTGACCGCACATGCGAAGGACGCCAACGGCACGGTAGTGGCAGAAGGATCAACAGGGGTAACGGTGGTGGCCAACCAGAATGTCTCTGCTATACTGTCTCTGCTGGCAATGGCCATAGGCAACATGCAGGACATCGATACATGGGGCCGTTACAAAAGCATTGCATACGGCATTAATAATAATGGCCAGGTTGTCGGAGCATGCGATATGGCCTACGGTGCTGCCAGAGCTTTTCTCTGGATGCCTTCTACCGGCATGCAGGACTTGAATACACTCATCAGCGCACCTTCCTGGTTATATAGTGCTAAAGACATAAATGATGATGGACAGATAGTGGGTGATCTAGCAATCGGAGCAAGTTCTGATCCTCATGCTTTTTTCTGGTCACCATCTACCGGAATTCAGGACTTGGGCACCCTTGGTGGTCGCAGAAGCCAAGCAATTGCAGTTAATAATGCTTCTCAAGTTGTCGGATTTTCAGAAACTGAAACAGGATATTCCCCACCTATTCATGCCTTCTTCTGGTCTCAGTCTACTGGCATGCTAGATATAGGTACATTAGGCGGTATGCATAGTAGCGCATATGATATAAATGATGCTGGTCAAGTAGTAGGAACAGCTGGCACTATTTTTGCCTCACATGCTTTCATCTGGTCTCCATCAGCAGGTATGCTTGATTTAGGCAGTCTGTACGGTCCTGGTAGTGTAAGTCGAGCTGAAGGCATCAATAATATTGGTCAGGTGGTAGGATATTCATACACAAGCAGTGGTGACTTCAGCGTCTTTCTCTGGTCACCTTCTACTGGCATGCAGGATTTAGGGAATCTTGACGGTTTTCAATGCATCCCCCACGATATTAATGATGCCGGTGAAATTGTTGGCTATGCCTATGTGGAAGGCTCAAGTAACGCCTACCCGTTCCTCTGGTCGCCTTCCACCGGTTTACTGAATCTCGGTAGCCTTGGAGGCAACTGGGGATGGGCGTATGCCATCAACAACGCAGGCCAGGTGGTGGGAGTATCTGATACCGGTAAAGGATATTCGCATGCGTTTCGCTGGACACCGACGGCCCCGATGACGCGGGAGGCGCAGGGACAGCGCTATATTGAGATACACACGATAGATGACGATAGTTATTGGTTCCCGGATATCAACCTGGAAGACAGGCATGAATCATCTTCCAGGAAAAAAACACAATAGGAAATCGGGAACAGACACCTATTATTTTATCGCTTCTTCCTTCGGTTTCTTCCGTCGACCCACCGGCAGCGGCTGGAGACGCTTGCCGAGAAGGGCTTCGTATTTGGCGAGGAAGGCGTACTTACCCTTTACCGGCGATACGAAGGAATTGTTTCGAAGTAGTCACGAGCGAGGATAGCTCGGATTTCAACAGCTCATTCCGTTCGTGATGCAGCAGAACAATCTGTTTTTTGCGAATCGAGACTAACAGGAGTAGAATCTGTTGCACGGCGGGGTTGGCTTGCAGCGTATATTGGAGCTGCGTGAAGGCTTTGGGGAGACAGCGGGTGAGATAGGTTACGCCGGTAAAGCTTGCTTTACACTCCACGAGCACCAGAGATCCATCCTCTCGAACTAATAATACATCATCGCTGCGAGATCCTTCGGCCGGTAGAACAAAGTGACCGGTTCTGGCAGCATCAATCACTTTCTTTTGCGACAGTGCAATCCCGGTGACGTGGGCCAGCTTTTCGACAAGCAAGGTGCAGATCAGATCTTCTACCAGTCGTCCTACGGCCTTGTGCGGGCTTTGATACGCGAGCAGGAAGCCATCCCAGGCTTCGCCATCCATAACGGCATCCCAATTCGATTGGATGAATTGCGTGAGCGTCCGGTTCGAGAGAAGGAGCATCGAATGATCTATAGCCGGCAGCGTCGATCTCACATGGTAAAATCCCATACATTCCGCCATTAGATCATCAGTCGCTTCCGAGGTGCAGGGAAGGATCTCGGTTCCATCCCTGTCGTTAAACGGCCCGAGAGTATAATCACCATCCCATTCACTGTTTGTCATCAGGCTATAGCACCAGGAAAGATACTTCATCTTACTGCATTCGATGAGATTGGGAAATAGTAGACAGACACCTATATTTTCACCGTTTCTTCCTTCGGTTTCTTCGGCCGGTACACCGGCAGTGGCTGGAGACGCTTGCTTGAAATCTCGCGATTCGCCAGCATAGCTGCTCGGTAAACTTTACGTATACCCCATCGGTTACATCGTAACGTCAAATGTAGCCCTCAGCCCTCAATCTCCACCCGGTACCCCGTATTCTCCCCTTTCACCCGTGGCGCCGAGCAAGCGGCTACCGCCACCAGGCAGTCCATTTCCGCGCGTATTGTTATGCTGTCGCCGGGACGAGAGGTCTGCTCGCCGATGCCGATGCGGCCCGACGGCTCGATCAGCACGGTGAAAAACAGGTTCAGCGGCGCAGGCAGCCGGGTGGAGGGAATATTCCACGGCGCCAGCGCGCGCGCCAACTGTTCGTGGCAGCCGTCGCGCGAGACGCCGAAGCGCGTCTCCAGCGCGTAGCGGCAGCAGGGCAGGTAGAGAAGGTCGTGGATGCCGGCGGTTTCCTCCAGCACGGTGAACATCACCCGCGGCGGCAGGGCGCTGGTCCACAACCTGCTGCCCGCCGTCACCCGGCAATTGCGCTCTTCCACTCGCGTGCGCGCCTGGCCAAAGGTCTCCTCGAGGTCATGCAGGTTGAAGGCAATCAGATCACCCGGCTGCCCCCCCGCGCAATCCTCGATGCGCAGGCGCCCCCCCGCCGCCACGGTGAAGGCCACCGCGGACATGGGGGGAAGGTCGATATTACGTTCGCATGTCATATCATCCAATCGTCAATCTCTGTTTCACGCAAAGAACGCGAAGGACGCAAAGAAAAACGCGACATTCTCCATTCACTATTCACTATTCACCATTCACTATTCCCAATTCTCCACTCAACGCCGCTTTTCCCCGCTCATAATCCGCGCTGTCCCTCTCCGCCTCCCCGCAGCCGGTGTACCAGACCGACGGATGGACCTGCTCCAGCCGGCAGATCTCCAGCGTGCCGGAAATGCGGGTGAAGATGAGCCGGTACAGCTCCCGCGCCGGCAGCGTCGATCTGTAGCTCAGCCCCAGCTTCTGCAGCACGCGCAGGTCCCGCATCTGGTTCGGCAGCCCGCCCGAGCCCCGGTTGTTGACGCAGGCATTGAGTTGGGCCGCGCGATAGGGGCATGGCGCGCACATCGCCCAGTCCGCGTAAGGAACCAGTGTAATTGGCGTCTCCGGTTTTTTCAGGATCAATTGGATCAGCTCGGGCAGGTTGTCCTCCGGGTAGGGAGGCCGCGCGCCGCCGCCATACTGGCAGACGGAGCAGAGCAAGATATGCGGCCTGACGCGTATCGCCTCCGCGCTATACATCGCCTTCAGCGATTCGGCCTTCTCCTGCCTCATCTCCCCTTCGCTGCGCGGCGGAATGACGGCGTCGATGCCCAACGCCCGCCCCCGTTCGTAATTCCTGCTCCCCGCCTTTGGGCATCCCTCCCAGGCGTTGGAAGTTGCCGTGCCGTAACCGCAAATCCCCGACACCTCTTCGATCTGCGCCAGCAGGCGATAAAACAGGATCCGCGCCGGCAGCGTGCAGCCCGGAAAAAGGTTCAGCTTATGCAGAATCTCCAGGTCGCGCCGGACATTGAACTCCGCCCCCTCGGGAGTGTCTTCTCCCGTGCCTGCATCCTGGTAGACAAACACATCGCCGGTATTGCAGCGCAGCGTTATCGGAATGTCGGGAGAATTCCTGACCGCTGCCAGTATCTCTTCAGACCGCTTATCGGCAATGCCGTCATGCTCCCCACCGAGCGAGCAGACGGCGCATAATAACTGATACGGTCGCAACGTCATCCCCGCGTGCTGCGGCATATGATCTCCTTTACAACGACGAATTAAAATCCAGACTCATGCTCTTGTTCTTGCTCTTACTATTACTCGCTCATGCTTAAATAGACTGGGCTTTATTTGGTCGGTACGCGAAAAATAGATCGGACCGATCCGACCGATCGGACCGATCGGACGGATCGCAACGACATGGTTGTGCATAAGGCTTCTCATAACGGATTATTTAAGATTCTCTGCTTTATTATTCCCCCAGATGCGCGCTTTTCCTTCCCGGCGCCTGTTCGGGAAAGGAGGAATGGATTTCAACAGCGAACAGGTAATACATCGATCAATCCGAAAGGGGAACCGATGATTTTCGATCACCTCGATAATGCCGATCATTATTTTACCTTGAACTCCGGGTTTGCGAAGGGATTCGCCTTTCTGCGCCAGCCCGGATTGGACACCCTCGCCGCCGGACGATACGAGATCGACGGCGACCGGGTATATGCGCTGGTTTTCGAAGACGAAGGCAAAGAAAAAGAAGGCGCGCTGCTGGAGGCGCACCAGCGTTATCTCGACGTACAATATACCGTCACCGGCGCCGAGTGCATCGGCTGGAAATCGACGCCCGCCTGCGCGTCGGTCAGCAAGCCGTATGACGCGGAGAACGACGCCGTCCTCTTCACCGATCCATCGACGATCTGGATCGACGTGCCGGCGGAGCATTTCGTCGTGCTGCTGCCCCACGACGCCCACGCGCCGATGCATGGCGAAGGGCTCATCCGTAAAGTTGTGTTGAAGATCGCAATGGAATAGTCGTTTTCGCGTGAAATTCCCGACAGCGTGTAGCGAGTATACGGAAGCTTCGTTCTCGTTCTCGTTCCTCGTGCCGGAGAAAGAGATACCGCATGACTGAAACCGTATGGAACGTGGCGGATCGTAAACAGCTCTTCATCGACGACCGCTTCATCGCTTCGGCGGAGGGGATCGCGCTCACCACGAACCAGCCTGAGCGGCAGGAAATCGTGCTGCGCGGCGAGCATCCATGGGAACGGGCGGGCGTGTATGCGACCGTCATCGACGACGGCGAGAAAGTGCGGCTGTACCGGCTTCGTGTGCCACCAGCAGGAAGGGCATATAGGTGCGGTATTGCTTGGACCCGGTGCGGACGCCCGCATCCACGATGGGCGGGCCGGTGAAACGCAGGAAATTCAGCCCTTCTTCCAGGTATTTCCGGTTGCCGGTGGCGTGGTAGGCATAGGCGTAAGCGGGCAGCGTCAGGTTGAGCTTATACGGCCGCATCTGGTCGCACCAGGCGATGCCCATGGCGTTGCGCTTATTCGCCAGGTGCCAGTCGAGAATCGCCAGCATCAGGCGCAGTGCCTTCTCATCGCCGGTGACGCGGTGCAGGTTTACCTAATCCAGTCAGTATGGTGCCGGTGCCGTAATCCAGACCGTGGACGTCGTAGGTTCCCTGGTCGTCAACCACGTTCTGGATGCTATCGCGCATCATCTGTGCCGCACGCGGAGTGGCAGGGTAAGTATTCACCGGACAGCCCATACTGGCCCACGCTGGCGCCGCGCTACTTCCATATCGATTTTAATGCGTGGATTAAGGAACATGAGAAGGCGTTGAAACCACAATAATTTGTTACAGCGCGTAACTCCTGGCGGTCTCATACATGGCCAGGGCATTCCCTACCTTCACTGCCGGATGAATCTCGGAAGTGCTGCCGATGATGATTTTGCGCGCCCCGGCATCCGTTAAAGACGTGACCACGGCGCTTCGCACCTCTTCGGGCGTGCCATAAGCCAGCAAAGTCGCGCAGTCGATGGGCTGGCTGATGGGCAATTCGGAGTAGCGCTCCCGCAACGTCTTCACGTCCATCTTGCAGTAGGGTTCGACCGGATGAATCTCCTCCACTCCGATAGCGAGGTAATCGTCGATGACGGGCCACTTGAAGCCATCGAGGAAGGCCAGCACCCGGTAACCGTGTTGCTTCCACCGTTCGATTTTCTTCTGTTCGCGCGGCAGTATTTCGCGTTTGACGACCTCCCGAGAATACAACAGGTTCGTGCCGGTGCCGGTTGCCACGCTGATCTGCGTGAATGGGCACAGCGCGGCATCCGCGAACCGGTCGATGAAGTGCAGTTGATAATCCGTCAGCGCGTCCAGATACCGTGAGGCGATCTCCGGGTAATCAAAATACAGGAACCACCAGTTTGTCTCGTCGTAGCGCTCCGTCGCGACCGCTATTGCATTCACGTCCTCCGGCGGCAGCAACAGCGTGCCGTCCAGCTTTTCGGTTACCCGTTTATATGCGGTCTTCAGCTCATCGAATGAATCGAATTGCTCGTCGAAAAGCCGGGCATGCTGGCGGGCCAGGTGGCAGATGCGGTCCTCCTCGATGCACCGGTAGATAATCTCGATATCCCGTTCTACACAATCCGCAACATCGCGGGGCGAGTCAAACGTCGGACGCTGCGCCACATGCCCCGTCCACCATTCATACTGATAGACGAATCCATTCTCGTCTATCTCGGTCCACGGCTCGGTCCGGTCGGGAACGGCAAAATGGCGAACCAGGTCGAGCACCTGGCCGGCAGCCCGGCAGAACAGGTCCTCCGCGTTCCGCGGATTCACCTTCTCCCCCGTCAAGTACTCGACCAGGTCGATGTTGTGAATGATATCGAAGGTAGCGATTCGGTCGATCGGCTTGCCATCCAACGTCCGCAGGAGCCGCTCCCGGCAACTCAATTGCGCCATGATGCCTCCCGTTCAGACCTGATAGTATTCAATATCCATGATCCTGGCGAATGCCTTGAGCTGCCTGGACCAGTCTCCGTAGGCCATCGCCAGGTGGTGGGCCGCGCCTAATTGCCCCCATCTCTCCAGGAATTCCGCGATGGGACAGCTCGTTTTGATGAAGAAATTAGGGGCCCCCAGCGGCACTGCTTTTCTCTCCAGCACTGTTGCGGGAGACGTGATCAGCCGCCATTTGCCGTCCTGCGTGGAATTGATGCTCAGCAGCGTAATCGGCCCGGGAGGCATCTGCAGGTGGAAGCAAACGCCCCTGCCCTCGCACCCGTCCCACCAGGGATGTCGAGCCATATCAACGGACTTCGGATCATGCTCGAACAGGCCAAGGTTCATCTGGCCGCTGTGACCCATCATAAACTGATCGTTGTCAAAATCATTGCACCAGATCTCGGTGAACACCGCCCTGCCGGACAGCTTTTCCAGCACCATCCCGGCCACCGCGGTGGGCACGTCGCCTTCGCACGTGCAGAAGATGCCCTGCCGCGCCAGCAGCGACATCCCCAGGCAGGCGACGACGCCGATGCCGGCGTTCTGCCACATCTGCTGGCAATACACCGTCGCCGCCGTCAGCTCGTTCTCGCGGGCGACTTCGCGCATGGCTAACGCAAGACGCACGGAATTGCTGAACTCATTGCCCTGAAACTCGTCCGCCATCCCATATTTTCGCGTCATCTCCGCCGCCAACAGTTTGACATCCTCGTCTTTGACATCCTTATAAGCGGAAAGGACGGCGGTCTCCAGAATGGGAACGGTGGCAACGCCGAACCTGGCATACAGGGACGTCGGATCGTAGCCGAAGTCGATCATGCCCGGGTAGGTGTGGCCGAACAGCCCCACGCGCGCTCCCCAGACATGTTCCGCGACTTCGACCGCGGCGAAAATCTCCTGGAACTGCCGTCGCACCGCTTCCCCGTTCATGTGCCCGGAAACAAGGAAGTAGGGAAGCTTCTCCCTGACCAGCAGGTTGGTCAGGCCGGGAACGCCGGTTACGCCATGCGCCAGCATCCATTTGCTGAAATCAAGGTCTGCCGGTATTCCCGACAACGCCTGCGTATTCCATATTACGGTAGGCCGCCGGAACTTCTTCAGGTCGAGAATCACATCGTCGGGAGTGGAGAAGGTAACCGTCGCCAGGACGATAACATCAACGTCGTGTTGCTGAAACAGCCGGCGCGCCTTAACCGACGCCGGGCAGGCGTCGATCAGCTCCCCCGTCTCGCAGACATCGCCGAATTGCCCCAGGTACTCCCGCAATGCTGCCGCCATCTTCAACGCCGGCGCCTTGTGCTCCGGAAAGTATTGCCAGTATGTCCGGTGCGCGAGCGGCATATAACCAATTTTCAGACCAGTATTGGACACACCAACCTCCACTCCTTACGGTAAACTTGTGCTCTCGATAATGAAATTCAACGTCTCTTCGGTCAGTTCATCTTCAGGCGCGAAATCAACCCCGGCGGCGTATGCGCAGATGCTGTTCAGTAGATACCGCCCCTCAGAAAACGCCGGATGCAGGTCCAGCGCACTGATAATCAGGCCGCCTTGCCCGCAATGCCCTTCGACCAGATAAGCGAGCGGGCGGAAGACGGGGTAGCGGTGCAGCACGCGGATCACCGGCTCCATTTCCGTCAGCCCCAACGGCGCTATGTCGAGCGGCGGCGCGTTCTCGATCAAGCGGAAGAATTGCAGGTCCGCGAACCCATCATGCGGCAGGCCGCCCAGCATCGGGTGGTTCCGGATGATGGTGCCGTTCTGGCCGTCTTCATAAGGCGGGTAGTTGGCCGGCGGGGTGAAGAAGTAACGGATATCCGAGCCATACGGCGGCGAGGGAAAAAGCAGCGGATGCGGGCGGATCAGGCCCTCGGTGGCGACCAATATCACCCGTCCCCCCGCCCGCATGAACTCCACCAGCGACCCGTCCAGCCGTTCGGTCAGTACCACCTTCGATTCATGAAGAGAACCGAAGGCGGGTATGCCGGACCACTCCTTCAGCCAACTATATTCTGCCCGTTCATACAGTGCAACCTCTTTCGGCAGGGACGCATCCGGCGGCAAGATCCACAGGTCCCAGGCATTGGTAAAGGCGCGGTCGCCTTCCGCCAGGCTCGCTTCCAAACGCGCGGCAACCGGACGAGAAGGTACGGGCAGCCGCGCCTCGATTTCGCCGGCGGTGAACGTTTCGAAAGGCCGGTGCGCGTAATCGATGCGTCCCGCGGCGATTTCCTCCCCGCCGGCGGTCAGTCGCCAGTCGAGCGCGGGCTCGCGCATTGGCGGGTGCGAATAATCGGACACATACAAAGTGCAATGAAATACGCTTCCCGCCTGCAGCACGCGGTCATCGAAGTTCAGGCCGGACAGAATGACCGTGTCGTTGTTCGTCCGGCGCCAGAGCTCGGCATCGGCGTATTTGCGCTCGTAAAACTGATCCAGGATGCCTTGCGCGGAGGCGCCGACATCCGCGCCGTTGAAGTGGCAGATGCCGGCCAGCCGCGGGTAGTCGCGCCGGAGCATTTCCAGTTTGCCCTTAGCTTCGAGGAACTGCAGCCGCTGGCTGACGACGGCTGCCTCGGGCAGCAGGCGCGCCAGCCCCCAGCGCTCGGCCGCCCGCAGCGCGATCTCCGCCGCGTAAGGCCGCATGGCGCCGTTATACTTGTGCATAATGCGCACGTCGGGAAACGCGCTCCACCAGCGGAATTCGTGCTGAATCAGCGGCTTGTCGAGCTCCTGGTTCTTTGCTGCCTCGTCATTCACGAAATCGCCGGGCATGTCCCTGTCATAATCGCCGTCCGTCCAGATTACCAGCGCGGTTGGCTTGATCGTTTTGGTGGTGCGATAGCATTCCCAGGCGATGCGCGGGAAGCTGAAACCGGTGTCGCCGCCGAATTCGTTGCTCATGCAGTAGATATTGGCCGACGGGTGGTTCACGTCGCGCCGCACGCACAGGTCCCACTGCCGCTTCATGGTCGGATAATTATCGGGCGTGGGCTTGGGCCATGAGTAGGAGTGCCAGGGAGTATGACCGCCCCACGGGCCGATGCCGCCCGGCTCGCTCTGGATCAGCAACCCCACTTCATCCGCTGCGTCGAAGTATTCAGGTGTGTAAACAAAAGCCGGGCAGCGCACGTAATGATAGCCATAGTCTCGTAATGTGCGGAGTTTTCGGCGCCAGCGGTCCCGATCCGCGTCCGGCGCGCCGGTTTCGGGAGATGCCATGTGATCGCCGCTACCGAGCCAGAAATATGGCTGGCCGTTGATGCACAACCGCCGGCCTTCCGCCGCGAGCTTCACGAAGCCGGTCCGCTCGCTCCAGGCATCCAGCACCTCTTCCCCCTGCCGCAGGGTCAGGTCCACCCGGTAAAGCGCCGGTCTTTCCGGACTCCACAAGCGCGGCGAGGGAACGGGCAGCGTGAATTCGAGCTCATTTCCACTTACCGGCATCGCCTGGCTGCATGGCGGCGCTTCCTCCCCGATTGGCGCTACGACAACCTGGAAAACCTGGCCGTCACTCATATCGCCGCCCAGGCGCGCGCGGAAGCGCATGACACCGCTGTCCGCGTCGGGATATATGCCGCAGGATGCGAGGCAAGTGCCGCCGGTCGCGGTTAGCTCGACGTCGCGGTACAGGCCCGACCAGTTGCCTTCCCAGTTGAAGATGTAGCCGAAGATACGGTTGTGCTCGTGAATGCGGACGACAACCGAGTTGCGCTCGCCCCAGCGCATGGCGCCGGTAATGTCGAAACCGAATGGCACGAAGGGCAGGTCGTTGTCGCCGACGCGGATGCCGTTGATCCACACCTCCGCGCTGGGATGCGCCGCGCCGAAGTTGAGCCAGATGCGCCGGCCTTGCCAGGCGGCGGGCGCCTCGAACCCGCGGCCATACCAGCCCGTTCCCGTATAGGTGGCGCGGAAGGTGCGGGCTTGCAATTGAAAATCCTTGACGGTATCCAGTCCGTCGTGGCCGAATCCCTGCCCCTGCCAGCATCCCGGCACGGCGATGGTGTCGGCGAACAGCTCCGGATGCTCGTACCAGCGTTCTTCAACGCCGGCGTCCTCGGGATCGAGCCGGAACCGCCACTCGCCGCTGAGCGACAGCCGCCGCTCGAGTGGATGCGGCAGCACCGGATTCACCCTCACCGGCGTCAGCTTAACCAGCATTCGGCACTCTCCTCTTAAGAAAAATAAGTTGTTGAATCATGACATGCCCAATCAGGTAAGCTCAGTCCGGTGGTTGAGTAGGCAGGAAAGCTGACCAATTCTTTCCACACCTCCTGCGCCGTATCGAAACCACCGCGTGGTAAGCTTAATATCTGCCATACTGATGCGCTGTGCGAACCATTGCCAGGTAATTTTCCGGCTGCACGTTCGCGGTGATGGAATGGCATGACGAGAGCACATACCCTCCATCTTTGCCGATATCGTCGATCAATCCTCTTGCTTCCTTGCGGACCTGCTCGGGCGTTCCGGTGCTCAGCGCGCCGCCGACGTCCATATTGCCGAATAGCGTAAGGTCGCGGCCATAACGCTTTTTGATCTCCCTGATATCCATCCCGTAGGGTTCGAGCGGATTGAGCGCGCTGATTCCCATCTCTATCAGGTCGGGGATCAATTCCTGGATATTGCCGTCGCTGTGAAAAAGAATCGGCACCTTCTTTGCCAGCGCCGGCGCGAAAATGCGCTGCATGCGGGGAATCCATATCTCCCGCATCTGCTCGGGTTGGATGAGTGTTCCACTCTTATATGCCAGGTCGTCGGCGGGATAAAAGAAGGTCAGCGGATACTCCATCACCCGTTCGGCTATCGCAACCTGAAACCCGGTATGCCGTTCCAGCACCTCCTCGATCAGATCACGATCGTCCACCAGCGTATACATGAAGTTCTCGAAGCCGAACAGGTAGGTATAAGTATCGGTGAAGAAATCGGCCATGGTGACGAACAGCCCGACCTCCGTGCCCTCGATAGCGCTCACATACCGGTCCAGCAAGGCAAACCTATCGTCGAGGTACTCGGGACCGAGCATGGTGATGCGTTCGAGATCGCTCCGGCGCTCGATGCGGAAAGACAGGTTGCATAAATTCCCCTGGTCGTCGAGCTCGCGGAACGGGCTGCAGGAGAAGCACATCCCGATCACGTCCTGCCCGACCCGGCGGACGAAATCGAGGTAATCGCGGGGATCGATATTCGAATAGGTGTTGCTCTGGGGAATTTCTCTGCCCAGCACATAGCGCATTGTCGGATTTTCCACCAGCACTTCGAAGTTCGGCACGCGATCGGGCAGCTCATGTCGCAACACGGCCGCCATCCGCGCCTTGTTCGGCGCCGACAGATCGCCGGTAATGGAACCGATGTTGGGTGATTGCATGTGTTACCTCAAAACGATTGCTTGAATTTATCTTACCATCCGCTGTGCGACGGATCATGAGCGTTGGCGATATAGCGCAGCCGGCGTTGATGCCGGAGCACTTCCACCCGGAGGATGGCCGGATCCCAGCCATCTTCCCGCGCCACGGCCTCCAACTCGCGCAACAGCGGCTGCAGGTCTGCATCGCTCGCGCGATTGTCCCATTCCCGCGGATCGGCGTGAAGATCGTAAAGCACCGGGGGAACGTTATCCCCGAAACATGCCTTCCATCGATCCCGGCGAACCATCCGCACCGGCGCGGAAACGCCCACGCAACCATAGTCCGATATCACTGCCCGTTCCGGCCATGTCGCGGCCGGGTTATCCAGCAGCGGCAACAGCGAACGGCCCGGCAGCGCTTCGAACCACGGCTCCTGATCGGCCAGCTCCAACAGCGTGGGCAGCCAGTCGATATGCGAAACGGGCGCCGCGCAGGCGCTGCCCGCACCATGTCGATCGGGACATCGTATCATCCAGGGAACGCGCACGCTGTCCTCGTAAAACGTCGTCTTCGACCAGAGTCCATGCTCGCCAAGGCTTTCCCCGTGATCGGATAGATACACGACATATGTTTCTTCATCCAGACCCATTTCCGCGAATGCGTCGAGTACGCGTCCGATCTGTTCATCCATGAAAGAAATCATGCCGTAGTAGCACCGGCGCGCTTCGCATACCTGGGTGTCGGAAAGACCGTCGCTGCTTAGTCCGGCCCAGTTGCGGATGCCGTGCATCATCTCCGGCAGGCAATCCTCGAAGCCGCGGGAATCCGGCGGTATGGCCGGCAGGGGGATTTCTGCGTCGCCATACAGGTCGTAATATGGACGGCTGACCTGAAATGGAAAATGCGGATGGATAAGCCCGATCATGAGCGCCCAGGGCTGTTCCGTTTCGCGTGAGGCAATGGCCCGCAGCTCGAGGACTGCGGCGTCGCATACCGCCCGGTCATACTGCTGATAAGTGGTCTCCTCGTCGGCAGCGCCGGCGGCCAATACGGGTTGGAGCATTTGTTGCCGCCGGTCATCGCCATCCCAGCGCCCATAGGAATACGCTGGCGGATAGGTGGCATATTCCGGCACGTCCGGATATAGCCGCCGCGCGAATCCATGCAGTTGCTCGGCGCCGATGAAGTGCATGCGGCCCGCCAGCGCCGTATCGTAGCCGGCAATGCGAAGAGCATGCGTCCAGGCGGGCATTGACGGCGACAGTGGGTCACCCAACTCCCAGACTCCGTGCTGGGGCGTATAGTGCCCGGTCATGAAGCTCATCCGCGCCGGGGTGCACATGGGATAGGCGCAATACGCGTTGGCGAATGACACGCTTTCACTGCTCAATCGGTCCAGCACCGGCGTCGAGATCACCGGATGCCCGTATGCTCCGAGGCAGTCCGGAGCATGCTCGTCGGACATGAATACTAGAAAATTAGGTCGATCGGCCATAACGCCTCCCCTGATATTCGACGGCGGTAATTGCGGAAGCGAGCGCCTCATGCGGTGCCGGCAAGGTCACCGTTGAAGCGGAAAGCATACAGATCCGCATCGCTCATCATGAACCGCAAACGCACCGTCTTGCCTGCCAGCTTCGCCGGTGTATTCCCGCTGTTCCAACGCGCCTTCGCGTCTACCTTATCTCCGTAGATATCCGGACACTCGGCAAGTGTAAAGCCGGGAAGCGGACGGCAGGCCGCGTCGAGCAACTCGACTTTCATCCAGCCTACCGCCGATGTCGAGAAGTTGAGACGAAGCTCGCCGCCGGAGAAGACCAGCGGATTGCTTAGCAATTCGCCGGTGAGATAAGGAGCACGCGCGGACGCGAATCCGTCGAGCCGCAGCGTGTAGCGGCGAATGTTGTTGCCTGGCAAGCGAAAATTTTCCATGCAATACAGCGACAGCTCCGCCGGAGAAGTTTGCATAATCCCGCGCTCCATATAGAACGCGCGCTCGTGCCAGTTGCCCTGGTCGAGTCCGGGACGGATGAACGCCTCCATGAAGGTGCGATCCCAGTTCAAACCGTCTTGGCTGGTTAACAGGGGGATATCGTTGACCCCTTTGCCGAACGGCCAGTCCGGCTGCGGCTCGCGACCCGAGGCAAAACGCGACGGGAACATCATCAGGTAGTCGGGCGCCCGCTCATAACGTGTAGTCGAGTTCGTATAAAACTCCTCGCGCGGCGTGTCTCCCGTGCGAATAGGCTCGAGTGGCGACCAGTGCAGGAAGTCCGGCGAGGTAGCACGACGAACCCAGCGCACTCCTCCCTTGAAACGGTCCTCGTCCCGCTTGTAGGAGGAATAACCTCCTTTTTCCGCGTCCCAATAGACGCGCGATTCCATGCCCTGGCCAAGCGGGCCTTCGTATCGCACTCCGCGCGTATATGCCACATACAGTCCCGTCGCCGCGTCCCAGAAGGCTATGTTAAGCGAGTCGAACGGTCGGTCGGTGAGGAGCGGCTCATGGCTGATTAATCGCCAGCGCAGCCCATCGGGCGATGCCATCCCATAAACATCATCCCAGGATACGATGGCCTTGAAGCGCTCGGTGGGCGATACTGATGGATTTTCGTCGAGAAATGCCGCGAAGTTGCCACTCCATCCATCCGAGATGATATTGTTCTCCTTCGAGCCGGCAAATTCGACCAGTCCGAGCATCGGTTTATGCCAGCGGTTTCCGTCATCGCTTTCTGCGTAGGCGGTGACGATCTGCCGGTCCGCGTCGGCGACGTTATCCGCACCGTCACAACGATACCATGCGCGAAACATGCCGCCGTCCCGGACTATCGTCATATACGACACTCCGTGACGCTCCCAGGGGTATTCCGGCGCGATAACCGTCTCCCGCGGTTGGGGATGATGCAGCTCGAGCCGGACACCATCCATCTTATCGATCAGCCGGCGATCTACCAGCAGTTGCCGGCGCGATCCGATATCGATCGCCTTTTCGCTCATCTGTCTTCACCTGTCGATAATAAAGCTTCCATGCCAAATCTTACTGTTCCTTTTGCCGGAGCACAGGCGGGACGCTCGCGCTCCGGCTTATTTGAGTAATGCCTGCAACTCCTGCTCGGAATTGGCCAGCACTACCACACCGTAGACGTCGACCCGCGGGAGCCGGATAGTCAACCGTTGTCCTTCGCGCTCAACCAGCAGCGGCAAAGGCGGCGCCTGCGTCTCGCCGTCGGGTGTCAAGAAGGTGGCTACAGGATGGTCGAAACCGGCGGCCGGCAGCGTCACCGTCATGCCTTTCACCGCGCGGTGGGCCAGATTATATTCGGGCAGCGCCGCCTTGTTATCGGCATTGCGAAGGTAGATCATATACGAGCCTTGCTGATCACCCTCATACGGAGACAGGTCGCTCACCGAGGTCAGGTGATGCTCGGTCCATGGTCCGGGCGTCCAGCGTGAATCTCCCTTCTCGCTCTCCGCGTCGATGAGCAGGCCGAAATACGAGCGCGCGAATCCGACGTCGCCGGCGACCCGCACCTCGACCGTATTCTCATCCCGCAGCAGCTTCGGATCGACCGGCACGTCGGTCCAGCCGTCCGCTATCTTGCCCAGCGGCAGCCGTCCCGCCTCTTTACCGTTGACGCTGACCACCACCCACGCCTTCGTCTGCTCCTTGTGCATATACGGCTGTTTCAGCACTTCGCGAGCCATGTAGGTCTGCGTCCAGTATGGCGTGAAGCCCAGCAGCGAGACGACCGGCTTAGCGAGAACCTTGCGTTCCTCCGCGCTCAGCGAAATATGTCTACTCGCGGCACAGTCCGGATGGTCCAGAATGGTCGCATGATGGGTGTCATTGGTAGTGGAGTTCAGCACGTGCAGGGTTAGCGCGTTCGATTTCGCAGGCCGCAAGAAGTTGATGAACACATCATCACGCGCATCGGCGATACTCCACCTTGTTCTCAGCGCGCCGCCGTCATTCAGCAGCCGTTCCAGCGCCGGATCGCTCAACGAATTCAGCGGCTCCGGCGAGAATAATACCATCCCTTTGCCGGATTGCACGGTTCCGCCCGGCTGCGCGATGCGCAGTTCCTGGATATGGCACAGCTCACCACTGTCCGGTTCGGCGGTCAAGGTAATGGTGTCGCCGGCGCGCAGCCGGTCCACCGTCGCGGCGAGCGGGCGGAAATCGTCGCTCTGATGATCGAGCTTCAGCGTCGCCAGCCGCCTGCCGTTCAGGCTCAGCGTGATGGCGCCGCTGCCGAGCGACGAGTCGAAGCACGAGGCCGTGATTACATACGGTCCCTGGCCGGGAATCTGCTCTGCCAGCAGTCGGATGGAAGCGGTCTGCTCGCCTTTCCCCACGCTCGACGGCGCGGCGGCAATGCGACCATCGCCGCCGTCCGGCAGGTAATTTTCCAGCGTCATCTGCCGGTCGGGACGGATGACTACCAACCGGCTTGCCGTTGCCAGCCCTCCACCCTGCCGCAAAGCGTCGCCGCGGGAGAGCGGATTCCCCTCGTAGTCGCGCAGGCTGAAGTTCTCTCCGACAATTGCGGCGCCGCCATCCGACACGAATCGCCGCAGCGCCCGCGCTCCCTCCGGGGTGACGCACTGCACATCGGGCAGAATTACGCACTTATACGCGGCAAGCTGCTCGGAGGTGAGCTGCCGGTCCACGATGATGTCATACGGCACGCCCAGCGCCGTCAACCGGTCGGCAAAATGCTTCACGTGCGCGGTGGGCGTGGCGTCCATGCCGATCCACCAGTCCGGCCCGAGAAATTTGAGCGGATCGACATGCCAGCTTCTGCGCCGCCACAACTCGGAATTGATGGAATATACCAGCGCCACCGGCGACGCCGGCTGCGCGTCGCCATACAGCCGGCGGTATCCCTTGAGGAACTTATTGAACTGGGCAGGTCCGGTGCTCAAGTAGCTGGACAGACAGGCGGCCGCTTCCGCCGTGGTGATATAGCCCGATTGCGGCGCCCGCTCGCC
>Ga0172369_10004411_pt1 | contig 17890 bp, 12 predicted proteins | sample LakKiv25m_FD_114539 | JGI IMG/M metagenome (GOLD analysis project Ga0172369, IMG submission 114539) | Freshwater microbial communities from Kabuno Bay, South-Kivu, Congo - kab_022012_11.25m | ecosystem: Environmental > Aquatic > Freshwater > Lake | place: Democratic Republic of the Congo...
ATATCCAATCGTTTTACAGTCATTTATATCTAAGTACTGTGGGTGACCAATATGAATTCTATTGTAATCCCATGTTGAATCAATGGGTGATTCTCCCTCAAAAACGCTTCTTCCAATTACATGGAACGGGGCTGACGGAGTAGATGTATGGACTCCGAACCTTATATTTATACTATCGTAGTATAAGGTTGACGTAGTAATTCTGGATGTGGAATCAGGCACCCGTCCGGAATCCTCATCGTGGCCGCCACCACCACCGCTTGAAGAGACCCATTTGGCCAATGCTTTCGCATTTCCATAACCGGTGACAATTTGCGAGAAACTTTTAGAAGGAGATAATATTAACAGGAGGGAGAGAGAGAGAGAGAGAGGGAGAGAGAGAGAGAGAGAGAGAGAGAGAGAGAGAATTTTTAGCCGTGAAAACTTACAAAAATTCATTTTCTTTATTGGTTTATATTTTATTGGTTTCCCAATGCACGGCAAATATTATGCCGATCAATATGTGTTACAGATCCTTAGGGTATTAGAAAAAATGATACGGTAGTCCGATGAAGCTGATCGTCAATTTTTTTGACAGTGGTGTCAAAATATTTTACGGAATTTGTGAAAAGTCGATTTACGATTGAGCGATTTCAGAATGACGATTGAATTTTTTGATTTACAACTGACGACTGACAATTCATACCCTTTCTACATTCCTTCATTCCTGCACTTCTGCATTCCTGCATTGAGGCATTCCCTCAGAATTAGTACCTTCGCGAAAATTAACTTATGAAGATCGCAGTTTTCGGAGCCAGTGGAAGAACAGGCATATTAACGGTTTACCAGGCTCTTGATAAAGGTTACCAGGTGAATGCATTTGCCCGGAAAGCGCAAAACGTGACAATCCACCATCCGAAAATCAGGGTTGTACAGGGAGATATCATTGAATACGACAAGGTAAAACAGGCTGTTGAAGGCACGGATGCAGTGATTGTGACCCTCGGCCAGGATGGGAACAAACCGATGCGCATTCTCTCCGGCGGGACGGCCAATATCGTCAAAGCGATGAAGGAAACAGGCGTAAAACGGCTGATCGTTATGTCGTCGGCCGGAATTCTTGGCAACGACACCCACCCGGTTTTCGGAAAGATAATCGTTCCCCTGGTGCTGAACAATGTGTTCAAAGACAAAAAACGGCAGATGGAGATCATCAGGGAGAGTGGCCTGGAATGGATCATCATCCGGCCGCCCCGACTCACAGATGCGCCTAAAACAGGGAAATACCAGTTAACGGAGGGGCGGCCGGGAACAAGGTCGGTTCCCCGTGCCGACGTGGCCGATTTCATGCTTAAGCTGCTCACCAACAAAAACTATGACGGCACGATGCCGGCAATTGCGTCCTACTAACCCGAAACTCCGGAAATAACCGCTTCACAGATATGAACCACTCTGCATCTGATAAATCCTGGACACGATGAAACCGCAACCAGGGGTTTTATTCATTTGCGTCATCACTTTTCTGCTGGGAAACATGATTTCCGCACAGCTCCCCGGTAATCCTCAGTCGTGGAACCTGGCCGATACCACGGACCCTGAATACCCGCTGCCGGAGCACCACCAGGCCTTGCTGTTCGGTATTCCCGATACCGTCTGCGTAAACCAATGGGTAAACATCATTCCGGGGAGCATTTCAGGGAGCAACTTCCAATGGACATTCTGTTCTGCCGATGCAGGAGAACCCCCTGTCGCCTCGTCCCTGGGAAATCCTTCCGGATTGATCGATAACCCGGGGTATATCACCCTGGTACGTGACGGTACTGATTGCTTTTCATTCATGACAAACCTGGCCGACTCGTCTATTATCAGAACTTTCTATGGAAACTCTTTCAATAATTCCCCCGTCTCTTCTTTCAACCTTGGATCCATCAACATTCTTTCCAGCAAACTCAGAGGCCTCCAGATCCATTATGACAACGACACCTGGCTGGGTTATATCGTGGATGGAAGCACTCTTTACCGGTTCACTTTTTCAGGGAATACACTGTTCGGACAGCCTCAGATCATCCACGATATCCCCTTTCCAAATGTTGGCGCTTCATCGGGACTCATCATCCGGAGGGAAGGAGTTGGATGGGTCGGGTTTGCCACCGACAACCAGAACAACAACCTTGTCAGGCTTTATTTTCCCAGCCAGCTGACGGTGCCCCAGGTTGAAAATCTCGGGGATATCGGGGACCTCAACGGACCAACCGGCCTGAGCATGATCCGCTGGAACGGCCAGTGTTTCCTGTTCATCGCCAACGAAGGCAACAGCACCCTCACCAGGGTCGAGTTCGGCGCTTCTTTCATGGGAACACCCAATGGTACCAACCTGGGGAATATCGGTGGTGTCATGGATCACAATGCCGGAATTGAAGTGGTGGGTGATTGCGAAACCGTCAATGGGTATGTTACGAACCTCTCTCAAGGGTCGAATGGATTGATCCACCTGCAGTTTCCCCTGGGACCGGCAGGGATGCCTGTAGCCAATTCCCTGGGCAACCCCGGGGGATTATACAAGCCTTTTGCCCTATCGGAGCTGGTCCGTACGGGAGACTCCATCTTCGGACTGATCCCCAACACGGGAGACAACACATTGACCCGAATGATTTTCCCTTCCTGTTCGGCGGCATCCCGGCCCGGGGATCAGAAACTTGTCCCGGATCCGTTTTATTACCTGGAACCCGGGACATGGAATATCCACCTTTCCTACCTCGACGCTGGTTCATTGCCACAGGAGGAGTGTAAGCCAATCGTGGTGATTCCTGAATTGCAGGTTTCCCTGGGCCCCGACCGGACCATTTGTGAAGGGACTCTGGCGATCCTTGATGCAGGACAAGGATATGCTGGCTATACCTGGTCTACCGGCGAAAACAGTCAGACGGTCAACACAGACACCTCGGGAACCTACTGGGTGAAAGTTATCAACTCGTGGGGGTGTGAGGCTGCCGACACGGTCAGTGTCGCCGTGATGAACACGATAGAGGTGAATGTGGACACCACTCTTTGTTCCGGAGAGCAGTACTGGGCCGAAGGCGCCTGGCAGACTGCCCCCGGAACTTACCGCGATTCCACATTCACCACTGCCGGGTGCGACAGCATCACAATTACAGAATTGGCTTTCAAAGCACAAATCCAGGTCAACCTCGGACAGGATACCCTGATTTGTCCGGATGAACAGATCCTGCTTAATGCGACTCATCCCGGGGCGACATACCTGTGGCAGGACGGGAGTACAGACTCCATTTTCCAGGTCACGGAACCTGGCATTTACTATGTTGTGGTCACTTACGACGACTGTTCCGGATCTGACAGCCTTACCGTGAACGACTGTCCTTCGAAACTATGGTTCCCCAATGCATTTACCCCAAACAAGGATGGACTGAATGACATCTTCCGGCCTGTCGGGATCAGCATTTACGCATTCAGGATGGTCATCTTTGACCGGTGGGGCCAGCAGCTCTTTGAAACATATTCGATAGAAGAGGGGTGGGATGGGACACGGAACGGCCAGGATGCACTAGCCGGGACCTATTCCTTTATTGTATATTATTCCAGTACCGAGACCGACGGCCAGACCGTAAAAACTTCAGGGACCTTCACCCTGGTGCGGTAGACGGATAAAAAATCTGTTTCCTGTTATTTCCTGAATTCGTATCTTAGCATGCCGGATGCAACTCCTCTTGAAAGATCATAACCCATGAATGTTCAACGTCACCCTGCAACCCAAGACCCAAGTCCCAAATCCCAAGTCCCAAATCCCAAGTCCCAAATCCCAAGTCCCAAATCCCAAGTCCCAAATCCCAAATCCATGTCCAACCTTACCACCAAGATCCACGACCTCGCTTCCCGGTTCTTTCCTGAGATCCGCGAGATCCGCCGGCACCTGCATCAGTACCCGGAACTGTCTAAGGAAGAGGAGAAGACGGCCGTGTATATCTGTACCACCCTCGACCGTTTTGGTATTCCCTATCGCAGAGGGGTTGCCGGTCATGGAGTGATCGGGTTGATCGAAGGGAAAGACCCGGGCTCCGCCTGCATCGGACTAAGGGCAGATATGGATGCATTGCCTGTTCATGAAAAAACACCTGTGTCTTTTGCTTCGAAACATCCCGGTAAGATGCATGCCTGCGGGCATGATGTTCATATGTCGTCACTTCTGGGCGCTGCCCGGATCCTGAACGAGCTGAAAGCCCAGTTTGACGGTACGGTGAAACTGATCTTCCAGCCCTCTGAAGAATCCTATCCGGGGGGTGCCATCGGGATGATTGATGAAGGGGTGCTTAAGAATCCGGATGTCATGGTAGTCTTGGGCCAGCATGTCCTGCCCACCCTTGACGCCGGGAAAGTCGGTTTTAACCCTGGTCCTGACATGGCTTCCACAGACGAGATCTACCTGACCGTGAGAGGGAAAGGAGGTCACGCTGCCGTTCCCAACATGGTGGTCGATCCTGTTCTGATCGCCGCCCACATCATTGTGTCCCTTCAGCAGATCGTAAGCCGTCATGCTGATCCGTCAACCCCTACCGTACTTTCGTTTGGAAGGATAATCGGGGAGGGGAGAACAAACGTCATTCCCGACGAGGTGCAGGTCGAAGGTACGGTAAGGACCTATGATGAGGCCTGGAGAAAGGAGATCCACAGCAGGGTTGAGGCAATTGCCACGTCCATTGCATTAGGCATGGGAGGTAACTGTGATGTGAGGATCGCTCACGGATATCCGTATCTCCATAACGATGAAGAGCTCACAATCCGGATACATAGGCTGGCTGAAGAATATTTGGGGAAAGATCACGTTGTTAAACTGGAAAAGCGCATGACGGCAGAGGACTTTGCCTATTTTGCACAAAGAGTCCCATCATGCCTCTACAGGCTGGGAATCAGGAATGAATCCCGGGGAATCACCTCTTTCCTTCATTCCCCTGCTTTCGATGCAGATGAAGCCGCGTTGGAAACAGGTTCCGGCCTCATGGCCTGGCTCACAATTAACTTGCTGGAAAAGGATTGAACTGTTTATGAAACGACTTCTTTTTTTCCTTCTGATACTTGTCACCAGTCACCAGTCACCAGTAACGATCTTCGCCCAAACCGACCCGGTTTCCACTCCCAAGCTGCTCCCTTTCCAGCAAAAGGCTGAGCCACCGGTGAATAATCAGCAGCTTGCCATGCAGTTTTTCCAGGCAAGGGATTATGAGAAAGCAGTCCAGTTGTATGAAATCCTTTACAAGGAGCAACCCTCTTCCTACTACTATACTTATTACCTGCATTGCCTGATTGAACTGAAGGAGTATAAAAAAGCTGAGAAGGTGATAAAAGATCAGCGAAAGAGTGATCCGCGGCAGACAAAGTACCTGGTCGACCTGGGATATCTCAACTTTCGCGAAGGGGATACTGAAAAAGCCCGGAAGTATTATGAAGAGGCCCTGGAAGAGTTGCAACCCGATCAACAGCAGGTATTTGACCTGGCTAACGCATTCATCCTGAAAGGAGAAAACACATACGCCATTGAAGTGTACCTGAAAGGAAGGGAGCTGCTGAAAGGAGCCTACCCCTTCAGTTTCGAGCTGTCTACCGTTTACCAGAGAACCGGGAACTTTGCCGGTATGTTCGAGGAGTACCTGAACCTGCTCGAGATGAATACTTCTTACCTTGGTACCGTGCAGGACAGGCTGCAGAATATTTTAGCCGATGATCCTGAAAACGCAAAAAATGAACAGTTCCGGGTGGCGTTACTCACACGTGTACAGAGAAACCCGGACAACCCGGCTTATTCTGAGCTGCTCTGGTGGTATTCCATTCAGCAGAAAGATTTTGAACTGGCCCTGATGCAGTCGAAAGCGCTGGACCGCAGGCGCCAGGAGCAGGGCGAACGCATCCTCCAGTTGGCCCAGCTGGCAGTGGCGAACGAACAGTATGAGGTGGCTCTGGATGCTTATACCTATCTTACAGCTAAAGGGGAAGACTATCCTTATCACGATATCAGCATTGCTGAACGGGTGAATACGAAGTTTCTGCAGGTGATATCACGAGCCTCTCCTTCCAGGAAAGATCTGACCGGCCTTGAGGACGAGTTTTACCAAGTGCTGGAAAGGGTGGGGGAGAATCACACCACCGTCGGATTGATGCAGAACCTGGCGCACCTGGAGGCGTTTTACCTTTCGGACCCCGATAAAGCACAGGAACTTCTGAACAGAGCGATCATTTTAAAGGACATCGGACCCAAGGAGAAAGCATTCTGTAAGCTGGAACTTGGCGATATCCTGCTTTTCGTTGACGACGTTTGGGAAGCGACACTGTTATATCAGCAGGTCTACCAGGATTTCAAGTATGATCTCCTGGGGCAGACGGCCAAATTCAAAAACACGAAGTTATCTTTTTACATTGGTGAGTTTACCTGGGCTAAAGCCCAGGCCGATATCCTGAAAGCTGCCACCGAAAAGCTGATTGCCAACGATGCCCTGGCCTTGTCGATCCTGATCGGAGAGAACTACGATCCCGATTCATCCACAGTAGGATTGTTCATGTATGCAAAAGCGGATCTGCTTTCTTTCAGGAACAGGGATCAGGAGGCCCTGATGCTGCTGGATTCGATCCCGCTGCTCTTCGGATATCACCCGTTACAGGATGACGTGCTGATGAAAAAAGCCGGCATTTTCATGAAGCTGCATGAGTTTCCAGTCGCCGACAGCCTGCTCAACATCGTGTCTTCTGATTTTCCGGATGAAGTGACGGCCGACCGGGCCCTTTTGATCCGGGCAGGACTCCGTGAGAAAGAGATGAACGATCCGAAAACTGCCATGGAACTTTACGCCCGTTTGCTTGACCGTTATCCGTCCAGTATCTATGTGATTGATGCCAGGAAGAGATACAGGCTGTTGCGGGGAGACAAGGTGGAATAGTTAACACGCCCCCCAACCCCCTAAAGGGGGAGTAAGTCCCCTTGCGAGCCGAAGCCACCAGTGAAACGAAGTGGAAGCGAAGCAAACGGGATTTAGGGGCAAACATATGCACATGAATACCATTCACCCCAAAAAATCTCTGGGCCAGCATTTTCTGAACGATGAAAACATCGCAAGAAAGATCATCGCTTCCCTGAATCCGGAGATCCCCAGCGTGATAGAGATTGGTCCCGGAAAAGGGATCCTGAGCAAATACCTGCTGGAGGATCCGGCATTCGATCCCTCATTCGTGGAGATCGACCGTGAATCCGTCACCTTCCTGAAACAGCTTTACCCTTCTATCGCCGACCGGCTGATTGAGGCGGACTTTCTGACGTTTGATCCCGGATCCCGGATCCCGGATCCCGGATCCCGGATCCAGATTGTCGGCAATTTCCCCTACAACATCTCCTCCCAGATCCTCTTCCGGGTGCTGGAATACAGAGACCTGGTGGCAGAGGTGACGGGAATGTTCCAGAAGGAGGTTGCGCAACGGATAGCTTCTCCTCCGGGATCAAAATCCTATGGCATCCTGAGTGTCCTGCTCCAGGCGTTTTACCGGATCGAGTACCTTTTTACCGTGAACGAGTCTGTCTTTACTCCTCCCCCGAAAGTGAAGTCGGCCGTGATCAGACTGGTGCGGAATGAGATCTCACGGCTTGACTGCGACGAGAGGTTTTGGGTCTCAGTGGTGAAAACCGCTTTCAACCAGCGCCGGAAAACCCTCAGGAACTCGCTGAAGAAACTCGGTCCTCATGGATTTTCGGGTTGGGATGACCCGATATTCGACCTGAGACCTGAGCGGCTTGACGTTGCCGGTTTCGTGAGATTGGCCCGGATGCTGCATGCCGGACGTGAGGAAAAATACTAACTTTGCGATCAAATCCCGGGGCATGAATCCAACTATTTCAGAGAAGAGTCAACCAGGAAAAACGAAGAAACCTGGCAGAATTCAAATCTCGCCACCCAGCTCGCGCAGGGCCAACTGGTATTTCGTTCTCTTTTTCTTTGTTTGGGCCTATATCCTTTACGGAAACACCATCCTGAACAAATACGCCATCGACGACGAATTCGTCACGAATAATGAAACCATCCGGAAAGGCCTCGCTGCCATCCCTGAAATCTTTACCACACATTACATCGATCAGAAAGGCAACATCGACAACAACACAGCGGATTACCGTCCCATCGTCAAGCTGACATATGCCATTGAATACCAGATTTATCAGAAAGATAAACCCGGCAGGAACCATGCCGTGAATGTCCTGATCTACTTTTTGCTGTCAACCCTTCTGTTCTTTGTCCTCAAACGGATGCTGAAGAATTACAACATCCTTTTTCCGTTCCTGATCACGGTGATCTTTATGGCCCACCCGGTGCATACGGAAGTAGTGGCCAGCCTGAAGAACCGGGATGAGATGCTGGCATTTCTCTGTGGCCTCGGAACACTCTATTTCCTGTTGAGATACGCGGATACACGTAAACTATGGTATTTCCTTCCTGCGCTGGTTGTCTTTGTGACCGGTTACCTGTCAAAGTCGTCAATCCTGCCGTTCGTACTTATTTACCCGCTGGCTCTCTATTTCTTCACCGATCTCAAACCGAAACAGTACCTCCCCCTCTTTGCGGCATTTATCCTCCTTGCAGTCCTTTCGCAGGCCGGACCAAAGCTGTTCCTGACTCCCGGCACCCGCTTTTCAAGTATGATTGAAAATCCGCTCTATCTGGAAAAAGGATTCAGCTACCGACTGGGAACCGGCCTGGTTTCACTCCTCTTCTACCTGAGAATCCTGGTCTATCCGCATCCCCTGCTTTTCTACTACGGATATGACATGATCCCCCTGAGTACGCCAACTGACATCTTTGCGATTCTCGCATTCATACTTTATACCGGCATGATTATCTATGCTCTGTCAAAGATCCGGGAGAAGCAACTGATCTCTTTCGCTATCCTCTGGTACCTGGTATTCATCGCCATGTATTCGAATTTTATCATCCCGGTGGTAGGAATCGTGGCAGAGCGGTTTGTTTTTGCCGCTTCCCTCGGCTTTTGCATCGCATTTGTTTGGGCGGTCTTCAAAATTTTCAAGACAGAACCCAATTCCCTAACCATTGAATTTGATGCCCGTGCGAAGATCATGGTGGTGGTGGTGATCATCCTGATCCCATATACAGCCCTGACTGTAACACGGAACCGCGAATGGAGAAACCTCGAGAGTCTTTATTACAAGGACCTTCCTTACCTTGCGAATTCGGCGAAAGCAAACACCCAGTATGCGGGTTACCTGATGAGGACTACATACCAGGATCCGAATTTCAGACAGCATGGCAAAGTAAACCAGATGAAACTAGATGTCATCAAAAAGCATTTCCTGCGATCGTTGGAGATCTTCCCGGCAAACTACCAGACGCTGAACGATCTGGCAACGGTGTACCTGTTTTTCGGGAAAGATCCGGATTCGTCGATCCTATTCCTCCGGAAAGCCATTGATCTGAATACCCTGCTGGAGCCTGCCTGGGTAAACCTGGGAATGGCTTACAAAGAGATTAAAAAATACGACAGTGCAGCCTTGTGCTATTCTACCATTCTACGGAAGAACCCGCAGAATATCCGGGCATATTTTGCCCTGGCAAATGTGTACAACGATATGGGCGAGATCCAGAAAGCGATCAATATGAACCTGGATGTCCTGAGACAAACTCCGACGATGGATGTCCCTTACATCAATATCGGAAACTACATTTTGCAGGCCGGAGATACCGCCGTGGCGTTAGAATATTATGAAGAGGCAATCAGCCGCAGGGAGACTTTCGAAGGGTGCATTCACCTGAGCAACCTCTACAAAAGCCTGGGAGATACGCTTAAATCAGCCTACTACAAGCAACGGGCCACCGTAGCGGTGAAAAGTAATCCGTAACAGATTGTACAGTGACTCATCGCATACTCCCTGATTTGATCTTTCATACTTCGGCTTCTTTTCAGAACCATGGGATCGGATTTATACAGTCTGACGGAACCACCAGGTTTATTTCATACCCGGATTTCCTGAAAAAATCCATGAAGGTTCTTTACGGCCTGCAGGAACACGGCCTCACTGCCGGTAACAGGATCATCCTGTCATTGGAAACCAGCGAGGAAACGTTGACATCCTTATGGGCGGCTTTCCTGGGGGGGATCATTCCATCCGTGATCCAACCCTCTCTTTCCTTCTCGGATTACAATCCGGCTGCCGACAAAGCAAAAAAGATATTCCATATCCTCAATGACCCGTATGTCATCATCTCTCACAGGTATTTTACCAATTGGATAAAGGCAACCATACCGGAATCAAACCTGGTTGACTTTTCATGGCTTACCAGGTCAGATGGCAGCCCTTCACTCCCGGATCTTTATCCTGACGACCTGGCCATGATCCAGTTTTCATCAGGGAGTACCGGCGACCCCAAAGGCGTGAAACTTACGCACCGGAACATCATCTCCAACATACTGGATATCATTGCAGGAATCAGGCTGACTGACGAAGATGTTTCGGTCTCCTGGATGCCGCTGTACCACGACATGGGACTCATCGGATTTCATATCACACCTACACTGGTCGGATGCCAGCAATATTTTCTGGATCCGGTCGACTTTGTGAAAAATCCTTCCCTTTGGCTTGACAACCTCAGCGATAGGAAATGTACAATAACAGGTTGCCCGAACTTCGGCCAGGCGTTGGTGAACAGGTACGTTACCCGGAAAAGGAGTTCAACATGGGATTTCTCAGGCATCCGTGTTATATTTAACGGAGCGGAACCGATCTCTACCAGGATTATGGGTCTGTTTCTCGAAAACCTCTCTCCTTTTGGTTTACAACCGGTTTCTATGTTTCCTGCATACGGGCTCGCTGAAGCAACGCTGGCAGTGACGTTTGCGCCATTGGAGAAAGAAGCGGAGGTAAAGCGGTTTCAACGGATTCCATTGCTGAAAGACGGGTTAGCGCTGGAGGCCGGTCAGGATGAGGAAAATTTCATTGAACTGGTGAATCTCGGGAAGCACCTGTTAAATTGTACCATCAGGATCGTGGGGGACAACGGGGTCGAAGTTCCTGAACGAACAGTCGGATCGGTTCACGTTCGTGGAGAAAATGTCTCTGCAGGCTATTTTAAGAACAACCCGGCTACCAGGCAAACATTCACAGAAGGCTGGCTACATACAGGCGACCTGGGATTTCTCTCAGAAGGGAACTTATTTATTGTCGGACGGTTGAAGGATGTCATTTTTGTCAACGGGACCAACTTCTATGCCCATGACCTCGAGCATGTCGCTTTGGCGGTAGAGGGAACTGCTCCGGGAAAGCTTGTCATTGCCGCTTATTTTGACGAACAGGAAGGGAGGGATAAAATGCTTGTCTTTCTTGTCGGATCCGATTCGGAGCCTATGCGAATCCTCTTCGCGGGAATCAAATCACACCTGTTGCAAACCCTCGGACTAGGTCCCGACATGTTTATCCCTGTTAAATCAAGCGACATTCCACGCACCTCCAGCGGCAAGATCCAGCGGTACAAAATGGTGAACCGGTTCCTGCAGGGAGAATTCAACGTAGTGAGGTTATAATTCCGTCTTAGATTAAGAGTATTGTGTGGTTGGCATAATAATTGTATAGAACGAATCTAAATTAACACGTTGGCCTCAGACACGATGATATCATATAAATCTATCTTTATTTCTGCCATTTTTTCCGTTTTTCTTTTCTCAACTGAACTTCTGGCACAAACAGGCGTGGTCAAAGGTCGTGTATACGATCAGAAAAATAACCAGCCGCTACCGTTTGTCAACATCATTGTTGAAGGGAACCCAACGCTGGGAACCACCAGCGATCTTGATGGAAACTATTCCCTTTCGGGTGTTGATCCCGGATACATCAGACTGGTGGCCTCCTTTATCGGGTACCAGCGTTATACAACCACTGATTTCCTGGTGACACGTTCGCATTCCGTTTTTATCGACATTCCCATGAACGAAGCAGCTGTCACGCTGGAAGATGTTGTGATCAAACCCGATGCATTCATCCGTAAAGCAGAGAGCCCGTTATCGCTTCAGACCCTGTCAATACAGGAAATTGAACGCAGTCCGGGCGCCAACCGCGACATCTCCAAGGTGGTTCAGTCTCTTCCGGGGGTAGCCCAGACCGTCTCCTTCCGGAATGACCTGATCGTCCGTGGCGGTGGCCCGGGAGAGAACAGTTTCTACCTCGATGGGGTTGAAATCCCGAACATCAACCACTTTGCCACCCAGGGAGCATCCGGAGGACCCGTGGGGATCATCAACACCGATCTGATCAGGCAGGTAGACCTCTACACGGGCTCATTCCCGGCAAAACGGGGCAATGCGTTGAGCTCGGTCATGGAACTCTACCAGGTGGACGGAAACAGGGAGAAATTCGGAGGACGCTTCACTATCGGTTCGAGTGACATAGGCCTCACCCTTGACGGGCCGATTACAAAAAGTTCCAGCCTGGTCTTCTCCGTGAGGCGTTCTTATCTCCAGCTTCTTTTCAGCGCCCTGAAACTCCCTTTCCTGCCAACGTACAATGACTACCAGCTGAAATACAAGATCAACCTCAAGAACAGGGACCAGATCACCCTTATTTCAATTGGCGCCCTGGATAAATCAAAACTGAATACCGGCATCAAAGACCCCGACGAAAATCAGACCTACATCCTGGGATATCTGCCGGAATACAACCAGTGGAGTTATACCATCGGACTTGTATACACCCACTTCAGAAAAAAAGGGTATGATAACTGGGTGGTGAGTCGTAGCATGCTCGATAATGAAGAGATTAAATACTCCAACAACGTGGAGGTTCCCGACAGTCTCCTGCTGAACTACAAGTCGCGTGAAATAGCCAGCCGCATCCGGTACGAGAATGTCACCGACCTCTCAGGCTGGAAGATAAATTACGGTGCTGGTTTCGATTTTGTAGAATACAAGAACCAGACGTATCAGAAACTGTTCCTGGAAAACGAACTGAGGACGCTTGACTACTCTTCCTACCTGGGATTTTTCCGGTGGCATATGCAGGGACAGGTCACCCGGAATTTTTTCCGTGAAAAACTGGAACTGTCGCTTGGCATCCGGATGGATGCAAACAGCTATGCCAGGCGCATGACCAACCTGCTGGACCAGTTCTCTCCCCGTTTTTCCGCCTCCTATTCCTTCACTGATAAATGGTTCCTGAATGTCAACATCGGGAGATATTTCCAGCTTCCTCCTTATACATCACTGGGATTCAGAGGGAACAACGGAGCGCTCATAAACGATTCACTCGGCATCCGGTACATCTCTTCCGACCAGGCAGCTTTGGGCATCGAGTTCCTTCCCCGCAACAGTGCCAGGATCTCCGTGGAGGGGTTCTACAAAGGGTACAACCACTATCCTTTCTCACTGATGGACTCCATATCCATGGCCAGCAAGGGAGGCGACTACGGAGCCGTCGGAGCCGAACCGGTAACATCAACCTCTTCGGGCCGGGCCTATGGCTTTGAAGTGCTTTACCGGGATGTGGACCTTTTTAAATTCAACATCATCATCTCCTATACCTTCGTCAGGAGTGAGTTCACAAATATTTTCGGGGATTATATCCCTTCAGCCTGGGACAACAGGAACCTGCTCAACATCACGGTGGGCCGGAAGTTCAAATACAACTGGGAGATCGGGGCAAAATGGCGTTTTGCGGGAGGAGCTCCCTATACGCCGTACGATCTTGATAAATCCAGCCTTGTGGCGGCCTGGGACGCGCAGGGGAGGGGATACCTGGATTATGCAGAATTCAACACCCTGCGGTTATCTTCATTCAACCAGCTTGATATCCGGGTTGATAAGGGCTTTTATTTTAAAAAATGGTCCCTGATGCTGTATCTCGATGTCCAGAATGTACTGAATTTCCAGGCTGAACTCCCTGATTTACTCCTCAACACCCAGCCCGACGGATCCGTAATTACTTACACCGACCCTGAAGGCAATGAGCGGTATGAACTACGAACCATTCCCAACCGCACCGGCACAATTCTCCCATCGGTCGGAATCATGATCGACTTCTGATACCCACCCCCGGCCCCTCCCTACCAGTAGGGAGGGGCTTATTTCTCTCGGCCAAAGGGGAGGGAGCCAGGGGGTGGGTAGACTAAATGTTTTTCAATTTTCTTCACAACTTCATCAAGATCAATCAACTTCTCATTTCTGAACCGGAGAATTCTGATTTGCATGTGTTGCAGAATTTCTTCCCGCCACGCATCATGATTTCTTTTGTCATCGTGAATGCCCCCATCTACTTCAATTGCCAATCGTGCCTTTGAGCAATAGAAATCAGGAATAAAGAAATTTAGGTCATTCCCATGTCTGTCATACATTATGGGATGTTGTCTCAGGAATTTAAATCCCATAATTTGCCTATTTTTTAAACGTTCCCAGAGTATTCTTTCAAAGGGTGTCTGGTGGTTCCTGAGCCTTCTTGAAAACTTTTTAATGTCATTGTACTTCATGGTTTTTTCCATTAATCAGAAAAAACAATGAAAAGTTATACAATCACTTAAAATTTTTCCCCCATCATACTCCCCTCCCTACCAGTAGGGAGGGGCCGGGGGTGGGTTATTCCCCCCTCCCTTTCAGAAAAATGTTCCGGTAATGCCAGTAATTAAGCGAAAGGATCCAGAACGCCCAGAGATCGCGGGTCCGGAACAAGGTTTTGATATTGTTCAGCAAAATTGAAGGAGGAAAGAAGATCCGCTTCAGGGCCTTCCTGATCTCAACGTCAAGGACACCTGGTTCCATTGATGGATGAAAGATGGTAGGCTCAAAATAATCATACCGGATCCAGTCGTCCGGGAAATTTTTATGGATCAGCCGGTTTTCCGCCTTGATCCTGTCGAAAAGGGCAGTCCCGGGTAAGGGCGTCAAAACTGAGGTCTGGAATGAATCAGCGCCGCAATGCAGGGCAAAAGCAGCCCGGCTTCGGATTGTTTCCGGGGTGTCGCTATCCCATCCGAAGATCAGCCCGGCAATCACGCCAATCCCTTGCCGCTGAATATTCTTAAATACCGTTGCATAGGAGCTGGCTCCCTGCTTCAGGTTCAACTTTTTGTTTGCTTCCTCAAGCTGATCGTCATTTTCGGCCTCAATTCCAAGGAAGATCATCCGGCAACCGCTCTGGTAAGCCAGCTTCAGCAACTCCGGGTCATCGGCGAAGTTGATGGAGGACTGGGAGAGCCAGATCTTTTTGATACCCCTCTTCAGGATTCCCCGGAACAGCTCTTTTGCGCGTTCCTTCGAGGCTTCATTGTGACCAACGATGTTGTCGTCGATGAAAAACACAAACTTTTGCGTGATCTGTTCCAATTCGTCAAGCACATCATCTATAGGCCTGAACCTGTAATGGTGACCGTTGAAAGCAGAAACGCTGCAAAAGGAGCAGTTCATCGGACAGCCCCGTGTGGTCTGGATCCCGGCACAGATGTAACCCGGATGGAACAGGTCGCGGCGTGGTTTGGGCTGGACGATGGTACGGGCTACCGGACTGATATAATGGGATTTTAAGGTGCCGTCTTCAAAGTCTGAGATCACCTTTGGCCATATCCCTTCGGCTTCACCCTGGACCACCACATCCACAAACCGTTTTGCCTCTTCGGGAACCATGGATGCATGGATGCCTCCCATCACTACCTGGATCCCTTTCTCCCTGTACATGGCAGCAATCTCGTAGGCCCTTGGGGCAGAACTTGTGAAAGCCGTGATGCCGACCAGGTCGGCTTCGTAGTAGCGGAAGGTCCGGAAATTCTCATCGATCAGCTTGATCTTCCAGTCATCCGGAGTCAGGGCAGCGATAATGCCCAGGCTTAATGGCTGGTTACGGGTGGCCCGGTTGATATGGAAACCCGGTCGGAGCTGGTTGGCAGGATTGATCAGAAGAAGGGTTTTCCGTTTCATTGCACTATTTCAGTAACCAGTTTTTGGGTTTACGGATATTCCCGAACGCCATGCTCCGGTAATTCCAGTTGCTCATATAAGACCAATAGGCTGTGATGAAGCTGCCCGTCCTGAACCAGCTCTTAAGCATCCTGAATTTCAGGAACATGGGTTCGTAAACCCGGTCAATTCCTTTGAAAATATACTCCTGCATCTCCTCCCTGCTCATCAAGTCGGGTAGGAAGGTGAGATGCTCGTAACCGTAATATTGCCAGTCGTTGGGGAAATTATCCAGCACCAGTTTGCCCTCGTTTTTGAGGCGTTCAAACAGGCGTGTCCCGGGCAGGGGAGTCATAAGCGTTGACTGGATGGAGTCTGCCCGACAGCGGCGCGTAAATTCCACCCGGTGGTCGATGCGCTCTTTCGTGTCGTTTTCCCAGCCGAAGATAAAACCGGCTATCACCGCGATGCCGTATTTGTGCATCTTGTCGAAGACCCGGTCATAGGAGCTGATCCCCATCTTTGCATTCAGCCGTTTGTTGGCGCTCTTCAGCTGATCTTCCTGTTCCGACTCGATCCCGATGAATAGCATCCGGCAACCGCTCTTCGCCGCATATTTCAGCACATCTTCGTTATCAGCCACATTCAGCGATGCCTGTCCGATCCAATCCTTTCTGATGCCGCTGGCAATGATCGCCTGAAAAAGTCCGATCGCCCGCTCCTGGGCCTGCTTTGTATTACCTACGATGTTGTCGTCGAGGATGAAAACATTTCGTTGTGTGATAGCTCTTAGCTCTTCTATCACCTCAGGAATGGGCCGGTACCGGTAGTGAGCTCCGTTGAAAGCCGTGACCGAACAAAAGTCGCAGTTCATCGGGCATCCGCGGGTCGTCTGAACAGAGGCAAAGACGTACCCCGGATGAAAGAGTTCCCGTTTGGGGTGAGGAGATTCGATCATGTCGGTCAGCGCTCCCCGGTATCTTTTCTGCAGTGTTCCCTGCTCAAAATCCTCTATGATCTTCGGCCACACCGATTCCGCCTCCCCGGTTACCACGCAATCGACATACTCCCCGGCTTCATCGGGGACCATCGATGCATGGATCCCACCAATAACAGTAGGAATTCCTTTGTCACGATAGATCCTTGCCAGCTCATAGGCTCTGGTCACTGTTGAACTAAAAGCTGTGAATCCCACAAAATCGGCTTCGTAATACCGGAACTCCCTGAAGTTCTCGTCGATGATCTTCACCTTCCAGTGGGAAGGAGTCATCGCCGCAATGATCCCCAGGCTCAGCGGCTGGTACCGCGTGTCCTTGTTCACGATGAAGCCGCTGCCCGACTTGTTGGCGGGATTGATTAAGAGGAGCGTGTATGTTTTTTCTTTGATCATGGCAGCACAGGGCACAGAGCACAGGGCACAGAGCTCAGAGGATTGTTTTTCTAAATGCAGTTATTTTTTTGCTTAAACGAATTAATTCTTGGTAAAGCTCGATTCTCAGTTCTGTTGAGATGATCGATCTTCTTTCAAAAATGTAAAGAATATTAGCGCATTCAAATACAGATCGTCTTGAAATATTCAGAAAACTGGCAAATTCCTTATCTGAAAACGAACCAGAACCTTCAGCAATATTATTAGAGATACTCATAACTGCTGACCTCAATTGCTCAGCGAACTTAAATAGCTTTTTCTTATCCGCCAGTTCCGCAACATCAAACAGCCGGTCACTCAGAATATGTGCATCCTTCCATATTTCAAAATCCTCGAATCTGAAATTTCCCATACTCTTTATTTTGATTTTCAAATCTCAAGCTCCATGCTCCATGCTCCATGCTCCATGCTCCATGCTCCATGCTCCATGCTCCATGCTCTATGCTCCATGCTCCATGCTCCATGCTCCATGCTCCATGCTCCATGCTCCATGCTCCATGCTCCATGCTCCATGCTCCATGCTCCATGCTCCATGCTCCATGCTCCATGCTCCAT